>Ga0102943_1000111_pt1 | contig 56105 bp, 46 predicted proteins | sample SalPonC_black_MG_FD_78174 | JGI IMG/M metagenome (GOLD analysis project Ga0102943, IMG submission 78174) | Salt pond soil microbial communities from South San Francisco under conditions of wetland restoration - Salt Pond MetaG... | ecosystem: Environmental > Aquatic > Marine > Intertidal zone >...
AACAGGCGGTTTTCATGTCTGGGAGCGGGTCATCTCTTTTTGCCCTTTTTTCAGGTCGTGGCAGGGCTGAAAACGGTTTGAACACCCTGGCCCGGGCATGGTCCGGAAGCGGAAAAAAGGTGTTCCTGGCCAGGGTATTGCACAAGGACAGGCGAGTTTAGAGTACTGGGGCGTCGTCAAGCGGTAAGACACAGGGTTTTGATCCCTGCATTCGGAGGTTCGAATCCTCTCGCCCCAGCCAAAATAAAATTAAGGTGTAAGATAAAAAAAAGAGATTGCTATGAACGGCTTGTCAGTTTTTGCGGGGAACTCAAATCCGATGCTTTCCGAGCGGATTGCCGAGTACCTTGCAAAACCCTTGGGAAGATTAAAGGTCAACCGCTTCAGTGACGGGGAGACCCAGGTTGAGATTCATGAGAATGTTCGTAAGCAGGAGGTGTATGTGATTCAGGCCACCTGCAAGCCGGTCAATGATAACCTGGTGGAGCTGCTGCTGCTGATTGACGCGTTTAAACGGTCCTCTGCCAGTCGGGTCACTGCGGTCATTCCCTATTTCGGCTATGCCCGCCAGGACAAAAAAGTTTCTCCCAGGGTCCCCATCAGTGCCAAGCTGGTTGCGGATCTTCTGGACGCTACCGGGGTGGACCGGGTGATTACAATGGATCTTCATGCCGGCCAGATCCAAGGATTTTTTAACGTACCGGTGGATAATCTTTACGCGGCCCCCCTTATCATTGATGACATCAAGACCCGGTTCAGCAAAGACCTTGTGGTGGTCTCTCCGGATGCCGGTGGCGTGGAGCGGGCCCGGGCCTATGCCAAGCGCCTGGATGCCGGTCTGGCCATCGTGGACAAGCGCAGAAGCGCGCCCAATCAGGCCAAGGCCATGGCCATCATCGGGGATGTCACGGGAAAAACGGCCATCGTGATTGATGACATGGTTGACACCGCAGGGACCCTTACCGAGGCGGCCGGGGTGATCAAGGACAAGGGCGCCAAGGAGGTCCATGCCTATTGCACCCATCCGGTGCTGTCCGGGCCGGCCATCGACAGACTCAAAGCCTCTTCTATTGACTCCCTTGTGGCCACCGACACCATTCCGCTGTCCGATGAGGCTGCGGCCTGTGACAAGATCAAGACCCTCTCCATTGCCAAGCTGGTGGGTGAAGCCATCATGCGCAGCTACCGGGGAGATTCTGTAAATTCTCTATTTGTTTAAAAGATATATCATATAAATTTAGGTCTGCCCTGTGCAGATACGGAGGGTAAAGCATTGGAACTAATCGAACTGAAGGCAAAAACAAGAGAGGGCAAGGGAAAGGGTGCGGCCAGAAAACTGCGGGCTGCCAATAACATTCCTGCCATTGTGTACGGAGCAAAGGTAGACCCTGTAAAAGTGTCTGTTGATATTCCCACCTTTGACAAGGTTATCCGTGAAAACGGAAGCTCCGGCCTGTTTTTCAACCTGGCCATTGACGGCGGGAAAAAAAAGATGGTCATGCTCAAGGATTTCCAGATGGATCCTTTTGGCCTAAGATACCTGCATGTGGACTTTCATGAGATTGACATGGATTATGAGGTTACCGTATCGGTTCCCGTGGATACCGAAGGAGAGTCCGCCGGCGTCAAAGAGGGTGGCATGCTCCAGATTATTCGTCGGGAGCTGGATGTTGTGTGTAAGCCCCAGGATACCCCTGAGAGCATCTGTATTGATGTCTCCGCCCTTGAAATCGGCGATGCCGTTCATGTTGAAGACATTGACCTGGGCGATGCCGTTGAGATTCCCCACGAGGTGAATTTCACCGTGGTGACCATTGTTCCGCCTGACGCGTCTTCTGAAGATGTCGAGGAGGAAGACGACGATGACGAAGCTGAAATCGGTGAAGTGGCTGCTGAAGAGTCTGAAGGCGAATAATTTCTTCGGGGTTCTCCCCAATGTCTGATTCAAAGTTCATCCTGGTGGCGGGTCTGGGAAATCCTGGAAAGGAATATTCCCAGACCCGTCATAATATCGGGTTCATGGTTCTGGACGAGCTGGCAGCCAGGGCAAACCAGCGCATGTCCAAAAGTCGGTTTGATGCGGACTTTGCCCGTTGCCGTATTAATGGCCGAAATCTTTTCCTGGCCAAGCCCATGGCCTATATGAACCGCAGCGGCCCCCCCATCCAGCGCCTGTCTGCCTATTACAAGATCGATATGCGGGATATCATTGTGGTGCATGATGACATGGACCTGGCTTTTGGAAAGCTGAAGATTGTCCAGGGACGGGGGCATGGCGGCCATAACGGCATGCGTTCTATTATTGATGCCTTTGGCCGCAAGGAGTGCATCCGGGTCCGGGTGGGCGTGGGCCATCCCGGGGGCAGCCGGGATGTCACCGGTCATGTTCTGGGACGGTTTACCCTTGAGGAGCAGGGCCAGCTGGACGCCCTGATTGACGATGCGGCTGATGTCTGCCAGGGCATTGCCAGCCAGGGGCTTGTGAAAATCATGAACCAGGTCAACGCCAGGCGTTAATCTTCTCCTAACTTCTTTTCCCCTCCTTTTTTCTTTTTTTCCTGTTTTTTCTCTTGTTTGTATGGTTCATTTTTTTTGCACGATTAGTCAATGAATTCAGCAAGAACGCTGTGTGGCGAAGGATTTCGCCAATATTTTGTTGACAATATTGTTAAAATGTGGTTGTTTGGCTGATGATGGGCAACTTGTTTCTAATAAATTAGGTGGGCTACCAATGGCAGAAAAAAGTGGAAAAACAGCGGCTAAAGTGAATCAAACCTCAATTATTAAAAAAGAATTTTCACAAGGGGACCTGGCGGTTTACCCAGCCCATGGCGTCGGATATATCGAATCCATTGAAAGCCAGGAGATCAACGGGGATACCATGAACTTCTACATGATGAAAATCGTGGAGAACGGCATGATGATCATGATTCCGACATCCAATGTCGAGTCTGTGGGGCTGCGGGAAGTGATTCCAGAAAAAGAGGTGCCCGAGGTTTACAAGGTGATGCAGGAAAAGGCGCCGAGCAGCGACAACCAGACCTGGAACCGCCGCTACCGGGAGTACATGGACAAGATTAAAACCGGGTCTATTTATGACGTGGCTGAGGTCTTCAGAGATCTGTTCCAGCTCAAGCTGGAAAAAGACCTGTCCTTTGGTGAACGCAAACTTCTGGATACGGCCCAGAATCTTCTGGTTCAGGAATTGTCCATGGCCAAAGACGTTGATGAGAAAGCCATGATGCAGGAGATTGAGAATCTCTTCAACTAATGTATCCCCCCTTTAATTTTTAACCGGCAGCCAGTGTCTGCCGGTTTTTTATTTGGCATGGATCTTTGTTTTACCATTCCCGCTGAACTTTCCGGCCACCGCATTGACCAGGTGATTTCGGCACAATTTGACGACTGCTCCCGCAGCCGGGCTGCAGCCCTGATCCAGGACGGAAGCATCCTGGTGGATGGCAGAACCCGGCGGCCCGCCTATAAGGTTAAAAAGGGGCAGACCATTAAAGGGGTCCTGCCTGAATCCCGGCCAAAAAAGATCGCGCCCCAGCCCATGGCGTTGTCTGTTCTTTATGAAGATGCCCATATCCTTGTGATTGATAAGCCCGCCGGCATGGTGGTTCATCCCGGCCCGGGCCATGCTGCCGATACCCTGGTAAACGGACTTCTGGCCCATGATCCGGTATTCGGCCTGCCCGGATGGGACCCTGAACGCCCCGGCATTGTCCACCGCCTGGACCGGGATACGTCTGGACTGATCCTCATTGCCAAACACCAGCAAAGCCTTGCCTTCCTCCAAAAAGAGTTCAAGCAGCGGCGGGTAAAAAAGCAGTATCTTGCCCTGGTTCAGGGCTGGAATATCCCGGAAACCGGGGAAATTGAAAAGCCCATTGGCCGGCATCCCCGGAAACGCAAACTCATGGCCGTGGTACCGGAATCCGGGAAATACGCCCGAACCGGATTTTGGGTGGTACAGCGATTCCCAGAGGCAGCCTTGCTCGGGGTCCGGCTGTACACCGGTCGTACCCACCAGATTCGGGTTCACCTTTATGATCAGGGCATGCCCCTTTTAGGGGATCTGGTATACCAATTGCGAAGACGCAGAAAAGGCAATGGCCCGGCCCCCCGCCAGATGCTTCATTCCTGGCGCCTGGCCTTCAGACACCCATATTCAGGAAAGCGGCTCTGCCTGGAGGCCCCCATGCCTGAGGATTTTACCGCAGTAATGACAGCCCTGGGATCCTGACACGGCAACACATGTTTTTGTTACCTATATCCGGATTTTCCTGCTGCCTCCACAGCCAGGTAACTTGTGGGGATGCCACTGGGTTTAACCGGGGTAAATACAACGTTCTCTATGCATATTTTAAATCTGAAATATATGTATATTCTTTATTGTATGGATTTTTCGCATATTCCTTCTTGAATTTCCTTGACATAATACATCGTGTTCTATATATTTATACCCATTGCATCGGACCTGCCAAGGACTGAAGTGATCTTTTGCATCAGATGGTCTTCCTGTTCGGATGGTGTTCCGGGCACGGTCTTTTATTCTTTGAGGATTCAATAACTAAGCGTTTAAAATCAGTATAGGTGATGATATGTGCGGTATTTGCGGTGAGCTTTTTTTTAATGACAGCTTGGCAGACGGCCGGTCTGTGGAGAAAATGAACCCGGCCATGGCCATGCGGGGGCCGGATCATGAGGCCTCGGCCCAGGCCGCCTGGGTGACCTTCGGGCACCGGCGCCTGAAGATCATTGATTTAAGTGATGCCTCTAACCAGCCCTTTTCCGATGAGGAACTGGGGGTTCTGCTGGTCTTCAACGGCGCCATTTATAATTATGAGGCCCTTCGGGAAGAACTCCGGGGCAAGGGGTATCAGTTTCAGACCACCGGAGATACTGAGGTCATTGCAAAGGCCTATCATGCCTGGAAAGACAGGTGTGTGGAGCGGTTCAACGGGATGTTTGCCTTTGTCATCTATGACAGCCTGCGGGATCGGGTTTTTATGGCCCGGGACCGGCTGGGGATCAAACCGCTGTATTTTTATAAAACAGACCAAAGTCTGTGTTTTGCCTCTTCTGTGCCGGCACTGCTGAAAACCGGGAATATCTCGGGCAGGATCAACACGCGGGCCCTGCACTATTATATGATGTTCCATGCTGTGGTGCCGGCACCAGATACCATCGTCCATGGAGTTAAAAAACTTGCCCCGGCAACGACCCTGACGGTGAAAAAAGATGGGGCTGCTGTTTTTCACCGCTACTGGGATCTGCCGTTTGAACGGGATGCAGAAGAGGAAAAGTATGGATTTGAGGACTGGAAACGCCTGCTGTCCCAAAGTTTGCTGGCTGCCGTCCGACGCCGGCTGGTGGCTGATGTGCCGGTCGGAGTGCTGCTTTCCGGGGGACTGGACTCAAGTCTTATTGTGGGTCTTTTGGCTGAGGCCGGACAAAGGGATTTAAAGACCTTTTCCATTGGCTTTGAAAGCGTGAACGGTGAGAAGGGGGACGAGTTTGAATACTCGGATATCATTGCCCGTCACTTTGGCACGGACCATCACAAGATCCAGGTGGATAAAGACCAGGTGCTGCCCTCCATGCCGGCCTGTGTGGCGGCCATGAGCGAGCCCATGGTTTCCCATGACTGCATCGGATTCTACCTTCTGAGCCAAGAGGTGGCCCGGCATGTCAAGGTCGTCCAGAGCGGTCAGGGGGCGGATGAAATATTTGCAGGCTATCACTGGTATCCCCCGATGATGGACAGCAGGGACGCGGCTGCCGATTACCAGAAGGTGTTCTGTGACAGGTCCCATGAGGAGTTCCTTGAAATCGTCCATGGGGCCCATGCCGGAGAGGATCATTCCGGCCGGTTCATCCAGGAGCAGTTTGACCGGACCGGGGCAGATACCCCTGTGGAAAAGGCCTTACGGATGGATGCCACGGTCATGCTGGTGGATGACCCGGTCAAGCGGGTAGACAACATGACCATGGCCTGGAGCCTGGAGGCCCGGGTACCCTTCCTTGACCATGAACTGGTGGAACTTGCAGCAAAGATTCCGCCGGCATTCAAGGTGGGCCACGGGGGCAAGCATATATTAAAAGAGGCGGCCAGATCAGTGATACCCTCAGCAGTTATTGACCGGCCCAAGGGATACTTTCCCGTGCCGGCGCTCAAATATCTGGACGGGGCATACCTTGATTTTGTCAAAAGCATCGTTTCCACGCCTGCCGCCCGGAATCGGGGGGTGATAAAACAGGCCTATATCGATCAACTGCTGGCCTCGCCCAAGGATCATATCACCCCCCTGAAGGGGTCCAAGTTATGGCAGGTGGCCCTGCTTGAATTCTGGATGCAGCAAAACCGAATATGAGGAGGTGAGCATGGACAAGTCAACGCATCGTATCCAAAAACACCGGGGCCAGTCATTGAGAAACTGGGAGAAGATGGATACCCCGGCCACCCAGGAAATGGTCGCCAATGCCTTTGTTGAAATGGGATGGGGGCGACTGGTCTTCGGCCACACCTTTGAGTCCAACGAGAAAATTGTGGATGCCCTGTGTGCCGAGGGCTATGATAGCCGGGATATTGCCATTTATGTCATTGACCCCCATGTGGTCATTTCCATGGCACCGGACAAGCTGTTTCTGGACCCCTCCAATACCTACCGGCTTTGGAATTATGATTTCCGTGCCCCGGATAAGGCGGACAGGCCCTTTACCATTCACCGGCTCTCAACAGAAGATCAAGCCCGGCAGGTGAACACCATTTTTTCCAAATGCCGGATGAAGGGAGCCGCACCCAAATTCCTTATAGACAAGCATGCCGACCGTCTGCGGACCTATTTTGTGGCCCGGCGTAAACTGGACGGCCAGGTGGTGGGCACTGTGGCTGGTGTGGATCATGTGGCTGGTTTTAACGATCCAGAACAGGGGGCCAGCATCTGGTCCCTGGCCGTGGATCCCAATGCCGGTCTGCCGGGGATCGGCTTTCATATGGTTCAGCATATGGTGGCCCATTATTTTACAAAGGGCCGGGCCTTTATGGATGTCAGCGTCATGCATGACAACAGCCAGGCCATTGCCCTGTATGAAAAACTGGGGTTCCAGCGGATTCCTGCCTTTAGCATCAAGCGGAAAAATCCCATCAACGCCCAATTGTACATCCCACCGGATGAGCCGGCGGAGCAGATGAATTCCTATGCAGGGCTTATCCTTGAGGAGGCTCGGAAAAGGGGGATACTCATCGATATCTTAGACACGGAATACGGTTTGTTCAAGCTGAGCCTGGGCAGCCGGTCTGTTACCTGCAGGGAGTCTCTTTCCGAACTGACTTCTGCCGTAGCCATGGCCAAATGCGATGACAAGCGGCTGACCCGGAAACTGGTCCGCCAGGCCGGGGTTCATGTCACAGAACAGCTTCGTCACAGGCAGTTGGACGAGAGTATCGCCTTTATGGAACGGGTGGGGCGTGTGGTGGTTAAACCGGCCAGGGGTGAGCAGGGTGACGGTATCAGCGTGGACATTTCCGATGCCGGAGAGCTTGAGACTGCCATTGAAAAGGCCAAAACCATCTGCAGTGATATTCTGGTGGAGGCTTATGTGGAGGGACAGGATCTTCGGATCATTGTCATCAACCATAGGGTGGTGGCTGCTGCTGTGCGTCAGCCACCAGCCATAATCGGCACCGGAGACCACACGGTTCGGGAACTGGTTGAGAAGCACAACCGCAGGCGGATGGCTGCCACAGAGGGGGAAAGCCGGATACCAGAGGATGAGGAAACCCTTAGATGCCTTGAAAAATTGGGATATGATTGGGATGCCGTGCCTGGCAAGGATGAACGCCTTGTGGTCAGGAAAACGGCCAACCTGCATACGGGCGGCACCATTCAAGATGTCACGGACGCCCTGTCTGAACCCCTGAAGCAGGCGGCTGTCACCGTAAGCCGGACCCTGGACATTCCCGTCACTGGCCTGGATATGCTTGTGCCGGATGTGTCCGGGGAGACCTATGCCTTTATTGAAGCCAATGAACGGCCGGGGCTGGCCAACCACGAACCCCAGCCTACAGCAGAGCGGTTCATTGACCTGCTCTTTCCTGAAACTGCCCGCAAGGAGGCATCCTGTGAAAAATAAAGATGCCTACCTTGAAGCACAGCTGATGTCTCTGCTTCAGATTCCCAGTCCGTCGGGATACACCGACCAGATCGTACACCATGTGTGTGGGCAATTGGAATCCCTGGGCGTTTCATATAATGTCACCCGGCGCGGGGCCATTCGGGCCACCCTTCCTGGGCGGCGGGACACCCTTGACCGGGCTGTGTGTGCCCATTTGGATACCCTGGGCGCTATGGTGAGCCGACTCAAGTCCAACGGCCGGCTGGCCATACGCCCCATTGGGACATGGTCCAGCCGGTTTGCCGAAGGGGCCCGGGTAACGGTGTTCTGTGACCAGGGCAGCCGGTACCGGGGAACCATACTTCCTTTAAAGGCCTCGGGCCATGTGTACGGTGACCAGGTGGATACCCAGCCAGTGTCCTGGGATCAGGTGGAGATCCGGGTGGATGCCCCATGTGAAAGTAAAAAGGACCTGGAAGCCTTTGGGTTTGAGCCGGGCTGCTATGTGGCAGTGGACCCCAACCCTGAGATGGACGACGCCGGGTTTATTAACTCCCGCCATCTGGATAACAAGGCCGGGGCTGCCGTTCTTCTGTCCGCAGCCAGAACCCTCCTTGGGCAGAAGGCGAAATTGCCCGTGGACTGCCACCTGCTGTTTACCATCAACGAAGAGGTGGGCATTGGCGCCACAGAGGTCCTTTACAGTGACATCACCGAGATGGTGGTCATTGATTCGGCCATGGTGGCCCCGGGGCAGAATTCAGAAGAAGATACTGCCACCCTTGTGATGATGGATATGTCCGGCCCCTTTGACTACCATTTGAACAATAAGCTTTCCGCACTGTGCCGGGACAACAAGATTCGGTTTAAAAAGGATCTGTTCGAGTACTACCGCTCTGATGCTGCCTCGGCCATTGAGGCGGGCAGCGATATCAGGACGGCTCTGGTGGGGTTTGGGGTGGACGGCTCCCACGGGTATGAAAGGACCCATATGGACAGTCTTCGACAGATCGAGGCCCTGATTCTGAAGTATATGCTCAGCGAACCAACGTTTACCCGGGACAAAAATGATATCGGTTCCATCAGCGGATTTCCCCACCAACCGACCCGAGATGTGATCAATATCAAAACCTGACAACAGCTTATGGCAAGGAACTGCCTATCAGCATGTGTGTTCACTGACCGTGAAATGTTTCAACAGGTTGTCATGGATGTGTACCCCGGAAACCCCCGGCTTCAGAGCATCAAAGCCGGGGGATGTCAGTTTGTGAATTGATTATTCCGGGGAATCAGGACGTTGCCGCTTCAATATTAATGGCGCAGACCTTGAACTCCGGGATTTTGGCCGTGGGGTCCAGTTCCGAGCTGGTCAGGCGGTTGGCTGCGGCCTTGGCAAAGTGGAAGGGGATGAAAATGGTCCCGTCCACGGCCTTGCCTGAGACCTGGAGTTTGGCATTGATTCGTCCCCGTCTGGAGCAGACATTGACCATCTGGCCGTTGTCAATACCCAGACGGGTGGCGTCTCCTGGGGAGATTTCCACAAAGCACTCCGGAGACAGCATGTTCAGGCCATGCGTTCTCATGGTCATGGTGCCGGTGTGATAATGGTACAGGACCCGGCCGGTGGTGAGAATAAAGGGATACCGGTGGTCGGGTAACTCTGCCGGGGGCCTATGCTCAATGGCATGGAACAGCCCGCGTCCCCGGGTGAACTGGGTGGTGTGGAGGATGGGGGTGCCGGGATGGTTTTCATCCGGGCATGGCCAGAATAGGCCTTGCTCTGCGATGCGTTCCCAGGTAATCCCTCTGTAAGAGGGGGTGACCGCAGCGATTTCCCTGAAGATTTCCTGGCTGTTCTCATAGGCCATGGGATGGCCCATGCGGGTGGCGATATCGCAGAGGATCTCCCAGTCCTGGCGGGCCCCTTCAGGGGCATCCACGGCCTTTCTGACCCGCTGAACCCGTCGTTCGGAGTTGGTGAAGGTCCCGTCTTTTTCGGCAAAGCAGAAAGCCGGCAGCACCACATCGGCCAGGGCCGTGGTTTCGGTTTGGAAGATATCCTGTACCACCAGGAATTCCAGATTTTCCAGGGCCTTCTGGGCGTGGTTCAGGTTGGGATCAGATACCATGGGATTTTCTCCCAGGATATACAGGGACTTGAGATCGCCGGCATGGGCCTTGTTGAACATCTCCGTGGCCACAAGCCCCGGACTGGTGGACAGACTGCCGGTTCCCCAGGCCTTTTCATAGGCCTCAGCAGCCTCAGGATTGGTCACGGGCCGGTAGGCGGTGAACACGTTGGGCAGCCCCCCCATGTCACAGGCCCCCTGGACATTGTTCTGGCCCCGCAGGGGGTTGACCCCGCCGCCGCGCTTGCCAAGATGACCGCAGAGCATGGACAGGTTGGCCAGGCTTTTTACATTGTCCGTGCCGGAGGTATGCTGGGTAATACCCATGCAATAACAGATGGCAGCCGCCCCTGCCCCGGCAAAGGCCCGGGCCACTGTTTTTAAATCCTCGGCAGCAATGCCTGTGAGTGCTGCGACATACTCGGGGGTGTATTTTTCGATCACCGTTTTAACGTCTTCAAAATTGTCACACCGCTGGTCGATGTAGGCCTGGTCCTGAAGGTTTTCGGTTAAAATGACGTTCATCAGCCCGTTGATCCAGGCGATATCTGTGCCTGGATTAGGCCGCAGCCATTTCTGGGCATGGTCTACCAGTTTGATCTTTCTGGGGTCGATGACAAAAAGGTCAGCCCCTTTAAGCACGGCCCGTTTAATGAAAGAAGACAAAACCGGGTGGTTTTCCGTGGTATTGGACCCTGTCACCAGTATGACATCGGCCTCTTCGATATCTGCGATGGTGTTTGTCATGGCACCGCTGCCAAACGCTGCAGCCAGACCGGCTACAGTGGAGCTGTGTCACAGTCGGGCGCAATGGTCGATATTGTTTGTCTTGAGCACCCCCCGGGTAAATTTCATGGCGATGTAATTGTCTTCGTTGGTCACCCGGGCTGAGGTTAAAAAGCCGGTCTTGTCCGGGCCGTGCTGGGATTTGATCCTGGACAGGTTTGAGGCCACAAGATCCAGGGCCTCGTCCCAGGAGGCTTTGACCTGTTTGCCGTCTCTTTTGATCAACGGCGTGGTCAGTCGTTCAGGAGAGGAGACAAAATCATAGCCAAACCGCCCCTTGACGCAGAGACTGGCGTTGTTGGGGGGCAGGTCCGGGTCAGCACCGTCGATTTTGACAATGGTGTTGTCCTGGACAAAGACATCCATCTGGCAGCCCACCCCGCAAAAAGAGCAGGTGGTCCGGGTGACCGTGGTGGGCGTGAACCGGTCGTCCCGGAACTCCCGGTCCGGTATCAATGCCCCTACCGGGCAGGCCTGGAGACATTCCCCGCAGAATACGCAGTCAGAGTCCTTGAGATGACGATCATCCCCGGCGATAATTTTCATCTCCTGGCCATGGTATCCGAATTCAATGGCATTGTTGACCTGGATTTCCCGGCAGGCCTTGATGCAGCGGCCGCAGAGGATGCACCTGGAAAAATCCCGTATGATAAAGGGGTTGGCCCGTTCGGTTTCATAGCTGCAGCTTCTGATGGGCAGGTCCTTTGCCCGAACCTGGTACCGGTAGGTCAGGTTTTGCAGTTCACAGTCCCCCCAGGCTGGGCAGAGACTTTCCTTGCCGTCATCCTGGATGACAGACATCTGGTAGGCGGTCCAGTCAACGGTGTCCATATCCCGGATGGCACAATTGTGGTTGCCTGTGGCCAGCATGGCAGCCAGAATTTTACGGCGTTCCGCCACCACTCTTGAGGATTCAGACTGAATGACCATGCCGGGTTCAGCCGCTGTCACACAGGATTCCACCAGGTCTTTTCGGCCCTGAATTTCCACGATGCAGACCCTGCAGGTATGGGTGGGCGTGGTATGTTTCAGATGGCAGAGGGTGGGAATCTGAATGTGATGCCGGTCTGCAACGTCCAGGATGGTTTCCCCCGGCTCAAATGACAGCCGGTTTTCATTAATGATGATGCTGTTCTCTTTCATTTAACAGGCCCCCTCCCATATATATAACTGATTACTTACTAATTCTGTATATTGGGGTATTACCTACCGTAATCGCAGGGGATTGTCAATGTGAAGCGGTAAAAAATTTTGTTCAAGACAGTTGACAAGTCTGGATCCTTGAGCCTATACAGGGGTGGATATTTTTACATAACAAGCGTTAGCTTAACTAATAAAACCGCAAAGGATTCAAGTATGCTTCAGTCAGTTTTAATGATGGGTGGTCTGGGCGTTGCCATCGGAACGGCGCTGGTGATCGCATCCAAAGCGTTTTATGTATATGAAGACCCCAAGGTGGTTGCCATTGACGACGCCCTGCCCGGGGCAAACTGCGGCGGCTGCGGTTTCCCGGGATGCATGGCCAATGCCGAGGCCATCGCAAGAGGAGAACAGGATGTCAACTCTTGTGTGGCGGCTGGCGAGGACGTGGCCCTGGCCATTGCTGCCATTATGGGGGTCTCTGTAAGTGACAAGGAACCCGAGTTTGCCCATCCCGGGTGTTACTATGGCAATCAGGATGCGGATCTTATCTATCAGTACAAGGGGCTGCAGGACTGCCGGGCCGCGGCCATGCTCATGGGAGGCATGAAACTGTGCCGGGTGGGCTGTCTGGGTCTTGGCACCTGTGTGACTGCCTGTCAATTCGGGGCCCTGTCCATTGGGGAAGACAACCTGCCCCATGTGGACCAGGAAAAATGCACTGGCTGCGGGGCCTGTGAAGCGATCTGCCCCAAACATATCATCCGTTTGACGTCGGTCAGCCGCCGGATCATGAGAGAGTATACAAAAAATGAGTGCACCACCCCCTGCCAGCGGGCCTGCCCCTCGGGCCTGGATATCAAGGCGTATGTGGGCCTGACCAAGGAGGGGGATTATGCCGGTGCCCTTGGGGTGATCAAGGAACGGATGCCTTTTCCCACTGTAATTTCCCGTATCTGCCCGGCCCTGTGTGAATTTGACTGCCGCAGGCTTCTTCAGGACGAGGCCGTGGCCATCAACCATCTTAAACGATTCGTCTGTGACTGGGAGATGCATCAGGAAAAACGGGTTCAACCCTATAAAGCCCCGGCCACGGATAAAAATCTGGCCATTATCGGCGGCGGGGTGGAAGGCCTGTCTGCGGCGTATTTTTCTGCCCGTCTGGGCCATGCCCCCACGGTGTTTGAAGCCACGGAAATGTTTGGCGGCATCCTGCGCAAGGCCATTGCCCGGGAGCGGCTGTCCATGGATCTTTTGGAATGGGACATCCAGGGGGTGCAAGATCTGGGCGTGGTTTTCAAGCCAAACCAGAAGGCTGGAAAAGATTTTACCATTCCGGACCTGCTCAGGAAAGGGTATGATTCGGTTTTTGCAGCCACAGGCGGCTGGGACTCCCGGCTGGCAATGGGCAATGCAGCAGAAGCAGCCCAGGTTTTTCCGGGTACCTGGCTGCTTATTGACCTGCTCAGGAGCAAAACCGATGAAAAGATCAAAGTCAAAAACGGTAAGACCGTTGTCATTGTCGGCGGTGGCAGTCGCCTGCCCGATGCGGTGAAAATCCTCAAAAGTAACGGTGCTGAGACCATCTGGGTGATCAGCCGGAAACTGCCCGAGGCGTCCTCTTTTGATCAGGCAGCCCTGGACAATCTGGCCGAGGCCGGGGCCACCATTTTATACAACACCGGTATTACCCGCCTTTCGGGTGAGGAGGATGATTTAACACAAATAGAATACATAGACCTTGACACGGGTGTGAAACATGTTATTGATACAGGGACACTCATTATCGGGTCCGGTCGATTTCCGGAACTGGCCTTTGTTTCCACAGGCGATAATGAAAAGGTTAATGATGGAACAATAGATGCTGATGATCCAACTATGCCACTGATCTGGGAAGGTGTTGAACTGCAGAAAAAACCCCAAGCAAACCGGGAGATTGGCCTGCTGTCAAGCCAGGATGTGATTTCAGAGTATGCCTCGGCTGTTGCCGCCATAAACGGCGGTCGCAGAGCGGCTACGCTGATGCACCATCTGATCTATGGCATCGCAATGCAGGATCCCGGGCCGATGCTTACCCCCACATCTGTGGTCCAGGATGTTAACGCCCTGAACCAGGTTGTGCCCTCACCCCGAAATCTGTTAAAGCCCCTGACCCAGCGGCCTGAGCACCGGCAGCGTTTTTCTACGGGGTTTTCCGAAGAAACGGCCTGTAAGGAGGCCAGCCGTTGTCTTCGGTGCGGCCTGGTCTGCTATGAAAAAGTATAGAGACCGGAAAAGATAAACGGGGCAGGCGGCAGACCATACGGAAACGGTTATGATGCCTGAAAAAATTCTTGTTGTTGATGATGAACGACGTATTGTCGAGAATATTGCGCAATGTCTGGAACGGGAAGGCTTTCAAGTGGCCAGTGCCCATGACGGGGATGAAGCGGTTGCCGCATTTGAGCAAGAGGGCTATGACCTTGTCCTTTTAGATATTTCCATGCCCGGCATGAACGGGTATGAGGTCATGGCGCATATCCTGGGCAAGGACCCCGATGCCATGATCATCATCATGACCGGGTTTGCCTCGGTGGAGTCTGCCGTAAGGGCTCTGAAGCTGGGGGCCTGGGATTATCTGAAAAAACCCTTTGAATATGCCGATCTGGTCAAGACCATGAAAAACGGCGCCCGCCAGCGCAGCCTGATCATGGATAAACAGGCCTTTGCCGAACGCCTTGAAGCCTCGGAACGCCAATACGAATACATGGTCAACAACTCTCCAGACCTGATCTTTACCCTGGATTCGACAGGGTGTTTTTCCTTTGTCAATCGCCAGTTTGAAACCGTTCTGGGATTTGCCACGGATAAACTCATCGGGCGGCATTTCAGTGAAATCCTCCACAAGGATGACCGCCAGCGGGCCGGCGGCCTGGTTGCTGCCGTCACCCAGAACGCCCCTTTTGAAATCAATGTCCGGTTTAAAAAAGCAGTGCGACCCGATCACTCTCTTGATCCCTATGCGGCCTCTGCCTTTATGGAGCTGAAAGCCTCGCCCATCACCGGGGCCGGAGATGACAGCACAGGGCAGGGTGTCTATGCCGTGGCAAGGGATGTGACCGAGCGACTCAAGCTTGAGGCACAGTTGCGCCAGGCCCAGAAAATGGAGGCCATCGGCACCCTGGCCGGCGGCATTGCCCATGACTTCAACAATATCCTCATGGGCATCCAGGGATACGCTTCCCTGGTCCGCAGTGGGTTTGACCGGGACTCCGATGTGTTCAAGCGCCTGGCCAGTATTGATGAGTACGTAAATAACGGTGCTGAAATGGCCCGCCAGCTTCTGGGGTTTGCCCAGAAAAACTGCCAGGAATCCTATCCTTTGAATCTGAACTATCTGCTTAAAATGTCTGCCAAGATGTTCGGCAGGACCAAAAAGGATATCCTCATTGAGCAGGACCTGGAAAAACGGCTCTGGAGCACGGTGGTGGACGAGGGTCAGATCAAGCAGGTGCTCATGAATCTGTACGTCAACGCCTGGCAGGCCATGCCCGGAGGCGGTCAAATCAGGGTCAGCTCCAGGAATCTGCGCATCAGCGATCGCCAGAAAGACGCCCTGGGACTTTCTGAGGCCGGAACCTATGTCATGGTCTGCGTGGCCGATACTGGAATGGGCATGGACAAGGCCACCATGGCCAGAATCTTTGATCCCTTTTTTACCACAAAGAGCCGGGGCCAGGGCTCAGGCCTGGGCCTTGCCACGGCCTATGGCATTGTGAAGAGTCATAAAGGCACCTTTAAAGTCGAATCTACCATAGGAGAGGGAACGGCCTTTATGTTTTTCCTGCCAGCCTCGGAAACCCGTGTGGATAGCTGCACCCAGGTGGAAAATGAGCATGACGCCATTGTTTCCGGCCGGGGCAAGATCCTTCTTGTGGACGATGAAAAAGGGGTGGTTGAAGTCTGTTTTGATATGCTGGAAACCTTGGGATATGAGGTTTTTTCTGCCCAGAGCGGGGAAGAGGCAGTCAATTTCTTCCAGGAACATGGTTCCAAAATTGATCTGGTCATCCTGGACATGGTGATGCCAGAGATGAGCGGCATGGAGACCTTTGACGCCCTGCGCAAGATCAAAGAAGATGTGAAGGTATTGATCTGCTCGGGCTATTCCAGAGAAGATGAGATCCGTCAGATGGTGGACAAGGGGTGTGACGATTACCTGCTAAAGCCCTTTGATGTGGCCATGCTGTCGGAAAAGTTGCAGTCGGTTTTCTCAAAAACCCGGGCCAGCACCGTTAAGCTATAGGAAAAAAATACCGGCCACGCAAGCCCCTTTGGCAGATACCGTTGGAGACCGGCCAAACGGCAATACAAAAGGGCCCGGAAAGATCCACGGGCCCTTTGTCATTTCAGGCCGTATATCTACTCACTCCCCACGGGATCGATTAATATGCCCACCTAAAAACGGAGGTGCATAATGCGAATTAAATTTTTAAAGAATTTTATTTTTTTAGCGCTATGTCTGTCAGTTTTTTTACATCCAACAGGCTTGTTCGCCAGCACCGACTTAATTAAAATCGGTGTATTGGCAAAACGCGGTAAAGACAATTGTTTAAAAAAATGGTCTCCGACTGCAGAATATTTGACCAAGGTAACTCAAGACTATTCATTCGTAATTAACCCCATTGATTTTGATGATATTCGTCAGCAAGTAAACGATGGGAATGTTGATTTTATTCTGGCTAATTCAGCTATTTATGTTGATCTGGAAGTAAATTATGGTGTGAATCGAATAGCAACCTTAAAAAACAAACGGTTGAATGGGACGTATACAACATTTGGCGGTGTAGTGTTTTGTTTAAAACAAGGATCTGATATTCGAACGTATAATGACCTGAAGCAGAGATCTTTTGCAGCAGTGAGCCAAAATTCCTTTGGAGGATGGCTCATGGCATGTCGTGAATTCATAGAAGTCGGCATCAATCCTTATAAAGATTTTTCAGAATTATCCTTTTCAGGAACCCATGACAAAGTTGTCTATGCAGTCCTAAACAAACAAGCTGATGCCGGAACCGTCCGAACTGATACATTAGAGAGAATGGCGTTAGAAGGTAAAACTGACTTGGATGATTTTTTTATCATTCATGAACATGGTGGCGGTAAGGTTCATCTGCCATTTCTTCATTCCACAAGAGAATATCCCGAATGGCCCATGGCAAAAGTAAGGCATACCTCTGATGAACTTGCGGAAATAGTCGCGCATCGGCTAATTGAACTGCAACCGGACTCAAAATCAGCCATGGCTGCTTCATGCTCTGGGTGGACCATCCCGAAAAATTATCAGTCTGTGCATGAGTGTCTAAAGATTTTAAAGGTTCCGCCCTATGAGGAATATGGTAAATTTACAACCAAACAGGTCTTTTTAAAATATTGGTATGTCAATATTGCCATCGTTATTGTGCTTGCCATGATGGGAGTTGCCACATTTGTTTTTGCTCGTCTGAACAAAAGAAATCGCACCACTGCTGAGTTGCTGACTAATGCAAACGCTGAGATAGAACGGGCCCGGTTAGAAGAACAGAAAATACTCAAAGAAATGCCATTTGGTATTATCCTTGTGGATAGGAATAAAATCGTCCGAAGCGCCAATAAAGTTGCCCTTTCACTGATGGGGATCAACAGGGAGCAGGATTTGATCGGGCATATCTGTCACGACTCTATCTGCCCTGCAGAACAAAGGAACTGTCCGGTCCTAGATCTTGGTCAGGATCTGGATAAATCGGATCGCCTACTGATTCATAAAGATGGTACAAAAATTCCCATCCTGAAAACGGTCATTTCGGTCACCCTGGGTGGAGAAGATCTTCTGCTTGAAGCGTTCATCGATATCACAGACAAACAAAAAACCGAATCAGATCTGCGCCACGCCCTGAGTGAACAGATGGCTATTTTTGACAGCAGTCTTGTGGGGATCATGGTTCTCGAGAATCGTCTTTTAACTAAAGTCAACAAACGCATGGGAGAGATGCTTGGATATAAAACAGAAGAAATGATAGGTAAAACCCCTGAGAAACTCCATCTTTCTGCTGAATATTTTCATACCTTTGGGAAACAATACTATTGGCGTTTAGCACAAAAGGAAGTCGTCAATATCGAATTTCCCCTTCGCCATAAGGAGGGTCATACTGTATGGTGTCAATTCAACGGTAAAGCCATTGATCCGCCTGATTTAGCTAAAGGCGCTGTCTGGGTTATCGAAGACATCACCGAGAGAAAACGAATACAAAAGCAACTGCAGTCAGCGAAATCTCAGGCCGAAGCAGCCAACTCAGCTAAAAGTGACTTCTTGGCAAATATGAGCCATGAAATCAGAACACCTATGAATGGCGTTATAGGGATGACAGATTTGCTGATGAGTACTGATTTGACTTCAGAGCAAGCAGAGTTTGCCAAAATTATTAAAACAAGTGGAGATTCTCTTTTAACACTAATTAATGATATTCTAGACTATTCCAAAATTGAAGCAGGCAAATTTGATCTTGAAAACATCAAATTTGATTTAAGAGTTACTCTGGATGCGGCAGGTGATATTATTGCGATTAAAGCACACGAAAAAGGCTTGGAATACGTAACCATTGTTCATCCGGATGTACCGTTTCTGGTGAAAGGCGATCCAGTTAGATTAAGACAAATATTGGTAAACTTAGCAGGGAATGCAGTAAAGTTTACACATACCGGGGAAATTGCTATTTATGTTACTTTAGAGGAAGAAACAGAAAAGTACGCTCAAGTTCGTTTTGTTGTTAAGGACACTGGCATCGGCATCCCTGAAGATAAAAAGGACAAGCTTTTTAAGTCGTTTTCACAACTAGATAGTTCGACAACAAGAAAGTTTGGCGGGACTGGGCTTGGATTGACCATTTCTAAAAAATTAGTTCATTTGATGGATGGAGAGATTGGTGTTGAAAGCCAGGAAGGCAAGGGGTCAGAATTTTGGTTTTTAGTTAAGTTTGAAAAACAAAAGGCCTTACCTGAACCCCTTGTATTGTCAGACAATATCAAAGATAAATACATTTTAATTGTAGATGATAACAAAACCAACAGATTTGTTGTATCCGAACAATTGAAACAATGGGGATGCCAATATGCAGAAGCCTGCACCGGTGAGGAAGCGCTCGAAAAACTGAATAAATCAATTGAAACTCAAAAATTATTTGACATTGCCATTGTAGATATGCAGATGCCTTATATGGACGGTAAAGAACTGGGAAAAAGAATAAAAAGAAATTCTGAATTTTCTGATTTACGCTTAATTATGATGAGTTCAATGGGTGAAAGAGGCGATACCATAAAAATGGCAAAAATTGGTTTTGATGCCTATCTATCAAAACCTGTCAAAATACATCAATTAAAAACTTGTCTTGAAAAGGTAAGCGGTCGAATTAAAAGTCAAGAAAAGCATTCTCATCTAGACATTATTACTAAATATTCTTTGTCAGAGGATGCTCATCGGGGAACTAAGATATTACTTGCCGAAGATAACCGTATCAATCAAAAGATAGCTTTAAAAACATTGAATAAAATTGGTTATAAAGCGGATGCTGTTAGCAATGGTAAACAAGCAGTAAATTCTTTGAAAAATACAGACTATGATCTCGTTCTTATGGATTGCCAAATGCCTGAATTAGATGGATATGAAGCAACAAGAATTATCCGAAAATCAATTTCTAAAGTTAAAAACCCCAGGGTTCCAATTATTGCAATGACCGCCCACGCGATGGCCGGAGATCGAGAAAAATGTCTAAACGCTGGCATGGATGATTATCTTTCAAAACCTGTTAAACCCAAAGAGTTGGTAAGAGTATTAGATAAATGGTTGGCCAAGGGCAATGGTAGAGATTAAAAATAGACTACTTTGAGACGTTATCTGGATTTTTAAAAGTGTGGGAAACGGTGCTTAAGGTGGGCGGGGTGGGCTCTTGGCAAAGCGCCAAGAGCCCTTTTTCAATGATTTAGAGGCTTAGCCAAATACTTTTTCCAGATCCGGAATGATCTGTTTTTTACGGCTCATGATGCCGGGCAGCCAGCATTTGCCAGCTTCAGGCTTTTCGCCAAAGGCTTTTTCAACCACAGACTCATCATCAGAGGCCACCAGAAGCTCGGTGCCTTCTTTCATGATGTCGGTGAGCATGAGCAGAACGGTGTGATGACCCTTTTCTGCCTTGAGGTCGCGGATGTCTTTTTCCAGGTCAGCCTTGATGCCGTCAACGATGGACAGGTCAACCAGTTCCAGCTGGCCGCAGCCAACGCCGGAGCCGCTCATGTCAAAATCTTTGTAGTCACGGAGAACCAGTTCCCGGACCGGGGTGCCGTCAACGGCAGATTTGACCTTGAACATTTCAATGCCCAGGGTTTCCAGATCGCTTTCACCGCAGATTTCAGCCAGTTTGGCACAGACTTCTTTGTCCTTGTCAGTGCAGGTGGCGGATTTGAAGATAACGGTGTCGGAAAGGATGGCGCAGAGCATGGCGCCGGCCACACCCTTGGGAATCTCAACGTTGAAGTAGTCATACATGGCCGTGATAACAGTGCAGGTGCAGCCGACTGGCCAGATCCAGCACTCCAGGGGCTGTCCGGTGGTGACATCACCCAGTTTGTGATGGTCCACAATACCCAGAACATTGGCGTCTTTCAAATCGTCCGGGCTCTGGGCCAGGTCAGAGTGATCCACCAGGTAAACGTCTTTACCAGCATAAGACGTGATTACCTCAGGGGCGGCCAGGCTGAATTTGTCCAGGACAAATTTGGATTCAGGGTTAAGGTCGCCCTGAATTGCCGGGGCAATATCTTCACCCAGGCTTTTTTTCAGATCTGCCAGTGCAATGGCGGCCACCACGGAGTCAGTATCCGGGTTTTTGTGACCAAATACGAGAGTAGACATAGGTCCTCCTAAAAATTAGTTGTCATCTTAAGTTTATTCACAATTGATGCTGCCTCTTTTGGCACACATCTTCAAATTCATTGATTAAAAAAATCAGTTTTCCTTATAGAATTTATTGGCAAAGACCTCAAGGAAAATCTGCACAAAGCAGCTGAATCCTATGGTCAGGTTGTAAAAAAGATCAGAATATAGAAGATCAAAAGTGGGGCGGCAGGCGTCCTGCCCCGTTTCATCAAATTGACTTTTAATGCAAACCCGGTCAAACTGTTCCCAATGCACATGCGGTAAACTCATATTTACTTTACGGAGCCGTTTATGGAATTGGAAAATCAAAGAAACGCAGTTGCCCGGTTTGGACTTAAAATGGTGGCGTCCGGCCTGACCACAGGTACCGGGGGAAATCTGAGCATGATTGACAGAGACTTAGGACGGGTGGCGATAAGTCCCAGCGGGATCGAGTATGCTGCATTACAGCCCCGGGATGTTGTCCTGACGGATATGCAAGGCAAGATTTTGGAAGGGGCGTGCAAGCCCTCCAGTGAACTTGGGTTTCATCTGTCTATCTACCAACGGCGCAACGATGTGCAGGCCGTTGTCCACACCCACTCTCCCTATGCCGCCACCATGGCCTGTCTGGGATGGGAAATCCCGGCGGTTCACTATCTTGTGGGATTTGCCGGGAAAAAAGTGCCTCTGGCCCCCTATGCCACCTTTGGGTCGCCAAAGCTGGCAGAATTAGTCGCACAGCACATCGGAGACTATAACGCCCTGCTGCTTGCCAACCACGGCCTTGTTACCGTTGGCAGGAGCATGGAGCAGGCCTTTGCCGCAGCCGAGGAGATTGAATTTGTGGCCCGGATCTACTATCAGACCCAAAGCATTGGCAATCCGGTTATTCTTCCGGATGAAGAGATGGAAATCGTTCTTGAAAAATTCAAGACCTATGGACAGAAAAAAGCCTGACGAGCATAGAACCTGCCGCAGCCAGAATCAGATAGGCCTGCAGATCCGGCAGTCCCGGCAGTCTGTCATGGGACAGTCCCGGGACTGTTTTTCCTCTTTGGCCCGGAAAAATTCTTTGAGGAGAAAGGCATCCGAGACCCTGTGGGCCAGAAACGCCCAGGGCAGGGCATGATCTGGTATGGGGTAGTTTTCTGCTCCAAATCTGGCTTTTTCCGAATACATAACCTGGTTGCAATAGTTCGGGTGTTTTTTCAACACTTGGGTCCAGCCGGTATCCAGGGCAGCTTCAATAAGATCAGCTGCCCTGCGATCGCCTAAGGACAGCAGGGCATGGACCTTTGCCTGGCGGAAGGATTCAAAGTTCAGTTTGACGTTGGCCGTTTTTTTCAGGCCCTCTACAATGATTTTTTTCCGGGCGGCCAGTTCTTTTTCATCCAGCATGGCAGACCATTGGAAAGGGGTGCAGGGCTTGGGGATAAAGGGGTTTATGCTGAGGGTGAGTGTCCCGATTTTTTTCTTTTTCCTGGCGGTTTCAAGGAAGATGGACTTAATTTTACCTGCCAGGGCCACAATGGCCTCTACATCCTCTCTGTCTTCAAAGGGCAGGCCGATCATGAAGTAGAGGCGGATATTGATGATGCCCCGGTCCACCAGACGCCGGGCGGCCTCTATTATCTGGGTTTCATCCAGTTTTTTATTAATGATGTTGCGCAAACGCTGGGAACCGGCCTCAGGTGCTATGGTGGCCGTCTTGACCTTCGAGTCTGCCAGGATGGACAGGATAGGCTCGGAAAGCTTGTCTGCCCTCAGAGAGGAAAACGACAGGCGCATACCCTTTTGTCGTCCGTATTGGCAGATTTGAATGATCTGGGGATGGTCCAGGATGGCTGAGCTGACCAGGCCCAGTCGGTCGGTTTTTTCACTGGCCCGGTCAATGGCGGCCTGGACAGTGTCAACCGGATAGACCCGGGGGGGGCGGTAGATAAACCCTGCCGTGCAGAACCGGCAGCCGTGGGGGCAGCCCTTGAGGGTTTCCACCAGAAAGGTGTCCTTAAAGGCGGTGGCCGAGGTCATCACTGTGGTGGTGGTCTGGATGCCGTCAAGGGCCTTTAAGTATTGCACCTGTATCCTGGTCGGGTCTGGAATGTTTTTCCGGGCCGGCTCGAAAGATGTCGGGCAGTCCTTTGGCAGGGGGTAGTAAATGGGGTCGTGGTTGGCCGGGACATAGGCGCCGGGCAAATGGGCTTCGATGGTCTCAAGGAGGCTGGCGTTTGACTCAGCATGGCCAAAGGCCTTGAAAAATCCCGGCAAAAGGCATTCGGCCTCGCCCAGAAGAAAAAGATCCACAAAAGGGGCAATGGGTTCGGGATTCAGGAAACAGGCGACTCCCCCCGCAGCCACCAGGGGGTGGATGTGGTTTCGATCAGATGACCGCAGGGGGATGCCTGTTGCTCCTAGGACATGAGCAAGGTGCAAAAAGTCATTCTCAAAGGAGATTGAGAAGAGGATCATGTCAAATTGATCCAGGGGTAAACCGGTCTCAAGGCTCCTGATTCTGGATGATTTCTGCCGGGTGTCGGGCAGAAAGACCCGTTCACAGGCGATGGATTCGTCCTGGTTGGCCAGACGGTACACTGTCTGGAAGCCCAATGAGGACATGCCAGCCTTGTAGGTGTTGGGATAGACCAATGCGACTTTGGTCAGTCCCCGGCCCCGCTTGACAATGGCCCCCTGCTCCCGTACAGGGGCAAAAGACCCAGAGGCCCGGGCCGGTTTACGCCTCTTTTTCAAGGGCTAATCCGCTTTTCGTCTTAAAAATGTGGGGACCTCCAGATCGTCCTGATCAAAGTTCATATTATAATTTCTGGCCATATCTTCGTCGCCCACGACCCGGCTTGAGGTCACCCTCACCGGGTTGTCAAATTCGTTCCAATTGGCCAGATCCTCTTCGGTTGGGTCCCGTATAACGCCCCTGGCAATGACGTCCCTCTCGTTGGCCGGCTGAGTGTCTACGGCTGCCGATCCATAGGACTGGTGGGCATAGTTGGGCGCTGTCACAGGCTGGGCCGGTTTGGCCTCAAACCGGTGCATATTTTCCGCCAGCTGGGGCTCTTCCTGGCCAATGCCCGTGGCAATAACGGTAATACGCATCTCTTCTCCCAGGTCCTCGTCAAAGGTCTGGCCCCAGATGATCTCGGCATCGTCACCCACTTCCTGGTAAATGCGGTCCGAGGCTTCGGTCATTTCGTCCAGGGTCAGGTCGGAGCTGGAGGTAATGTTCATGAGAACCCCCTTGGCACCGGAGATGGAGATATCCTCCAGCAGGGGATGGGAAATGGCCTTTTCAGCGGCTTCCACGGCCCGGTTCTCACCCGAGGCAATACCAATGCCCATCAAGGCCTTGCCGGCTTTTCTCATGGTGGTTTTAACGTCTGCAAAGTCCAGGTTGACGTGGCCAGGCATCATGATCAGATCAGTGATGCCTTTGACGCTGTGGTGAAGGATTTCGTCGGCTTTGATGAACATGTCCATCATTCTGGCACCTTTGGGGGCAATGCCGCGCAACCGGTCGTTGGGAATGGTGATTACAGTATCTGTGATGCCGTGAAGATTATCCAGGCCCTCCAGGGCCGCTCTTTCTCTTTTTTTGCCTTCAAAGGAAAAGGGTTTTGAGGCCACGGCCACAGTGAGGATGCCCAGGTCCTTGCAGATCTCAGCAATGATGGGGGCTGCGCCTGTACCGGTGCCGCCGCCGAACCCTGCAGTAATAAAGACCATGTGACTGTCGGACAGGGACTCTCTGATTTCATCCATGCTTTCCAGTGCTGCCTCCCGGCCGATGTTGGGATCGGCACCTGCGCCAAGGCCCTCGGTCAGGGCGGCGCCCAGCTGGATTTTCACCTCTGCTCTGGACTGTTCCAGGGCCTGGGCATCGGTATTGGCCACGATGAATTTCACACCGCAAAGTTTTGCATCGATCATGTTGTTGACGGCGTTTCCGCCAGCCCCGCCCACACCGATTACCTTGATTTTTGCCGAGTTGTCGTTCTCCACATAAGAAAAAGTCATGTCCACCTCCCTTAAGGTTAAATAATATCTTTAAACCATTTTTTCATTCGATTAATCATTGTGTTGAAACCGCCGGTATTTGTCTCCTGGAACTCCATCTTGCAGTTGGCATTGGAGCCGAAAATCACAAGGCCGACGCCTGTGGCATAGGCTGGATTTCGAACAATATCTTTTAATCCCCCGATCCTGTTGGGTTCTCCTACCCGGACCGGAACGCTGAATACGGACTCTGCCAGCTCTGCAGTGCCGTCCATCACCACAGAGCCGCCGGAAAGGACAAAACCGGCCGGAAAGGCATTTTCAAGGCCGTTGGAAAAGAGTTCTTTTTTGAGCAGGGAAAAGATTTCCTCCACCCGGGGGGCCAGGATCTCCGCCAGAATACCCCTGGAAAGCCGTTTGGGTTCCCTGCCGCCCACGGCCGGCACCTCAATAGAGGCCCCGGATCTGGCATGCTGGGGAATACATGTGCCGTGGTCGATTTTAATTTTCTCCGCCTCGGGCAGGGGGGTTCTCAGCCCGATGGAGATATCATTGGTCAGGTTGTGGCCGCCAACGGTGAGTTCAAAGATAAATTTGACATTATTGTCCTTGAACAGGGCAAGATCTGTAGTGCCGCCGCCCATGTCCGCCAGAACACAGCCCAACTCTTTTTCCTCGTCCGTGAGCACGGCCTGGCCCGAGGCCAAAGATTCCAGAACGATGTCGCAGACTTCAAGTCCTGCCTTGTTGCAGCATTTGACAATGTTCCGGGCAGAGGAAACCGCTCCTGTTACAATGTGGATCTTGGCCTCCAGGCGGATGGCGGTCATGCCCACAGGGTTCTGGATGGATTCCATCTCATCCACGATGAACTCCTGGGGAATGACGTGGAGGATCTCCCGGTCCGTGGGGATGGCCACGGCCTTGGCCGCATCAATGACCCGTTCCACATCGGTTTCGGTGATTTCCCTGCCCTTGATGGCAATGATGCCGTGGCTGTTAAAGCCTTTGATGTGGTTGCCGGCAATGCCCACGTAGACCGATGAGATATCGCATCCGGCCATGAGTTCCGCCTCTTCAACGGCCTTTTTGATGGAATCCACCGTGGACTCGATATTGACCACCGATCCTTTTCGGAGGCCTGTGGAGGGATGAGAGCCGACGCCGATGACGTTGATCTCACCTTCCAGCATCTCTCCGACCACGGCGCAGATCTTGGTGGTGCCGATATCCAGGCCGACAATTATTTTTTCATTTCCCTGCAAGTTAAACCCCCTTTGCTAAAGTATTGTGCAGAGCCTCTTCAGCCTTGGTTTTGATAAAAATTTTCTTTATATCGTACAGGTCCATGGCCAGGATGGTCCGGCACGGAAATCGTGTTTCCACAACCCGGCTGATGGTCCTGGCCCGGGCAAGTTTTTCTTGAAACCGGTCAAACCCGAGCTTGATGGGGATAAGCCCAGGTTTTTGGGCCTGATTCTTCTGTGTATTCTCTTTATAGAGCCTATTGTTGTAAATGTCTAGCGCTTTTATGGTCAGTCCCAAATTTTCATCCCCATGGATGGTTCGGACCTGGGAAACCCCTTTTATTTTAAGCAGTTCCATGATGGCGTTGAACAATTCCCCCTCAAACCCATAGGAGGTATCTGACAGGCTCAAGTCCACCCCGGAAATGACGGGCAGTCCCTGGAGACGGTCTTTTTCCGGGTCATAGCATTTAAACGGTGCCCCTTGTGAGTTGATGATGATGTCGGGCAGGTTTTCAATGGTGACAATGGCCAGGGGTTCCTCTTCATGGATGGTAATTTCCAGGTTGGAAAACAGCCGGCGCCGGATATCGGCCCGACAGACCCAGGGATGCCGCTCTAATTTTTCAGCCACGGCCGGCAGGTGAAGTTCAAACAGGCTGGTTTTCCGGTTCAGGCCGGCCCGGGCCAGAAGTTCCTCCCGGCTCACCCGCTGGTTGCCTGATATGTCAATGCGGGTAACGGCGAAATAAGGACTCTGGACAATGGCGTCGTGGACCCAGATGGCCCCAAGACTCATTATGGCGACCATAAAGACAACGCTGAGCACCTTGAACAAAAATTTGCTGTGGTGTTCCCGTGGCGGTTTGGCGGGCTTGGCATCGGGCTTATACCGATTGGGTCTGTTTTGTTTAGCTGCCAATGTGTTTCACCTCTTTTTCCAATGTGATATTAAATGCGTTTTTCACCCTGGTCGTTACCAGGTGCGCCAGATCCAGTATGTCTCTGCAGGTGGCTTGGCCCTGATTGACAATGAAGTTGGCGTGGCGTTCAGAGATCCTGGCCCCTTTGTGGGTGTACCCTTTGAGTCCTGCCTGTTCGATGAGCCACCCGGCTGGTTTTTCCGGAGAGGGGTTTTTGAAAAAACATCCGGCTGATGCCTGGGAGACCGGCTGGGTGTCTTTTTTAACCTTGAGGTTGGCGGCATGGGTTTTTTGTACGACATCCGGGTCTGTGGCCGTCAGATTCAGGTGTGCCCCCAGAACCACTGCATGTTCCAGGTCAAGGCAGCGGTAGGAAAATGCCAGATTTTTTCCGGCAATGGGGGTCACTGTCAGGGATTTCAGATCCAGGACGTCAATTTTATGGATGATGGCGGCCATGTCTGATCCAAAACTGCCGGCATTCATCATCACGGCCCCGCCAAGGGTGCCGGGGATGCCTGCGGCCCATTCCAGTCCTGTAAGGCCCTTGTCCATGGCCAGGCCACAGATCGACGCCAGGGACTGGCCGGCCCGGGCCCGGAGCATGCCGGTGCTGTCTGAGACATCAGCCCCTTTCAACCCGGTGACCAGGATGACCAGGCCCAAAACCCCCTCATCGGAAATCAGTACATTGGTGCCGCCGCCCAGGACGGTTATTGGAATGCCGGCCGACTGTGCCACCCTGAGCAAGTCGATCATCTCTTCCGGGCTTTGGGGCTGGGCCAGGTAATCTGCTGGTCCGCCGATCCTGAAACGGGTATGGCGGCCCAAGGGGGCTTTGGGCTCAACCCTGAACCCGTCAAAGGGTGATGTATGTCCGGTTGCAGCTGTCACAGGTTTATAAAATCTCCACCAGTTTTTCTCCCAGGGTGTATACGTCCCCGGCCCCAAGGGTCAGGATCATGTCCCCTTTTTTTGCCTTGTGGGTGATCATGGACAACGCCTGGGTAAAGTCCGGGGCAATGGCGACGTCCTTGTGGCCGTGGGCGCGGATTCCTTCTACCAGGAAGCTGGAATCCACCCCGTCAATGGGGGCTTCAGATGCCGCGTAAATGGGCAGAACCAGCAGGATGTCCGACTGGTAAAAGGCCCGGGTGAAATCGTCGAACAACGCCTGGGTCCGGGAGTAGCGATGGGGCTGGAAGGCCACGATGACGCGTTTGTCCGGGTAACTTTCCCGAACAGCGGTGAGGGTGGCCATGATCTCGGTGGGATGGTGGCCATAGTCATCCATCACTGTGATGCCTTTTTTCTTTCCCTTGATCTCCAAGCGGCGCTTGACACCCTGAATCTCTTCCAGGGCCTGTTTAATTGTCTTGAAGGGGATGTTCAGCTCCAGGCCCGTGGCCACGCCGGCCATGGCGTTGAGGATGTTGTGCTGGCCTGCAATGTTCAGCAGGATTTGCCCCAGGCGCTTTTCTTTTGAAAAGACCGTAAACTTAGCACGGCCATGTTCAAAGCGGATCTCCCGGGCCTGGAGATCAGACTGGGCGGTCAGCCCGTAAGTGAGGTGGCGGACCTTTACCCTGGGCAGGATATCCTGGATGTGTTCGTTGTCCAGGCAGAGAATGGCCAGGCCGTAGAAGGGAACCGAGTTGATGAACTGAACGAATTTGTCCTTGATGTCTTCAATGCCCTCATAAAAGTCCAGGTGCTCAAGGTCGATATTGGTCACCGCGGCAATGGCCGGGGCATACTTGAGAAAGGAACCGTCACTTTCATCGGCTTCGGCCACGATGAACTCCCCGCTGCCGTGCAGGGCATTGGTATCCAGTCCCTGGAGCAGGCCGCCGATGATCACCGTGGGGTCAAGGCCGGCCGTGTTGAGGATCTGGGAGATCATAGAGGTCGTAGAGGTCTTGCCGTGGGCCCCGGATACGGCAATGGCGTATTTGATCCGCATGAGTTCGGCCAGCATCTCCGCCCGTGGGATGATGGGCAAACCAAGTGCTTTTGCCTGGATCACTTCGGGATTTTCCGCTGCAATGGCGGTGGAGGTCACCACCACATTGGTGTTTTGTATCTGGTCTTTGGCATGGCCCTGAAAGACCTTGGCCCCTTTTTTTTCCAGCCGGCGGGTGATGTGGGACAGTTTCAGGTCCGAGCCAGAGACCTTGTAGCCCAGGTTTAAAAGCAGCTCGGCAATGCCGCTCATGCCAATGCCGCCAATGCCGACAAAGTGGATATGGTAATCAGGCTGATACATCTTGGTGTCCTTTTTTTGGGGCCAGAATATGACCGGCAATGTGTGCTGCCGCATGGGGCAGGGCCAGGGATGCCATGGCGGTTTCCATTTTTGCCCGTGTTTCCGGATGGGTTTTCAGGTCCTGGATAATCTTGAAAAGATTCTGTCCGGTCAGTGCATAGTCGGAGATGAGTATGGCAGCGCCCCGGTCGGCAAAGTTCTTTGCATTGGCGGTCTGGTGGTCGTCTGCTGCGTAGGGAAAGGGAATAAGCACGGCAGCCTTGCCCTGCACTGCCAGTTCGGTCAGGGTGCCGGCCCCGGCCCTTGAGATGACCAGGTCAGCCCGGTGCTGAATGGCGGGCATGCGATGGAAAAAGGCTTCAGCCATGACATCCAGGGTTATTTTTTTGTATTGCTGCTGTATTTCTTTTGCCTGGGCCTTTCCGGTCTGGTGTACAACGGCCATGGTGTTATCTCCGTCCAGCAGTGAGGCAGCGTCCATGAATGCCTTGTTGATGGCTGCAGCGCCCTGGCTTCCGCCGGTGACCAGAACAAGAAAGGTCTTTGGGTCAAGGGCCTCCAGAAAGGCAGTTTCCGGATCATCCTGGGATATTTTCTGATCTTGTGTATTGCCGGCAACCGGGGTATCCAGCCGGATGGGATTGCCCACCCAGAAGGTTTTGTTTCCCACCGGCATCCCTTTGGTCTGCTCAAAGGCGATGAAAATGGTATGGCTGATCCGGGCCAGCATTTGGTTCGTCATGCCCGGGCAGGCGTTCTGCTCCTGGATGGCGGTCTGTGTTCCCAGAATCCGGGCGGCCAGGACCAGGGCAAAAGAGGAAAATCCTCCCACACCCAGGACAAAGTCTGCCCTGAACCGGATCAGGATCCCCAAGGCCTGGATAATGCTGACCAAAACCAGGGCAGCGGACAAGAGCTTTGACAGTCGGCTGCCGCCCTTGATGGGCCGGGAGATGACGGTCTTGTGGTCAAACCCGTACCGGGCAAGGGTGTCTGTTTCAAAGGGGGCGGATGTACCCACAAACAGGATCCGGGTGTCCGGGGCTTGGGCCTTCAGGGCCTGGGCCACGGCAATGCCGGGAAACAGGTGCCCCCCGGTTTTGCCGCCGGCAATGACGACCCGTTTTATGCCTGAATCCTTAAACCTCATTGTAGGCGGATGCTCCGATATTCATTAAAATGCCCATGGCGGCCAGGTTCACCACAAGCGAGGTGCCGCCGTAACTGATAAATGGAAGTGTCAGGCCCTTGGTGGGCAAAACCCCTAAGGCCACCCCCGTATTGATGATGACCTGAACCCCGATATACAGGGTGATGCCGGAAGCGGCAATGGCCCCGAACAGGGTGTCTGATTTTTTGGCGATCTGGGTGCCGGCGATCAGGATTATGGAATACAGGGCCAGGATGGCCAGGACCCCGATCAGGCCCAGTTCCTCTCCGATAATGGAGAATATAAAGTCTGTATGGGGTTCGGGCAGGTAGTGCATCTTTTGAATGCCCAGGCCGATGCCCTTTCCCGTAAGCCCGCCTGAACCAAAGGCCTTGAGAGAGTTGGTGATCTGGTACCCGGTATTATAGGGATCGTCCCAGGGGTTGAGAAAGGTGGTGATCCTCAGCAGCCGGTATTCCACCTTGAAAATCAGGAAATAAACAATGGGAGCGATCAGGGGCAGGGGACTGAGCAGGTGAAGCAGCCGGACCCCTGCGGTGAACATCATGCCCCAGCAGATCAGACCCATGACAACGATGGTGCCAAAGTCAGGCTGGTTGATGATAAGCAGGGCAAAAATTGCAAACACCACAAGGTGGGGCATAAAGCCCACGGAAAAGGTTTTGATCATCTCCTGTTTCTTGGACAGGGAATAGGCCATGAAAAGGATGAGGGCCAGTTTCCCGAACTCTGCCGGCTGAAAGGTGAGTCCGCCTAAAGAAATCCAGCGGTGGGCTCCGCCGGCCTTTACGTTAAGTGCGGGGATCAAAACGGCAATGAGCAGGGCAATGGCGATCATCAGAATAATATAGGCGATGCTGCGGTAGAGTTTATAGGGAAATGAGGCGGCCGTGAACATGACCATAAGGCCGGTGGCCAGGAAAATAGCCTGGCGCTTCATGTAATAAAACAGGGTATTATGCTCCTGGATACTGATAGAGGCAGAGGCAGAGTACACCATGACAATGCCGATGCCTGCCAGCAAAAGTACTGGGAATAAAATGGCCTTTTCTTTGAAAAAGGGATGAAGGCGGGGGCTATCCATGGCCGGCCTCCCCGGTCGAAGACGTCAGGGCCGTGACACAGGCGGTAAACGCCTCTCCCCGTTCTTCGTAGTTTTTATACATATCAAAGCTGGCGCAGGCCGGGGAAAGCAAAACAATGTCCCCGGGCAGGGCAGCTTGCCATGCGGCGGTAACGGCCCTGGCCATGGAGGTGCAGGGCACCACCCGGCACACGGTTTCAAAGGCGTCAAGGATATGATCCGTGGCTTCCCCGATGGCCATGATCTCTTTGACCGAGGCCTTGACCGCTGAAACAAGCGGGGCAAAATTTGTATGCTTTTCCCGGCCGCCGAGGATGAGGAGGATTTCATTGTCAAAGGAGGCCAGGGCCCGGATGACGGCATCCACATTGGTGGCCTTGGAGTCGTTGTAAAAGCTGACCCCGTCAAGATTCCGGACAAAGGCCATGCGGTGGGAAGGTGGGGTGAACCGGGCAAGTCCCTGGCAGATGCTGTCCAGGCAGCCGCCGGCAGCCAGTGCTGCCAGGGCGGCTGCTGCGGCATTTTCCCGGTTGTGGATGCCGGTAAAGGGGGTCAGCACCTCATTGGGAATCAGGCCGTCGGTGTTGCTTGTGTAAATGCGGATGCCCTGTTCTGTAATCCGGGCCTGGGCCTCATGGGTTGAAGAAAAACAAATCCGGGTCGAGGGCAGGGTCTTTGCACCGGCATGAAATTCCGGTATGTCCCGGTTGATGACCGCGGTATCGGTTTTTGTCTGACGGGAGAATAACGACCATTTGGACATGCGGTAGGCCTTGTAAGAGGGGTACCGGTCCAGGTGGTCTTCGGAAATGTTCAGCAGCAGCCCGATTTTCGGGGCAAAGGTTTTGGCCAGGTCCAGCTGGAACGAGGAGACCTCTGCCACGATCCAGTCCACTGTGGTTTTGTCTGTCAGTGCATTCACCAGTGGGATGCCGATGTTGCCCCCTGTAAAGCAGGAGAAGCCACAGGCCTGGAGCAGTTCTCCCACCAATGCGGTCGTGGTGGTCTTTCCATTGGTACCGGTAACGGCAATGACCGGGATATTGCAATAGCGGCTGAAAATGTCCAGCTCCCCGGTCAAGGGAACCCCTTTTTCCACAGCCTTCTGGATATAGGGCAGGGTCAGGGGGACACCGGGGCTGGGAATAAGGGTGGCAGCCTGGTCAAACATCTCTTGGCTGTGGGCACCGATGCAGGTCTCAATGCCCAGGGCCTCAAGCTCAGCCGCTGCATCAGCCCTTGCAGGATCGATGTCCGTGGCCTTGACGCTTTGGCCCCGGGAGTGCAGGAACCGGGCCATGGACGTTCCTGAGCGTCCCATCCCGATAACCAGATCATATGTGGTGTTAATGTGTGTCAACCCTTTACCTTATTTTTAGCGTGCTTAAAGAGATCAGGGCCAGGGTGATGGCAATGATCCAGAACCTGACAATGACCTTGGATTCGTGCCAGCCCTTGAGCTCGAAATGATGGTGCAGCGGCGCCATCCTGAATATCCGTTTTCCCTTGGTGATCTTGAAGTAAGAGACCTGAAGGATGACGGAAAGGGCTTCTATTACAAAGAGGCCGCCCACGATGAGCAGCATGATTTCTTGTTTGGTGACCACGGCAATGGTGCCCAGGATGGCCCCAAGGGGCAGGGAGCCGGAATCTCCCATGAAAACCTGGGCCGGGTGGGCGTTGAACCAGAGAAAGCCCAGGCCTGCACCGGCAAGCACCCCGCAGATCACGCTGATTTCTCCGGCAGAGGCAATGTGGCGCAGCTGGAGGTATTCGGCAAACTGGGTGTGACCGGCCACATAGGCGAAAAACATATAGGTGACCGAGGCCACGATATAGGGGCCGATGGCCAGGCCGTCCAGGCCGTCGGTCAGGTTGACGGCGTTGGAGGTTCCCACGATCACCAGGCAGGCAAAGGGGATATAGAAAATGCCCAGGTTCGGGGTGAGGTTCTTGAAAAAGGGTATGGTCAGTGTCGGGGAAAAGTCCGGGCTCTGGTAAATCAGATAGGCGATGACCAGTCCGAACAGGATCTGGATGGTAAATTTGCCCAGGGCTGTGAACCCCATGTTTCTTTTTTTTATCTGCATGAGATAATCGTCAAAGAACCCGATGAATCCGAACAGCAGCAAGGCAAGCAAAAGAATGATGACATAGTGGTTGGCCAGGTTTCCCCAGATCAGGGTGGTTGCAAAGACGGAAAATAAAATAAGGATCCCTCCCATGGTCGGTGTCCCCTGTTTGCCCATGTGGGATTGGGGCCCGTCAGCCTGGATGACCTGGCCGATCTGCATCATCTGCAGCCGCCGGATCACCCAGGGGCCTAAAAGAAAGCAGATCAAAAATGCGGTCAGTCCGCCGTAGATGGTCCGAAAGGTAATGTATCGGAATATGTTCAGGGCACTGAACTGGTCGCTTAAAGGGTATAAAAAATGGTAAAACATAGGCTAACGGGCCTCTTTCTGGGTGATGCGTTGGTATTGGGCTTCAAGTTCCGGGACAATGGTTTCCATGGCCATGCCCCTGGAGCCTTTGAGCAGCAGCCAGGGGGTGTCCTGGCCCTTTGGTGTGGCGGCCAGTGCCAGGGCCAGGTCCTGGGCAATTTCCGCTTTGGTTCCTTTGAAAATTTTTGATTCCGGGTATCCTTTTTCCAGGGCCCCGGATTGAATATGATCTGCCTGGGAACCGAAAAGACAGACCCGGGCAGGAGAAACTTGGGCCACCAGGTGGCCGATTTCCCGATGGCGCTGTTGCGTATCCGGCCCCAATTCCAGCATATCCCCCAGAGCGGCAAAGGCCCTTTCCGGTTCAGTAACCCGTGCCAGGGTTTTTAATGCCTCGGTCATGGATGCGGGGTTGGCGTTGTAGGTGTCGTCAATGAGGGTCAGGCCCATGGACAGGGGGACAAGGTTCATCCGTCCCTTTACCGGGGAAAAGGCCGAGAGTCCTTGCCGGATGTCCGTGAAAGGTATGCCTGCAGCCCTGGCAGCTGCGGCTGCAGCCAAGGCGTTGAAGACCATGAATTCGGCCGGGGTGTTGATGCGGCAGGCCAGGGCATCATGCTTTTCTTTGAGGGTGAAGGCAAGTCCATCTCCGGTGATTTTAATGTGTTCTGCCCAGATATCGGCATCAGAACCGGAACCGAACACGACGATTTTTTTGATTTTAGGGGTGGTCCGGGCGGTGGTTTCCATGATTTTCCGTCTGGGATCGTCAGCAAAGACAATGGCCGTACTGTCCGCTGCCACAGGTTCAAAGATTTCGGATTTTGCCCGGGCCACGTTGTCTGCAGTCCCGAGACCCTCGAGGTGGCAGCCCGAGGTATTGGTGATCATGGCGATGTTGGGCCGGGCTATGGCGGACAGGCGGGATATTTCTCCCAAATGATTCATGCCCATTTCAACCACGGCCCATTTGTGGACCGGGGCCAGCCGCAGCAGGGTCAGGGGCAGGCCGATCTCATTGTTTAAGTTGCCCTTTGTGGCCAGGGTGTCAAAACAGATTGAAAAAATGTCCTGGGCCATTTTCCGGGTGGTGGTCTTGCCGTTGGACCCGGTGATGGCCAGGATGTTTGCCATGCTGCGGTTCCGGTGAAAGGCCGCCAGGTTCCCCAGGGCCGCGAGGGTGTCCGGGGTTTGAAATAGGGCCGGGCCGACTGTTATGATCTGGTCTCTGAAGGTTTTGTCCAGCCCTTCCAGATACCCCTGCCGGGTGACAAAGGCCTGAACGCCTTTGGTGATCAGCTCGGGGATGAATTGGTGGCCGTCAAAATTTTCTCCGGAAAGGGCCACAAAAATCATTCCCGGTTCAATGGTTCTGGAATCCGTACCAATGGCGGTGAATACAGGGTTTCCCGCCACCGGGAGTTCCGGCCGGGTGTCCAGGGCCCGGGCCAGGTCATCTGCAGACCAGGGCTCCGGCGTCAGGAGGCGGTCACAGGCCTGGGTCAGTTTTTCTGCATCATCAAAATGGATGGTACCTGTATTGGTGATCTGGTAGGTCTCATGGCCCTTACCCGCCGCCACGATGGTGTCGTTGGGACCGGAGATGTCCAGGGCAAGGTTCAAGGCGGTTTCCCGGTCCACCTCTACCAGAAACCCTTTGCATTCAGGCATGAGATTTGCCCGATCCAGGCGGGGGATGCCGGCAGCCTCAAGGCCGTTGACAATGTCCTGAACAATGGCATCGGGGGGTTCGCTTCTGGGGTTGTCTGAGGTGACAATGGCAATGTCGGAGTATTTGCAGGCGGCCAGGCCCATGGGGCCGCGTTTGGTGGCATCCCTGTCCCCGCCGCAGCCGAAAACTGTGATCAGCCGGGCCGGTGCCCGTTTTGAAAGGACGCTGAGGATGGACTCCAGAGCCCCGGGGGTGTGGGCGTAATCCACAAAAAGATGGCGGTTGAGGGGGACAAGCAATTTTTCAAGGCGGCCCGGCACCCGGTCCAGGGCGTTGACCCCCCGGGCAATGGCGTCCGGGGCAATGCCAAGCCCCAGGGCAGCCCCGGCCGCACAGAGGATGTTTTCCAGGTTGAAGTCACCGGTCAGCTTTGAGGAGACGGTGATGCAGGTGTCCTGGTATGCCAGGGTGAACCTCAGGCCGGAAATGTCATCACAGATATCCCGGGCCGTCAGATCGGCCGGTCTTTTGCGGGAAACCAGAAGTTTTTCTGCTGTGAGGTCTTGGGCCAGTTTTAGGCCAAAGGCGTCATCCACATTGATAACAGCAGGGGCATGGTGGCTGTCGAAGCCTTTGCCGCAAAAGTCCGTGAACAACCGCTTTTTACAGGCAAAATACTCATCCAGGGTGGCATGATAGTCCAGGTGGTCCTGGGAGAGGTTGGTAAAGACGCAGGTGTCAAACCAGCACCCGTCCACCCTGAACTGATCCAGACTGTGGGAGGAGACTTCCATGACCACATGGGTGATGCCGGCATCTTTCATTTCCCTGAGGGTTTTCTGCAAAGACACAGGGTCAGGGGTGGTCACGGGATTGTCCCGGGTTTGCTCGGCAAAGCGGATATTCACCGTGCCGATGACCCCGCTTTTGAACCCGCAAAAGGTAAAAATGCTTTCCAGGATCCAGGTAATGGTGGTTTTTCCGTTGGTGCCGGTGACCCCTACCAGGGTCAGCTCTTTTGACGGAAAATCGTAGAACCTGGCTGCGGCCAGGGCCGTGGTTTTGCGGCTGTCAGCCACAAGGATGATTTGTCCCTCCTGCTTTGGAAAAAGGCCCTGGGGCATCTTTTCTGCCACCACGGCAGCGGCGCCTTTTTCAAGGGCCTGGGCAATATAATCATGGCCGTCTGCAATGTATCCTTTCACTGCAAGGAACAGGCTGCCCGGGGTCACGGCCCTGGAGTCGCAGGTCACCGATGCGATGTCCAGTTCGGCAAGGCTGTGTGACAGTTTTGCAGAAGAAGGGGTAAGATCTGCATTTAAGACAAGGGCTGACAGCTTCATTGGTCGCCCTCCTTTACCAGGCCTGCAATCATGGACTGGGCAGATGCGGGCGGAATGTTCAGGTAGCTGAAGGACTGGGTCATAATGGACTTGAATGCCGGTGCTGCCACAGTCCCGCCATAATGCTCTTTTTGGGGCTCATCCACCACAATGAGGGTGGCCAGTTTCGGGTTGTCCAGGGGGGCAAATCCGCCAAAGGCGGCAATGTATTTGTTTTTGGCATAGCCCTGGCCGTTCCTGGCTGCTTTCTGGGCGGTACTGGTCTTGCCGCAAACCGGGTAGCCTGTCATGGCCGCCTGGGTACCGGTGCCGCCTTCTGCCACTACCCCGTTCATCATCTTCTTGACAATGGCTGCGGTTTTGGAAGAGACCACCTGCCGGAGCACGGTGGGTTGAAATGTCTGGATTTCCCTGCCCGCGGGGGAGAGTATCTTTTTGACGAGCATGGGCTGCATGAGCCTGCCGTTGTTGGCAAGGGCTGAGATGGCTGAGATCAGCTGCACCCCAGTCACTGCAACGCCCTGACCAAAGGAGATGGCGGCATTGTCAATTTTAGACCAGTCACGGTGGGACAGCAGGGAGCCGCTGCTTTCTCCGGGACTGCCTATCCGGGTCTTGTCCCCGAAGCCAAAGGCGGTAAGATAGTGGTGCAGGGCCCTGGCGCCGATGGTTTCCGATATTTTAGCCGCCCCGATATTAGAAGAAAATTTGACCACCTGGGCCATGGAGAGCCAGTCATGGTCATGGGTGTCATGGATGGTGTATCTGCCGATCTTGTAGTCGCCGTTTTCACAGAAAAAGATGGACCCCGGGGCCACCCCTTTTTCAATGGCTGCGGCTGCGGTAAACACCTTCATGATGGATCCGGGCTCAAAGGCATCTGTAACCGCCCGGTTCCGAAAGGCAAATCGGCTAAACGCCCCGAAATTGTTGGGGTTGTAAAAAGGATAGTGGGCCAGGGCCAGGATTTCCCCGGTCTGGGGACGCATGACCAGGGCCATGCCTGATTTGGCCTTGTATTGTTTGACAGCCTGTTCCAGGGCCTGTTCCGACAGAAACTGGATTTTCTTGTCCAGGGTCAGGACAATGGCGTTTCCCCTGAGCTGGTCCTGCTGGGTTTTGTCGATGTTCAGGGTCTTTCCTGCCCCGTCCCGGGTCACCTTGACCTTGACCTGCCGGCCTTCAAGCACGGGGTTGAGTTTATACTCCAGACCTTCCAGACCGGTGTCGTCTTTTCCCGTAAATCCAATGACCTGGGCCGCAAGGCCGCGGTTGGGATAGAATCGTTTGGTGTCTGCCTTGAGGTAGATGCCTTTGAGGGCCAGGTGGCGGATGGCGTCTGCCTGGTCTGGAGAGACTTTTCTGGCCACAATGACATAGCGCCGATCCCGGGACAGTTCTGCTGTCAGCTTGTTTTGTTGTATTTTCAATATTCGGGAAAGGGCTTTGGCCACCGTTGCCGGGGCTTTGATATGCTTGGGATCTGCTATGATATTGGGGGCGTCAATGCTGGTTCCCAGTTTGTTTCTGTTTCGGTCCAGGATTTCTCCTCTGTCACCTTTAATAATGATGTCAGTGGAATATCCCTGCTCGGCTTTTTGGGTCAGGTCCTGGGCGTCAAAAATCTGGACTTCAAAAGATTTGGCAGCCAGGAGCCCGATGCCGAGGACCAGGAAAAACTGGATCACGCCCACCCGCCGTCCCAGGCGCTTTTTCATCTGTTTTTCCATCAGAGTTTATCCCCTGACAGATAGATGGTCTGGTTGAAAATATCCGGAGACAGTCCCAGCCGTGTCCTTGCGATTCGGGTAATCCTGGCATCGGAGTTCAGGTGGTCCCGTTCAAGCCCTAATGCCTTGCGATAGCCCAGGGTCTTTTGGATCAGGGCCTGGGTCTGGGAGATCCTGACCCTGGCCTGGATGGATTCGGTCCGTATCCAGACATGGATCATGAGTTCAGAGACCAGCACCAGAATGAGAACTGCCCATCCAAGTCCTCTTTTGCCGGGTTTTCTAATCTCGTTGGCTCTTACCATGGGGCCTCCTATACACGCTGCGCCACCCTGAGTTTGGCACTTCTGGCCATGGGGTTGGCTTGGCGCTCCTTGTCGTCGGCCATCAGAGGTTTGCGGGTCACCTGCGTCATTGTCTGGACAAAGCCGCAAAGACACAGGGGCAGCTCCCTGGGGCAGGTGCATCCGTTTTCAAACCGTCTCAAGCTTTGTTTGACGATGCGGTCTTCCAGGGAGTGAAAAGAAATCACCGAGATCCGTCCCCCGGGATTGAGCATATCCGGTACCTGAGACATGAAGGTTTCCAGGTGTGACAGCTCCTGGTTTACCTCGATTCTGACGGCCTGAAATACCCGGGTGGCCGGGTGGATTTTCTGCTTTGAACTGAACTTGGACGGAATGGCGTCATCAACCAGCTGGGCCAGGGCTTTACTGGTTCGGATCGGAGACTGGGCTCTGTGGCGGACAATGGCGCCGGCCACCCGACGGGAGAACCGCTCTTCTCCGTATGTAAAAAAAATCTTTGCCAACTGGGCCTCCGAGTAGGTATTTACAACCGCCTCTGCCGTGAGAAGGTTGCGGGTGTCCATCCGCATGTCCAGAGGGTCATCCTTTTGAAAACTGAACCCCCGGCGGCTTCGGGTTAACTGGTTCAGTGAAAAGCCCAAATCAAGGAGAATGCTGTCCACCCCGGCGATCTGGTTTTCGGTCAGAATCCGGGGCAGTTGGGAGAAGTTGCTGTGAAACAAGCGGACATTGTCCTTGTGGGGACGGAGTACTTTTTCAGCGTTGGCTAGGGCATCCTGATCCTGGTCGATGCCGATGAGAAGCCCTTTGGGACGAATGGCCTGAACTGTAGACAGAGCGTGCCCCGAACCGCCAAGGGTGCAGTCTGCGCAAACCATCCCGGGCTTCAGGTTCTGGGCGTCATGCACCTGACAGGGCATGACAGAAATATGCTCAAAGCTCATTTTAAAGTCCTAGGGAAGCGATTTCCTCCCGTACATCGTCTTTTTCAAGTTCCTGCTCCATCTTGAGGTTTTCATGATCCCATTTTTCTCTGGACCAGATTTCAAACCGGTCCAGGACACCCACAAGAACGATGTCTTTTTCAATGCCTGCATAGGTCCTTAAGCTCTGGGGGATGAGAATCCTGTCCTGTTTGTCGCATTTCAACGGGCAGGCATTCCCCAAAAAAAACCGTTTGAACTTCTCCATGGCCGCACTCTTGGCTGCCCGGATCCGTTGTTCCAGGTTTTTCCATTCGCTGAAGGTGTAAGCGTAAATACATCCGTCCTTGATAGAGATCACCACCCCATACTCATCATCGGCCTGAAGGACCTTCCGGAACCGTGCCGGAACAATGATCCTGCCCTTGGGGTCGATTGTATGAAAGGAGCTTGATCGAAACACGTATTAAGCCTTTGTGTAAAAAATTACATCCACTTTCCACCACCTTAGGGCACACTTTTACGAAAATTTCCATGTAAGTCAAGAAAAAAATACAATTTTTTCAAATTATAAATTGTGAAACTATTGTTAAATAAGCTTTTTCAAATAGTGGTATGAAAGGGGAGTAAAGTGGTTAAAAATTTTATATAAAAAGGGATGAAAATCGGGGGCTGATTATACGGTGTAAATTCAAAGTGTTGAATATTCAGGGGCGGGCTGGCGTGGGGGCGGGGCAAAGATTCGGGGACAATGGTGGGGCAAAGGGGAGGGGCCTGGAGAAATGTGGTGGCCCGGTCTGCCATGGAAAACACAGCCGGACATGACCGGGTGCCTCCCCCCAATCGTCCACCCCTAAAGGGGCAACCCTGGAAGGATATTATGGAAAAATCAGTTTCTCGACGGCGGCTTTCAGGTCGGCCAGTTGAAAGGGCTTGGGAATGATGCCTTTGAGGCCGTATGCCTTGTAATTGGCCATGACCTTGTCGTTGGTGTCGCCAGAGGAGACAAGGATCTTGGCCAAAGGATCCATGTCAAGGATGATTCTGGAGGCTTCCTGGCCGCCCATGCCGCCGGGGATGGTCAGGTCCATGATGACCACATGAAAAGGGGTTTGGGTTTCCATGGCCCGGGCATAGGCGTTCACAGCCTGCTGACCGTCTTTGGCAGCGGTAACGGTATGGCCGAATTTTTCCAGTATTTTCCGGATAATGGTCAGGATGTGTTCTTCATCATCCATGACCAGAATGTTTGTTTGGAAAGGAGGTTTGATTGGTTCTGATGTCATGGTTTCCTTTTTTTACCGGGCTGTGGACGCGGGCATGGCTGAGGCAATGGTCTGCCGGGTCTGTTCAGCCAGGGCGGGTAGATGGGTTTGGTGATATGGGCTGATATGAACCGGCCGGTGGACAACGATGTCAACGGTGCCGGGGGTCAGGTCCAGGGTGTCTGACGGCAGGACATCTGCCGTGTTTTTAATGGTGACAGGAAGGATGGGCAGGCCGGTTTCCATGGCAAAGACAAAGGCCCCTTTTTTAAAGGGCATGACCTGCCTGTCCCGGCTTCGGGTGCCTTCGGCGAAAAAGAGCACCGAGCTTTTGTTGGACAATTGCTGCCTGGCCCGGTCAATGGATTTAACCGCAGCGTCGTGGTTGGATCGGTCCACAAAGATGCACCCCAGATAGTGGCAGGCCGCACCAAAGACGGGTATGCGCCGCAGTTCCTGCTTGATCACCCATTTGATCCTCAGCCCCATGAAACCGTGGAGTGCCGGGATATCCGCCATGGACTGATGGTTGGCCACCACCACATAGGACTTGAACGGCTTGTAGTTTTTTTTGCCTGAAATATTTACCTTTAACGGGGCAATGATACAGGAGAGTCTGGACCAGGTCACAGCCAGGACGTCTGCGGCGTCCTGGCTGAAGACAATGGCGACTGCGATGCAGATCGATCCAAGAATCAGGGTGTTGAGGATCATAAAGGGGACAACCACCAGCCATTTATAGGGCTGATAGAGTATTTTCAGCAGGGTCTCCAATTCTAATCAGATGGCTTCTCCTGTGGCTTAAGTCCAAGAATCTGATCCACATAGGAAACGATGTCCTCTGCCCTGTAAGACGCCAGATCAAAGGCATAGGGGCTGCCAGATGAGGTCGCGGCCACACCATCCCCCTGTGTTTCTGAAAAGATATTTAACCCGAAGGTCTGGTGATTTTCAAGGCTTATTTTGCAGGTCGGCGTCTGTTTTTTCAATGCCGCTGCCCCGGCGTCATCCTTGTAGTTCTGGCATTCCAGTCTGGACAGGGAGGCCAGAAGATCCTGGACCGCGGTCTGGTCCGCCGGGGTGCCGTCGGCGGTCACCCATTGAATGGCAGGCGTTTTCGCCGCTTTCTTGTCCTGGGCCTGGTCTTGTAGCTGATCCTCTGGCAGGTCTTTTTCCAAGGCGTTTCGGGTCAGGGTCTGAAAAACCCCGTTTTTTTCCAGGAAGATGGTGTTGATGTCAGCGGGCTTAAGGCGCAAGACCTCTTTGTCTCTGAATTCATCCACGCTTTTGTCAAACTGGTCCCTGAAACTATTGTCCGCCTGGAAGACCCGGGTATCGTTTTTGAGCATGACAAAGGTATGGTTGCCGCTGGGGGCGGTTTTGCCGATGGTAAATTCCCGGACCACCTTTCCGTTGGCCAGGACCCTTGCATAAAGGGCATTGTCCGGGTCCAGGTCGTATCGGACAAGGTTTCCGGATTCCGACACCAGGGCGGAAAGGTTAAGGGTCTTTACCGTGTCCAGGACATCGTTTACTGCAGCGGATGCCGCAGGATAGGCCTTGTCGGAAACGGTCCAGCCTTTATCTGTTTTGGACAGGGTCAAGGGCGTGTCCCCTCCGGTGATGTGGATCTGGTCAACGGCAGTGGTCTCCACCGTTGCCAGGGTCGGCAGGTCATAGTTGATCTGGTTGTCCTTTTTCAGGGCAAGATAGGCGCAGAGTCCTGCAATCACAACAACAAGGATAATATATTCTTTTTTCATGACAGGATCCTTTTAACGGGTGTACATCTGGGCGATTTGTTTCTTTCTGATGTTCCTGCGGACCATGACCAAGAGGCCGAACAGGGCCACCAGGGCGGGAAGCCCAGCCACATTAACCGTCTTGATGACGGTCTTGGTAAAGGCCGATGTCTGGGCCACAGGGTTGAGGGTCTGCTGTTTGCTTCTCATGGCGGCCACGGCATCATCGCCGTTGAGATGGTCAATGGTGTTGAGCAGGAAGGTGGCATTGGTGGTCTGTCCTGCGGCATCCAGCATATTGTCGTGAAGCATCTGGGCGCAGCCCAGGACAAAAAGCTTGACCGGTGCGGACGATTCCACAATCCTTTGCTGGGTTTTCAGTCCGGCCATGGCCTTGCCAGGGCCCTGGGGTTGTGTCTCTTTGTTTTCAGCCCCTTGATCGCCAGGGATTTCGGCTTCATCCCCTTTTTTTACCGGAACGGGTTTGCCTGCAAAATACGAGGTGAACTGTCCTTCCAGGATCCAGGCCAGATCCCTGGGGGCGAATTCTTCTTTTGCTGCCGGCGGTGTGATGTACATGGGGTTGAGGTTGATGGTATCGGTCATGAGCCAGGCCTGGTCAGACGAGGTCAAAAGCCTTGTGGCAGAGACCTTTTCAGGATCAATTGCCTTTTTGATCAGGGAAACCGGGGAAATTTGCATGGCCACCAGGCCTTTGATGTTTTTCATGAATACAGGATCGGTGTTGATGTTTTTTTCCTTGAGCATGGGGGCAAAGTAGATGACCTGCTCCCCGCCGCCCTGGGACTGGGGCAGCTGCTGCTTGTATGCGTTTTTGTCCAGCACATAGGCAGTGTCGATTTTAATCCCGTAATGGGCCAGCAGTTTTTCAAGGCCCGTATCAATGGGGGCAAAGCCCGGGGGCATGCCCATGCCGCTGGCCTGCTGCTGTTCAAAGGCATCGGCGAACACGGCCACATTGGTTCCCTTCATCAGGGCCTGGTCAATTTGAAACAGCTCGTAGTCGGTGAATTTCTTGGTGGGTTTGGTGATGATCAGGCAGTTGAGACCCTCGGGGATTTCATCTTTTTCCAGGGCAATGGATTTGACATTGTACCGGGAGGAGATCAGCTGGTTAAAGACCTGCAGCCCGTTGCCCTGCCGTCCCTGCATCATGGCCATGCGGTCCGGCCCCATGGTGGGGGTGCCGTGGTCGGACAGATAACCGATGTCCTTGTTGATGCCGATCATCTTTTCCATGACCGCGGTGATCTCCTCGGTCAGGGCCTGGGGCTCGGTCATCTGATAGGTGGTGCCGATGATGGGGATCTCCATGGCCGAGATCAGGGCAAGGGCACGGGACTCTCCATTGTAGGTCAGCACGAGTCCTGCGGTGCCAAAGCCGGCTTCAATGTTCTGGTCCGGCACTGCAGGCCAGGTCATGGCCATGAGATCAAAGTCTTTGGCCACCTTTTCCATCTGGTCCTGGGTGTTGACATCCACCCGCTTAAAAGACAGGATGTCCATGTTTTTTTTGTTGAGGTCTTCAACGGCTTTTTTTACTTGATCCCCCAGTCGGGGCAGCTCTGGCAGGTTGATCAGCGGGGCAATGGCGTTGAGGCCTGAAGACAGGTACAAGGTGGCCTGGATCTTGTCCTTGAACCGGACCAGGGCCGATACCTTGTTGTTCATCTTTTGGATGGCCGTGGTCAGCTGGTATTCAAGCCCGTTGGTGGCAGTGATGGCCGGGATCTTTTCGATAAGATCGCCGTGGAGCATGACCAGCCCCATGTAGGCGTTTTTGAACTTGAGCTCATCGTTTTCCATCACCCGGATCTGTAACGGCTGGATGCCGTAACTTCTGGCCATCTCTCTGTTGTGATCTGCCACGGCGCCTCCCTCCTGGGAGAGGTTGTGAAAGGTGTAGTTAAAGTACCGTCCCCCCAGGGCGCTGTATTCCGTGAGCAGGTCTTTGAGGTACCGCTCGGTGTTGTTGTGGGGGGCGGGCAGGTTTTTTGAGAAAAAGACTTTTATGGTTAAGGGTTCGGACAGGGTGGAAACCGCAGCCTTGCTCGCCGGTGACAGAGAGTAGATTTTGTTGGCGGTGAGGTCTGCCCTGAAAAACAGGGAAAGGCCCACAATATTAACAAGGACGATCACCGTGAGATAGAGAATAAATTTCAGATACCGTTCTTTGAATGACAACTTACCCATGGAATCTCCTTAGTTTTTTTCTTTCATGGACATATAGGTTGAAAAGATGAAGACAAAGACCACAGAGGCAAAGTAGACAAGGTCCCTTGAGTCGATAATTCCCTTTGAGATGTTTGTAAAATGGGCGTTGGCCCCCAGGTATTGCACCACGGGAACCAGGGCCTGGGGAACAAAAAAGAGCATTCGGTCCAGAATGGCCATGAAAAAACACAGGGCGCATCCGATGATAAAGGCAATGATCTGGTTTCTTGTCAAAGATGAGGCAAAAATGCCCATGCTGCAATAGGCCCCTGCCAAAAGTATGGCGCCGATGTATCCGCCGATCACAGGGCCTGGATCCAGTTCACCGATGGTGGCGATGAACAATGGATAGCTTAGGGTGGGCAAAAGCATGGCTGCCGCAAACAAGGTGGCGGCCAAAAACTTGCCCATGGCAATTTGGGTAAAAGACACCGGCATGGTCAAAAGGGTCTCATAGGAGCCCACATTTTTCTCCTCGGCAAAAAGGCGCATGGTGATGGCCGGTATAAAAAAGGAAAAGGTCATGGGCAGCAGACTGAAAAAATCCCGAAGATCTGCCCTTCCGTATATAAAAAAGGTGGAAAAGAAAAACCAGCCTGTCACGATCAAAAACAGGGCAATCACGATATAGGCAATAGGGGATATGAAATAGTCTTTAAACTCTTTTATGGCGATGGTTCGGATCTGTGTCATCTGTTATTCTCCTCCCCGGGTCAGTTCCTGAAAAATCTGTTCAAGGGCCTGGGATTCCAGGCTAAGCTCTGTGATCACCCAGTCTGTCTCTTTGATGGTCAGGTAGAGGTCTGCTCTGATGTCCCGGTTGTCTTTTGTCCGGATCTCAAGAATGACCGTGTCGGCCAGAGTCTCTGCCGGGGTAATGTCAAGTTCCGGATCCAGCTGTTTGAGTCGTGCTGTTGCCTGGGCCGCATCAGTGCCGGTCACTCCCAACCGGATGAAGCTGGCCGTTCGGGCATGCTGCTTTAGATTTTCTGTGGCATCGTCCACCACCTTTTTGCCCTGGTTGATAATGGCGATTCTGTCACAGGTGGCCTCGGCCTCGGACAGGATATGGGTGGAAAAGATAATGGTTTTTTCCTTGCCGATGCCCCGGATGATATCCCGGATATCGGCGATCTGGTTGGGGTCCAGACCGGATGTGGGCTCGTCCAGGATCAGGATGTCAGGATCGGTCATCATGGCATGGGCCAGGCCCACCCGCTGCTTGAGTCCCTTGGACAGGGTGGCAATGGGCTTTCCCATGATGGCGGACAGCCCGCAGAGGCGGGACAGCTGTCTGAACCGCTTTTCTTTTTCCGCGGGCCGAATCAGGCCTTTGAGTCTGGCCACATAGTCCAGGTAATCGTAGACCAGCATATTGTGGTACAAGGGCGCGGATTCCGGAAGATAGCCCATGAGGGCCTTGATTTTCAGGGTGTCTTTGGGCATCTCAAGGTCATTGACCCGGATGCGTCCTGACGTGGGCGAAAAAAAGCCGGTCAGCATTCTCAAGATTGTGGTTTTCCCGGCGCCGTTGGGCCCCAGGAGCCCAAGTATCTCGCCGGGCTGGGTGGTCAGGCTGATACCGTCCACCGCACAGAAGTCGTCGTAATACTTGGTCAGGTTCTGAACATCAATCAATGGTTTCCTCCTTAGAAATCGTCAAGCACATTGCTTTTTTCAAGAAATTCTTCCACGTCCTGCCGGGTCCTGTCCAGGGCCAGCATGGCCTTTTCCATCTGCAGACAAAAGGGGTCATCCGGCCCCAGCCGATCTGCCGCTGCAAGGTACAGGGATTTGATTCTGTCAAACCGGTTTGACATTTCCACGGCCAGTTTTTTACGCTCGCCGTGCCGACTCTTTTCGGTTTGAATCACCGACTCCAGTTTTTTGATGGAATACTCCACCAGGGCGTCCCGGGGCATGTCATAGGCCTCAGAAATGGCGGTGAGGGCCTCAATGGTCTTGCGGCTGAGCACAAAGGTCTTTTGCCTGCGTTCAATCTTTTTAAACTGCCGGATCCGGATGGTTTGGGCCAGTTTGTCCAGGGCGCTGTGGTCTTCAATGATATGGTCAAACAAGGATTTTTGCTTGATCCCCATGTGAATGGCCACAAGGCCGATGGCATCAATGGCCTTCTGGGACAGCTTGAAGGTTGCCCTGACCGATTGCTTGCCTCTCAAGTCGTACATGGACGGGCCTGGAAACGGATCATTTGTCTTGGGCATGGTTCCTCCTCCCGGGGCTGTATTATTCACAATCGGCTAAGTTAAAAAAGTAATGATGCTGTAATTGGTGGCGATTTTAACGTAAATCCAAGTGGGGATCAAGGGGGAATGGGAAAGATGACCAAAATTTAATGGTTGTGGAAAAATCAGAGGAAAACCAAAACAGCGCACAGGGCAATACCGGCCAGGAGCACGGGTGTCTCTTGGCCGGTGGGAGAAAAGCAAACCATGGTCCGGTTGTGGGTATAGCACCGGGACGCCATGGCCATGGCTGTTGCATCGGCCCGGTCCAGGACCCGGTTGACCAGGGCCCGGGCCAGAATGGCGGTGCGGCGGACCGGATTTTTTCTGCGGTTGCCGTTTCTGGCCTTGAAGGCGTCCATGCTTTCTCCGGTCTGGCGCAGGATCATGGGCAGAAAGGTCAGGGCCAGGGAAAAGATGGTGCCCATGCGTTTCTCCGGTATAAACGGAATGGGCCGGCCCAGCCATTGCAAGGCCGCGTTCAGGGCCCGGGGGCGGGTGGTGGCCGAGAAAATAAGTCCCAGAACCATCATGTTAAAAAATCTCAAGGCGGTGAGGCTGCCCTGGACAAGTCCCTGGGTGGACATAGAGAGTCCGGCAACCTGTATCAGCGGGGTACCAGGGGCCAACAGGGCCCGGGTGAGGATGATCAGCCCTAAAAACAGAATGAAAAGCCTAAACGCCCTGAGCAGGGAAATCAAAGAGATCCCCAAGGGTCTGAGCCCGGCCAATAAAAGGCCTGTAACGAGGATACTCCCCATCCATCCGGCCACTGCCGCAGTCATGGAGAACAACCAGACCAGGGCCAGCTTGGCCCGGGGGTCCAGGGTATGAAGCAGGCCTGCGCCGGCCCGGTACGCAAACAGGGACGGGGCCGCCATTATTCCATGCCCTTCAGGGGCTGGCAGGCCGGGCACCAGGGGAACAGGCCAAAGGTTCCCAAATGGGGCGCCATTTTTTCGACTGGGCCCTGTGCCCGGATCCTTCCTTTGTCCATGATCATGATCCGGTCGGCCAGGGCCAGGGCGGGTGCAAGGTCATGGGTGGCTATGATCATTGTGGTGCCGGCGCAGTGCAGGTCTTTCATCTGCCTGACCAGGCCACAGACAGCGGGATAGTCCAGGTTGGCAAAGGGCTCGTCAAAAAGGATGATGTCCGGGGCCATGGCCAGGACCCCGGCAATGGTCAGGCGCCGCTTCTCTCCGCCGGACAGGGATGCCGGATGCCGGTTTCGGAACTGTGAAAGCCCCATTTGCGCCATGACCCGGGTAACCGCGGCCTCAACGGCCTCTTGCGGTTGTCCCAGATTTTCCGGGCCAAAGGCAATCTCGGAATAAACGGTTTCCCCGAGGATCTGGGTGTCTGTATCCTGGAATACCAGGCCAATGGCGGTGCGCGTGACCATCAGATCCTCAAGGATATTCCGGCCCTTTAGCCGGATTTCTCCTGAGTCGGAACACATCAGCCCCATGAGCAGTCGCAGCAGGGTGGTCTTACCGCTGCCGTTGCTTCCGGCCAGGATGAGAAACTCTCCTTTGGCAACGGAAAAGCAGAGGCGGTCCACCCCGGTCTGGCCGGCGTCAAAGGTATGGGTGAGATCCTGGACGGTCAGGATGGGGGGCTCAGCTGTCAAGGGCCTGTTCCTTTCGGGCCCTGGCGGCAATGCCGATCCGGGCCCTTATTCTGGGGGCAATGGTGGCGGCAACGGCTATTTTAAGAGCATCTCCGATCAAAAAGGGGAGCATGCCGGCGGCAACAGCCTTGGACCAGGGCATGGCAAAGGCGAATTTCAGCCAGGGAACGCCGACGGCGTATATCATGATGGACCCTGCCATCAGGGCGGCAATGTCTGTCATGAGGGAGGGTCTGAATTTTTGGGACAGCCATGCGGTGAGCCATATGGCGGGCATATAGCCCAGAAGATATCCCCCGGTGGGGCCGAACAGCCTGCCGATTCCGGCGGTGCCTCCGGCAAATACGGGCAGTCCTGCCAGTCCGATGAGCAGGTAGGTGCAGACCGCGGTCAGCCCCCACACAGGTCCCAGGACCAGGCCGGCCAGGAGAACGAACAGGTTTTGCATGACAATGGGAACCGGGCCGACGGGGATGGCCATGAAGGCCCCGCAGGCGATAAGGGCCACAAACAGGGCAGAGTAGACCATGGGTTTGATTTCATGCATATGTATGTTCCTTGTAATGAATGGTCAGGGTTATCCAAGACGGGCTCAGGCGTGAAAGCAGTCTCCGTATATAATTTCTTTGGTCCTGCCCGCTTTGGTTTCAATGATAAGGGAACCGGAATCCTCAACGCCCACGGCCCGGCCGCACAGGATATTGTCATGGGTCTGAACCCGGACCTGCCGGCCGATGGTGGCGGTGCAGGCCCGCCACTGCGACATGATCTCCGGGATTTGGATGTCTTGTGTCACTCGGGCAAATTCTGTGAGGAATTCCAAGAGGATTTGCCGCCGGGGCACGGTTCTGCCCAGGACATTTTTCAGGGAGGTGGCCTCAAAGGGGCCGCCGCTGGGGTCGTTGTTCACGTTGATGCCGATACCCATGGCAAGGAAACTGATGAGATCGGCCCGGGTTTCCATCTCCGAGAGCAGGCCGGTGAGCTTTTTGCCTTTCACAAGCAGGTCATTGGGCCATTTTACCCTGACCTCAAGGTCAAAGAGGCGGTTCACCACCCGGGCCAGGGTAAGTGACGCGGCAAAGTTGTAAATATACACCATGGGCGGCGGCAGGTCCGGCCTGATGATCAGGGTGAACCACAGCCCCCCCCTGGCGGAATCCCATTGCCGGTTCAGCCGCCCCCGGCCCTGGGTCTGATTTTCGGCAATGCAGCAGCTCATGTGGGGCGCCCCTTTTCTGGCCAGGGCTTTGGCCGTGTCCATGGTGGTGGTGACTTCGAAAAAATGAAAGATCCGCTCCCGGAACTCAGGGGAAAAGCAAAAAGGGTGAAGCAGGTCGTCCGGCCGGGCCAGGGTATAGCCGCTGGGGCCAGTGGCGATTTCTACCCCATCAGCGATCATCTGCTTGATGTGCTTCCATACCGCTACCCTGGAGATGCCTGCCTTTTCGGCGATCCAGGTGCCGGACAGGGTCTGGCCCTGGGCGTCAAAAAGCCGGTGAAGGATGGTCTGTCTGGTATTTTCTTTTTGGTTAACCATTTTGAGCATGAGTGGTTAACACAGATCTGGATTACAGGTCAAGGCAAAGATTTTCCAGTGCAAACGAATGTATTCAGGAGGCCTGCCAAAACTGCCTGGAACAGGGGGGCACATTTTTTTTTGACCCCTTGCATTCCTGCCATCCTGGCCGGTATTTTTGACGGTCCCCAATTTTGCCTTGAACCCCCAAGATGCCTGTTTTATAAAGAATGCCGCAACCCCAAGGCAAAAGACAAAAAAAGGATACAGGACAGGAAAAATGGATGACGGATGTGTGCGCAAGATTCTTCCCAATGTACGTGACTTTAAAGCATTCTGGAAAGACCAGGGTCCGTTCAGATATGCCCTGACCTCGGCAGAGTATCCCCCGGTGCTTCTGGAACCTGAGGAGTGGATTTTCGGTCACGAGGCCACGGCTGTGCTGAAAAATCTCATGGGATTGTCCCGAAAGAAAACGGCTGTTGTACAGACGCCGTTTAATCCCAGGAAAAAGGCGGTTTTAAGACCGGATAATTTGAGCCCCTGGAAGGTCAGCACGTTTCCCGAAGCGTGGAACTCGGTTGCCAGCGATCTTTTTGTTCCGGAGGGCCACCTGACCCTGTATGTGACCCAAGAGGTGAAACGCCGGGGTCTGGAAGAGGATGCCGACACTGTTGAAGAGGTGTTTTTCAGCCTTTTGGAATCTGGCATGGAACAGATGGGGTATGTGCTGCTTGCCCCAAGGAAAGAGGCAGAATCCGCTGCCATTGCTGAATATCTGTCCGAGTGGGAGCAAGACGAGGCTGATGCCGGGATTGGGTGATTTTGTCTGACGGGTTTTTTAAATTTCTTTGCTCAAAAGCAAGCTTGCCAATAGTTGCTTGTAGTCAATCCCTGCCTGTTGAAACCCCTTTGTCCCGTACTTCATATTTGCCTCCAGCACATAATATCTACCCTCTGATTCCACAATATCCATGCCCACATCGTTCCAGCCGCAGGCCCGTGCGGTTTCAAGGGCAAGGGCGCAGGCCGCTTGGGGCAGGGGATCAAAGCAGATGTCTCCGCCCTGGGAGATATTGGTGCGAAAGCCCGATGCCGGGGCCAGGCGCCAGAAGGCCAGGCGGATTTTATTGCCGATGATCACCAGGCGCATGTCCCGGTCAGTGGGCAGGTACGCCTGGATATAGGCCGGGCCCTGGCGGCCCAGGTAGGTGGCCAGGTCCTGGGGATTTTCAATGAGAAAGACACCGGTGCCCCGGGCTGATCCCCGGGGGATTTTGGCCACAAAGGGAAAGCAAAAATGGTCTGGAATGCAGCGCTTTTGTTTTTTTCCGTAAAATACCCGGGTTTTGGGGTGGGGGATGCCCTTCATCTCAAAGATGGCGGTCTGCCGGATCTTGTCCTGGGCGAATTTATAGGTATGAAAACTGGGAAAGGTGGGCTTGCCCATGGCATTGAACAGATCAGCGTAAAAGGCTGTGGGGTAATAGACCTTGGGCGCAGCCCTGATGGCCGCCTGCTCCTGGGGGGTGTAATCGCTGAAGTTGGGTTTGAATCCAAGGGTGTTGACCTGGGGACAGGCAGACAGTCGGGCACCCAGGGCGACGGGGCGGGCAGCATATGACGCTGTCATTGGCCCTTTCCCCAGGATTTGATCTGGGCGGGTGTGGCCGGATACCCGCAGAGGCTGTTTATCCCTGCTGCTGTAAGTTCTTTGTGTACAATGGCCTTGTCCAGGTCCTGATGACGGGTGGAGACGATGATGGGTACCTGGTTTTCCGAATACAACTCCCGTATTTCCCGGGCCAGTTCAAGCGCACCGATCTGGCCGATGAAAAGGCCGCAGATGACGGCTGCCGGTTTTTCAAAGACAATGGATTCAAAGGCCTTCTGGGGGGCGGAAAAGCAACGGGTATCAAACCCGCAGTTGTGGATGATTTTGGTATAGACATCCAGATAGGCCTGGGTGGGATGGATTATTACAAAAAAGCGGCGTTTTTGTTTGGCCCGTTGGGTTCTGATGCGGGTGTACTTTTTGGCTGTGGCGGTCTGGTTCCGGTTTTCCAGGACCTGGATATAGGCGTCAATGGCCTGGACAGGGGCGCTGTGTTCCAGGTAGTTTGAAGCGATATAGGAAAAGGTGTCCGAGGATTTGAGCGCCTCCATGAGCCGGGTGGCCCCGGCATCCAGAATGGTCTTTCCCAGGGCCTCAGCCTTTTTGGTGCCGGCTTCAACCCGGTTTTTGATTTCTGCGGCAATATAATCAGAGCAATGGCGGTCCAGGGTTTTGACGGCGGTGAGCCGGACCGCCATGGAGGCGCTTTCGGCAAGTTTCAAAGCTATTGCAGCAGATTCCAGCTCGGGAAAGGCTGTTAGCGCCGTTAGGGTGGCAAGTGTCAAGCTGGGGGCCAGGTCGTCCCGGGTGATGAGATAAAAAAGGCAGTCAACGGCATTCTGGGGAATGGTTCTGGCGGTCAGTCTCAGCAGGTTGAGCAGCAGGTCGTGATTTTCAGTATCCAGATGGTCATTCAGGATGCCCGCCACCAGATCCGGGCTGTCGCAGAAGTGGTTATAGGCAGCCAGCCGCTGTTCCAGACTTCCGGAGGTCAGGTGCCGAAGCTGGGTTTGCCTGTCACCGGACAGGGGTGTTGCTGTTTTTTGTTTGCTCCGGGGCCGTGTTTTTTTTGGGGAAGCAGCCTGGGGCGACTCTTTTTTAACGGTATCTTTTGTGCCCAGTTTTTTGCGGATCATGTCAATGGCATCCAGAATATCCATGTCGCATTTGTCCGTTCCTGCGATGTGTTCAAGATGCTTGAGAGCGGTTTTATTTCCTATACGTTCCAGGGCCTTGACGGATTGGCGTTTCAGGTCATCGTCGTCATAAAAAATAAACTCCGCCACATCGTCGGTCAGTTGTTCCAGCCTCAGTTTACCACACTCCCTGAGGATCCGGTTGAGAAGGTCTTCTGCGGTGGCCTTGGAAAGGATGTGTTTTAAAAGGGGGATGGTGTGCCGGATCTGGTCCAGGGTCCCGTGGGCCAGCAGGGGCGCTGCAAAGTCATAGTGAAGGTGGGCCCGGTCTGTGGCCAGTTGGAACAGGCGGTCTTGTATGGATGGTTCCAGGGGGCCTGCCATAAGAAAGTCAATGAGTGCCAGGCCTGTGGCATCCGATGCCAGTGCCAGCATTTCAATGACCGCCTCCTGATCCGCTTTCGGTCGGCTGCCAACGTCTGCCAGAAGGGATTTTGCAGCTTGAATGCGGTTGTTTTTTATCAGGCCGTTGAGTCTGGAAACATAATCTGTCATAGGTGTCCTTTCTGGGGGTACCCGTCAGGGTTGCTCTGCTGCCAGTGCCAGGCATCTTTGCACATACAGGCCAGGTCCTTTTGGGCCTGCCAGCCCAGTTCCTTTTTTGCCTTGCCCGGATCAGCCCAGCAGGCACCAATATCCCCGGGCCGCCTGGGAGTGATTTCGTAGGGTATGGGACGGCCGCAGGCCTGTTCAAAGTTCTGGATCATTTCAAGGACAGAGTACCCGGTCCCGGTTCCCAGGTTGTAAACGTGGACCCCGGAATCTGCCGTTACCTTGGGAAGGGCCTGAATATGACCGGCAGCCAGGTCTGTCACATGGATGTAATCTCTGACCCCGGTGCCGTCGGGGGTGTTGTAATCCTTGCCAAACACCCGGACATGGGGCAGTTTCCCCGTTGCCACCTGGCTGATATAGGGCATGAGGTTGTTGGGGATGCCGTTGGGATCTTCACCGATCCTGCCGCTGGCATGGGCCCCCACAGGGTTGAAATATCTGAGCAGAACAATGTGCCAGTCAGGGTCCCCGGTATGGGCGTCCCTGAGAATCTCTTCGATCATGAGTTTTGTCCGGCCGTAGGGGTTGGTGACGGAAAGGGGGAAATCCTCCTGTATGGGCAGGCTGGCCGGATTGCCGTATACCGTGGCTGAAGAGGAAAATATGATTGTTTTCACCCCGGCCCGGGCCATGGCCTCCAGCAGGGAAAGGGTGCCGGATACGTTGTTGGTGTAATATGCCAGGGGCTTTTCAACGGATTCCCCCACAGCCTTTAACCCGGCAAAATGGATGACTGCCCCGATGTCATGGGCGGTAAAAATGGCGTTCATCTCTTGTGTGTTTCCAATGTCGGCCTTGTGAAATACCAGGTCTTTTCCCGTAATTTGCCTGACGCGATTCAGGCCCTCTAAAGAGGCATTGCAAAGATTGTCTGCAACAACCACCTCATATCCGTTTTCCAGCAATTCAACACAGGTATGGGTACCAATGTATCCGGCGCCTCCGGTAACAAGAATTTTCATTGGATGTCCTTATAGAATTTAAGCGTGAATGGTATTTTCCTTGCCGCGTTTTGAAATGTTTTTTGACACAGGTTACAGGTGTTGCATTGATGAGTACAGGTAGACAGGGCTTGAAAAAAACCTTCCCCCAGCATGTTGTTGTCAATGAAAAAATGGTCTGACAAAAAATGGGTGGCATCCAAAAGATCCAGCAGGTTGCCGTCAAAGGAGCCGGTCTCATAGGCCCTGATGCACCGTGTCAAAAACGCCGTGCCCAGGGTTCGTCCACACAGTTTGATGGTGTCGGAAAGTCCCTGGTAGTGCTTTAGATCCTCTGGCCGTATAAACGGAGAGGACAACACCTTTTCCGGCCGGTCAAAAAAATAGGCCTGGCATCCCTGGTTTTGGTTTATGGTCCATGTGGATTCTGTGACCAGTCCGGTGTTGGAGAGGGCAATCTGGGCGTCGTGGGCCGGTTTAAAGGGGCAGTTGAGAAGACAGCCCTCGTTGGCCAGAAGCTCAATGGCCGTGTCCGGGTATTCTCGGCGAATTGTGTCCCGAATCAAGGACAATCGTTCAAGGTCCCGGTTCAAGGACCGGTCCAGCAGCAACCTGGACGGCGGGCGAAAACCGGTAACAGCCACCATATCCAGGCAGGCCCTGATCTTGCCCATTGTGTCCATTATGGTATTGACGCCGGGCACGGCTTCCAGAAGAGGGATGATGTCATGGCCGGTGCGGTCCAGGGCCCGGAGCAGATAAAAATCCGTGAAAACAATGCCCTGGAGTTCGACCTGTTCTGAAAGCCGGGCCACGGCGTCCAGAAACGAGACCAGCCCCCGGGTGTCGGCATAGGCTGCGGGATGGACAAATCTGGTGTTGATCAGTACATATTTTTTAACACCCGTGAGCCGGGAAAGCCCCTGGGCAAGGGGCG
>Ga0102943_1000112_pt1 | contig 55904 bp, 42 predicted proteins | sample SalPonC_black_MG_FD_78174 | JGI IMG/M metagenome (GOLD analysis project Ga0102943, IMG submission 78174) | Salt pond soil microbial communities from South San Francisco under conditions of wetland restoration - Salt Pond MetaG... | ecosystem: Environmental > Aquatic > Marine > Intertidal zone >...
GACTACGTCGAAGGCGGCTGGCCGGGCGCCAACCCGACCGACAGCGACTTCTTCGCCGCCGCCCCGCGCCTGTCGCGCGCGACCTTCACCGCCTTCGGCATGACCAAACGGGTCGGACGCTCCGCCGCCAACGACGACGTGTTGGCGGCGGTGGTCAACGCCGGCACGCCGGCGGTCTGCCTCGTCGGCAAGAGCCATGCGGGGCAGGTGGAGACCGCGCTCGGCGTCAGCCGGGAGGAGAACCTCGCGGCGATCCGCGATTCGGTCGCGCATCTGGCGGCGCTCGGCCGCGAGGCGCTGTTCGACGCCGAACACTTCTTCGACGGCTTCAAGGCCGAGCCCGACTACGCGCTGGCCTGCCTCGAGGCCGCGCTGGAGGGCGGCGCCCGCTGGGCGGTGCTCTGCGACACCAACGGCGGCACGCTGCCGGCGGAGATCGGCGAGATCACCGCCCAGGTCGTGGCGCGTTTCGGCGGCGAGCGCGTCGGCATCCACTGCCACGACGACGCGGGATGCGCGGTGGCGGGCTCGCTCGCCGCGATCGACGCCGGGGCGCGGCAGGTGCAGGGCACGCTCAACGGCCTCGGGGAACGATGCGGGAACGCCGACCTCGTCTCGCTGATCCCGACGCTGCTCCTGAAGGCGCCCTATCGCGACCGCTTCGAGACCGGCGTGACGGCGGACCGCCTGCCGGATCTGACGCGCCTCAGCCGGATGCTGGACGACGTGCTCAACCGGGTGCCCGACCGCCACGCGCCCTATGTCGGCGCGGCGGCCTTCACCCACAAGGCGGGCCTGCACGCCTCGGGCGTCGCGAAGGACCCGAGCACCTATGAGCACGTGCCCCCGGAGGCCGTGGGCAACGAGCGCGTGGTGCCGATGTCGAACCAGGCCGGGCAGTCGAACCTGCGCCGGCGGCTGGCGGAGATGGGCCTCCAGGTCGAGAAGGGCGACCCGCGGCTCGTGCGGATCCTGGACCTCGTGAAGCGGCGCGAGGACGAGGGCTTCGCCTATGACGGCGCACAGGCCAGCTTCGAGCTGCTGGCGCGGGGCGAACTGGGTCTGCGCCCGCGCTTCTTCGACGTCGAGCGCTACCGCGTGACGGTCGAGCGGCGCGGGACGACGACGCTCTCCGAGGCGGTCGTGGTCTGCATGGTGGACGGCGAGCGACGCATCTCCGCCTCGGAATCGCGCGATCCGGTCAGCCAGGAGGATCGCGGCCCGGTCAACGCGCTGTCGCGGGCGCTGCGGCGCGACCTCGGACGCTATCAGGACTTCATCGAGGATCTTCGTCTCGTCGACTTCAAGGTGCGCATCACCACAGGCGGCACCGAGGCCGTGACCCGCGTGCTGATCGACAGCGCCGACGCCAAGGGCCGGCGTTGGTCCACCGTCGGCGTCTCGCCCAACATCGTCGAGGCGAGCTTCCAGGCGCTGCTCGACGCGGTGACCTGGAAGCTGATCCGCGATGGGGCCGAGGCCGAGGGGGCCGCGGCGTGAGCTTCGAGGATCCGGATTTCCGCGCCGCCTTCTTCGCGATCCATTCGGACCTGCCGCGCGAGGCGCCGGGCTCCGACGCGACGACGCGGCGCGCTCTGGATCTGGTGCGGGCGGACATGCCGCCGGCGCCGCGGGTGCTGGACGCCGGCTGCGGACCTGGCGCGGCCTCGGCCGTGCTGCTGGCGGAGCTGCCGCAGGCGCGGATCCGCGCCGTCGACGCCCATCCGCCCTTCGTCGAGGCGGCGCGCGCCCGGGCCGCCGCGCTCGGCGCCGCCGACCGCTTCGAGGGCGCGACGGCCGACATGGGCGCCGAGACCGGGCCGTTCGACCTGATCTGGTGCGAGGGCGCGATCTACGCTCTCGGCGTCGAGCCGGCGCTCCGGGCCTGGCGGGGGGCGCTCGCCCCGGGCGGGCGCGTCGTCTTCAGCGACGCCCTCTGGCTGACCGACGCCCCGGACCCGGACGCGGTGGAGATGTGGCGCGCCTATCCCGGCATGACCGACGCCGCCGGCCTCGACGCCGCGGTCGCGCGCGCGGGCTTCGCGGTCCTGGGCGGCTTCCTCCAGCCCGAAAGCGACTGGGACGCCTACATGGACGCGCTCGAGGCGCGCCTCGCCGCGCTCGACCCCGCCCACGAGACGACCGAGGGCGGCCGCGCCGCCCTCGCCGAAACGCGCGGGGAGATCGCCGTCTGGCGGCGCCGCCGGGGCCAGTACGGCTACCGGCTGCTGGTCGTGGCGCCGGCGTGAGCGGGGAGGCCTGCGCCGAGCTGGTTCGCCGCGGCGACCCCGACCGCTGGGCGACCGCGCGCCTCGCCGGGCCGATGGCGGGCCGGCTGATGGCGCTCTACGCCTTCAACCTCGAGGTCGCCCGCATCCCCTCGGCGGTCTCCGAGCCGATGTTGGGAGAGATCCGCCTGCAATGGTGGCGCGACGCGACGGCGGAGATCTTCGACGGAGCCGAGCCGCGCCGGCACGAGGTGGTCGCGCCGCTGGCCGAGACGATCCGGGCGGCGGACCTGCCGCGCGAGCCGTTCGAGGCGCTGCTCGACGCGCGATCCTACGATCTCGCCGGCCCCGCCATCGCCGACCGGGCGTTGTTCGACGCCTATCTCGACGGCACGGCGGGGCGGCTGATGGAGCTCGCAGCCTTGGCGCTCGGCGCCGACGAGGCGGAGCGGCGGGCGGCGCGGCTCTACGGAAAGGCGAGCGGGGCGGGCGCGCTGATCCGGGCGCTTCCGGCGCTTTACGCGCGCGGGGGGGATCCGATCCCGACCGAGGCGGCGCCGGACCGCAACGCGCTGGCCGAGGGGCGCACGCCCGAGACGGTGCGCGCTGCGCTGCGGGAGATCGCGACCGACGCGCTCGGCTGGATGGCGGAGGCGCGGCGGACCCGCGTGCGCGAGCCGGTGCGCCCGGCGTTGCTGGCCGGCTGGCGGGGAGAGGCGGCGCTGAGGACCGCGGCGCGTCCCGGCTTCGAGCTGCACCGCGACCTCGCCGAGCCGAGCGAATTCCGCCGTCGCTGGGGGCTTCTGCGACGCGTGTGGTCGGGCCGGTTCTAGCCCTTGCGGAGCACGTAGACGGTCGACTGGAGGTCGATCTTCGGCAGATGCGGCCCCCGCTCCCGGAACAGGCACTGTGCGCCGCCGGCGTCGCAGAGCTCGTTGATCCGGCCCTCGTAGGACGGATCGCGAAGGGCGTGGTCGTTCAGCGTGAACACGAAGCGCCCGCCGGAGGGCAGGCGCGCCAGAACCTCGTCGATCAGCGCGGCGGGCGCGTGGCCCGGCGAGAACACGCCGACCGCCGCCATGTCGGCGTAGGCCCCGGGTTCGACCGGCAGCGGATGCTCGTGGTCGGAGAGGAAGAGGTCGCGATAGACCTCCTTGCGGCGGGCGACCTCCAGCATCTCGGCGCTGAAGTCGGTGCCGTCGATCACGCCGAAGCCGGCGGTGCGGAAGGCCTCGCCCGAGAGGCCCGTCCCGCAGCCGAGATCGAGCAGCGGCGCGGCGGGCTCCACCCCCGTCTGCGCCAGCGCCTCGGCGCAGCGCGAGGGCGAGGCGTAGCCGTTGGCGATGAGATCGGCGTCGTAGCTTTCGGCCCAGTCCGCGTAGAGCCGCTTGGCGCCCTCGCCGTCCTCGACGTCGTACACCCTGTCGAGAAAGCCGCCGTCCATCGGTCCGTCATGCGTCATGTCGTTCACCTCCTGAGGCGTCATCTTGCTGCGGGAGGCGCGTCGGCGTCAAATCGCCCCCTCCTCAGGCCGCGGCGCGGGCCCCGAGCCAGGCGTTCCAGGCGGCCTTGGCGCGCTCGGTATAGGCGCGGGCGCGGTCACGCTTGCCGCGACGTCCCTTCGGGCCTTCGCCGAGCGGCGGGAACAGGCCGAAATTCACGTTCATCGGCTGGAAGGTCGCCGCCTCCGCCCCGCCCGTGACGTGGTTCAGCAGCGCCCCCATCGCCGTCTCCGGCGGCGGCGCCGCGATCGGCGCGCCGAGGCGCTCCGCCGCCGCCATCCGCCCGGCGAGCAGCCCCATCGCCGCACTCTCGACATAGCCCTCGACGCCGGTGACCTGCCCGGCGAAGCGGATCCGCGGCTCCGCCTTCAGGCGAAGACCGCCGTCGAGCAGCCTCGGGGCGTTGAGGAAGGTGTTGCGGTGGATGCCGCCGAGCCGGGCGAAGCGCGCCTCCTCCAGCCCCGGGATCGTCCGCAGCACCTCGGCCTGCGCGCCGTATTTCATCTTGGTCTGGAAGCCGACCAGATTCCACAGCGTCCCCAGTCGGTTCTCCCGACGAAGCTGAACCACCGCGTGAGGTTTCACCTCCGGCTGATGCGGGTTCGTGAGGCCCACCGGCTTCAGCGGCCCGTGGCGCAGCGTCTCGCGCCCGCGCTCTGCCATCACCTCGATCGGCAGGCAGCCCTCGAAATAGGGCGTGTCCTTCTCCCAGTCCTTGAACTCGGTCTTCGGCGCGGCGAGCAGGGCGTCGATGAAGGCCTCGTAGGTCTCCCGGTCCATGGGGCAGTTGAGATAGGCGGTGCGCTGCTCTTCGGTCTCGCCCTTGTCGTAGCGGGACTGGAACCAGGCGCGGGAGAGATCGACGCTCTCGAAATGCACGATCGGCGCGATGGCGTCGAAAAAGGCGAGTCCGTCCTCGCCGGTGCGCCGGCGGATGTTCTCCGCGAGCGCCGAGGAGGTCAGCGGTCCGGTCGCGACGATCACCGAGGACCAGGCCTCGTCCGGCCAGTCCACCTCCTCGCGCCTGATCTCGATCAGCGGATGCGCCTCCAGCGCCGCGGTCACGCCCTCGGAGAACGCGACGCGGTCCACCGCGAGGGCGCCGCCCGCAGGCAGGCCATGCGCGTCGCCCATGCGCATGATCAGCCCGCCCGCGGCCCGCATCTCCCAGTGCAGGAGGCCGACCGCGTTGGTCTCGTCGTCGTCCGAGCGGAAGGAGTTGGAGCAGACCAGCTCGGCCAGCCCGTCGGTGACGTGCGCCTCCGTGCCGCGCACCGGGCGCATCTCGTGCAGGACGGTCGGGACGCCGGCCTCGGCGATCTGCCAGGCGGCTTCGGCGCCGGCCATGCCGCCGCCCACGACGTGGATCGGATCGGGTCTGGTCATGCCGCCCTACCTAGCGTCCCGAGGCGCGCCGCGCCAGTGGCCCGAGCCGGGGCCATGCCTCAGCTGGAGCGCCCGGCGCGGCGCGTCGGCCGGGCGAACAGCACCGCGCGGCCGGGCCGCACGTCCTCGGCCTTGTAGACCACGCGGTCGACGCGCGCGCCCTCGGCGTCGAACAGGGTCAGCACGTCGCCGGAATTGCCGAGCAGGACCGGGGCGAGCGTCGGGCCTTGCAGGCGGAGGCTCTCGCCCGGGCCGATCTCGCCCGTGAGCGCGATCCGCCGATCGTCGTCGTCGGCCAGGCGCCAGCCCTCGAGCGCGACCGGCTCGGGCTCGAGGTTGAGGACCGAGACCCACTCGGCGCCGCGGTCCGTGCCGGCCGGGTCCGGCATCGCGGCGATCAGGAACACGTCGATCTCGGCGTCGCGGATCACCACGCGCGTCTCGTCCATCGCCACGAGGTCGCCCGGCCGGTCGACGGGGATGCGCTCCGGCGTCTCGCGGATGCGAAGCCGCGCCTGCGCCTCCGCGTTCCGCCGGAAATAGAGGGGGTTGGTCTCGGCCACGATCGGGGCGAAGAGGAGGCCCGTGAGCTGTTCGATCTCCGCGACGCTGGTCTGGTAGAACTGGTTGTCGACGCGACGGCGGCCGCTCCAGTCGGCCATCGCCTTCACGTCCTGGGGCACGACGAAGGCGCGCACCTCGAAGGCGTGCTCGCGGTTGGCGAAGCAGACCACCTTGAAGAACGCCGCCGGAACCTCGGCCGGCGGCCGGTCCCGCGGCACGACCCAAAGGGGATCCTCGCCCCAGATCGGGCCGGTGAAGACGGTGATCCGGTCGTCGCGGTCCCGCTCCAGCGCGTTGACCCAGTCCTCGAGCCCGAGCCACTCGTCCTGATTGAAGCTGTCGAACTGCAGTGCGGCGTTGGGATAGACCATGGTGGCGTCGGAAGCGACGCGCGCCGCGCGCGTGTCCGCACCCCAGGCGGCGGAGGCGCGGCGGGCGAGATGGCCGCGGTCCCAGCGGTTCTTGTAGTAATATTCCTCGCCCAGCTGATGCGCCTCGCCGATCACGGCGTCGGTGTCCCAAGGTCCGCGCTCGACCGTCTTGAGCTGCGACTGGTCGATGTTGAGCGCGACGTACACCGCCGTGCGACGCTCGGCATGCATCACGAGGGTGTAGTTGACGTAGTCGCGGAACACGCCGTCGCGCAGTTCCGGCCGGATCAGGATCTTGCCTTCGAGGCGCGGCGCGAAATCGGGCAGGGGGACCCGCGTCGAGAGGAAGTCCGGATCGTAGCCGGGCATGGCGGCGCTCCCTTGGTCCGGTGGGAGCGTCCACACTGCGGTGGCGGAGAACCGGCGTCCATATCCGCCGGCGGCTCGCCCCGCGCCGATCGAGGCGCGGGGCGGCGCGAGGTCAGCGGCGGGTCAGCGCGAAGGGACCCGGTCCGAACACCGTCAGCAGCAGCAGACCGCCGGCGATGGCGAGGTTCTTCTGGACGTGGATCATCTGCATCATCCGCTCCATGCCCTCGGCCCCGAGTCCGGGAAGAAGGTGGTAGAGCACCGCCGCGACGACGGAGAAGCCGGCGAGCACGGCGGCCACGGGCCGCACGTAGACGCCGAGCGCGATGGCGAGGCCGCCGACGATCTCGAGCGCCATGGTCGGCCAGACCAGCCAGCCCGGCAGGCCGCCCGACGCGACGTAACCGGCGGATCCCATGGGATCCATCAGCTTGCCCCAGCCCGCGATCACGAAGAGCGCGGCGAGCAGGACGCGCGCGACCGGCGCGACGTAGGCGAGAGCGTCGGCGGGTGCGGTGGTGGGCGCTTCGGTGGTCGAGGTCGCCATGATCCGTCTCCTTGTTCCGGCGGGCCGTGCTCGGCCTCGCTTCCGGAGCGTCACATCGCCCGATCCCGGCGGATCTTGAAGGGCTGAAACGGGAAACAAATCGTTCGAAACGAGTATGCTGATCCCAAAAACGGGTCGAGGCCGGGTCCGGCAGCCGTGTCGATTTGGGAAACGGTCTGGAAAGTGACGGTCAGTCGTCCGGATTCCCGCGCAGATCCGCGGCGAGGCGGGCGCGCTCCGCCGCGGTCCACGCCTCGGCCTGCGGCCCCGAGTCGGACGCGACCGGGCGTCCCAGCCGCCGCGCGGCGTCGAGGATGCCGGGCGCGGGCAGGCCGCTGCGCAGCCTGGCGGCGGCCTGTACGGCGCGCAGCGGTCGCCCGGCGGCGGCGTCCTCGGCCATCAGGCTCTCGAGCAGGGCGGCGAGCTTGCGGATCTTCGGCGGCGCGAGGCCCAGATCCTCCGCCAGCGCGCCGTAGCTCGGCGTCTCCCCCGCGCGCGCCGCCGCCTCCAGCCGGGCGGCGAGCGCGGCGCGAAGCGCCTCGGGATCCTCCGGCGGGGGCGGGGTCAGCCCGCCCCCTCCTCCGGCGCGTCCTCGTCGCCGCGCTCGGCGATCCAGGCGACGGAGACCACGCGCTCGTCCGGCGCGGCGTTCAGCACGCGCACGCCGCCGGCCGAGCGCGAACGGAACGAGATCCCCGCCACCGGGCAGCGGATCGACTGGCCGCGGTCCGTCGCCAGCATCACCTGATCGTCGAGCTGCACCGGGAAGGCCGCCGCGACGCGCCCGCCGCGCAAGCCCCGGTCGATGGCGGCGACACCCTGGCCGCCGCGCCCGCGGAGCGGATAGTCGTGGCTGGAGGAGAGCTTGCCGAGGCCGCGCTCGGTCACCGTCAGGATCAGCTCCTCGACCGCGCTCATCTCCGCGTAGCGCTCCTGGGAGAGGGCGATGTCGGCCACCGCCTCCTCCTCGACGCCGTTCTCCTCCGTCTCCTCCGCCTCGGTCTGGCCGGCGACGGCCCGGCGCATGCGCAGATAGGCGGCGCGCTCCTCCGGCGTCGCCTCGAAGTGGCGAAGGACGGACATGGCGACCACGCTGTCGCCCTCCGCGAGACGGATGCCGCGCACGCCGGTCGAATCGCGGCCCTTGAAGACCCTGACGTCGGCGACGCGGAAGCGGATGGCGCGCCCGCCCGAAGTCACGAGGAAGACGTCGTCCGACGGATCGCAGATCCGCGCCGCGACGAGGCCGACGCCCTCCGGCAGCTTCATGGCGATCTTGCCGTTGGCCTTCACGTTGGTGAAGTCGGACAGGGCGTTGCGCCGCACGTCGCCGGCGGTGGTGGCGAAGACGATGTTCAGCTTGTCCCAGTCGTCCTCCGGCACGTCCACCGGCATGATCGCGGCGACGGAGACGCCGGGCGCGATCGGCAGCACGTTCACCAGCGGCCGGCCGCGGGCGTTGCGCCCGCCCTCCGGCAGGCGCCAGGTCTTGAGCTTGTAGGCCATGCCGTCGGTGGTGAAGACCAGCAGCGGGGTGTGGGTGTTGGCGACGAAGAGGGACGTGACCACGTCCTCGTCCTTGGTGTTCATCCCCGCGAGGCCCTTGCCGCCCCGCGCCTGCGCCCGGTAGTCCTCCAGCGGCGTGCGCTTGACGTAGCCGCCGGCGGTGACGGCGACGACCATGTCCTCGCGCTCGATCAGGTCCTCGTCCTCGAGGTCGCCCTCCCAGTCCACGATCGCGGTGCGGCGCGGCGTGGCGAACTGGTCGCGCACCTCCCGCAACTCGTCGGAGATGATGGAGAGGATCCGCTCGCGCGAGCGCAGGATCTCGAGGTGGTCGCGGATCTTCGCGGCCAGCTCCTCCAGCTCCTCCGTCACCTCGCGCACGCCGAGCGCGGTGAGGCGCTGGAGGCGCAGCTCGAGGATCGCGCGCGCCTGCGTCTCCGAGAGGCGGTAGGTGCCGTCCTCCGCCACGGTGTGGGTCGGATCGTCGATCAGGCGGATGTAGGGGGCGATGGCGTCGGCGGGCCAGTCGCGGGTCATCAGCCGCTCCCGCGCGGTGGCGGGATCGGGGCTCGAGCGGATCAGCGCCACCACCTCGTCCACGTTCTCCACCGCGACGGCGAGACCGCAGAGGATATGGGCGCGGTCGCGGGCCTTGGAGAGCTCGAACGCGGTGCGCCGCGCCACCACCTCCTCGCGGAACGCGACGAAGGCCTCGAGGATCGACTTCAGGTCGAGCTGCTCCGGCCGCCCGCCGTTCAGCGCCAGCATGTTGCAGCCGAAGGTCTGCTGCATCGGCGTGAAGCGCCAGAGCTGGTTCAGCACCACCTCGGGCGTCGCGTCGCGCTTCAGCTCGATCACCACGCGCACGCCCTGGCGGTCGGATTCGTCCTGGACATGGGCGATGCCCTCGATCCGCTTCTCCCGCGCCAGATCGGCGATGCGCTCGATCAGCGTCGCCTTGTTCACCTGGTAGGGGATCTCGTCGAGGACGATGGCGTAGCGGTCCTTGCGGATCTCCTCGATCCGCGTCGTCGCCCGCATGATCACCGAGCCGCGCCCCGTGGCGTAGGCCTTGCGCGCGCCGGAGCGGCCGAGGATCTGCGCGCCGGTCGGGAAGTCCGGCCCCGGCACGATCTCCATCAGCGCCTCGAAGCCGATCTCGGGATCGTCGATCAGCGCCAGCGTCGCGTCGACGATCTCGCCCAGATTGTGCGGCGGGATGTTGGTCGCCATGCCGACGGCGATGCCGCCCGCGCCGTTCACGAGAAGGTTCGGGAACCGCGCCGGCAGCACCGAGGGTTCCCGGTCCTGCCCGTCGTAGTTGGGCGCGAAGTCCACCGTCTCCTTCTCGATGTCGCCGAGAAGGAAGGCGGCGGGCTTGGCCATCCGCACCTCGGTGTAGCGCATCGCCGCCGGGGCGTCGCCGTCCATCGAGCCGAAGTTGCCTTGCCCGTCCAAGAGCGGCAGGCGCATCGAGAAGTCCTGCGCCATCCTGACCAGCGCGTCGTAGACCGCGCTGTCGCCGTGCGGGTGGTATTTGCCGATCACGTCGCCGACCACGCGCGCCGCCTTCCGGTACGGCCTGTCATGCGTGTAGCCGGCCTCGTGCATCGCGTAGAGGATGCGCCGGTGCACCGGCTTCAGGCCGTCGCGGAGGTCGGGCAGCGCGCGGCTCACGATCACGCTCATGGCGTAATCGAGATAGCTGCGCTTCATCTCCTCCTCGACGGCGATGCCGGGAAGGGGCGCGGCGGCGCCGGGGCGGTCTTCGGTGTCGTCGGTCAAGGGGCGGGCCTGCTCGTTTCGTCGTTTCGCCGCAGGGTATTTCGCGGCGCGGGCGGGCGCAATGCGGGCGGGACCCGCGCGGGGCTCAGAGCGCCTTCAGATCCGCCTGCGGATCGGCCAGCGCGTCCGGATCGGGCGAACGTCCCGCCTCCAGCCAGCGCTTGCCGGTCATGTAGGCGCGCGGATCGCTCATGGCGTCCACGGCGATCAGCTCCGGTCCGCGGAAATACCAGTGGCTGACCGTCCCCTCCCGCGCGCCGGGCCGCACCACGATGCGGTCCCAGCCCTTCGCGAGGCCGGCGATCTGCAGCTTCACGTCGTACTGGTCCGACCAGAACCACGGCACCGGGCGGTAGGCGACGGGTCGACCCAGCAGCGTCAGCGCCGCCGCCTCGGCCTGATCGATGGCGTTCTGCACCGACTCGAGCCGCAACGTGCCGTCGCGCCACGGGAACGCCGCGCAGTCGCCGGCCGCCACCACGTCCGGGTGCGAGGTGGTGCAGGTCTCGTCCACGAGGATCCCGTTCTCGCAGGCGAGCCCCGCCGCCTCCGCGATCTCCGCGTTCGGCACGACGCCGATGCCGACCACGGCGAGATCGGCCTCCACCGTCGAGCCGTCCGCCAGCACGGCGCGCGCCAGGCGCCCGTCCGTGCCGGCCTCCAGCCGCTCCAGCGCCGCCCCTTCGCGCAGGTCCACCCCATGCCGGCGGTGCAGGTCAGCGAACCAGCGCGCCGTCTCGGCGCAGGCGACGCGGCCGAGGATGCGCGGCGCGGCCTCCACCAGCGTCACGCGCAGCCCCTTCGCCGCCGCGACCGCCGCCGCCTCCAGCCCGATGTAGCCGCCGCCGACCACCAGCAGCCGCGCTTCGGGTTCGAAAGCGGGCGCCATGCCGTCCACGTCCGCCAGGTCGCGCACGTGATGGACGCCGGGCAGGGCGCCCCCGATCGCCTCCGGCAGCCGGCGCGGTCGCGCGCCGAGGGTGAGCGCGAGCCCGTCCCACGCCAACGCCTCGCCGCCGGCGAGCGTCACGGTCCGCGCCTCGAGGTCGATCGCCTCGGCCCGGACGCCGGTGCGCATCTCCACGTCCCTCTCGGCCCAGAAGCTCTCCGGCCGCAGCTGAAGCCGCGCCTTGGGCATCTCGCCGAGCAGGTACTTCTTGGAGAGCGGCGGGCGCTGATAGGGCAGGGCCGGCTCCTCGCCGACCAGCGCGAGCGGCCCGTCATGACCCTCCGCCCGCAGCTTCGCCGCGAGCGACGCTCCGGCCTGGCCCGCGCCGAGGACGACGATGCGACGGTGCGTCACGCTCAGAACGGAATGTCGTCGTCGAGATCGCCCCGGCCGCCGCCGAAGTCCCCTCCGCCGCCGCCGGAGCGTCCGCCGCCCCCGCCGCCGCCGCCGCGGTCGTCGTAGCCGCCCCCGCCGCCGCCGCCGAAGTCGCCGCCCCCGCCGCTGGAGCCCCCCCCCGGCCCGCCGTCCAGGAAGGTCATCTCGCCCTTGTAGGGCCGCAGCACCACCTCGGTCGAATAGCGGTCCTGCCCGTTCTGGTCCTGCCACTTGCGCGTCTCGAGCTGGCCCTCGAGATAGACCTTCGAGCCCTTCTTCAGATACTGCGCCGCGAGGTCCGCCAGCCGCTCGTTGAAGATGGCGACCGAGTGCCATTCCGTCCGCTCGCGCCGCTCGCCGGAGTTCTTGTCGCGCCACTGCTCCGAGGTCGCCACGCGCAGGTTGCAGACCTTGCCGCCGTTCTGGAACGTCCGCACCTCGGGGTCGCGACCCAGATTGCCGACGATGATCACCTTGTTGACGCTGCCCGCCATGTCCGCCGTTCCTCCGCGCCGCCCCTTTTCGGGGACGAGATCGACTCGATTCCGATTGAGCGGACGTTAACCGCGGCGCCGAAGCGACGCCACCGGGCCGGATCGCCCCGACTTGATCCATCGCAATGACGCCCCCGTCCGATCCCGCTCCGCTGCCCCCGCGCCGCAGAACGAGAGGGAGACCCGCCATGGCCGACGGACCCGAGGCCGCCGAAGCCGCGCCCGCCACGCCCGAGGACGGCGCCGCGGCGTCCCCCCCGGTCCGCCGCAGCCTCGCCGAGCGTCGTCACGACCCCGAGGAGATCCGCCGCGCCTTCGAGACCGGAGAGTACCCCTACACCTCCAGGATGCGCCGCCCCGCCTACGAGGCCCACAAGGCCGAGCTGCAGGCCGAGCTGCTCAAGGTCCAGAAATGGGCGCGCGAGACCGGCCGCAAGTTCGTCCTCCTGTTCGAAGGGCGCGACGCCGCCGGCAAGGGCGGCACCATCAAGCGCTTCATGGAGCATCTGAACCCCCGCGCCGCCCGCGTCGTGGCGCTGGAGAAGCCCTCCGAGGTCGAGCGCGGCCAATGGTTCTTCCAGCGCTACGTCCAACACCTGCCGACCGCGGGCGAGATGGTGCTGTTCGACCGCTCCTGGTACAACCGCGCCGGCGTCGAGCGGGTGATGGGCTTCTGCTCGCCCGCCGACTACCTCGAATTCATGCGCGAGACGCCGGAGCTCGAGCGGATGCTCGTGCGCTCCGGCATCCAGCTCTACAAGTACTGGTTCTCGGTCACGCGCGAGGAGCAGCGCCGCCGCTTCGATGCCCGCAAGACCGACCCCTTGAAGCAGTGGAAGCTCAGTCCGATCGACATGGCCAGCCTCGACAAGTGGGACGACTACACCGAGGCGAAGGAGGCGATGTTCTTCTACACCGACACCGCCGACGCACCTTGGACCATCGTCAAGTCCGACGACAAGAAGCGGGCCCGCATCAGCTGCATGCTGCACTTCCTTCATTCGCTGGATTACCCCGGCAAGGATCACCGCGTGGTCCGCGCCCCCGATCCGCTGATCGTCGGACCCGGCGGCCACGTCGTGCATCGGGACGAGCACATCCTCGGCAAGGCCCTGCACCCGGACGTGCGCCGGGCCTGACGCCCGCAGCCCCCGCGGCACGCCGCCGCAGGTCCGCTTGCGTCGATGTTCGCGTTTCGTTTACCCTGAGCCCTTCGCCTTTCGGCGACTGGCCACTACATCGCGCTGACGGTGCGGACGAGGGAGCGGGACGCGATGACGGAGCTCAAGACCATCTCCATCCGCGGAGCGCGCGAGCACAATCTCAAGGGCGTCGACGTCGAGATCCCCCGCGACAGGCTGGTGGTGATCACCGGGCTCTCGGGCTCGGGCAAGTCGTCCCTCGCCTTCGACACGATCTACGCCGAGGGCCAGCGGCGCTATGTCGAGTCGCTCTCGGCCTATGCGCGCCAGTTCCTCGACATGATGCGCAAGCCGGACGTGGAGCACATCACCGGCCTCTCGCCGGCGATCTCGATCGAGCAGAAGACCACCTCCAAGAACCCGCGCTCCACCGTCGGCACGGTGACCGAGATCCACGACTACATGCGCCTCCTGTTCGCGCGCGCCGGCACGCCCTACTCGCCCGCGACGGGCCTGCCGATCGAGGCGCAGCAGGTCTCCGAGATGGTCGACCGCGTGATGGCGATGGAGGAGGGCACGCGCGCCTATCTCCTCGCCCCCATCGTCCGCGACCGGAAGGGCGAGTACCGCAAGGAGTTCGCGGAGCTGCGCAAGCAGGGCTTCCAGCGCGTCAAGGTCGACGGCGCCTTCCACGAGCTCGACGAGCCGCCGGTCCTCGACAAGAAGTTCCGCCACGACATCGACGTCGTCGTCGACCGCATCGTGGTGAAGGAGGGGCTGGAGCCGCGCCTCGCCGACAGCTTCCAGACCGCGCTCGGCCTCGCCGACGGCATCGCCGTGCTGGAGACCGCGCCGCGACCTGACGACGACGGGGCGGGCGAGCCGGAGCGGATCGTCTTCTCCGAGAACTTCGCCTGCCCGGTCTCGGGCTTCACCATCTCCGAGATCGAGCCGCGTCTGTTCTCCTTCAACGCCCCCTTCGGCGCCTGCCCGGCCTGCGACGGCCTCGGCGTGGAACTCTTCTTCGACCCCGCGCTGATCGTGCCGGACGAGCGCGAGACGCTCTGGGGCGGGGCCGTCGCGCCTTGGGCCAAGACCCGCAGTCCCTACCTCAAGCAGACGCTGGAAGCGCTTGCGAAGCATTACGAATTCGACATGCACGCGTCTTGGCGCGACCTGCCCGCCCATGTCCGCCAGGTGATGCTCTACGGCTCGGGCGAGGACGAGATCCTGTTCCGCTACGACGAGGGCGGGCGCGTCTACAACGTCTCGCGCCCCTTCGAGGGCGTGATCCCCAACCTCGAGCGCCGCTTCCGCGAGACCGACAGCGCCTGGGTGCGCGAGGAGTTCGAGCGCTACCGCAACGACCGCGCCTGCGGCGCCTGCGGCGGATACCGCCTGCGCGAGGAGGCGCTGGCGGTGAAGATCGGCGGCGCGCATATCGGCGAGATCTCCGCCAAGTCGATCCGCGACGCGCTGACCTGGATCGAGGGCGCGAACGACCACCTCTCCCCCCAGAAGCGGGAGATCGCGCGCGCCATCGTCAAGGAGATCCGCGAGCGCCTCGGCTTCCTCGTGAACGTCGGGCTCGACTACCTCACGCTCAGCCGCAACTCCGGCACGCTCTCGGGCGGCGAGAGCCAGCGCATCCGCCTCGCCTCCCAGATCGGCAGCGGCCTGACGGGCGTTCTCTACGTGCTGGACGAACCCTCCATCGGCCTGCACCAGCGCGACAACGGGCGGCTCCTGACCACGCTCAAGAACCTGCGCGACCAGGGCAACACCGTGATCGTCGTCGAGCACGACGAGGAGGCGATCCGCGAGGCCGACCACGTCATAGACATCGGCCCCGGCGCGGGCGTCCACGGCGGCGAGATCATCGCCGAGGGAACCCCGGCCGACATCGCCGCGCATCCGAAATCGATCACCGGCCAGTACCTCACGGGCGCGCGGGAGATCGCGATCCCCGCCCTCCGGCGCGAGGGGAACGGCAAGTCCGTGATCGTGGAAGGCGCCGGCGGCAACAACCTGCAGGACGTCACCGCCGAGTTCCCCCTCGGCGCCTTCGTCTGCGTCACCGGCGTCTCCGGCGGCGGCAAGTCGACCCTGACCATCGAGACGCTCTACAAGACCGCGGCCGTGCGCCTGAACGGCGCGCGCGAGACGCCGGCGCCCTGCCGCACGATCCGCGGGCTCGAGCATCTCGACAAGGTCATCGACATCGACCAGTCGCCCATCGGACGAACTCCGCGTTCGAATCCCGCGACCTACACCGGCGCCTTCACCCATATCCGCGACTGGTTCGCCGGCCTGCCGGAGGCCAAGACCCGCGGCTACAAGCCCGGCCGCTTCAGCTTCAACGTCAAGGGCGGGCGCTGCGAGGCCTGCCAGGGCGACGGCGTCATCAAGATCGAGATGCACTTCCTTCCCGACGTCTACGTCGAGTGCGAAAGCTGCAAGGGCAAGCGCTACAACCGCGAGACGCTGGAGGTTCTCTTCAAGGGCAAGAGCATCGCGGACGTCCTCGACATGACGGTGGAGGACGCGCAGGCGTTCTTCGCCGCCGTCCCCAGCATCCGCGAGAAGATGGACACCCTGATGCAGGTCGGCCTCGGCTACGTGAAGGTCGGCCAGCAGGCGACGACCCTTTCGGGCGGCGAGGCGCAACGCGTCAAGCTCGCCAAGGAACTCTCGCGCCGCGCCACCGGCCGCACCCTCTACATCCTCGACGAGCCGACCACGGGCCTGCACTTCGAGGACGTCAAGAAGCTTCTTGAAGTGCTTCATTCGCTTGTGGAAAGCGGGAACACCGTCGTGGTGATCGAGCACAACCTGGACGTCGTGAAGACCGCCGACTGGGTGATCGACATCGGCCCCGAGGGCGGCGACGGCGGCGGCGAGATCGTGGCCGCCGGCACGCCCGAGCAGGTCGCCGCCGCGCCGCGCTCGCATACCGGGCGCTATCTGCGGGAGATCCTCGGCGACAAGGGACGCGTCGCCGCCGAATGACGGCGGCGCGCGGTTCCGGTTGACGCAGGCGCCGGCCGGTCGCAGGCTGTTCGTCCTGCAAGACCGGACGAAGGGAGGGAGCGCCATGACCGTCGCCCGCATCCTGCGCCTCAAGGGCTCGGACGAGGTCGCGACCATCACCAGCGCGGAGAGCCTGGCGGATGCCGCCGCGATCCTCTCCAGCCGGCGGATCGGCGCGCTGATCGTCTCCGACGACGGCCGCCGCGTCGCCGGCATCGTCTCGGAGCGCGACCTCGTGCGATGGCTCGGCCGCGAGGGCGCGCGCTGCCTCAACCGACCGGTGGCCGACGTGATGACCGTGGAGGTGCAGACCTGCGGTCCGGACGAACCCGTCTCCGAGATCATGGAGCGCATGACCTCGGGCCGCTTCCGCCACATGCCGGTGATGCAGGACGGACGCCTCGCCGGCGTCATCTCCATCGGCGACGTGGTCAAGTACCGGATGAGCGAGCTCGAGCACGAGACCGAGGCGCTGGCCGACATGATCAAGGGCTTCTGAGCGCGCCTCTCCGCCGGGGCCGCCCTTGACGCGCCCGCGCCGATCGAGTCCCTTGCGCGCCGCCGCCCGGGACGGGGCGGGGGCAGGGGAGGCACGCATGCGCACGGGGCTCTATCCGGGGACCTTCGACCCCGTCACGCACGGTCACGTGGACATCATCCGGCGCGCCGTGAAGCTGGTCGACCGGCTGGTCATCGGGGTGGCGGTGAACCGCGACAAGGGCCCGCTCTTCACGCTCGAGGAGCGCACCGCGATGCTCGAACGCGAATGCAAGCCGCTCGCGGACGGCTCCGGCGTCGAGATCGTCGTGCGGCCCTTCGAAAACCTCCTGATCCACTTCGCGGAACAGGTCGGCGCCCAAGTCATCGTGCGCGGCCTCCGCGCGGTCTCGGATTTCGAGTACGAGTTCCAGATGGTCGGAATGAACCGGGCCATGAACGACGAGATCGAGACGGTGTTCCTGATGGCCGACGCCGAGCATCAGGCGATCGCGTCGAAGCTCGTCAAGGAGATCGCGCGGCTCGGCGGCGACGTCACCACCTTCGTCTCGCCCTCGGTCCGCGCCGCGTTGATCGAGCGCATCCGCGGCTGAGCGTCGCCTGCACGTCCCGTCAGGGCGCGGCGCGCAGCGTTCCTCCGCCCCACGCCGCGGCGGGGAGCGCCGCCTCGTCCTCCGCGTCGGCGGTCCATCGCATCACCTCGGAGAGTTCGCCCCCGGCCATCGGCCGGCCGAAGCGGAAGCCCTGCAGCGCGTCGCAGCCGAGGTCGGAGAGGATCCGCGCCTCGCAGTCGGTCTCCACCCCCTCGGCGGTGACCTCCATGCCGAGCCGATGCGCGAGATCGAGGATCGCGGCCGTCACGTCCAGCGCCCTTGCGTCGTTCGCGGCGATCGCCTGCACGAAGGCGCGGTCCAGCTTCAGCCGGTCGAAGCCGAAATGCCAGAGATAGGCGAGGCTGGAATAGCCCGTGCCGAAATCGTCCATAGCGACGGAGACGCCGAGCGCCTTCAGCGCGTCGAGCTGCCGACGCACCCCCTCGGGATCGACCACCAGCAACGACTCCGTGACCTCGAGTTCCAGACGGTGCGGCGCGAGCCCGCTCCGCTCCAGCGCGTCGCTCACCTCCGCGAGCAGCCTGCCGTGGCGGAACTGCCGCACCGAAAGGTTCACCGCGACGCGCATCGAGGTCGGCCAGCGCGCGGCCTCGCGGGTCGCCCGGCGCAGGGCCCAGGCCCCGAGCGAATCGATGTGCCCGATCTCCTCGGCGACGGGGATGAACTCGCACGGCGGAATCGCGCGTCCGCCCGCGTCGACGAGGCGCATCAGCGCCTCGCACCCGACGGTGCGCCCGTCGCGCGCGGCCACCACCGGCTGGAAGGCGAGGGCGAAGCGCCCGAGCCGCCCCCCTTCGCGCACCGCGCGCTCGACCTCGCGGCGACGCTCGAAGCGTCGTTCCATGTCGGACGAGAACACCTCGCCCCGGCCGCCGCCAGCGCGCTTGGCCTCGCCCAGCGCCAGCCGCGCGCGTTTCAGCGCCGCCTCGATCGTCGCGGTATCGGCCTCCAGCAGGCCGGCGCCGACGCTGACCGTCGCGCCGCCGCCGCGCGCCGCCGCCAACAGGCAGAGCCGGTCCGTGATCCGCGCGGTCAGATCCGCCAGCGCGCAGGGCGAATCGAGGGCGGCCACCGCGACGAACTCGTCCTGCCCGAAGCGTCCGACCACGTCGCAGCGCCGCAGGCTGCGCCGCAGCTCCCGCGCGAGGCGCGCCAGCAGCGCTTCGGCGCCGACATCGCCGAGCCGGGCCGAGACGTGGCGGAAACGATCCACGTCGATCGCGATCACCGCCACCGCGCCGGGAGGCGAGACGCGCAGCCGCCGCGCGGCGCGGATGAAGTCGGCCGGACCCGGCAGGCGGTGCATGTGCCGCCACGGCGCCATCCGCGCCGCGCCGCGGCGTGCGCGCAGCAGCAGCCCCGCGGCGAGCGACAGCATCGCCAGCGCCGCCGCCGCCAGCGCGCCGAGGCCGAGCGCCCGGCGCACCGCCGCCATCGCCGGGGAGACGTCGTAGGTCACCGCCGCCGCGGCGTCGGAGAGGCGCAGATGCACCGTCGCCTCGGTCCGGGGCCCGCCCGGCGCCGCGACGCGGTCCATCCGCAGGTCGAGGTCGCCCGCCGCCGCGTCGAGGCGAACGGGCAGCGGCGCGCCCGGCCGCGCGTCGCTGCGCGCGCCCTCGGTTCCCGCCGCCCAGGCTTCGGCCTGCCGGCGCGCCTCGCCGGCGACCGGTCGCTCCGCGGCGTCGCGCAGCGCCGCCGGCGCCAGCGCCAGGCCGAGCAGGATCGTCGCCACGGCGACGGGCCGTCGCCGTCCGCCGTCGAGGATCCGTCGCAGCATCCAGCTCGTCCTCCGCCCGCCTCGCTCGCGCCCCGGTTGAGGCCTCCCTTTCAGCTAAAACCCGCGGGTTTCCGAAAGGTTAAGCGGGGGCCACGGCGGACGTCCCGGTTTGACCCGGGCCGGCGTTCCGCGCTAGGCGGACGCGGCGCGGCGACGGTCGTCGCGCCGCCCTTGCGAGGACCGCCCGACCATGCTGCGCAAGCTCGTCGCCGTTCTGGCCCTGCTCGCCCTTCCCCTCATGCCGCCGGAGGCCGCCGCCGTGGATCTCGAAGACCCCGAAAACACCCTCGTGATCGAGCTGGAGAGCGGCGAGGTCCACATCCAGATGCTGCCGCAGGTCGCGCCGAAGCACGTCGAGCGCATCAAGACCCTGGCCGGGGAGGGCTTCTACGACGGCGTCGTGTTCCACCGCGTCATCGAGGGCTTCATGGCCCAGACCGGCGATCCGACCGGCACCGGCCGCGGCGGCTCCGACAGGCCCGACCTGCCGGCCGAGTTCAGCCAGATCCCGTTCGAGCGCGGGACCCTCGGCATGGCCCGCACGCCGGATCCGAACAGCGCCAACAGCCAGTTCTTCATCATGCTGGACCGCGGCCACTTCCTGAACGGCCAGTACACGGTCTGGGGTCAGGTGATCGACGGCATGGAGCACGTCGACGCGCTGAACCGCGGCGAACCGCCCGCGAACCCCTCCAGGATGGTCAAGGTCCGCGTCGCCTCCGAGGAGTGACGGCGACCGACGAAGACACGGGGCCGCGCCGGAGGGATCCGGCGCGGCCCCGCCGCGTTCACGCCCGCTCGCGCCGGCGCGTCACGAAGGCGGCCACCACGGCGAACAGGACGTGCCCGACCAGAGCCACCCATGTGATGCCGGTGAAGCCGAGGAACGCCGGGTTTCCGGCCACGAGATGGGCCATGACGTAGAGCGCGAAGATCCAGAGCCCGACGCCGTAGACCGCCGAGGCGCCGAACCAGCCGAGCGACGGCGCCAGTCGCGCCAGGATCGGACGCGCGACGAAGATCCAGCCCACCGGATAGGCGACAAGCCCCGCGACGTAGTGCATCAGGTGCCCCATCGCGTTCGAATCGACGCCGAAAAGGACGTTCACGCTCTGCCGGGCGAGCGGCACCGGCGCGAGGTTCGCGAACCCCGCCAGCGGGCTGAGCGCCTGACCGAACAGGTCGAAGGCGACGGTGGCGAGCGCTCCGGCGACGAGCACCGTGGTCAGCGTGGAAAGGTTCGGCGGGGGGAGCGCCGCGGCGCTCCTTCGGCTGGGGTCGGCGGTCATCGGCGGATCCTTCTCCCTCGGACCGGCGCGCTGCGGTCGCGCGCCGACCGGGTCACGATATGCGACACCGCGCGCCGTCGCGAAACGTGCATGGCGCCGGCTCGCGCGAAGGTCATTGGCGCGCGAGCGCCCGGCACGCATACCCTCGCATGCAAGCCGAGGAGGGCCCCGTCATGTCCGACCGATCCGCCGTCCGCACCGTCGTCCCGCGCCTCCGCGCCCCGGTCTCGCCCATGGTGGGACGGGCCTTCCGCGCGCTCGGGCTCGCGGCCGCCGCGTTCTCTCTCGCGCTCGCCTGCATCGCGCCCTCCGCCCGGGCCGAAGGCGCCGCGCCCGCCGCCGAGCCGACCGCGGCGCCGGCCGCCGACCCCGCCGCGCCGCGCGTGCGTCACTGGGCGCGCGACTGGCCGCGCACCGACTTCTCCCGACGCGCGATCGACCTGACCGAGATCGTCTCCGGCGGCGTTCCGCGCGACGGGATCCCGGCGCTCGACGGCCCCGGAACCGTCCCCGTCGCCGAAGCCGATCTGCCCGACGCGGAGCCGGTGCTCGTGCTGGCGCCCGAGGACGCTCCCGCCCGCGCCTGGCCGCTGCGCTACCTGATGTGGCACGAGATCGTGAACGACACGGTCGCCGGCCGCCCCGTCGCCGCGACCTGGTGCCCGCTCTGCAACGCCGCCGCGGTGTTCGACGCCCGCCTCGGCGAGCGCACGCTCACCTTCGGCGTCACCGGCAAGCTCCGCGCCTCCGACATGATCATGTACGACCGCGAGACCGAGAGCTGGTGGCAGCAGATCGAGGGCCGCGCCGTCGCCGGCGCCCTCGCCGGCGAGACGCTGGAGACGCTCCCCGCGAGGGTCGAGAGCTTCGCCCGCTTCCGCGAGGAGAACCCCGAGGGCGAGGTGATGGCCGAGCCCGAGGGCTGGAACCGTCCCTACGGCGTGAACCCCTATCACCGCTACGACACCGGCATCCCCTTCCTCTATTCGGGCGAGCCGCCGCCCCACGGCGTCTATCCCCTCGCCCGCGTGGTGCGCGTCGGAACCCGCGCCTGGCCGCTGGAACGCCTCGCGGCGGCGGGCGAGCTGACGGAGGCCGGCCACCGCCTCGTCTGGTCGTCCGGCATGGCCTCCGCGCTCGACGCCGAGACCATCGCCGAGGGGCGCGACGTCGGCATGGTCCGCGTCTACGACGCCGCCACCGGCGCGCCCGTCGCCGCGGACGTCCTCTTCGCCTTCGCCTTCCACGCCTTCGTGCCGGAGGGCGAGTGGATGCTCGGCCCCGACGGCTGACGCCCCAAGCCGGACGGCCGCGCCGGACGGCCGCGCTGGACAGCCGCGCGCGAAGGCCCTAGCGGGACGCCCATGCGCGTCGACGACTTCGACTACGACCTCCCCGAGGAGCTCATCGCCCTCCGCCCCGCCCGCCCCCGGCGCGCGGCGCGGATGCTCGTCGCCCGCGGCGACGCGATCGAGGACCGCCGCGTCGAGGACCTGCCGGAGATCCTCCGCCCCGGCGATCTCCTCGTCTTCAACGACACCAAGGTGATCCCCGCCCGCCTCTGCGGCGAGCGCCGGCGCGAGACGCCGGACGGCGAGGGCGTCGCGCGGATCGAGGCGACCCTGATCCGCCGCGCCGCGCCCGACGCCTGGGACGCCCTCGTCCGCCCCGCCCGGCGCCTGCGTCCCCGCGAGCGCATCGCCTTCGCCCACGGCCTCACGGCGGAGGTCGCGGCGCTGACCGGCGGCGAGGCCCGCCTCGTCTTCGACCGCGCCGGCCCCGCCCTCGACGCCGCCGTCGCCGCCGCGGGGGAGATGCCGCTTCCCCCCTACATCGCCCGCCGCCGCGCCGCCGACGCGCAGGACCGGGAGGACTACCAGACCGCGCTGGCCGAGAAGCCCGGCGCCGTCGCCGCCCCGACCGGCTCGCTCCACTTCGACGACGTCCTGCTCGCCGCGCTCGACGCCGCCGGCATCCTCTCGGCGCGCCTCACGCTCCATGTCGGCGCCGGCACCTTCCTGCCGGTGACCTCGGACACCGTCGAAGGCCACCGGATGCACGCCGAATGGGGCGAGGTGACCGCCGAGACCGCGGAGCGCGTCAACGCCGCCCGCGCCGCCGGCGGGCGCGTCATCCCCGTCGGCACCACCGCCCTGCGCCTGCTCGAGACCGCGGCGAGGGAGGACGGCCGCCTCGCCTCCTGGACGGGCGAGACCGACATCTTCATCACCCCCGGCCACCGCTTCCGCCTCTGCGACGGGCTGATGACCAACTTCCACCAGCCGCGCTCGACGCTGATGATGCTCGTCGCCGCGGTCATGGGGCTGGATCGGATCCGCCGGATCTACGCCCACGCGGTGGCCGGGCGCTACCGCTTCCACTCCTACGGCGATTCCTCGCTGCTGCTGCCCGAAGGCTGACCGCCCCGCGCCGACACGTCCCGGCCTGAAAACGACGCGCGCAGGTCGTCTCCGTGGCAGACGCGCCCGCGGCGGCGCGGCATGGCTCGCGCCGTCCCCGGGCGCGAGGGGCGAGTCGCGTCCTCCGGAGATCCCCGATGCTTCCCCTTCTGAAGAACGTCTGGCCGTTGCTGCTCGGCATCTTCCTGCTCATGCTCGGCAACGGCATGCAGGGCACGCTGCTCGGCATCCGCGGCGCCATGGAAGGCTTCTCGGCCGGCGAGATGTCGCTGGTGATGTCCGGCTACTTCCTCGGCTTCCTGATCTCCTCGCGCTCCACCCCGGCGCTGATCCGGCGCGTCGGGCACGTCCGCGTCTTCGCGGCTATGGCCTCGATCATCTCCGCCGTCTTCATCCTCTACCCGGCGATCCCGGACGTCTGGGCCTGGGGCGTGATGCGCGTGCTCGTCGGCGCCTGCTTCGCCGCGGTCTACGTCGTCGCCGAGAGCTGGCTGAACGACGGCGCGACCAACGAGACGCGCGGCCAGGCGCTCTCGGTCTACATGATCATGCAGCTCCTCGGCGTGATCGCGGCGCAGGCGGCGCTCAACCTCGCCGATCCCGGCGGCTGGCTGCTCTTCGTCGCGATCTCGGTCGCCGTCTCGCTCAGCTTCGCGCCGATCCTGCTCACCGTCTCGCCGGCGCCGATGCACGCCGCGACCAAGCCGATGGGCCTCGGCGCGCTCTACCGCGCCTCGCCGCTCGGCGTGGTCGGCACGGTGTTCCTCGGCGCGGTGTTCTCGGCCACCTTCGGCATGAGCTCGGTCTACGGCACCGAGATCGGGCTCTCCGTCGCGCAGATCTCGGGCTTCGTCTCGGCGATCTATCTCGGCGGGCTCGCCGCGCAGTTCCCGATCGGCTGGCTCTCGGACCGGATCGACCGGCGCCTGCTGATCCTCGGGCTGACCGCGATCGGGGCCGGCGCGGGCCTCGCGGGCGCGCTGGCGGAGGCCGGCTTCGCGGCCGCGCTCGGGCTCGCCTTCGTGATCGGCGGCATCGCCAACCCGATGTATTCGCTGCTCGTCGCGCACACCAACGACCATCTCGAGCCCGGCGACATGGCCTCGGCCTCGGGCGGGCTGCTCTTCCTCAACGGCGTCGGCGCGGTCGGCGGCCCGCTCCTCGTCGGCGCGTTGATGGAGGGGTTCGGGGCCTGGGCCTTCTTCGGCTTCATCGCGACGATGTTCTCGGTCATCAGCCTCTACGCCGCCTGGCGCTGCACCCGCCGCCCGTCGGTCTCGGCCGAGGATTCGGGCGCCTACGCCCCGCTCCTGCCCACCGCCTCGCCGGTGATCGCCGAGGCCGCGGCCGACTTCGCCGCCGAACAGGCCGAAGCCGCCGCCTTCGAGGCCGACGAGGCCGCCGAGGCGGCGGGCGACGGCGAGGACGAGACGCCGCGCGCCGCTTGACGCGCGCCGACCACCCGCCTCTCCTGCCGGTCCCGACGGCGCGAGAGGAGGGGCGGCGATGCGTCCGGATCCGAAGGCGGTGCTGACGTTCTGGCTTGAGACGGTGGGCCCCACCGGCTGGTGGGCGCCCGACCCCGCGCTCGACGCCGAGGTCAGGCGGCGCTTCGGTCTCGCCTGGCGCATGGCGCGGGCCGGCGCCTACGCCGACTGGACCGAGACGCCCGAAGGCGCCACCGCGCTCCTGATCCTCCTCGATCAGTTCCCGCGCAACATGTTCCGCGGCGATCCGCGCAGCTTCGCGACCGACGCGCGCGCCCGCCGCTGCGCCTTCGACGCGATCGACCGCGGCCACGACCTCGCGACCGAGGGCGAGGCCCGGATGTTCCACTACATCCCCTTCGAGCACTCCGAATCCCTCGCCGATCAGGACCGCGCCGTGCGCCTCTTCGACGCGCGGATGCCGCTGGCCCGCCTCTACCGCCTGCACGCCCGCGCCCATCGCGCGGTGATCCGCGAGTTCGGCCGCTTTCCCTTCCGCAACGCAGCCCTCGGGCGCGAGACCACGCCCGAGGAAGCGGCCTGGCTCGAGGCCGGCGGCTACGCCCGCGAGGTCGAACGCCTTTCGGCCTGACGCCCGCCCGCGCCCGACGTCGCGGTTCACGCCGCGCGCGCGACGCGCTAGGGATGGACCCGACGCGAAACCTTGACGGAGGCCGAGACATGGCCGGCGACGACTTCGACGTGGTGGTGATCGGCGCGGGCCCGGGGGGCTACGTGGCCGCCATCCGCGCCGCGCAACTCGGCCTCAAGGCCGCGGTGGTGGAGCGCGAGCATCTCGGCGGCATCTGCCTCAACTGGGGCTGCATCCCCACCAAGGCGATGCTCCGCTCGGCCGAGGTGTTCCACCTGATGCACCGGGCCAAGGAGTTCGGTCTCAAGGCCGACGGCATCGGCTACGACCTCCCCGCCGTGATCAAGCGCTCGCGCGGCATCGCCGGGCAGCTCGCCTCCGGCGTCGGCCACCTCCTCAAGAAGAACAAGGTCGAGACCGTGATGGGCGAGGCCGGCCTCGCCGCCCCCGGCAAGGTGAAGGTCAAGGGCGAGAAGGGCGAGCGGACCCTGACGGCGAAGAACGTCATCCTCGCGACCGGCGCCCGCGCGCGGCAGCTTCCGGGCCTCGAGGCCGACGGCGATCTGGTCTGGACCTACAAGGACGCCCTCCGCGCCACCCGGATGCCCGAGAAGCTGCTGGTGATCGGCTCCGGCGCCATCGGGATCGAGTTCGCGAGCTTCTTCAACACCCTCGGGGCCGACACCACGGTCGTCGAGGTGCTCGACCGGATCCTGCCCGTCGAGGACGAGGAGATCTCCGCCCACGCCCGCAAGCAGTTCGAGAAGCAGGGCATGAAGATCCTCGCGAACGCCAAGGTCGCAAAGCTCGACCGCGCGAAGGGCAAGGCGACCGCGCATGTCGAGACGGGCGGCAAGACCGAGACGATGGAGTTCGACACCGTCATCTCCGCCGTCGGCATCGTCGGCAACGTCGAGGGGCTGAACCTCGAGAAGCACGGCGTGAAGGTCGAGCGCAGCCACGTCGTCACCGACGAATACTGCCGCACCGGCGTCGAGGGGCTCTGGGCCATCGGCGACCTCGCGGGCGCCCCCTGGCTCGCCCACAAGGCGTCGCACGAAGGCGTCATGGTCGCCGAGCTGATCGCCGGCCGGAACGACGTCCACCCCGTCAGGCCCACCTCGATCCCGGGCTGCACCTACTGCCAGCCGCAGATCGCGTCCGTCGGCCTGACCGAGGCGCAGGCGAAGGAGCAGGGCCACGAGGTCAAGGTCGGCCGCTTCCCCTTCATCGGCAACGGCAAGGCCATCGCGCTCGGCGAGGCGGAGGGCATGGTCAAGACCGTGTTCGACGCCGAGACCGGAGAGCTCCTCGGCGCCCACATGGTCGGCGCCGAAGTGACCGAGCTGATCCAGGGCTACGCGGTCGGCAAGACGCTCGAGACCACCGAGGCCGAACTGATGGAGACGGTGTTCCCCCACCCGACCCTCTCCGAGATGATGCACGAGAGCGTCCTCGACGCCTACGGCCGCGCCATCCACTTCTGACCGGCCGAGCCCTCGCCCCCGAACGGGCGAGGGCTCCGCCGCGCATCAGATGTCCTCGAAGTCGCCGCCCCGGCCCTTGCCGCCGGCGAAGCGGTCCGCGCCCGCCACCCCCTCCGCGGCGAAGGTCCCGGCCGAGCGCCACTCCCGCGCGAAGGCGGCGTCGTGCCCGAGGCTCCATTGCTCCAGCGCCACCCCTCGGTCGGCGCGCAGGCACGCCTGCGGGAACCGCGCCAGGGTCTCGCCCAGCGCCACCGCGACCTCCAGCGCCTCGCCCGACGGGGTCAGCCGGTTGACCAGCCCGAAGCTCAGCGCCTCCGCGGCGTCCACCCGCCGGCCCGTCAGGATCATGTCCAGCGCCCGGCCCTGGCCGACCGTCCGCGGCAGCCGGATCGCGCCGCCGTCGATCAGCGGGACCCCCCAGCGCCGGCAATAGACCCCGAAGAACGCGTCCTCCGCCGCCACCCGAAGATCGCACCAGAGCGCCAGCTCCAGCCCGCCGGCCACCGCCGGGCCCTCCACCGCCGCGATCACCGGCTTCGAAAGCCGCATCCGCGTCGGCCCCATCGGCCCGATGCGATGGTCGCTCAACTCCTCCTCCGCCCGTACCGCGTGCCGCTCGAACCAGTCCTCGCCGATCCCCCCGGCCCGCGTCAGGTCGAACCCCGCGCAGAAGGCGCCGCCGGCCCCGGTCAGCACCGCCACGTCCGCGTCCATCTCCTCGAACGCGAGGAACGCCGCGTGCAGCGCCGCCGCCGTCTCGGGATCGACGGCGTTGCGCCGCTCCGCCCGCTCGATCGTCACCACGCAGACCCGTCCGCGCCTCTCCGTCGTCACCGTCATGGAACGAACCGCACCTTTCCGATGTGATCGAGGTTCCGGTTGCGCTGCGCGTAGTCGATGCCGTAGCCGACCACGAACTCGTCCGGGATCTCGAAGCCCACGAAGCGCAACGGCGCCTCGACCTCCCGACGGGAGGGCTTGTCGAGCAGCGCGCACACTTCGAGGCGCCGCGGCTTCCTCGCGCGCAGCAGGTGCAGCACGTGATGAAGCGTGAAGCCGGTGTCGACGATGTCCTCCACCACCAGCACGTCGCGTCCCTCGATCTCGCCGCGCAGGTCCTTCAGGATCCTGACCTCGCGGGAGCTCTGCATCGCCGCGCCGTAGGAGCTCGCCTCGATGAAGTCGATCTCCACCGGCAGGTCCAGCTCGCGCGCCAGATCCGCGATGAACACGAAGCTGCCGCGCAGCAGCCCGACCACGATCAGCTTGTCGGTGTCCGCGAAATGCGCCTCGATCTCGTGCGCGAGACTCTCCACCCGCGCCGCGATCGACTTGGCCGAGATCATCTGATCGATGACGTAGGCGCGCCCGTCCGGGCCGGTCTGCGCGGGCTCGCGCAAGACGCTCTGCGGCATGGCTCTCTCCGTTCGTCCGTCGAGTCGGGAGGTTAGCCGCGCGGACCCGCGGAGTCTCGCCCTCGCCGTCGAATCGAGGCAGGGTACGCGACAATGCGCCCCTCGCGGCGCGCCGCGAGGGGGGACAGATACGCGCGCATGCCGACACACGCCGAAAAACGCCGCATGCCCTACTCCGCCGACGAGATGTACGCGCTCATCGCGGACATCGGCTCCTATCCCGAGTTCCTGCCCTGGTGCTCGGCCGCCCGGATCCGCAAGCGGACCGAGCGCGAGGACGGGTCGCTCCAGATCGACGCCGATCTCGTGATCTCCTTCAAGGTGTTCCGCGAGCGGTTCGGGAGCCGGGTGATCCTGCAGCCCGAGCGCAGGGTGATCGACGTCAAGTACCTCGAAGGGCCGTTCAAATACCTCGACAACCATTGGGAATTCCATCCGGTGGGTCCGAAGGAGTGCGAGGTCGACTTCTTCGTCGACTTCGAGTTCCGCTCCTACGTCCTGCAGAAGATCATCGGCGCGGTCTTCAACCAGGCCATGCAGCGCATCGTCCGCGCCTTCGAGTCCCGCGCGGAGTCGCTCTACGGCCCGCGCTGACCTTTCGGGGAGGGAGACCCATGCGCATCAACGCCGACTTCGACCGCCGCGTGCTCCTCCACGCCGACGAGATCGACTGGATCGCCTCGCCGATGCCGGGGGTGGACCGCCGCCCCCTCGACCGCATCGGCGGCGAGGTCGCCCGCGCCACTTCCATCGTGCGCTACGCCCCCGGCTCCCGCTTCTCCGAGCACGTCCACGACGGCGGCGAGGAGTTCCTCGTCCTCGAGGGCGTCTTTCAGGACCAGTACGGCGACTTCCCCGCCGGAACCTACGTCCGCAACCCGCCGACGACGCGCCACGCCCCGGCCTCCGAGCCCGGCTGCACCATCCTCGTCAAGCTCCGGCAGTTCGACCCCGACGACCGCCGCCAGATGCGCGCCGACATGACGGCCGAGGGCGAGCCCGACCCCCAGCGCCCCGGCGTCTCGGTCCTCCCCCTCCACGAGGACGAGCGCGAGCGCGTCCGCGTCGAGACCCTCGCCCCCGGCGTCGCCACCCGCATCCCCGCGACCGGCGGCGGCGAGCTCTTCGTGCTCGAGGGAAGCGCGACCGACTCCGGCGATCCTCTCCGCCGGCACTCCTGGGTGCGCGTCCCCGAGGGCGGCGCCTTCGATCTCGTGGCCGGCCCGGAGGGCGCCCGCCTCTGGATCAAGACCGGTCATCTGCGCTTCGTCGCGGCGCCTGACGCCGCCTGAGCCGACGCCTCGCCCGCGAACCGCGCGGCAGGATCGCGGCCTTCGGAGGCCGGTCCGAAGCCCGCGAAATCCCCGCGATCTCAGTGACGAGCGCCGATGCGCTCGCTTCGCGTCTCAGCCGGGCCTCGCTTGACACACCGCATCAGCCGCGCTCCGCAAGCGCCTTCGACGCGCGGAGGAACCGGCCGCGGGGCAGGGCGCCCGTCAGCGCCCTCGCGGCGCACCGTCGCGCAGCAGCTCCAGCGCGCGGCGCACGCTGGCGACGCGGACCTCGTGGCGCCCGAGCGGGCCGAAGTCCACCGTCTCCGCCCAGGTCTCGGCGCCGGTCTCGGCGAGGCCGAAGCAGACCCGCCCCTCGGGCTTCGCCGGCGTCCCGCCGCCCGGCCCCGCGATGCCGGTGATCGAGACGGCGCGCCCGGCGTCCGAACGGCTCAACGCGCCCTCGGCCATCGCCAGCGCCGTCGGCTCCGAGACCGCGCCGTGCAGGCCGAGCGTCCCGGTCGGCACGCCGAGCAGCTCGGTCTTGGCGGCGTTCGTGTAGGTCACGAAACCCCGGTCCACCACGTCCGAGCAGCCGGGGATCGCCGTCAGCGCCGCCATCACCAGCCCGCCGGTGCAGCTCTCGGCCGCGGCCAGCATCCGCCCCTCGGCCCGGGCGGCCTCCAGCGTCTCGGCGGCGAGGCGCTCCAGCTCGGTCATGCCAGCCACCCGTGCGCGAGCGCCGCCGCCGCCGTCACCGCCAGCGCCGCCGCCAGCCCGGCCGCGAGATCGTCGAGCATCACCCCCGCCACCCCCGGCATCCGGTCGAGCGCCGAGATCGGCCAGGGCTTCCAGATGTCGAACAGCCGGAACGTCGCGAACGCGCCGACCCAGCCGGGCCAGAGCGCCGCAATGTCCGCGCCCGAGCCGCGCAGCGCCAGTCCCAGCGGCAGCGGCATCAGCGCCAGCATCTGCCCGGCCAGTTCGTCGACGACGATCTCGGAGGGATCGGTCTCGCTCGTCCCTTCCAGATAGCGCGCCGCCGCGATCCAGCCGAAGACGCTCGCCGCCGCGAAGCCGAGGAGGCAGAGCGCCAAGCCCGCGCCGGGCGCCGAAAGCCCGAGCCCCGGCCCCAGCGCCGAGCCGAGCGTGAACAGCGCCCAGACCAGCGGCAGCGCCGCGAGCGAGCCCGCCGTCCCCGGCGCCGCCGGCACGCGCCCCAGTCCCCAGAGCGTGGCGAAGGCCGTCATCCCCGTCTCCCGATCCCCCGTCGCGGCGCACCGCCGAGGCGACGAGCCTATCCGTCCCGGCCCGCCGCCGAAACCGCCCCCGAAGGCGCCGGCGCTCGATCGCCCGCCGGCAGCGCCAGCGTGCAGGCCGCCTGCGCCGCGACGCCCTCGCCGCGGCCGGGAAAGCCCAGCCGCTCCGTCGTCGTCGCCTTGACCGAGACGCGCCCGACCCCGATCCCGAGGATCCGCGCCAGCTCGGCCCGCATCGCCTCGGCGTGCGGCCCGATCTTCGGCGCCTCGCAGATCAGCGTCACGTCGGCGTTGACGATCCGCCCGCCCCGCGCCGCGACACGCTCCACCGCCTTGGCGAGGAAGATCTCCGATGCCGCGCCCTTCCATTCGGGCTCGGAGGGCGGGAACCAGCGCCCGATGTCCCCCTCCGCCAGCGCCCCGAAGATCGCGTCGGTCAGCGCGTGCATCCCGACGTCCGCGTCCGAATGCCCGCTCAGGGCCTTGGAGAACGATACCCGAACACCGCACAGGATCACCCCGTCCCCGTCCGCGAAAGCATGCACGTCGAAGCCGGTTCCGGTCCGGAATTCCGCCGCGCCGCCAAGCCGTTCCTCGGCCCGCGCCAGATCCTCCGCCGTCGTCAGCTTCACGTTCGCCTCCTCCCCCTGCGTCAGCGCCACCCGCATCCCCGCCGCCGTCGCCACCGCCACGTCGTCGGTCATCTCGCGCCCCCGCGCCGCCGCATGCGCCGCCCGGATCGGACCGAGCCGGAAGCCCTGCGGCGTCTGCGCCCGTGCAAGCCCCTCGCGCGGCACGGTTTCTCCGGCGAGGCCGTCTTCGGCGCGGCGCAGCGTGTCGGCCACCGGCAGGGCCGGGCAGGCGCCGTCATGCACCTCCAGCGCGGCGATCACGCCGGCCACCAGCGCCGGCGAGACGAAGGGCCGCGCCGCGTCATGGATCAGCACGAGATCGTCCGCGCCGCCCGCGAGCGCCTCGAGCCCCAGCCTCACGCTCTCCTGCCGCGTCGCCCCGCCGATCGCCGGCGCCGGCAGGTCCAGCCCCGCCGTCGCGGCCGCGAAGGCGTCCCGGTCCTCGGCGTGGATCACCACCAGAGGCCGCGCCAGCCCCGCCGCCGCCAGCGCCTCCAGCGTGCGCCGCAGCACGGTCCGCCCGCCGATCTCGCGATACTGCTTCGGCCCGCCGGGGCCGGCGCGCGTGCCGCGGCCGGCGGCGACGACGAGGGCGTGAACTGTCATGCGGGGGCGCTCTCCGGCGAACTGCGCGCGGACGCTACCCCGCGCTCAGGCCCCGCTCAAGACGCGGCGCCTGCGCTCTTGCACGGCGGGCGGGGCGCGGCTATGCAGCGTCCATGCATAAGGAATGAGCAAATGGGCTTTCGCGTCGGAAATCTGGGCATCGAGTCCCGCGCGCTGGTCGCGCCGATGGCGGGAATCACCGACGCGCCCTTCCGCCGCGCGGTCCGCCGCTTCGCCCCGACGCCCACCTACACCGAGATGGCCGGCTCCCGCGAACTCGCCCTCGGCGACCCGAGGGCCGCGGCGCGCGCCGGGCTGGATCCGGCCGAACTCTCGGGCGCGGCCCTCGCCGGCGTGCAGATCGCGGGGCGCGAGCCCGCAGCCGTCGCCGAAGCCGCGCGCATGGCCGAAGCCGCCGGCGCCCGCCTGATCGACCTCAACATGGGCTGCCCCGCCAAGAAGGTCACGGGCGGCCTGTCCGGCGCGGCCCTGATGCGCGACGAGGATCTCGCCGCGAGCCTCGTCGAAGCGGCCGCGGACGCCGCGTCGGTGCCCGTCACCGTCAAGATGCGCCTCGGCTGGGGGCCGGAGGACCGCACCGCCCCCGCCCTCGCCCGGCGCGTCGTCGCCGCCGGCGCCCGCGCGGTCACGGTGCACGGCCGCACCCGGGCGCAGTTCTACTCGGGCGAGGCCGACTGGCGCGCGGTCGGCGCCGTGGTGGAGGCCGTCGACGTCCCCGTGATCGTCAACGGCGACGTGACCGACGCCGCGGCCGCCCGCGCCGCGCTCGCCGGCTCGGGCGCGGCGGCCGTGATGGTCGGCCGCGCGGTGCAGGGCCGGCCCTGGACGGCCGCCGCGATCGACGCCGCTCTCGCCGGGCGGCCCGGGCCCGCGATCCCCGAGGGCCGCGCCCTCGCGGAGGCCGTCGCCGAACACTACGAGGACATGCTGAGCCACCACGGCGCCGGGATCGGGCTCCGACGCGCCCGCAAGCATCTCGGCTGGTGGCTGCGGGGCAGGGGGCTCGACGCGCTCCTCGCGTCCCTGATGCGAGAGGAGGATCCGGCGGCCGTCCTCGGCGCGCTCCGCGGCCCGCTCGCCGCACGCCTCGCGGACGCGGCGCCGGCCCGGGAGCTGGCCGCATGAACGGTACGGACTGGCAGGCGGTCTGGGGCGCGGTGCCCTTCCCGGCGCTGATCCTCGACGGCGAGGACCGCCTCTCCGAAGCCAACGCCGAGGCGGAGGCCTTCCTGTCGCTCTCGCTCCGCGCGCTGAGGGGACGCGACCTCGAGACCCTGTTCGGGGCCGCGAGCCGCGTCGCCGACCTGATCGCGCAGGTGCGGGGCGGCGCGACGAGCCTGGGCGAGCACGGGATGGAGCTGGGGCTGCCCGACCGCGCTCCGACGACCGCCGACGTCTACGTCAGCCCGGTGACGGACCCCGCGGGACCGCTCCTGGTGCTGATCCAGCCGCGGAGCATCGCGGCGCAGATGGACCGCTCGCTCACCCACCGCGCCGCCGCGCGCTCGGTCACCGGCATGGCCGCGATGCTGGCGCACGAGATCAAGAACCCCCTCGCCGGCATCTCCGGCGCCGCGCAGCTGCTCGCCATGCAGCTCGGCGATCAGGACGCCGAGCTGACCGACCTGATCCGCGAAGAGGCCGAGCGCGTCGCCAAGCTGCTGGAGAAGGTGGAGCTCTTCGGCGACGGCCGCCCCCCGGCGCGCGAGCCCGTCAACATCCACGACGCGCTCGACCGCGCCCGCCGCTCCGCCCAGGCCGGCTTCTGCAAGCACGCCCGATTCGTGGAGGAGTTCGACCCTTCGCTGCCGCCGACGACGGGCGACTGCGACCAGCTCATCCAGGTGTTCCTCAACCTTCTCAAGAACGCCGGCGAGGCGACGCCGCAGGTCGGCGGCCTGATCACCATACGCACCGCCTACCGCCCCGGCATCCGCATGGCCGCGCCCGGCGGCGGCTCGGAGGGCCTGCCGCTCACCGTCACCATCACCGACAACGGCGGCGGCGTGCCGGAGGCGATCAAGCGCGACCTGTTCGAACCCTTCGTGACCTCCAAGGCCACCGGCTCGGGCCTCGGCCTCGCGCTGGTCTCGAAGATCGTCGCCGATCACGGCGGCGTGGTGGAGTGCGAGAGCGACCCGGGCTGGACCACGTTCCGCGTGCGCCTGCCCGTCTGGCGCGAGCCCAAGCGTGGCGTGACGACGAGGGAGGGGACCGCATGAGCGGGCGCATGACCGGAACGGTGCTGGTCGCCGACGACGACCGCGCGATCCGCACGGTGCTGAGCCAGGCGCTGAGCCGCGCGGGCTGCCGGGTCCGGTCCACCGGCTCGGCCACGACGCTCTGGCGCTGGGTCGAGGACGGCGAAGGCGACATCGTCGTCACCGACGTGATGATGCCCGACGGCGACGCGCTCGACATCCTGCCGGCGATCAAGCGCAAGCGCCCGGACCTGCCGGTGATCGTGATGAGCGCGCAGAACACCATGCTCACCGCGATCCGCGCGGCCGAGGGCGGCGCCTACGAATACCTGCCCAAGCCCTTCGACCTGCGCCAGGTGCTCGACCAGGTCGCCCGCGCGATGGAGGGCGCCCGAAAGGAGCGCACGCCCGCCGAGGGGCCGCGCGACGAGGGCCTGCCGATCATCGGCCGATCTCCCGCCATGCAGGAGGTCTACCGCATCATGGCGCGGCTGATGAACACCGACCTGACGGTGATGGTCAACGGCGAGTCCGGCACCGGCAAGGAGCTCGTCGCCCGCGCCCTGCACAATTTCGGCTGGCGCAAGAACGGCCCCTTCGTCGCCGTCAACATGGCCGCCATCCCGCGCGACCTGATCGAGAGCGAGCTCTTCGGTCACGAGAAGGGCGCCTTCACCGGGGCGACCGAGCGCATGGCCGGCAAGTTCGAGGCCGCCGCCGGAGGCACCCTCTTCCTCGACGAGATCGGCGACATGCCGCCCGACGCGCAGACCCGGCTGCTGCGCGTCCTGCAGGACGGCCAGTTCACCCGCATCGGCGGGCGCCAGCCCATCAAGGCCGACGTGCGGGTCGTGGCGGCGACGCATCAGGACCTGCGCGGACTGATCGCGGAGGGCGGCTTCCGAGAGGACCTCTTCTATCGCCTCAACGTGGTGCCGGTGCGCCTGCCGCCGCTGCGCGACCGGACCGAGGACGTGCCCGACCTCGCCCGCGCCTTCCTGCGCAAGGCCGAGGCCGAGGGCCTGCCGCGAAAGGGCGTCAGCCAGGAGGCGCTGGACGTCCTCAAGAGCCAGCCCTGGCCCGGCAACGTGCGCGAGCTCGAGAACCTGATGAAGCGTCTCGCCGCGCTCGTCTCCGACGACGTGATCGGCGTCGAGGACGTGGAGGCCGAACTCGCCGCGCGCCCGGTGCTCGCGCCGGAGGGACCCGAGCGCGGCGCCTCGCTCGGCGCCTCGGTCGAGGCGCATCTGCGCAACTACTTCCAGCTGCACGGCGAAGCGCTGCCCCCCTCCGGCCTCTACGACCGGATCCTGAAGGAGGTCGAGCTTCCGCTGATCGCGCTCACCCTCTCGGCGACCCGCGGCAACCAGCTCCGCGCCGCCGACCTCCTCGGCATCAACCGCAACACGCTCCGCAAGAAGATCCGGGAGCTTGACATCCCGGTCACGCGCGGCAAAACACTGATGTAGGAATGCCACAGCGACGTGGCGTGGCGGCGCCTGAGGTGGGCGCGGTCGCGAACGGCGCGCAGCAGGGGACGCGGCGGCGCCGAGGCGCGGCCGCGGGCCGGGGGTCCGATTGGCGCTGCCTGAGCTCCGCGACGCGCAAGGCCGGACCGGACCCGGCCGCTCCGGCGGCTGGATCCTCGGCGTCGACTGGCGCGGCCGCCTCGCCACGCTCGCCGCGCTCGTCGGCCTCGCCCTCGCCGCGCTGACCGCCTGGGCGCTCTCGGGCGCCGAGGAGGGACCGCGCGCCGACGGCGCGCTGCGGGGCCTGTTCCTCGCCGACATGGTCTACGTGCTGGTGATCGCCGGGCTCGTCACCTGGCGCGTCGCCGCGCTGATCGCGGCGCGCCGCGCCCGCTCCGCCGGCTCGCGCCTGCATCTGCGCCTGACGGCCGTGTTCGCGGCGATGGCGCTGGCGCCCACCGTCCTCGTCGCGGTCTTCGCCACGCTCACCGTCAGCTACGGCATCGAGGGGTGGTTCTCCCGGCAGATCGGCTCGGTGGTGCGCAACTCCCTCGACACCGCCGAAGCCTACGAGGGCGAGCACCGCCGCCGCATCCGCGCCGAGATCCTCGCCATGGCGAACGACCTCAACCGCGCCGGCGAGCAGGGCGTCAGCGACGGCCAGCTCGGCGAGATCCTGCGCGCCCAGGCCCGCATCCGCGAGTTCCCGGAGGCCTACGTCTTCGATTCGAGCCGGGAGCTCCGGGCCCGCGGCGAATTCAGCTACCTGTTCAGCTTCACCCCCCCGACCGACGAGGCCATGACCCGCGCCCGCCAGGGCGAGGTCGTCGTCGTCTCCGACCGCGACGACGCCGAGATCCGCGCGCTGGTCTGGCTGGAGGCGTTCTTCGACTACTACCTCCTCGTCACCCGGCGGGTGGACGGAGAGGTGCTGCGCCTTCTCGACGAGACGCGCGAGACGGTCCAGCTCTACGAGCGGCTGGAGGACGACCGGGATTCGATCCTGCTCGAGTTCGCCGCGCTCTACGTCGGCTTCGCCCTCGCCGTCACGCTCGCGGCGGTCTGGGCCGGCCTCTGGTTCGCCGAACGCCTCGCCCGCCCCGTCGGCCGCCTCGCCGGCGCGGCCGAGCGCGTCGGCGCCGGCGACCTCGACGTGCGCGTGAAGGAGGAGCGCGGCGACGACGAGATCGCCGTCCTCGCCCGCGTCTTCAACCGCATGACCGAGCAGGTGAAGGGCCAGCGCGACGCCCTCGTCGCCATGAACGCCGAGACCGAGCGCCGCCGCCGCTTCATCGAGGCGGTGCTGGCCGGCGTCACCGCCGGGGTGGCGCGCCTCGACGCCGAGGGGCGGGTGGAGCTGCTGAACGACGCCGGCGCCGAGATGCTCGGCCTCTCGCAGGGCGAAGCCTCGGGCCGCCCGCTGGCCGAGATCGCGCCCTTCTTCGCCCCGCTCCTGACCCAGGCCGAGGCGCGGCGCTCCGGCCAGGCCGAGGACCGCGTGCACGGCCGCGCCGGCGGGCGCGAGCGCGACTTCCTCGCCCGCGCCGCGCGCACCGCAGGCGACTCCGGCGGCGGCTGGGTCGTCACCTTCGACGACATGACCGAGCTGGTGACCGCCCAGCGCATGGCCGCCTGGGCCGACATCGCGCGGCGCATCGCGCACGAGATCAAGAACCCCCTGACCCCGATCCAGCTCTCGGCCGAGCGCCTCAAGCGCAAGTTCTCCAAGGGCCTCGAAGGCGAGGATCTGCGCCGCTTCGAGGGCTACGCCGACATGATCGTGCGCCAGGCCGGCGACATCCGGCGCATGGTCGACGAGTTCAGCCGCTTCGCGCGCATGCCCGCGCCCGAACTCGGCGTGCACGACCTCGACGATCTCCTGCGCGAGGCCGTCATGCTCCAGCGCGCCGGCGAGGCCGAGGGCGTGCGCTTCGAGGTCCTGCCCCCCGAGGGGGAGGCGCACCCGATCCGCTGCGACCGCGGCCTGATCGGCCAGGCGCTCACCAACCTCCTGAAGAACGCGCGCGAGGCCGTGGAAGCGCGCCGCCAGACCGAGCCGGAGGCCGGCGCCGGGCGCGTCGCCGCCCAGCTCGCCTGGGGCTCGGAGACGGTGGAGATCCGCGTCATGGACGACGGCGTCGGCCTGCCGGAGACCGGCCGCGCCCGGCTGCTCGAACCTTACGTCACGACGCGCGACAAGGGCACCGGTCTGGGCCTCGCGATCACGCGCAAGATCGCCGAGGAGCATGGCGGCGGGCTGGCGCTCGACGACGCGCCGGCGGATTTCGCGAAAGGCCGCGGGGCCCTCGCGACGCTGACGCTGCCCGTGCCCCGAAGCGCCGGGGCCGAGCGGGAAATCAAGGAACAACAGGCGGGAGACAGGGATGGCTGACGTTCTGGTGGTCGACGACGAGGCGGACATCCGCGAGCTGGTCTGCGACATCCTCGGGGACGAGGGGCACGCGACGCGCACCGCGGCCGACGCCGACGGCGCCTTCCGCGCCGTCGAGGCGCGGCGGCCGGACCTGATCGTGCTCGACATCTGGCTGCAGGGCAGCCGCATGGACGGGATCGAGATCCTCAAGACCGTGCGGCGCAACCAGCCGGGCCTGCCGGTGGTCATCATCTCGGGCCACGGCAACATCGAGGTCGCCGTCGCCGCCGTGAAGCAGGGCGCCTACGACTTCATCGAGAAGCCCTTCACCACCGACCAGCTGATGCTCGTCGCCACCCGCGCGCTCGAGGCCTCGCGCCTCCGGCGCGAGAACGAGGCGCTGAAGCGCGCCGAATCCGCCCAGGCCGAGATCGTCGGCGAGAGCCACGCGGTCGTCTCCCTGCGCTCCAAGCTCGAGAAGGTGGCGCGCACCGCCTCGCGCGTCCTGCTCTCCGGCCCGCCCGGCTCGGGCAAGGAGGTCGCGGCGCGTTACGTGCACGCCCGCTCGGAGCGGGCCGAGCGGCCCTTCGTCGTGCTCAACGCCGCGGTGATCGAGCCGCCGATGATGGAGGAGGTCCTGTTCGGGCGGGAGCGCGAGGACGGCGGCGTCGTCCCCGGCCTCTTCGAGCGGGCGCACGGCGGCACCCTCTTCATCGACGAGGTGGCCGAGATGCCCCTCGGCACCCAGTCCAAGATCCTGCGCGTGCTGGTGGACCAGCGCTTCGTGCGCGTCGGCGGGGCCGAGCCGGTGCAGGTCGACGTCCGCGTGATCTCGGCCACCACGCGCGATCTCGAGGCGCTGATCGGCGCCGGCTCGTTCCGCGAGGACCTCTACCATCGCCTCTCGGTCGTGCCGCTGGAGACGCCCTCGCTCGCCGCCCGGCGCGACGACGTCCCCCTCCTCGCGGAGCATTTCCTGCGCCGCATCTCCGAGCGCGAGGGCCTCGCCTGGCGCCCCCTCGGGCCGGAGGCCGCGGCGCTGCTGCAGACCCAGGGCTGGCCCGGCAACGTCCGCCAGCTGCGCAACATGATGGAGCAGGTGCTGATCCTCGGGCAGGGCGAGGGCGAGATCGGGCCCGAGGAACTGCCCCTCGGCCCGGCCAGCGCCGGGGACGCCGCCGTCGGCCTGACCCCCTCGATGGCGATGCTGCCGCTGCGCGAGGCGCGCGAGCTGTTCGAGCGGGACTACCTGATCGCCCAGATCAACCGCTTCGGCGGGAACATCTCGCGAACAGCCGCCTTCGTCGGCATGGAGCGATCGGCCCTGCACCGCAAGCTCAAGAGCCTGGGCGTCACCACCACCAACCGCGGCGGGGCCCGCGTCGCGGTGGCCGGCGACGGCGAGGAGATCGAGGAGTGAGCGACACGCGCCGCCTCCGTAGACTCCCTGGAAACCGTGCCGCGCCGGAACCTCCTCTTCGCGCTCGAACCGCGATCCGACCCTCGCCCATGAGTCCCTTCCGTCCCCTTGACGCCGCGCCGCCGGAGCCCTGCCCATGAAGTGGCTGAAACGCATCGCCCTCGGGCTCGCCGGGGTCCTCGTGCTGGTCGTCGCCGCGGCGGTCGGCTTCGTCGCCTGGCACTGGGCGCCCGACATCCCGCGCGCCGAACTCGAGGACCGCTGGGCCGGCCCCGCCTCGCGCTTCCTCGAGATCGACGGCATGGAGGTCCATGTCCGCGACGAGGGGCCGAAGGACGACGCCGCGCCGATCCTCCTGCTGCACGGCACCTCCGACAGCCTGCACGCCTGGGACGCCTGGGCCGAGGCTCTGGTCGCCGACGGCCGCCGCGTGATCCGCTACGACCTGCCGGGCTTCGGCCTCACCGGCCCGCCGCCCTCCGGCGGCCTGCAGGCGGAGCGCTACCTCCGCGTCCATTTCGGCGTGATGGACGCGCTCGGGGTCGAGCGGGCGATCATGGGCGGCAACTCCTTCGGCGGCCGCATCGCCTGGACCGCGGCGCTGGAGCGGCCGGAGCGCGCCGCCGGCCTGATCCTCGTCGCGGCCTCGGGCCTGCCGACCGAGCCGACCGAGGTGCCGCCGGGCTTCGCCCTCGCCGGGCTGCCGGGCGTCAAGGACGCCCTCCGCAACACCCTGCCGCGCTTCCTGATCCGCATGAGCCTCGAGAGCGTCTACGGCGACCCCTCCCGCGTCGCCGAGGCCGAGGTCGACCGCTTCATGGCCATGACCCGCCGCGCCGGCAACCGCGACGTCGTGCTCGGCCGCGTGGAGTTCGGCGAATTCGAGAACCTCTCCCACCGCCTGCCGGAGATCGCGGTCCCCGCGCTGGTCCTCTGGGGCGGCGAGGACAGGCTGATCCCGCCCGCCGCCGCCGAGCGCTTCGAGGCGGGCCTGCCGGACGCCGAGGCGGTGGTGATCGAGGGCCTCGGCCACGTCCCCCACACCGAGGGGCCGGAGCGCACGCTCGAGGCGGTGCGCGCCTGGCTGGCGCGCGCGGACCTCTAGGCCCGCTCGACGTAGCGCACGAGCTTGGAACAGCCGAGCCGCGCGCGCCCGACCTCCGCGAAGCCGAGCGCCGCGTGGAAGCGGTCGGAGACCGGGTTCGGCGGCTCGGCGTTGATCTCGGCGCAGACCGGCCGTCCGCCGGCCGTCGCGAAAAGGTCCTCGTAGAGCCGCCGCGCCAGCCCGGTGCGCCGCGCCGCCGGCGCCGTGATGATCCGGTCGACGTAGAGGAAGCGCGCCCGCCGCGCCGCGAACCAGCGCCAGTTCGGCGTGTCCGGCCCCGCCGTCTCGTCGTAGGCCAGCAGCAGCGCCAGCGTCGCGCCGTCCGGCCCGCGGGGCGCCGCCGCGAAGGTCGCCGCCGCCAGCCGCGCCTCGAGCCCGGCCGCGTCCAGCGGTCCGGTCTCCGCCTCGTGCGCGGCGTTGAGCGCGAGCGCGCCCGCGCGGTCGATCTCCGGCCAGTGCGTCATTCGCCCCGCTTGCCCCGCGCCGCCCGCCGGCGCAAGCGCCCCGGTTGACGGGGCCCGCCCCCCGGCGCATCGTCGCCGCCGGCTCCGAGGGACGGCGGGACATGCGCATCATCATCTGCGGCGCGGGACAGGTCGGCTCTCAGATCGCCCGGCATCTCGCGCGCGACAGCGCCAACGACGTCACCATCGTCGATCGGGATCCGGCCCTCGTGCGCCGCGCCACCGAAAGCTACGACGTCAACGGCGTCACCGGCCACGCCTCGCGCCCGGACATCCTCGAGAAGGCCGGCGCGCGGGACGCCGAGATGCTGATCGCCGCGACCTTCGCGGACGAGGTGAACATGGTCGCCTGCCAGGTGGCCCACACCCTGTTCTCGGTCCCCAACAAGATCGCCCGCATCCGCGAGCAGGCCTATCTGCGCCCCGCCTACGCCGACCTGATGCAGCGCGAGCAGATGCCGATCGACGTGGTGATCTCGCCCGAGAAGGAGGTGGCCGAGGTCGCGCTCCGCCGCCTCAGGATGCCGGAGGCGTTCGACCTCGAGAACTTCCTCGACGGGCGCGTGCAGCTCGCCGCCACCCGTCTCGCCGCGGACTGCCCGGTGCTCAACACGCCGCTGCGCCAGCTCTCCGAGCTGTTCTCCACCCTCAAGGCCATCGTCGTCGCCTATCGCCGGGACGGGCGGCTGCAGGTCGCCATGCCCTCCGACCAGCTCTTCGCCGGGGACGACATCTACTTCGTCGCGGCGGCCGAGGACGTGAAGCGCACCCTCAGCCTCTTCGGCCGCGATTCCGAGCGCGCCTCGCGCGTCGTCATCGTCGGCGCCGGCAATGTCGGCCTCGAGGTCGCCCTCCGGCTGGAGGAGGATCCCGACCGCGTGCGCGTCAAGATGATCGAAGGCTCGCCGGAGAAGGCCGAGCGCGCGGCCGAGGCGCTGGAGCGCACCGTGGTGCTGCTCGGCGACGGGTTGGAGCCGTCGCTGCTGGAGGAGGCCTCGATCCGCGACGCCGACGCCATGCTCGCCCTCACCAACGACGACAAGACCAACCTGCTCGCCGCCGCGCGCGGCAAGCAGGCCGGCTGCCGCACCGCCGTCGCCCTCGCCAACGACCCCTCCTGGGACGAGGTCTCGGACCGTCTCGGGGTCGACGCGCTGATCGTGCCGCGCGCCGCCACCGTCTCCTCGATCCTGCGGCACGTGCGCAAGGGCCGGATCCGCGCCGTCTACTCCGTCGGCGACGGCGACGGCGAGGTGATCGAGGCGCAGGCCCTCGGCACCTCGCCCATCGCCGGCAAGCCCCTTCGCTCGGCGGGCTTTCCGGACGACGCCATCGTCGGGGCCGTGCTCGGGCGGGGCGGGCTGAAGATGCCGCGCGGCGACCTCGTGATCGAGGAGGGAGACCGCGTCGTCGTGTTCGCCCGACGCGACGCGGTGCGCGAGGTGGAGCGGCTGTTCCGCGTCTCCATCGAGTTCTTCGGCTGAGCCGGGGCAGGAGCCCGCCATGCGCGTCGCCGGCGTTCCCGTCTTCCTCTGGTTCGCCGCCTCCCTCGGCCTCGCGATGTGGCTGCCCGCCGGCTTCGGCCTGCTCGAGCGCGACTGGCGCTCGGCCCGGCTGTTCCTTTTCGCGGGCGCCTTCACGCTCTTCGCCGCCGCCGTGCTCGGCGTGGCGGCACGCCGGGCCGCGGCGCCCGGGCGCGGCGGCCGGGAGGAGCTGCTGACGCTCGTCGGCGTCTTCGCCGGCGGCCCGGTCTTCGCGGCGACGCCGATCCTGCTGCTGCGCCCGGATCTCGGTCCGTTCGCGGCCTGGTTCGAGGCGGCGGCCTCGCTCAGCACCACCGGCGCGACGCTCCTCGACGCCGCGCCGCGGGCGCTGCATCTCTGGCGCGGCCTGCTCGGCTGGATCGGCGGCTTCGCCACGCTCGTCGCCGTCGTCGCCGTGCTCGCCCCGCGGGAATTGACGGACCTTCCCGGCGCGCCGCCCGCGCGCGAGAGCGCGGCGCGCGTCGGCCGCGCGCTGGCGCTCGGGCCCGGCGGCCGGCGGACGGTCCGCGCGGCGGGAACCCTGCTCCCGGTCTATCTGGCCTTCACCGCCTTCCTCGTGGTGGCGCTGGAGGCGCTCGGCATGCCGGCCTTCGAGGCGCTGATGCTCGCCATGGGCGTCGTCTCCACCAGCGGCATCGGCCCGGGCACGACCGAACTCGCGATGGGCGGGGAGGCCGGGCGCGGCGTGGAATGGCTGCTGCTGCTGGCCCTCCTCGTCGCGGCGAACCGCCGGCATCACGCCTGGCGTCGCGGCTCCGCCGGGATCGCCGCCGGCGACGTGGCGGGGACGCGCCGCCGCGCCGTCGGGCTCGCCGCGCTCGCCGCCGACCCCGAGCTGAGGCTGACCGCCTTCGCCCTCGCCGCCGCCGTCGCCTGGCTCTGGGGGCCGGGCGCGCTCGCCGCGCCCGAGGGCCTCGCGGGGATCGAGGCGGGGCTCGTCGCCCTCTCGGGCACGCTGGTCACCGCGGTCAGCTTTCTCACCACCACCGGCTACGGCTCGGCCGACTGGGGGGCGGCGCTGGCCTGGTCGGGCCTCGGGCCGGGCTCGGCCGGGCCGCTCCTCGCCGGCCTCGCCACGCTCGGCGGCGGCGTGGCGACCACGGCGGGGGGCGTGAAGCTCTACCGGGCCTACGCGCTCTACCGCCACGGCATCGCCGAGCTGGCGCGCCTGCCGCATCCGCATCTCGTCGATTCCGCGCGCACCATGGGCGGCTCGATCCGGCGCAACGCCGTGGTCAACGCCTGGGTGGCGAGCATGCTCTATCTCGCCGCCCTCGGCGCGACGACGCTCGCGCTCGGCGCGGCGGGCCTGCCGCTCGACGGGGCGCTCGTCGCCGCGGCCGCCGCCCTCGCCAACTGCGGTCCGCTGCTGCCGGAGGCCGTCGGGACCGCCTGGGCCGACCTGCCGCCGCCCGCGCTGGCCTTCGCCGCGACGGCGATGATCCTCGGGCGGGTGGAACTGGTCGCCGCCGTCGCGCTGCTCAATCCGGGGTGGTGGGGTCGCTGACCGCCTGTTGCGATTCAGCTTCGCAGGTGCAGCATTCCGCGGCATGCCGTAAAATGGGTGGCAATCGACCCGGCCCGACCCCATCCTCCCGTGCACGGACCCAACGGCGCGCCGCAACGGCGCCGGCAACATAAGACTGAGGCGGACCCGCGATGGCTTCCGACAAGCAGAGTCTTCAGGACACGTTCCTGAACCACATCCGCAAGAACAAGGTCCCGGTGACGATCTTCCTGGTGAACGGCGTGAAGCTGCAGGGCGTGATCACCTGGTTCGACAACTTCTGCGTGCTCCTGCGCCGCGACGGGCAGAGCCAGCTCGTCTACAAGCACGCCATCTCCACCGTGATGCCCTCCCAACCGATTTCCCTTTACGAGCCGGAGGAGGCGGGCTAACGCCGGCGCAATGACCCGCGCCTTCGTCCTGCATCCGGACCTGAAGGCGCGCCCCCGGCCGGGGGCGCGCCTGCCCGAACGTGCGTTGGAGGAGGCCGTCGGCCTCGCCCGCGCCATCGACCTCGAGATCGTCGGCGCGGAGGTCGTGCCCCTCCCGAGGCCCGACCCCGGCCGTCTCCTCGGCTCGGGCAAGGTCGAGGCGCTCGGCGAACGCATCGCGGAGGCGGAGGTCGAGCTCGTCGTCGTCGACGGCCCCCTCACCCCCGTCCAGCAGCGCAACCTCGAGCGCGCCTGGAAGGTCAAGATCCTCGACCGAACCGGTCTCATCCTCGAGATCTTCGGCGAGCGCGCCGCGACCCGCGAGGGCGTCCTGCAGGTGGAGCTCGCGGCCCTCGAATACGCCAGGACCCGACTGGTGCGCTCCTGGACCCATCTCGAGCGCCAGCGCGGCGGGCTCGGCTTCGTCGGCGGCCCCGGCGAGACCCAGATCGAGGCCGACCGCCGCGCCATCTCCGAGCGCATCAAGCAGATCGAGCGCCGCCTCGAAGGCGTCGCCAGGACGCGCGACCTGCATCGCGCCGCCCGCGCCAAGGTGCCCTATCCGGTGATCGCCCTCGTCGGCTACACCAACGCCGGCAAGTCCACGCTGTTCAACCGCCTCACCCGCGCCGACGTGAAGGCCGAGGACATGCTCTTCGCCACGCTCGACCCCACCATGCGGGAGATCCGGCTCCCGACCGGGCGCAAGGCGATCCTCTCGGACACCGTCGGCTTCGTCTCGGACCTGCCGACCCAGCTGGTCGCCGCCTTCCGCGCGACGCTGGAGGAGGTGCTCGCCGCCGACGTGATCGTGCATGTCCGCGACATGAGCCACCCCGACGCCGAGATGCAGGCCGAGGACGTGCTCTCCGTGCTCGCCGATCTCGGCGTCGACGAGGTCCGCCGCGAGCGCATGATCGAGGCGCGCAACAAGATCGACCGGCTGGAGCCCGAGGCCCGCGCCGCGCTCCTGAACGAGACCGCGCGGCGGAACGACGCCGTCGCCGTCTCGGCGCTGACGGGGCAGGGGACGCAGGCGCTTCTCGCCGCGGTCGAGGCCCGGCTGACCGAGGCGGCCGAGATCCGCCGTCTGCTCGCCCCCGTCAGCGACGGCGCGCCCCTCGCCTGGCTCCACGAGCATGCCGAGGTCCTCGCCACCCGCGCCACCGAATCCGGGATGGAGATCGAGGCGCGCGTGATGCCGGAGGATTTCGCCCGCTTCCTCCGGCGCTTCCCGGACGTGCGGGAGGCGCCGTCGGGCCACGGTCTGCCGAAGGCGGCGCAATAGGCCGCGATTCCGGCTTGCATTCCAACCGATCACCGGTCATCCACCTTAATGGATCGTTCATGTCCATCGAGGGGGATCGTCGAGTGACCGCCGTGCCGGACGTCTGGGCCTCGTCGGGCGGCGTGGCGGCGTCCGGGCGCGTCGCTGCCTGAGACCTCCTCCACGTCCGACCGCGACCGCACCGACCCGGGAGAGCCCGCATGACCATTCCCAGCCGCGACGGCCACGAAGTCCTCGTCGCAGAGAACCCCATCGACACCGAGGGGGCCTACGCGATCGCGGGCCTCGCGGGCGGCGGTTTCGTCGTCGGCTGGAGCGGCCCCGCGGCGGGCGATCTCTTCGATCCCGACGGCGGCCCGGCGCCGCTGCTCCGACTCTACGACGCGGACCGCAATCCCGTCGAAGCCGCCTTCGCGGCGAGCGACGATCTCGACGCCAGCGCCCGCATCGCGCATCTGACCGCGCTGCCGGACGGCGGTTTCGCCGTCCTGATCCACCGCTTCACGGTCGGGGGGCAGACCGGACCGACGACCAGCGAGCTCCTGCGCTTCGACGCGGCCGGCGCGCGCGCCGGCGATCCCGTCGCCATCGCCGACCCCTATCTCGTCAGCGACGTCGTCGGGCTCGAGGCGCTGGCCGACGGTCGCCTCGCGTTGGTGCACGACAATCAGATCGCCACGCCGCCGCGAATCGAGTTGTCGGTCTACGGAACCGACGGCGTCGCCGAACTGGTCCGCTCGGACGTCGCCCTCTTCACCGACGGCGCGCCCGTCGACCGGGCGACGGCGACCGCGCTCGGCGCCGACGCCGTCGCCGTCCTCACCGTCACCCGCGGCGCCATGGTCGGCCTCGACGAAAGCTCGGACGCCACCCTGCACATCGTCGGGGCCGACGGCGTCGTCCGCGCCGAGACTCGGTTCGTCGACGACCGCGTCGGCTTTCCGGAGTTCGAGGTGACCGAGCTGAGCGACGGGCGCCTCGCCGTCTTCGAGGCGACGGGCCGCCTCGGCCCGCTCCGCTACGAGACGCGCGTGCATCTCTTCGAGGCGGACGGCACGGCCGCCGGCACGATCGGGCTGCCGACCTTCGAGGACGATTTCGCCGTCATGTCCCCGACGGGCGTCACCGATCTCGTCGCGACGGCCGACGGCGGCTTCCTCGCGGTGCTCCGCAGCAACGACGTCTTCACCGACGACGTGCGCTACGACGTCATGGCCTGGAAGTTCGACGCGGCCGGCCAGCCGGAGGGCGATCCCTTCATCGTCAATCGCTTCCGAGACGGTGTTCAGTGGGAGGGCGAGGCCGCTGCGCTCGCCGGCGGCGACCTCGTGTTCCTCTGGGAGGACCGGCGCGACGGCTCGAACGCCCTCGCCGACCTCTACGCCCAGGCCTACGATCCGTCGGGAACCACGGGAGACGTCGCGCCGACCGACATCGTGCTGACCGGCGATCCGGTGGAGATCGGCGCCGTCGGGGCGGTGATCGGCACGCTTTCCGCCGTCGATCCCGATCCCGGCGACACCGCGACGCTCGAGATCGTGCCCGGAAGCTACTCCGAATCCGTGTTCGCCCTCGACGGCGACGTGCTGCGCTACAAGGACGGCGTCACGGCCCAGGATCTCGCCGGCGTGAACGCCGCGCTGATCCGCGCCACCGACGGTTTCGGCAACGTCTACGTCGAAGACGTGGCGATCCCTCTCGTCGAGCCGCCGGAGCCCGCGGAGGTCCTCAAGGGCGGCGGCGGCCGCGATCGGCTGATCGGCGGCGACGGCGACGACACCCTGAAGGGGAAGGGCGGAAACGACTACCTCAAGGGCAAGGGCGGCGACGACCGCCTCGACGGCGGCGGCGGACGGGACAAGCTGGTCGGCTCCGGCGGCGCCGACGCGCTGAAGGGCAAGGGCGGCAAGGACAAGCTGATCGGCGGCGGCGGCGACGACACGTTGGCCGGCGGCAAGGGGAACCGTGACCTCCTGAAGGGCGGCTCCGGCGAGGACGTGTTCCTGATCGGCCGCAAGGACGGGCGCGACAAGGTGAAGGACTTCCGCGACGGCCAGGACATGGTCGGCGTCGCCTCGGGGGCCGAGCGCTTCGAGGATCTGGCGATCCGCCGCAAGGGCGACGATCTCCTGATCAAGAACGGCCGCACCAAGCTGCTGCTCGAGGACGTGGACAAGTCCGACTTCGACGGCTCCGACGTTCTCTTTCTCTGAGCCGGCGGAGGCGTCGCTGACGCGGCGCCTCCGCAGACCGGTCCATGCATCCGGGCCGGAGCGATCCTCGAGAGCGCACCCGCGCTCGGGACGGGTGGGCGCGAACGTGCGGAACATTACCCGAACTTCAACGATCTCCGGCATTTTCGGCGCGCCCGCAGCGTCCCTTGGGGCGTCTTGCGATCGCATCTCATCGACACGCACGGACTTCGCCGCAGCAATTTTTGTTTACATAATATTGATTACGCGCCTCAAGGTGATGCGATCGGACCCGCCGTCACGCCGCCCGGCTCTCGCGAATCCCCCATCGTTCACAACGTCTTGGAGGCGTCCCCTATCAGCACGAACGGCGCCCAGAACACCGGATGAGAGGTCTCCGGCCGCCGTCTCAGCTCGTCCTGACCCTGCCTGAGCGCGTCGCCGAAATCGTCGTTCTCGTCGCGCAGCCGCCGGAAGAAGCGCGTCATCAACTCCGTGGTCTCCTCGTCGGCCACCGGCCAGTGCGTCGCCAGGACCGCCCGCGCGCCGCCCGCGAAGAAGGCCCGCGCGAGGCCCGAAAGGCTCTCTCCCCCGGCCCCGCTGACGCTGCGCCCTCTTCGCGCGCCGTAGATCGAGCTGGAGGCGTCGACCAGATAGCCCGAAGCCGTGTTGCAGGCCGACAGCACCACGAGCTGGGCGTCGAGCTCCATGAGTCGGATCTCCGAAGCCGTCAGCAGTCCGTCCGACTCCGCGCTGTCCGTCGCCGTCACGGTAAGCGCCGGATCGGTGAAGCAGTCCGGCGTCGGCCACAGGATCCCGTGCGTCGCGAAATGAAGCACCCTGAAATCCGCGAGTTCACCGTTCTCCGCCGCGGCCTTGACCGCGTCCTCGTTGAAGTCCCGCCCCGTCGCCAGCGTCGCCAGCTCCCCGAAGATCTCCGAGACGGCCTGCGCCTCCCGCGCCGTGCCCGGCAGCTCTCCCACCCGGTCCACCGCCTCCGCGAGGCGCAGGCACGTCTCGGGCAGCCGCGAGATCCGCAGCACCTTCGACGGATCGACGCCGGAGCGGAAATCCGCGAACGAGGCGACGCTTCGCGTCGCCTCCGAGACGCCGGCCCGGGCGCGGATGTCCACGAGGTTGCGCGGGCTCGGCACGTAGGAGAGCGTGCGCTGCGCCCCGAACCAAGGCACCTCGGTATAGTCCCCCTGACGCCAGCCTTCGCCGGGCGCGTCGGTCACCAGCAACTCCAGCGGCAGCGACTGAAGCGCGCCCGAAGTCGAGAAGATCAGCCGGTCGAAGCCTAGGATCGTGTCCTTGTAGCCCGGAAACAGGAGATTGAAGAGCTGGAAGGCGAGATCCGCGCGGAACAGCGGGACCCGGCCGTCGCGGTCGGTGTCGACGGCCCGCCGAAGGACCGAGACCAGCACCCCGATCTGAAGATCCGTCACCGGCAGCGCGCCGTAGCGGATGCCCTCGGCGTCGACGATCAGGATGAAGCTGCGCGGCTTGCCGGCGAGGATCTGAACCATCGCCTCGCCCGGCTCCAGCACGGCCTGAAGCGCCGCGAGGCTGACCGGACTGGCGATCGCCGACTGGTATTCGGGCGCCACGTCGTCACGGATCTCGCGCAGCCGCGCGGCCTCGCGCTGCGCCTCGGAGACCGCCGCGGCGAGCGAACGCGCCTGGTCCTGCTGGCTCAGCGGATCGCGCAGCTGCAGCACCTGCAAGGCCTTCAACGTGGCGTACCGCTCCGAGGCGTCGCGCCAGGCGCGGACCGCCCGGGCCTTGGCGTCGTCGCCCTCGCCGAGCAGCGCGGCCGCGCCCGACACCGTCTGCGCGGTGATCGACTGGCGGATCAGCTGCGCGGCGCGAAAGATGCGCTCGGCCATCTCGGGCTCGCGCTCCGGCTGCTCCTCGGCCACCTGCAGCGCGAGGCTGAAGAACGGCCAGAGCGAGGCGTATTCGACGACGACGGGGTTCTCCTCGTAGACGGTGAAGCCGCGCTCGAAGGCCGCGAGCGCCGGCTCCACCCGTCCCAGCGCCACCAGCGCCCGACCCTCCCGCAGCCTGGCCCTCGCCTCGAGCGGCGTGTCGGGCATCAGCGCCGCGAAGGCCTCGGCCGCCTCCGAGGCGTCGGCCCGCGCGCCCTCGGAGTCGTCCTGCTCCAGACGGATCAGGCTGCGCTGCGAGAGGAAGCGCGGACGATAGGCTGCCGACGCCCGCGGCACCAGACGGATCAGGTCCAGCGCCTCGTCGATCGCGGCCTCCGCCCCCGCGAGATCGCCCTCCAGCAGCCGGACATGCGCCAGCGTGTGCCGGTTCGAGGCCTCTTCGATCAGCGCGATCTGTCCCTCGCCGGCATCCCCGATCAAGAGATCCCCCTGCCCCGTCGACACCCCGGAGCCGAGGCCGAAGCCGTCGCCGCCGCCCTCGAGGCCCTGCGCCGCCTGCTCCACGAAGGCGCGCGCGCCGTCGAGGATCGAGCGGTTGAGCTGATCCTGCGCGCGATAGGCGACGAGCAGCGCGCGGTCCCGGTCGGCGTCCGGATGTCCGGCCTCCTCGGCCTCCAGCAGCGTCTCGGCCCGGTCGAAGAGGCCGTCCGCGGTCACGAAGCGCTCCTGGCTCGAATGCGCCAGCGCCTGGTTCATGAGCACGAATGCGCGCGTCGGGGCCGTCGGACAACGGGCCGTCACGTCCTCGAGCGCATAGAGCGAGAGCAGTTCGGTGAAGGCGTCCTCGGCCGCGCGGAAGTTCAGGCCGAAGCTGTTGCGCTGCCCGCGCAGCAACGCCGCCGAGACCTGCTGGCAGAGCGCGCCGGCCCCGTCGCCCTCGGCCTCGACGACGGGCTCCTGACGCGGGATCGAGCCGGCGCAGGCCGCGAGCAGCAGCACCAGACCGGCCTGAAACGTCCGCCGGATCATCGCAGAACCTCTCGTTCGCTCGGGAAGGCGATCGGATTGCGCTCGTCCTCGTCGTCGCGACCCTGGGCGTTGCCGAGGGCGCGCACGTCGGACAGGTCGATGTCGAGGAAGTAACCCGGCGGCACCCCCCAGAGCTCCTCGTTTCCGTAGGAGACGAACAGTTCCAGCAGGTCCTCCTCCTCGACGTTCAGGATCTGCGCCTGCTCGAGCCGGATGATGCGCAGCACCGTCGGCGCGGTGACGCCGGTGCAGTCCTGCACGTCGCCGATGACGCAGCCGTTCAGGCGGAAGTCCGGCCCGCGCGGCCCGACCGGGAACAGCCCTGCCGCGCGCTGACCCGAGTCGCCGATGAAGCCGAACAGCTCCAGCTCCGCCGGCTCGATCCGCCGGCCGTAGACCAGCGACGGCGTGTTGAGCCCGAAATAGTCGTCCACGTCCTCGTATTCCGCGAGGAGCCCCCGCGGGGTGTGGATCACCACCGCGCCCCGCGCGTCGATCTCGATGTCCGAGGCCGCGAGCAGGTCGACGTCATCGTCCGGTCCGAGCCCGAGCAGGAACCGCAGACGGGGATCGTCGGGCGATGGATCGCGCCCCGCATATGTGTGCCCGAGGCTCACGTCGTCGGCCGAGATCACGCGGAAGCGGCCGATCGGTCGCCCGGCCCCGACGAAGTCCCGCAGCCGCACGTCGCCGCGCCGACCCGCGACGATCCGAACCGCCCCGGCCCCGTCGCGCTCGGAGACGCTCTCGACCGTGCGCTCGGTCGAGAGCGCGTTCAGCCCGTCGATCGGACGGTCGACCCTCAGATCGCCGCCCGCCCGGTCGAGCCCGCCGGCGGTCGTGTCGACCTCGAACAGCCGGCCGTCCGGCAGGAACAGATGCAGTTCGTCCCGCGCGAGGTCCTTCACGCCCTGGCGCCGGAACGCAGCCCGGTCCGCCGGCGCCGGCGGGCGCACCCGCTCCGTCGGCCGCTCGCCGTCCGACAGCGCCGTCCGCGGGCCGAGCAGGATCACGTCGTCCGAGGTCACCAGCGTCATGTCGCCGCCCGCCTCCAGATTCGCGATCCGCAGCGCGCCGCGGTCGATCGCGTCCTCCGCGAGACGCCCCGCCGCGGCCTCTTCCACCAGCAGCACGTCGCCGAAGATGCGGCGGATCGAGACATCGCCGGAGAGCACGTTGCGCGCGTCGTCCAGCGAGAGGTCGCCGGCCGGGCCGCGATCGGCGATGTCGCGCGCGCCCGGGGCGCCCGTCGCGAAGTCCGCGTCGCCGTCGATCCGCAGAGGCCCGCGCCGCGTGACCGGCGCATCCACCGCCCCCGTCGCGGCCATCGCGAGGCGCGGCGTCGTCGTCGCGCCGGTCTGGCCGATCCGGGCCGCCGGCGCGTCGTCGCGCGCGTTCGCCAGCGCGTGCAGCGCCCCGGCGAGGCGCGTCGGCCCGAGGATCAGGTCGCCCGAGACATGCAGCCGGACGCCGCCGGCGGCGCGCAGCGACACCGCCGCCGCGTCGTGGCGCCCGCTGACGAGGCGCACGCGCCGCCCGGCCTCGAGGTCGAGATCGCCCGGCACGCCGATGCGCGCCTCGGGCGTGTCGCTCAGGTCCCGCCCGGCCGAGAGCGAGGCCGCCGCCACCCGCTCCCCCGCCACGCGCGAGTCGATGCCGGAGACCTCGACACGCCCGACCCCCGGCAACCGCGTGGCCGGCGCGCCGATCACGAGGTCGCCCGCGTCCGCCAGCGCCAGCCGCGCCGCGCGGCTCACCGTCACGGCGCCGCGGAAGTCGTTGTCCAGACCGCCGAGGGAGTCGTGCGGCAGCAGCACCGCGCCGGAGGCGTCGAGCCAGGCGTCGCCGCCGACCACCAGCAGGCCGCCGAAGACGCGATCGGCCACCACCCGATCGGGCGCGGCGGTCGCGACCGCCGCGACGGCGGCGCCGGTCGGCCCGGCGGGCCGAGCCGCGTGCGCCGGCGCCCCCGGGCCGACCGGCGCAGCCGCCCCGGTCGCGACGAGCCCGGGGGCCCGCGCCGAGCCCGGCCGGGTGGAGATCGCCCCCGAGAGCGCGACCGCCTTCAGCGTCCCGCCCGTCTCGAGCGTGCCGAGCCGGATCGCGCCGTCGCGGGCCAGCAGCGAGGTCGCCGCGCCCACGGCCACGGCGTCCAGGTCCTGCGTTCCGCCGGTCTCGGCGGTCAAGGCGCCGGCCCGCACGCCGCGCAGCACCAGCGCCTCTCCGCCGGCCGAGCCGTCGAGATCGGCCGTCGCCTCGAGCGTCCCGCCCACCTCCGCGCTCCGCAGGGTCGCGCGGTCGCCCGAGGCGAGCGCGGCGTCCCCGTCGGCCACCATCCGCAGCGCGGTCAGCCGCGCACCGGCCGAGAGCGAGAGCGGACCGCCCGCGACGAGGTCCACGGCTCGCACCGTGCCGCCGGCGGCGAGAGACGCGCCGCCGGTCGTCGTCACCCGCTCGCCGCGCAGGGCGCCGCCGACCTCGGCCGTCATCGACCGGGCCGCGAGGTCCAGCGCCGCCAGGTCGCCCGCCACCGTCGCCGTCAGGTCGCCGGCGCCGACCCGCGTCAGCGAGGCGCCGCCGGCGGCGACGGCGAGTGCCGTCGGCCCGCTCGTCACGTCCTCCAGCGTCGCCTCCGTCTCCGCGGCCAGCGTCGCGGTCCCGGACGAAACCCGCGTCAGAGACAACGCCTCGCCCGAACGGGCGTCGAGGCCGCCCGCCACGAAATCCGTCAGCGTGGCCGCGCCCCCCGCCGCGACCGCGACCGCGCCCGTCGCGGCGAGACGCGAGAGTCGGGCGGGGCCGCCCGCCACGGCCTCCAACGCGACGCCGGAGAGGTCCGAGAGCGTCAGCGACCCATCGGCCGACGCCGTCGTCCTCGTGACGCGCAGATCGTCGAGCGTCATGTCCCGGCCCGCCGTCAGCGCCGCCGAGACGCCGTCGAGGCGCTCCGCGGCGAGGTCCCGCCGCGCATCGACCTCGAGCGCGTCGACAGCGACGTCCGTCAGCGTCGCGTCACGCGCCGCCATGTCGGCCGCGTCGCCCCTAAGCCGCATCACCGTCGCGTCGTCGCCGGCCTTCAGCGTCAAGGCCCCGACCGCTGCGTCGCGGACGTCGAGCGACGCCGCCTCCGCCCTCAGCGCGGTCGCCGCGATGCGCGTCGACGTCGCCGCTCCGCCCGCCTCCAGCGTCGCCTCGCCGAGTTCGAGGTCGCTCAGGCTCGCCCCGGCGCCGGCCACGAGGCCGGACCGCCCGGTCAGCCGCGTCGCCGTCGCCCGCAGCGTTCCCGCCACCGCGATCGAGGCGTCCACGCCGTCGACGTCCCGCAGCGTCACGTCGCCTGCCTGCGCCGTTCCGGCCCCGACGCTCAACGCCCGCGTCAGCGAGGCGTCGAGCAGGCTGAAGCCGTCCGCGTCGCGCAACGTCAGATCCCGCGCCGTGACCGTCACGTCCGAAAAGCCGTTGCCCGGCCGGTCCAGCGTCACGTCCGCCCGGTCCGCCTCGGGCGCGCCCGGCGCCCCGGTCTCGAACACGGCGCGTCCGAGCACCGAGACGTCGCCGACCTGCCCGATGCCGGCCGCACCGCCCGGATCCGCGCCGTCCGCGTCGCTCCGCAAAGCGAAGTCCCCGCCGATCGCAGTCCGGCCGAGCGTCACCGCCCCCGCCGCATGCACCGTCGCGTCCGCACCGGACTCCAGCGACAGCGGCCCGCCGAAACGCGAGACCCGCGCGCCACCCGGCTCGGTCCCCAGCGCCACCGCGCCGCCGGCCTCGATCCGCGCGGCGCCGCCCGCGGCCGCCAGATGCGCCAGCGTCTCCGCGGCCAGGATCCGCGCGGCCTCGTCCGGCAGATCCGCCGTCAGCCCTCCGGCGGGATCGCCGAGGCGCGGCCCGGTCTCCACACCGACGCGCGCCGCCCGCGGCCCTACGACCGTGACGGCCGCGAGCTCGGCCGGCGCCGCCGCCCCCTGCACCGAGCCCGCGGCGCGCGCCGTCAGCGCCCCGGCGACCTCGACGCCCGCCAGCGTCACGTCGCCCGTGGTCGCCGTCGCCCCCAGCGAAGCCGCCGAGAGCCCCGTCAGCGTCACCTCGGTCGCCGAGACGGCCGCGTCCGCGAACCGGACGCCCGAGAGCGCCGCCGCCGCACCCGCATCGAGCGTCGATGAACCGCCCGCGGCGCCGCCCGACAGCGTCAAGGCGCCCGTCGCCTCGGCCGCCAGGGCCCCGAGATCGAAGCGCGTGGCCGAGAGGTCGCCGGCCGCCCGCAGCGTCGCCGCGCCGCCCGCGACGAGGTCCGAAACCGCAAGCCCGCCGCCCGAGATCAGCGTCAAGGTCCGGCCCGCGGCCACCCGTTCGGCCGAGACCGAGTCCGCCGAGACCGAGACGTCGCCCGTCGCCGCGACGTCGCGAAGCGGCGTCGCCCCGCCCTGCCCGTCGATCCTGAGCCCGCCGAGCCGCGCGTCGCTCAGCGCGAAGCCGTCGACGTCGGCCAGCGTCAGCCTCCCCGCCACCTCCCCCGAGACCGTGGCGAAGGCGTTGTCCGTCCGACCGAGCGCGGCGTCGCCCTCCACCGCGAGCGTCAGCGCCCCGCCGACGCGCAGCGCGCCGGTCTGGGTCAGTTCCGCGCCGGCCCCGGCCGAGCCGATGGCCGCGTCGCCCCCCGCCGCGCCCGCGGCGATCGTCAGCGGCCCCACGCCGGAGAGCACGGCGTCGCGCGCCGCATCGAAGCTCAGCGGTCCGGCAAGCCGCAGACGCCGTCCGCCGGCGCCGTCCTCCGCCGCCGGCAACAGGATCGCGCCGCCCGCCGCGATCGCCGTCGCCCCGGCCACGCCCAGCAGGTCCCCGCTCGGTCCGGCCGCCGCGACCTCCCGCGTTCCGGCCGCCCCGAGATCGAGCGTGAAGCGCCCGTCCGCGGCGAAATCCGTCCCCGCGTCGGGCAGCTTCAGCACGTCGCCCGGCGTGCGGATCGAAAGCCCGCCCGGCGAGGAGAGGCCCGCCCGCACGTCGACCAGCGCCAGCGACACGTCGCCCGCGACGTCGAGCGCGAGGTCGCCGCGCGTCGCCACCCGCTCCAGCGACAGCCCGTCGGGCGCCGCACCCGGGTCGAACGCCGCATCACGCCCCAGCGTGACGCCCGACAGCGCCACCCGCGGGGCGCCGGCGACGCTCAGATCGCCCGCCAGCACCGCGTCCGACATCCGCACGCCACCGATGCCGCCCGCCGCGCCGTCGGCCGCGATCGTCAGCGCGTCGAGCACGGCGCGGTGCACCGCCACGTCCCCCGGCGTCGCCGTCGGCGCCCCGGCGACCGAGCCGATCCCGCCGACCGTGACCGAGCCCGCCTCGACGTTCGATAGCGCGACGCCCCCCGGCGC
>Ga0102943_1000113_pt1 | contig 55814 bp, 52 predicted proteins | sample SalPonC_black_MG_FD_78174 | JGI IMG/M metagenome (GOLD analysis project Ga0102943, IMG submission 78174) | Salt pond soil microbial communities from South San Francisco under conditions of wetland restoration - Salt Pond MetaG... | ecosystem: Environmental > Aquatic > Marine > Intertidal zone >...
ACGAAGCGCACCAGACGCTCGCCCTCGCCCGCGGTGGGCGTGGACTCCAACGTCACCGAGCCACTGCCGCCCGCGGTCACCTCGACCACGCTGTTCTGCCCGCCGAAGCCGTCGTCCACCGACTCGGTGGCGTTCGGGTCCTCCTGCCAGGTGCCGTCGACCACGAACTTGTAGGCGTAGGTGCCCGGGGCCAGGTCGAGCGTGGTCTCGAACACGCCGTCGACGTCGGGATCGGTCATGGCGTCGGCGGTCGGATTCCAGTCGTTGAACTCGCCGGCCACGTAGGCCTCGTCGGCGCCGGGAGCCTCGAGGCGGAAGGTCGTGCCCTCGGCCTCGTCGCCCCCCGAGGGGGTGGACGCCGGGGCCCCGGTCACCTCGACCACGCTGTTCTGGCCGCCGAAGCCGTCGTCGACGAAAGCGTCGGCCGACTCGTCGGTCACCCAGTTGCCGTCGATGACGAACTTGTAGGCGTAGGTGCCGGGGTCGAGGTCGAGCGTGGCCTCGAAGACGCCGTCGCCGTCGGGGTCGGTCATGGCCTGGGCGGTGGGATCCCAGCCGTTGAACTCACCGGCCAGGTACACGCTCCCTGCACCGGGGGCCTCGGCCGTGAACGTCACGGCCTCGGCCAGGGCCGGCGCGGGGCTCAGCAGCGCCAGGGCCGCGACGACGGCCAGGACCTGGGGAATTGCGGCGCGAAGCATCGATGTCGGCATCGCGGCTCTCCTGTCTCGAGGGGGGATCTCCCGTGGTGGGTCTCGGGGGTGCGGATCGCGGGGACCGGACGGCGAACCGTCCGCAGACTCTAGTGCGTCGGATGGTCCGGCCGCTACTGCCGGGTCCAGCCCAGGGCCGGCGCCAGGTCCTCGTGCATGGCCCGCAGCATCTCGGCCATGGACCAGGCCTGGAACGTGGCGCCGCCGAACTCTTCGCGCTCGCCGGTGTCGGTACCGTCGCGGACCTCACGGATCGCGCCCACGGCCCCGTGATCGAGGACTTCGTCGACCAGGACGTCGAGCATCGCCCGCGCCTCGTCGACCCGGCCCACCCGGCACAGGGCGCTGATCACGGGCCCGCTCAACCACATCCATACGTCGCCGTTGTGATACGCCTCGTCGTAGTGATGGTTCTCGAGGTCGAGGTGGCGCGCGTGGAAATCGGGGTCTTCGGGGTCGAGGCTGGTCACGCCCCAGGGCAGGACCAGACGCTCGACCACGTGCTCGATCTCGGCGCGGACCCGCGTCTCGTCGAGCAGGGGTGGCCACTCGGGTTCGACCACGGTCAGGGCCAGGACGGTGTTGGGGCGCACCTGCTCGTCCTGGCTTCCGTCCACGTCGAGATGATCGGCCAGGCGATTCTCGTCGTCGATCCAGAACAGACGGCCGAAGGACTCGCGGGTGCGCTGCGCCAGTCGATCGTAGCGATCGGCCCGTTCGGGGTGTCCGCGCTCGCGCGCCAGCCATTCTGCTGCACACAGCGCGTTGTAGTAGAGGGCCTGCACTTCCACCGCACGGTCGCCCCGCGGCGATTGCGGATCGCCCTCCCCGCCTGCGTCCATCCAGGTTTCTGCGTCACCGTGCCGGAGCAGGCCGTTCCCGTCCACGGCGTGGCGTTCCGCGCCGCCGATCATGGCGCGCAGAGCGGCGTCGAAGCGGGCCTCGAACTCCCGGTCCGGTCTGCCTTCGGCCCGACGCGCTCTCACGTACCGATAGGCGGCGCGCGCGTACCACCACGTACCGTCGACGCCCGCGTACTGCACCTGTCCCGGCTGCACGATGTTCGGGAGCCGGCCCTCGCGGGGATCCCCGCGGTCCAGCAGTTGGAAGTCCAGAAAGCCACGCAGGATCTCCCGCGCGGCGTCCAGGCGGCCGGTCACCAGCGTCGCGCCCGGCACGCAGATGAAGGTGTCGCGACCCCAGAAGTTCGTGAACCAGTGGAAGCCCGCGTAGATCCCCGCTCCGCGCGTGTGCATGATCATCTGGTCCATGCTCGCGCGCGCCCACAGGTAGGCTCTGTCGAGGCGTCGATCGCCGGTCCGGAGGGCGTCGGTCTCCATGGCACGGAAGTGGGTCTGTCGGGCGTCGAGGAGTTCGTCACGCCGTTCGAGGAGCCCACGGGCGGTCTCGGCCGTCGCCTGGCGCGCCCCGCGCAGCGGGACGAAGACCATGTCGAGGAAGGCGCGATCGCCGTTCCACCGGCCGCGGATCGTTCCGATCTCGACCGGCGTGGTCCTTTCCATCGCACGCCGGGCGGCGTCGCGCGGGTGGACCGTCGGGCGAGGGATCATGTGCTCGTCGAACGCGCCGGCCGCAGCGACTCCGATCAGGAGCCGGTCGGGTCCGCCCGGCCCGGGTTCGCGATCGCGGCGCACGACCTCGACGGCGGTGAGGTCGAGGGTCTCTTCATCGGGTGCGGCGGAGGTCTCGTACCGGCCACGCTCCGGGCGCCAGATCCAGCGCAGATCGACGCGAGGACGCAGCTCCCATTCCCCTGGGGCCGAACCCGTCGTCTCGACCCGCACGAAGAGGGCGCCTTCGCCCAACGCCAGGAAAACGGTCTCGCGGACTCCGCCCGGGTACTCGCGCACCATGGACCAGGGGGTGACCAACACGCGGTCGGCCTCGCTCGGCTCGAGCGTCCGGCCGTCGAGCTGCAGGACGTAGTCGTCCAGACTCTCGTGCATGGCCGTGTACAGACCATGGTAGGCGCGCTGATCACGAGCACCGGTGTCGCAGGCCCAGTGTGTGGTGCGCAGATCGCTGAAGACGACTTCGCGGCTGGGATCGGTGACTTCGATCGTCCAGTCGGCGGACTGTGCTCCGGGGCTGGCGGACATGGAGAACCACGAGCAGAGGACGAATAGTGGGAGCGGACGCACCAGGGGGACTCCGCGAAAAGGGGGCTGCACCGGCCAGTCTAGGGGTCGGCCGGGGCCGATCGCAACGAGATGCGGTGGTCAGATCCGGCGGGCATGCTCTAGACTTTCCCGCCGATCGCCGAATCCCCCGACCGTGCATTGCGAGCGCCATGGCCGAAGTCACGCTGACCGACATCCGTAAGGTCTACCCCAACGGATTCGAAGCCGTCAAAGAAGCCTCGTTCACGGTGGCCGACGAGGAGTTCCTGGTCCTGGTCGGGCCCTCCGGCTGCGGCAAGTCCACCTTGCTTCGCATGATCGCGGGTCTGGAGGACATCACCGACGGCAACCTCGAGATCGACGGGCTCCGCGTCAACGACGTCGCCCCGCGCGAGCGTGACATCGCCATGGTGTTCCAGAACTACGCCCTGTACCCCCACATGAGCGTGTTCGACAACATGGCCATGAGCCTGCGGATCCGGAAGATGCCCTCCGACGAGGTCGAGGTCCGCGTGCACGAGGCCGCCGAGTTGTTGGGCGTCGAGCATCTGCTCGATCGCCGGCCGGCGCAACTGAGCGGCGGACAGCGTCAGCGGGTGGCGGTGGGACGCTCCATCGTTCGGCGTCCGAAGGTCTTCCTGTTCGACGAGCCCCTTTCGAACCTCGACGCCAAGATGCGCGTGGAGATGCGCACCGAGATCAGCCGGCTGCACAAGAACCTGAAGGCCACCATGATCTACGTGACGCACGACCAGACCGAGGCCATGACCATGGGCGACCGGATCGTCGTGCTCGACGCGGGCGAGGTGCAGCAGATCGACGCGCCGCTCGCCTTGTACGACCGCCCCGCGAACCGCTTCGTGGCCGGGTTCATGGGGAGTCCCCCCATGAACTTCTGGCGCGCGCAGGTGGCCGACGACGGCCTGCACGTGGGCGACGGGGTCTGGAAGGTCACCGGTGGGTATCCCGAGCGCTTCGATGCGGTGAAGGGCCGCGAGGTGATCCTGGGTGTGCGACCCGAGGACTTCGCCGTGGGAGGTGAATCGAACGGCCGGCCCACCGCCGCTTCGCGCGTCCGGCTCGAGGTGGTCGAGCCGCTGGGGAGCGAGACGCTCGTCTACTGGCACACCGAGGACGTCAACAGCGTCGCTCGCGTGCGGCCCGATCACCGGGTCGAGGTCGACGAGGAGGTCGCCCTGCGCATGGATCTGGAGCGAGCTCACGTCTTCGATCCGGATTCGGGCCTCGCACTGCGTTGACCCCTGCGTCGTCCGGATCTAGACTGGATCTCCTCCCGGCCACCTCACCTCGTGTTCCTCCACCATTCCCAAGGAGGTCGGCCGATGCGATCCATGCTCTCGGCTCTGACCGCGATCGCACTCTGTGCGCTGGCGCTGACACCCGCATCGGCGCAGGACACCATTCCCAACGACGTCACCGCGACCTTCACCGTGTGCCTCGAGGGCGCCGGCGGGAGTGTCGGAGACGTGTGCATCACCGGTGGTGCGGACGTCCTCACCAACTGGGGTTCCGGTGTCACGATGACCAACGTCGAAGGCGACCTCTACACCGTGGACGTCATCTTCCCCGCGGGAACGGCGGCGACCGTCGAGTACAAGTACCGACGGGAGGACTGCGTCGACTGGGAGAACGATCCCAATCGCTCGATCACGTTGCCCACCGACGGCACCGCCACCGTGGAACAGGAGCCGGAGAGCTTCAACCGGTTCACGCCCATCGGTTGCGGGCTGTCCGGTGCCACCACCGAGGACAAGACGGTCTGCTTCCAGATCTGCCTCGACGGCGTGGCCTACACCGGCGACAGCTGCGTGATCGGCAACATCGACGCTCTCGGGTCGTGGGAGACCGGACTCGTGCTGGAGCAGGTGGGTGTCGACGTCTGGCAGACGTGCGTCACCTTCCCCGCGGGAACGGGCGTGCCGTTGGACATCCAGTACAAGTTCCAGATCGACGACTGCACCTTCTGGGAGACCATCGACGAAGATCCGTTCACCAACCGTACGCTCGAACTCACCGCCGACAGTCCGGCGGTCCAGACGGTCGATTCGGTCTGGGAGAACGGCGACGGCTTCTGCGGTGGTCCGGTCGACACCGACGACGAGAGCTGGGGCACCGTGAAGTCCCGGTATCGCGACTGATCCGAAGGAACCATCCGGACGGCGGAGACGGACGGGGGCGCTCCACGGCGCCCCCGTCCCCGTGCCCGGTCTCGACGTCGCGGAGTCAGTCGTCGTCGCGCTCGTCGTGCTCTGGTTCGAACGGTGCGTCGACGGCCGGCTCGTCCTCGGACTCGGTCCGGATCAGCAGGTAGGCCATGCGTCCGTTGATCGCGTCGATGGCCACGTGCAGGACCATGGCCGGCACCAGCGAGCCGCTCGCCCAGGTCAGTAGACTCATCACCGCGCCGACCAGTGTGGTCTTCAGGATTCCACTCGTCCCCTGGTAGGCGTGGCCCAGTCCGAAGACGAGGGTGGCCACACCGAAGGCCGCGAGATCGTCGGTGTACAGTGCGAACAACCAGGGCAGGTAGCCGCGGTAGAGGATCTCCTCGCAGATCCCGGCCGTCCACGCGACGGGTCGGAACCAGGAGTACTCGTCCGGGGTGTGCGGCAACATGGGTCGTAGATCGGTGATCTGGCCCCTGGCCTCACGGCGGGTCTCGGCGTCGGCCAGCGCCGTGCTCGCCTGCCCGTGGACGAGCATTCCCAGTGCGCCGGACACGAGGAAGGCTCCGAGCACCCGCAGGTCGAGTGGCAGGTCCAGACCGAGGCTCGCGAACGCGTGCCCCTGCACGACCCAGTGGACGGCCAGCAGCGCCACCAGCGACCACTGCACGACCACCACCCGGCGGTAGGCAGTGAGGCGCGCGCGCGGATCGTCGGCTCGGATCGCGCGGTGCAGACGCCGCCAGCTCCGCATGGACCACAGCGGGAGTCCCGCGATCAGGACCACGGCCAGCAAGAGGTCGAAGGGGGTGAGGGCTTCCATGGCTCAGGCGGCGCCGGCCCGGACGGCGGTCGCCGCGCGCTCGGCCTGGGCAACGTGCCGCGGAACGTGCCAGGCGTGCACCTGGAAGGCCTGGGCCAGTGACATGTGGATCGGCAGCGGCAGCGGGAGCCGGACGCGCGAGCGACCGAGCCCACGCCCGTCGGCGGCATCGATGAGTCGGATCCACGCATCGTGGTACCGGTCGAAGTCGTCACGGACGCGGGTCGCAGTCAACGAGGTGGTCGCAGGCCGGAAGATCTTCGGAGCCCGGAAGCGCTTCGGTGCGTTGGAGGGGTCGAGGGATCGCAGGAACAGGCGTCCGGTCAGCGTTCCGCGCTCGTAGGGTGGTCCACCCGCAGGTGCCTCGGCGATGGCACGTTGCATCCGAGGCTGGTAGACGGTCGCCGTGGCATTGAGGTGCTCGATCGCCTGCAGCGCCGACCAGCTTCCCGGCTGGGGCTGACGATTGGCCACGGCCGGGTCGAGTTCGTCGAGCAAACGATGTACGCGTTCGCGCGCCGCCTCCAGGTCGTGACGGTGTCGGTTCAGGGTGTCGCACGCGACCATGCGGGGTGGCCTCTTCCGGGGGTGTGGCTCTCGCGAAGACGGTTCAGCCGATCACTGACCGAACATCTCGTCGTAGTCTTCCATCGCTGCCTCGATCACCTTCGAGGCATGGTCGGCGTCGTAGACGTCCTCGATCGAGACGTGGGGTTCGGAGTTCGGGACCAGCTTGTACGTGCTGAAGTAGTGGTGCAGCCGTTCCACGAGCACCTCGGGCAGCTCGCGCACGCTGGTGACCGCTCCCCACAGATTGTCGTTGGCCAGTACGGCCACGATCTTGTCGTCGGCCTCGCCCCCGTCGATCATCTGCAGTCCACCGACCACGCGGGCGTCGAGGATCACCTCGGAGCGTTCGATCGGTCGCTCGCTGATCACACAGATGTCGAGCGGATCACCGTCTCCCTTCACCGACTTCGGCGACAGTGACCGCACGCGCTCTCCACAGTAGGTGCGGGGAACCAGACCGTACAGGGCAGGCGGTTGCGACGACGTCCTCTGCGGCCGGTCGACGCGCAGGTATCCCGTCTTCTTGTCGAGTTCGTACTTCACGAGGTCGAAGGGCGTGAGCTCGATGTAGGCGTGGACCACGTGGGGTGGGTTCGAGCCCACGTCGAGGCCGTGCCAGGGATGGGGACGCCAACGGAAGAAGGGCGAGGGAAAGCTCATGCGGGACTCCGTCGGACACCGATCGGCAGGAGGTGGTCGTACTCGTCACCGGGTTGTCTGCACCCGATCACTGCGCCAGCGCCGGTAGGTCTCCTTGTTCGGGTTGAAGTATCCGAAGTGGAGGTGCGGGAAGCGGTCGCGCAGCCGCTCCATGAGAACGCCCAGGCCGAAGCCCTCTCGCACGCTGCCCTCGGGGAGGATCCGACGGTACAGTTCCGGGTCGATGTTCAGGTTGCGCATCTGGATCAGGTCGAGGTCGCAGTGATCGACGAAGTCGACCAAGGCCTCGAACTCCTCCTCGGTGTCGGTCACGCCCGGGAAGACGAGGTAGTTGATCGAGCGGAAGCGATCGTGCCGCCGCATGATCTGCAGGGTCTCGACGACGTCGTCGAGGTGGTAGTTCGCCGGGCGGTAGTAGGGGTCGTAGATCGACAGACGCGGGCTGTTCAGGCTGACGCGGATCGCGTCGAGCCCCTCACGGCACATGGCCTCGACCACGTCGGGCAGGCTTCCGTTGGTGTTGACGTTGATGGTGCCGCGGTCGGTCCGAGCGCGGATGGCCCGGATCGACTCCGGGAGCAGGTCGCGCGCGAGCAGTGGCTCTCCCTCACAGCCCTGCCCGAAGCTGGCCACGCCGTCGGGCACCTTCTCGAGGTGCGACAGCGCGACGGCGGCGATCTCGTCGGGCCGGGGCGGGCGCTTCACCCGCTCGTGGCTGGCCCCGAAGCTGCCGTCGGGCTGCAGCGAGATGCAACCGACGCAGCGCGAGTTGCACGTGACGCTCGTGGGCAGCGGCGCCTCGTGCCGACCGATGAAGAAGTTCTGCGCGGCGCGGCAGTTGTACTCGAGCGCGCATCGCTCGAGCTGGCGGACCACGGCGTTGTCGCCGTCGACGTCGACGCGGCGGGCCACCTGCTTCTGCAGTCGGTCGGCGTCGAAGCGCCAGGGATCCTGCCGCGCGTCCTCGTCGACCCGGATCCCCGTGGCCCAGAAGCGGTCGTCGGCGAAGCCCACCGCGGCGTAGGCGAAGAGCGGCAGCGTCGGCGCGTCCTCCAGGGTCCGGTAGGTCGGATGCAGGAAGAGTGTCCACGCCGGCGCCAGGAATCCCGCGACGGCGTTGCATCCCTCGCGCTCGAAGGTGGTCGGTTCGCCGGTGTCGGGATCGAGGCCGATCGGCGTGCGGTCGGGCAGGAGGAAGAGGTCGCTGCCCCGGGGCAGTTCGACGATCTCGTCGTCGCGGGGCGGACGTGGGTCGCCCCCGCCGCTGGCCGCCATGAGGAGCGACGGGTGATCGAGGATCGACCCGTCGGGCTCGGCGTAGACCATGCGCAGGGGTTCGGAGGGGAGTCTGCGTTCGCTCATGAGCGATAGGCTAACACACGCCCGGGCCGTCCGCGACGCGGCTCAGGAATCGTCGCGGACGTTCTCCTGAGGGCGCCGATCGACGCTCAACGTGAAGAGGTCGGGTCGGCTGTAGTGGCCGGCGACGTCGAGCTTCAGCCTCGACTCGTCGCAGCGGGCGGGGTCGATCTCGGCGAACACGATCTCTTCGCGCCCGATCACCGGTTCGACGACATAGCTCGTGTCCGGCGCGACGATCGACGAGCGGCCGTCGAGCAGCAGGGTGTCGTCGTCGCCGGGCAGGGCCTCGAGCAGTTCGAGTCCTTCGTCTGCACCGAGCGAACGATAGCCCTCGATCATGCCCCCGCGGCTCAACGGCGTTCCGCAGCAAAGGACGAAACAACCGCCCTCGAAGGCGTACTGGCGGCTCGCCAGCTGGTGCAGGTCGTGGCCGCTCGGCCACTGGGCCACGTGGACGATCTCGCCCGCGGCGTGCATGACCTGCCGCAGTGCGGGCATCCAGTGTTCCCAGCAGACCATCGCCCCCACGTTCCCGTGTGGAGTCCCGAGCACCTCGAGGGTGCTGCCGTCGCCGCGGCCCCAGATCATGCGCTCGGTGTAGGTGGGAACCAGCTTGCGCCGCAGTGCCCGGCTCCGGCCGTCCCTCGAAAGCGAGGCGATGGTGTTGTACAGGGTGTTACCGCGTCGTTCGTGCAGGCCCATGACCACGTCGCAGTCGTGTGCACGTGCGGCTTCGTGGAGCCGGGCGAGCTCGGGACCGTCGATCGTGGGCGACTGCTCGAACAGACGCCGGTAGACAGCGCGTGCCGGAGCGCTGTTCCACAGGGCCGCGCCGGGTGCACTGTCGATCCAGGCCGGGTAGCCGGTGAGCCAGGTCTCGCCGAAGGCCACCAACGACGCACCCGTACGGGCCGCTGCCCCGATGCGTTCCAGGGCCCGGTCGACGGTCGCGTCGAGGTTCAGGAAGACGGGCGCGGCCTGGACCACTGCGACGCCGAAGGATCGATCGACCATGAACGCTCAGCCCTTGCGTGCGCGGCGTTGTGACCGGCGATCGCTCAGCAGAGCGATCAGCTCTCCCACCGTGTGGTGGGCCTCCAGGGGATGCCGCAGCGAGATCTCCCCGTGGATCCGATAGTGGTTGCGACGGCCGTCGCGTTCCCGGTCTATGATCCCGGCGTCCTCGAGTTCACCCACGATGCGCTGGACCGCGCGTTCGGTGATCCCCACCCGCTCGGCCACCTCGCGGATCCGGATGTCCGGCTCCTGGGCCAGGCACAGGAGCACGTGACAGTGATTGCTGAGAAAGGTCCACGAGTGTCCGTGACCATGCATCGCGCGCACGTCCATCGGCTGGCACCCCGTCTTGACGCTTGGGGGATTGCCGTTACCTAGTTGCAGGAAAATCTATTCAGGAATCGGATTGCGCAAGTGTGGGGTCGTTCCTTTCCTGGGTGCGCTCGACCCGTGCCTCCCGAACCCGCCTGACAGCAGAGGTCCTTCTCGGCCATGCCCATCATGTTCCCGACCGTTCTGGCGTTGCTCGTCGGATCGCTCGCCGTCCCCGCTCTGGCGCGTGTCGCCGGCCGGGCGACGGGGTGGATATTGGCTCTCGTCGTGGGTGGGGCCGGCGTTCTGATCCTCCGGCAGGGCTTCCGGACGCCGGCCGTCGAGGTCGTCCCGTGGCTCGGGGATCTCGGCGTCCACCTCGCGCTACGGCAGGACGGACTGGCCGCCACCTTCGTGTTGCTCGTGGCTGGGATCGGTGCGCTCGTCCTGTTGTACGGCGACGGCTATCTCCACGGCAGCGCGCTGCGCGCACGCGTGCTCGCGTTGTTGACCGCCTTCCTGGCCGCGATGCTCGGCCTGGTGCTCAGCGACGACCTGATCACGCTCTTCGTGTTCTGGGAACTCACCTCGATCACGTCGTACTTGCTGATCGGGGTCAAGCACCAGGACGAGTCGTCGCGCTCGGCGGCGCGGCAGGCACTGCTGGTCACCGGTGCCGGTGGGATCGCACTGTTGGTGGGCCTGATCCTCCTGGCGCGGATCGGCATGGATGCCGGTCTGGCTGTCGACGAGGCCTGGCGCGTCTCGTCGCTGTTGACGATCGATCCGCGAGCGCATGCACTCTATCCGGCTGCGCTCGCGCTGATCCTGCTCGGCGCCTTCACCAAGTCGGCGCAAGTCCCCTTCCACTTCTGGCTGCCCGCGGCCATGGCCGCGCCCACGCCGGTCAGTGCCCTGCTGCACTCGGCCACCATGGTCAAGGCGGGCGTGTTCCTGCTGGCGCGGTTGCACCCGATCATGGGGGGCACCACGGCGTGGGTCTGGACCGTCACGGCGGTGGGCATGGCGACCATGTTCTACGCTGCGGTGGTGGCGGTGCGGCAGCGCGATCTGAAGAAGGTCCTCGCGTGGTCGACGGTCGCGGTGCTGGGCGTGCTGACCATGTTGTTGGGCCTGGGCACGAAGAAGGCCGTCGAGGCGGCCGTCGTGTTCCTCGTGGCCCATGCGCTGTACAAGGCAGCCCTCTTCATGGTCGCCGGCAACGTCGACCACGGTGCGGGCACGCGCGACCTGGCGCACCTCGGGGGGCTGCGGAGGCTCTTGCCGTGGACTGCGGCGGCCGGTGCCGTGGCCGCGCTGAGCAAGGCCGGTGCGCCTCCCATGTTCGGGTTCGTGGGCAAGGAACTGCTCTACAAGGCCAAGGTCGACCTGGACGGGATCACCGCCCTGTTGGTGCTGGTCGCGGTGCTGGCGAACGTGGCTCTCGTGGCGGCGGCCCTGCTGGTTGGCGTACGACCCTTCTGGGGCCGATTGCGTGAGAAACTGGAGGACGCACACGAAGTCCCCTGGTCCATGCGGGTGGGTCCACTCGTCCTGGCGTCGGCCGGGATCTTCATCGGCCTGGTGCCGGCGGCGTTCGACCGCGGTCTCGGATCGGCCATGGCCTCGTCGATCCTGGCGAAGCCGGTGGCCATGGAGCTGAAGCTCTGGCACGGCGTCGATCCCACGGCACTCACCGTGCTGGCCCTGAGCATCGCGACATTGATGGCCGGTGCCGCAGTGTTCACGCGTCGTCGGGGTGGGCTGACCGCGACGACCGGTCCCATGCCCGACACGCCATTGTTCGCGGGGCGTGTGTTCGAGCGGTGGTTGCTGGCGTTGTACGCGGGAGCCGGAGTGTTCACGCGAGTGCTGCACACGGGTTCGTTGCGACGCTACGTGCTGCTGACGGTGGGAGTGTCGCTGGCGTTGTTGGCCACGGTGCTGTTGCGCAACGGGTTGCCGAACCTGTCGGTACCCTTCCACGCGCCCGAGCTCCACGAGTGGTTCGTGCTCCTGTTGATCGTGGGCGGGGCGTTGCACGCGGCCACCACGCGCTCACGACTCGCGGGTGTCGCCGCCGTCGGTGTGTCGGGCGCCGGCGTGGCCCTCGTGTTCCTGTTCTTCGGCGCCCCCGATCTGGCCATCACGCAGATCATGGTGGAGACGTTGACGGTCGTGCTCTTCGTCCTGGTCTTCTACCGCATGGCCCCCTTCGTCCAACGCAGCCGTTCGTGGACCCGGATGCGGGACGCCTTCGTGGCCACCGCGATGGGTGCGGTGGTCACCGTGTCCCTGCTCGCGGTCGCGGCGGTGCCCGACGGGGCCACCGTGAGCGACGAGCACGTGGCCCGGAGCGTGGTCGAGGCCTTCGGTCGCAACGTGGTGAACGTGATCCTGGTGGACTTCCGCGCGCTCGACACCCTGGGCGAGGTCATCGTGGTGGCCTGCGCGGGTCTCGGAGTCTACGCGCTGGTCCGGTCGGGACGATCGGCCGGGAGGGCATGACCGTGGACTCGTTGATCCTGCGCACCGCCACCCGGTTCCTGGTCGGTCTGCTGGGGCTGTTCTCCCTCTTCGTGCTGATCCGTGGGCACAACGAGCCCGGCGGCGGCTTCATCGGTGGCCTGCTGGCCGGGAGCGCCCTGGCCCTGTACGCCCTGGCGAACGGCGTTCCGGAGGCCCGGCGATTGCTGCGCGTCGATCCGCGTTCGTTGATCGCGGCCGGCGCGGTGTGCCTCGTGACCGCGGCGGTGGCCAGCATGTTCGCGGGCCAGGAGATGCTCACCGGACTGTGGTTGAAGCAGCCCGTCCCCGGTCTGGGCAAGGTGAGCACGGTGCTGGTCTTCGACGTCGGTGTGTACCTGGCGGTGATGGGAATGGCCCTGCTGGCCCTGTTCACGCTCGGTGAGGACGACGAGGAGAGCCACGCGGAGGAGGCCGGACGATGACCCTCGTGCTCACGATCACCGTCGGAATCCTCGTGGCCTGTGGCGTCTACCTCATGCTCCGCCGGAGCCTGGTGAAGTTCCTGTTCGGAATCGTCCTGCTCGGCCATGCCGCGAACCTGTCCGTTTTCACGGTGGGTGGTCTGCGCCGTGGCGCGTCGGCGGTGGTGCCGGCCGGCGAGACGGTGCTCGAGCCCGGCCACGCCGATCCGCTGCCGCAGGCCCTGGTGCTGACGGCCATCGTGATCGGCTTCGCAGTGGTGTCGTTCCTGGCCGTGCTGATCCGGCGGGCGCAGGAGTCGATCGGCACGGGTGACGTCGAGGAGATGCGGGAGACGGAGGCATGAGTCACTGGGTCGTGCTGCCGATCCTCGTCCCGTTGATCGGGGCGACGCTGGGCTGGGTGTTCTGGCGTTCGCCGCGCGCGCAGGTCGTGGTCGGGATCGCGGCGTCCGTGATCCATCTCGCGGTCTCGATCGCATTGCTCGTGATGGTCGGCCGTCACGGCATCCTCGTCGCGCCCATCGGGAGCTGGACGCCGCCGATCGGGATCGTGCTCACGGCCGACCTGCTCGGCGCGATCATGGTGGTACTCACCGCCCTGCTGGGACTGACGTCGAATCTCACGGCCGTGGTCGAGGTCGATCGTCAGCAGAAGAAGGTGGGGTTCTTCCCGTTGATGCAGGTGCTGTTGCTGGGGGTCAGTGGTGCCTTCCTCACCGGCGATCTGTTCAATCTGTTCGTGTTCTTCGAGGTCATGCTCATGGCCAGCTTCGTGCTGCTGGCCCTGAGTGGCCGGCGCGACGCGCTCGAGGGCGCGGTGAAGTACGTGGGTCTGAACCTGTTCTCGTCGGCTCTGTTCCTGATCGGGGCGGGCATGGCCTACGCCATGGCCGGAACGTTGAACATGGCCGACCTGTTCGGAAAGCTGCCCGCGGTCGCCGCGCAGGACCCGACGGCCGTCACCGTTCTCGGTGCCTTCCTGCTGATCGCCTTCGCGGTGAAGGCCGGTGTGTTCCCGGTGTACTTCTGGTTGCCGGCCAGTTACCACACCTCGTCGCCGGCGGTCTCGGCCATCTTCGCGGGCCTGCTGACGAAGGTCGGCGTGTACGCGCTCATCCGCCTGACCACGATCCTGGCACCGGCGAGTTCCGGGCTGATCGAGATCATGCTCTGGGTGGCCGCGGCCACCATGGTCTTCGGCGTGGTCGGTGCGGTCGCCCAGACGCACACCCGGCGCATTCTCGGTTTCCACATCCTCAGTCAGATCGGCTACATGGTGGTCGGCGTGGGTCTGCTGGCGTCTCCCGATCCCACGGTGCGCCGGCTCGGATTGGCGGCGACGGTCTTCTACCTGGCCCATCACATCCTCGTGAAGACGAATCTCTACCTGGTGGCCGGCGCGGCGCTGCGCATGCTCGGCGACGAGCGGCTGAAGCAGGCCGGAGGGCTGGCGCGACGTGCCCCGTGGCTGGCCGCCGTGTTCCTCGTTCCCGCGTTCAGCCTCGCCGGTCTGCCGCCCCTGTCCGGATTCTGGGCCAAACTCGCCGTCTTGCGATCCGGTGCCATGGGGGAGGCCTGGTTGGTCGTGGCCGCCGCGGCCGTGGCCGGGATCCTCACGCTGGTCAGCATGCTGAAGATCTGGAACGAGGTGTTCTGGAAGGACCTGCCCGAGGGTTCGACACCGGCGCCGGCGCTGAGCACGTCTGAGAAGTGGATGCGTGGGCTTCCCATGGCGATCCTGGCCGTGGCGACCCTGTCGATCGGTCTGTGGCCGGCGCCATTGTACGAACTGGCCGAGCGTGCGGCCGCGCAGCTGCTCGATCCGGGGGCGACGATCGAGGCCGTGCTGCCCGACGGCGCCGTGGCCGCGTCCTCGGAGGTCCAGCCGTGAACGCCTTCCTGCTGAACCTGGTCTTCGCTGCGGTCTGGGCCGCACTCGTGGGCGAGGTCGACACCCCGCACCTCGTGTTCGGCTTCCTGCTGGGCTACGGCGTGCTGTGGGTGTTGCGTCCGATCATCGGTGGATCCTATCACCGCAAGCTGCCCATGCTGATCGGCTTCGCGGTGTTCTTCCTGCGCGAGCTGGTCGTGTCGACCCTGCGCGTGGCGTGGGAGGTCGTGACTCCCGCCGACAAGCGTCGTCCCGGGATCGTGGCCGTTCCGCTCGACGTGGAGACCGACGCCGAGATCACGTTGCTGGCGAATCTGATCACGCTCACGCCGGGCACCCTGACCATGGACGTGTCGAGCTGCCGTCGCTTCCTGTACGTGCACGCCATGTTCGTGGACGACCGCGAGGCCTTCCGCCGCGAGATCAAGGACGGCTTCGAGCGCCGTGTGTTGGCCCTGATGCGCGACGACGCGCCAGGTGCCACGGCCGAAGGAGGTGCGGCGTGATCGACCTCGTGGCCGAGATCGCCCTGGGAATCCTGGGGACCTCGCTGGTCCTTGCCTTCGCCCGTCTGGTCCGCGGTCCCGCGCTGGGGGACCGGGCGCTGGCCCTGGACCTGATCAGCACGATCAGCGTGGCCGTGGCCGCCGTGGTGGCGATCCGCTTCCGTAGCACCGTTTACCTCGACGTCGCCGTGGTCCTCGGATTGATCGCCTTCATCGGGACCGTGGCCTTCGCCCGTTATCTGGAACGGGGGGAACGTCGATGATCGAGATCCTCGTGGCGATCCTCGTCCTGTTGGGCGCCCTGGCCACGTTGGTGGCCGGGGTGGGTCTGGTGCGCATGCCGGATCTCTACACGCGGATGCAGGCGACGAGCAAGGCGGCGACGCTCGGCGCGATCCTGGTGCTGCTGGGCACCGCGCTGGCCTTCGGCGAGACCGCGATCACGGTGCTCGCACTGGTGGTCGTGCTCTTCCTCGCGTTGACGGTTCCGGTGGCCTCGCACATGTTGGCCCGTGCGGGTTACGTCGCCGGGGTGCGCATGGCCGACCCCGGTGCCCCTGACGAGCTCGAAGGTCGCTACGAGGCCGGCACGCATCGCCTGCGGGCTCCGGAACCGACGGCCGAGTCCCCGGCGCGCGATCGGAGAGGCTCGGCCTGACGACCGGGCTGGAATCCGCGGCCACCACGGCACACGCACCCCTCCGGAGGCCACATGCCCCGATTCCTGGGCCAGACCAGCTACGAGCACGGCAGCCTGCAGCGCGTGGGCGTCCTGCTCAGCAACCTGGGCACTCCCGACGAACCCAACGCGCCGGCCCTGCGCCGCTACCTGCGCCAGTTCCTGTCGGACCCGCGCGTGATCGAGGTTCCCCGCCCCGTATGGGCGGTGATCCTGAACTCTTTCATCCTGCCGTTCCGGCCGCGGAAGGTGGCCGAGGCCTACCGCGAGATCTGGACCGAAGAAGGCTCGCCGTTGCTGGTGATCGCACGACAGCAGCGTGACGCCCTGCGCGAGCTCCTGCAGGAGCGCTACGGTGATCTGGTCCGTGTCTCGGTGGGCATGCGCTACGGACAGCCGAGCATCGACGCCGCGCTCCGGGAACTGCTCGACGACAACTGCCGTCGGATCCTGCACGTACCGTTGTACCCGCAGTACGCGGCTGCGACCACCGCGACCAACATCGACGAACTGGCGCGCAGCTTCGCCCGCCGCCGCTGGGTGCCCGAGCTGCGTACCGTCAATCAGTACGACGACGACCCGGGCTACATCGCCGCGCTCGCCAACAGCGTACGCGAGTTGTGGGAGCGCGACGGTGAACCGGAGCGCCTGCTCATGAGCTTCCACGGGATTCCGCAGCGCTACTACGACCAGGGCGATCCCTACCCCTGCTTCTGCCAGCGGACCGGTCGTCTGCTGGGTGAGGCGCTGGGGATCGAGAAGGATCGTTACGCGGTGACCTTCCAGTCGCGCTTCGGGCGCGAGCCCTGGGTGCAGCCCTACACCGACGTGACCCTCGAGGAATGGGGAGCCGAGAAGCTCGGCAGCGTCGACGTGATCTGTCCCGGGTTCAGTGCCGATTGCCTCGAGACCCTCGAGGAGATCGACATGCAGAACCGCGAGTTCTTCCAGGAGGCCGGGGGCGGGCGTTTCCGCTACGTCCCGGCGCTGAATGCGCGGGCCGACCACGTGGAGGCCCTGGCGGGGATCGTCGAGCGTAACGTGGGCGGCTGGGTGCCGGCCGAGCGCCGGCAGGTGACGTCGTGAGCCGGTGGCTCGATCCGTTGCCCGAGGCCTGGCGCGGACGGACCGAGGACCTTGCCCTGCTGCTACTCCGTCTCGGTTTCGGGGGCATCATGATCTACGGGCACGGTTGGGCCAAGCTGACCGGCTTCTCCGAACTCGTGGCCGAGTTCCCCGACCCGCTCGGAGTGGGTTCCGCCGCCAGCCTCGGCCTGGCCGTCTTCGCCGAGGTCTTCTGCGCTGCGGCGGTGGTGCTGGGCCTGCTCACCCGATGGAGCCTGGTTCCGCTGGTCGCGACCATGGTCGTCGCGGTCTTCGTGGTGCATGCCGAGGATCCCTTCCAGCGCCAGGAGCTGGGACTCCTGTACCTGTTCGGTTACGCCGCGCTGTGGCTGAAGGGTCCGGGCCGATGGTCGGTGGACGCCGCCCTCGGGTGGTTGCGCCCGGTGCGCGTCTGAACCGGATCGCACCTCAGAACAGACGGCCCTGGACCGCGCTGTGCTTCGGCGGCACCGGCAGACCGGCGTGGGTCCGCAGGTTGAAGGTCTGCACCGCGTGCCGGGCCAGTTCCACGTTGTTGTGCTCCGTGGGCTGGTGCACGAAGAGGTGGGCCGTGTGGAGCCCCGCTTCGAACCAGTCGGCCAGGCGGTCGGCCCAGGCCCCGGTGCGGTCGTAGTCGGTGGGGTCGAGGTCGTTCAGGGCCAGGCGAACGAAGGCAGTGGGCGCGGTCAGTTCCATGTGCAGCACGTCGCGGCGGCCGGCGACGTCGGTGATCACCGCGATGGCGCCCGACTGGCGCAACAGGGCGAAGACCTCCTGGCGGACCGCCGGATCGGCGAACCACTCGGTGTGGCGCAGTTCCACCGCGAAGGGGATCTCGGCCGGCCAGGACTCGACGAAGGTCCGCAGGGCCGGCCACTCGCGTGGCCCGAAGTCGTTGGGCAGCAGCAGCCAGCACACGCCGAGCGAGTCGCCGAAGGCCGCGACCGCCTCGAGGAAGGCGTCGCGGTCGGCGTCGACCGACCGCAGACGTTTCTGGTGGCTGATCGTGCCCGGCAGCTTCGGGCAGAAGCGGAAGCCAGGTGGCACCTGCGCCGCCCATCGCCGGTTCTGTTCGGCGTCGCAGCGATACCAGGTGGCGTTCAGTTCCACGGTGGGCAGCGCGCGGGCGTAGGCGTTCAGATACCCGCCCGGTGTGGTGCCTTCCGGGTAGAGCGAGCCCACGTAGCCGCGGTCGGCCCACCGGGGGCTACCCACGCGCAGGTCGTGGCTGCGTCCCCGTCCGCGAACCCCGGCGAGCAGGGCACGGGTCCCCGGCGGGTCCGGCGGGAGTCGGAAGTCGATGGCGTCGAGCGCGACGCCGCGGCCGAAGTCCACGTCAGCTGGTTCTCCACTGGGCGCGGTAGCGCCGCCCGAGGCTCACGATACGGGCGATCAGTGTGTCGTAAGCGACGCCCGCGAGCAAGGCACTCTCGGCGAAGAGGTCGTCGGCGGCGAGATCCGGATTGGCGTTGACCTCGATCACGTGGGGGACGTCGCCGGGGTCGAGACGCAGATCGATGCGGGCGAAGCCGCTCATGCCGAGCATGCGATACACCCTCTTGGCCAGCCGGAAGATGCGTCGCTCCACGGCCGGCTCCAGGTCCTGCGCACGGTCGACGGTGACGTCCACGCGGTCCTGGTACTCGGTGTCCCACTTGATCTTGTGCGATGCGATCCGATAGGAGCCCTCGGGCATGCGCCCGAAGTCCATCTCGAGCACGGGGAAGGCCTGCAGCCGTTCGTTGCCGAGCACGCTCACGTACATCTCACGGCCGTCGACGAATCCCTCGACCAGTGCGTCGGTGCCGATCCTCTCGTGGACGAATTCCACCCGAGCGCGCAAGTGGGCCTCGTCGGTCACCACCGAAGCCTGACTGATGCCGAACGAGGCGTCCTCGACCGCACTCTTCACGAACAGCGGGAAGCGCATCCGCTTCGAAAGACGGGTGCGCCGGTTCATGGGAAAGACCTGGAAGCGAGGTCCGGGCACACGGTGATAGGCGAGGACCTTCCGGCAGAGGGCCTTGTCGTGCGACAGCATGAGTCCGCGCGGATTGCAGCCCGTGTACGGGATCTTCATCAGCTCGAGGTAGCTGGCCACGTGCTGGTCGTACATGGCCACACCGTGGAACTCCTCGAGCAGGTTGAAGGCGATGTGGGGACGCTTTTCCTCGATCGCGACCCGGATCGCTCCCAGGTCGGTCTGTACACCGAGCACGTGGACCTCGTGCCCGAGTCCCCGCAGCGCGTGGCACACGTCGTACTCGGTGCGCCAGAGCGCGATCTCCTTCTCCGTGTGGCCTTCCAGCGACTCGGGGGGGACCAGGTCCTCGTGGACCAGGACGAGCACGCGAAGTTTCTTCACAACATGATCCGATGGGGTGTGCGGTGGATGGTCCGCGTGGTGTGTACGGCCACGAGCACGCTCGCCTCGTGGAAGGTCTTCGACTCGCTCAGGGTGAGCCGGAGCTCGAGTTCGCGGCAGCGGTTGATCATGTCGACGATCACGTGGTCGACGGTGTAGGCGACCTCGCCGGTCCACCGTCCGACCACGTCACGGATGTGAGGGCGGGCGCGACGCAGGAACGAGGCGGCGGTCGGCCGACGTCGGAAGTGGGGATCGGACGAGAAGAGCACCAGAAGGTCTTCGTCGAAGATCGACGGGAAACTCGCGCCGTAGCGCTCGTGCTTCTGTTCGTAGTACTCGCGCAGGGTCATGGAGCTGCGCGACACCGGTTCGACGTGCCGACGCGAGCGGACCTTCGTGGGCCGGCCTGCGATCGAGTCCATCATCGAGTCGACGACCTCGAGCTTCTGCAGTGCGGGCCATCCACGGTAGCGGCTGCGCCACCGGCTGTTCGGTGCGAGCCACACGGCGAAGGTCTCGGCGAAATCCTCGGCGGGGTGCGCCTGTGCGTACCATCCACGCAGGTGCTGCACGTGGTTGCGGCTGCGTGCCCGGGGAACGTACGAATCGGGGTAGGGCTTCCCGTAGGGGCCGAAGGTGTCGCGCCAGCGGGGACGCCGGTGCAGACGGTAGGCGGTGCAGGCGGCGTGGCCGGCCTCGTGCCGCAACAACTTCATGCACTCGCGGTCGCTCGATCCTTCGACCGCCAGCATCATGCGCTTCTCCAGGCGCATGAGCCGCTCGTGGGCGAGGAAGAACGGGATGGCGATGCCCGGGATGCCGTCGGGGCTGAACCACTCGGTCGAGAGCCACACGTGGGGACGCAGGCGGAGGCCCCGGGCTTCGAGTTCGCCGTGCAGCTGCTCGACGCGATCGGCGAGCCAGGTGTCGCGCCAGTCGAGGCCGAGGTCACGCAGCCGCAGATCGAGGAGATCGCGGTCGCTGGCGGACTCCCACCACGACCTGGACCCATTGCGCGATCGTCGACTCCTCACCATGTGCGCAGTGTCCGCCAGGGCCCCGAAGGGGTCAACCGACGGTGCGGCCGTCGGCCCGGAACGAGAACGCCCCGCTCCGTGGGGTGGAGCGGGGCGCACCGGCTGAACGAACGACGGAGGGATGTCGGGGTCAGCGAGCGGCGGCGAGGCCGGAGGGTGTCCCTTCGGCGACGATGCGCACCAGGAAGAGCCCGTGGTCGAGGGTCTGACCGTCGTCGGCGTCGTGGTGCCATGCGAGCTGGTGCGATCCTTCCGCCCAGGTTCCGCGCGCCAAGGTGCGGACCAGGTTGCCCTCGAGATCGAGGACTTCGAGACGCAACGAACGCGTGCTCGCGAGTTCGAAGTCGATCGCCGTCGCCGGGGCACGGACGTCTCCGAGATCCACGAGGCGCAGGGCATGGCCGTCGTCGGCTCGCAGTGCGGTGCCGGCGGTCACGATCGTGGGAGTCGGGGCGCGGTCCTCGCCATCGACCCGCGCCAGGACACTGGCTGCTTCTGCCGATCGGCCCTCGTGCGCGGTCACGGGCGCCGGTGCGACCACGAAGGTGATGGCGATCAGGAGAGCAGCCAGCGCTGGGACGAGGTGGGGGCGGCGAGCCGTGCGGCCGAGAGTCATCGAGGGCCTCCTGGGCGATCCTGCGGGTGTATGTCGTGCTCGCCCGGGCTACAGCACCTCGTGTGCCGAACACGGAAGTGCCTTGATAGCAATAAGTTGAGGCGTCGACCCTCGGCGGGCGGTCGAAAGTGTTGTGATATTCGGCCTCAATGCAATGTGATGCACAACAAGTGCCGCAACACATCGAGTATTTTGTTGTTCGATGTCGTGGGTCCTGTTGTTCCTGCTGGGGACGGGGCGAAGAACCGGGCGCAGGATCCACCGGATCTTCACATTCGGGCGGGATCGACGGTTCGCGGTACCGTGACCGCTGGAGCTTTCTTCCCGTGATCTCCAGGCGAGGACGTCCGTGCGTTCCGGGTCCATCGAGTTCGACGTGACCACCAGCGACGAGGGCCGGCGTGTCGACGCCTTCGTCGCCGCGTCCGTGGGATGCGGTCGAGCGCGGGCGCGCGAACTCCTCGCGCTCGGAGCCGTGATGCTCGACGGCCGGACACTGGAGCCGTCGGACAAGGGACGGAAGCTCGCGGCCGGGCAGACGCTGACCGTTTCGGCGCGTGTCGACGATCCCGATCACGTGGTCCCCGCTCCCGAACTCCCGCTCGAGGTCCTGGGCGAAGGCGAGGGCTGGATCGCCGTGGCCAAGCCGGCCGGTGTCGCTGTCCATCCGTTGCGCGCCGGGGAGACGGGTACACTGCTGCAACGCCTCGCCGCGCGGCGTCCGGAGGTGATCGGCATCGGCGAAGGCGGCCGGCGCAGCGGTGTGGTGCACCGCCTGGACGTCGACACCTCCGGGGTTCAGCTCTTCGCCACCGATGCACCCACGCACCGCCGGCTCCGGTCGGCGTTCTCGGGCCACGCGATCGACAAGGTGTACCGAGCCGTGGTGGTCGGAGCGATCGAAGAACACGGTCACGCCGAAGTCGACCTCCTGGTGGGACGGCACCGCCCGGCGCGGGTCGACGTGTACCCGGCCGGCACCGGACCGAGGGGATCGCGCACCTGCTCCACCCGATGGCGTCGGCTCGAGAGCTTCGACGGCGCGTGCCTGGTCGAGGCCCGTCCGCGCTCGGGGTTCCTGCACCAGATCCGTGCGACCCTGGCGGACCAGGGTCATCCGATCCTCGGCGATCCCGTCTACGGTCCGGACGGGGCCGACCGTGCCCCGCGTCAGATGCTGCACGCCAGCGCGCTGCGTGTCGGTGCGATCGACGTGACCGCGCCCGATCCCGAGGACTTCGCCGAGGCCCTTCGACGTCTGCGCGGGACCTGAGATACTGGCGACGCGGCAGGGGCGCGTGCATACTTCGTCCTTCGCCGACGTCCGCCGCCGAACCCGTGTGAACACCGTGGATTCCTGCCGTCTGTACCCCGACCTCCTCGGTTCCGACGTGCACGCCGCCTTCGGCCGTCGTGCTCCACTGGTGGTGGAGATCGGATTCGGAAACGGGGGCTTCTTCCGCGACCTTGCGCGCGACCATCCCGACTGGAATCTGCTGTGCGTGGAGATCGCGGCGGCTTCGATCACGCGAGGCGTCGGGATGATCCGACGCGAGGGACTCGAGAACGTACGGGTGTTCTGCGGCGACGGGCGGTTCGTCGTCCGCGACCTCGTCGGGCCGGGGCAGCTCCACCGCGGATACCTGAACTTTCCCGATCCATGGCCCAAGGAGCGGCACCAGCATCGCCGGCTGCTGCAGAGTCCCTTCTTCCGCCTGCTGTCGACTCGCCTCGACCCCGACGCCGGGGAGTTCTGGTTCACGACCGACCACGAAGAGTACTTCGCGTTCGCGCTCGAACAGGCGCGCGAGACCGGTCTCTTCGAGATCGACACGGGAACACCTCCCGAGGCCGCCCTGCGCACCAAGTACGCGCAGCGGTGGCAGGAGCAGAGGAAGACGATCCACCATGCGATCTTCCGCCCGTCGGCGGTGGATCCCGATCCCCACGAATCCCGCCTGGAGGTGGTCGAGGTGCCCCACGCCCGACTGTCCGGTGAACTCGACGCCGTCGGTGTCTTCGCGAAGCAGACGCACCGTGAGGATCACGGGACGGTGGTCCTTCTCGATTGCGCGCGCACGCTCGACGGGAGCCGGCTGCTCTTCACGGTGATCGCCGATGAGTCCGATCTGCGGCAGGATCTGCTGATCGAGGCGCGTCGCGCCGGCAGCGGCGCGATCTACGTCGAGTTGCTGGCCTTCGGCCGTCCGGCCACCACGCGACTCACACGGGCCGCGGTCACCCGGGTCGCGGACTGGTTGGAGACCCAGGGGCTGCGACGGGTCGACGATCCCGCCGGCTCCCTCTAGCCGGAGCCCCCTCCGAGCCGCGCGCCGGCGTCTACAGGATCGGGTCGAGCACCCCGACGAGGCGGTCGATCTCCTCGGGCGTGTTGTAGTGGACCAGGCTGACGCGCACCACGCCGTCGTCGGGGTCGAGTCCGAGCCCCTGGCAGAGATCGTAGGCGTACATGTGGCCGTGGCGGATCGCCACGCCGGAGCCGTCGATCTTTTCGGTGATCGCGCGCGAGGAGTGCTCGGCGTGGACGAAGCTCACCGTTCCCACGCGGCTGGGCTCGGCGTGATGGGGTCCGATCACACGGACCGCCGGCTTCGAGTCGAGGAACTCGATCAGACGACGCGTGGGTTCGAGTTCGAGTGCGGTCATCCGGGCGAAGGCCTCGTCGAGGGCCGTATCGTCGAGGGGCGCGGAGTCGGTCGATCCCAGCATGTGCGCGAGATAGGCCTCGAGGGCGAGCAGGCCGGCACAGCCCTCGTGACTCGGGCCGCCCAGTTCGAACTTGTAGGGCAGGTCGTCGTCGGCGATGAAGAAGTGGTTGGGCCCGGTCAGTTCGGCCAGTGCATCGGCGCGTCCGTAGAGCGCGGCCATGTGGGGGCCGTAGACCTTGTAGGAGCTGAACACGTACCAGTCGACGTTCCAGGTGTCGCAGTCGATCCGACGGTGGGGAGCGTAGGCGACGCCGTCGACCACCACGCGGGCGCCGGCTTCGTGGACGCGTTCGGTGATCGCTGTGATGTCGACGATCTCACCGAGCAGGTTGCTCACGTGTGGGATCGCGACGAGGGCGGTGCGCTCGTCGAGCAGACGCTCGAGTTCGGAGAGCGGACAGCTGAACGTGGTGGGGTCCATGGGCCAGATCCGGACTTCGATCCCGTGCCGGGCCAGATTCCGCCAGGGGCCCATGTTGGCTTCGTGTCCGGTCTGGGCCAGGACGACGTTCTGACCGGGGTCCAGGACGCGCGCGTAGCAGTCGGACAGGACGTGGAGCAACGACGTGGTCGACGGACCCAGGATCACCCGACCGCGCCGAGCGCGCATCAGCCGCTCGATCCACGCGTGGGCCGCGTCGACGGTGGCCGTGGCCTTCCGGCTGCGCTCGTACCCGGCCCCGAGCTGGACGTAGGACTCGAGCATGTAATCGCGGATGGCGTCGGCCACGACGCCGGGGACCTGCGAACCGCCGGCGTTCTCCAGGAACACGGGGCCGTCGGCCAGGGCGGGAAAGGCCGCGCGGACGCGCGCGCGGTCGGCGTCGGTGACCTGCGGCAGTTCGGAAGGATGCACGGATCGGACCTCGGGATCGATGGACCTGGACAGCGAGGGGCGATCGTAGCCGCGCGACGGGCACAGCGCCACCGTGGGGCTGCGCCGGGCGTCACGAGGACACCGCGCGGGGCTGCTCCGGTCCGGATCCGGCACCGGAACGTTCCTTGCTCCGTTGGCGGGGAACGATCTTCCGCCCGGTCCCGCGGAGTCCTTCGGAGCGTCCATGGAGAGCTGCCCGACCACGATCGACCCCGGCATCGACCGCGATCTGCGGTTCGTCGAACGTCTGGTGCGTACGGTCGGGTCCTCCCTCGACGTGGGCGACGTGGCTGCCCGGTCACTGCCGATCCTCGTCGACGAGGTCGGTTGCGACTTCGCCGAGTTCCTGCTGCTCGACACCTTGAACCGGAAACTCGAGTTGGTGGATGCGATGCCCGCTCCGACGGCCCCGCGCCGTGAGCAGTGGCTGTTGCCGACCGGACTGGGCGCGAAGCTCCTGACGTCGCCGACCGTCCTGGACCTTTCCGCCGACGACCTGCCGGGGCCGCTGCAGGACGGTGCCGAGCGCGTCGCGTTCCGGCTCACCGACGGCGACGCGACGGTCGGACTCGTTCTCCTCCCGGTCGGCAGTGGGATCGTCGGAGACGGGACCGGTGCCGACGTCCTCCTCCGAACGGTGGGGGGGTTGATCGGGTCGTGGGTCGCGCGCAGCCTCGTCCACGCGTCGCTGCTGACGGTCACCGATCGTCTGGACGCGGCCCGTCGTCTCCAGCAACACGTCCTCGATCACGTGTCCCACGAGTTCAACACGCCGCTCATGATCCTGAAGTCCGCCGCCGAGTTCGTCGACACCGACGACGGCGTCGAACGCAGCGCCTTCCTCGACATGCACGGACAGGCGCTCACCCGGCTCGAGGAGCTGGTGCAGGGCGTGCTCGAGGTCGCGTCGCACAGCTCGGACGGCCAGGTGCTCGAGGTGAGCGCCGACGATCTGCGGGGCGTGGTGTTCGAAGCCGTGCTCGACGGAGCCGCGTGGCGGCGGGATCGACTCCGCCGCAGCATCGACGTCTCCGGCGATCGGACCTGGCGGCTCGACGTCGAGGGCCTGGGGCTGACGGTGGAACACCTGCTGCGCAACGCGTGGAGCTTCGCCGTCGACTCCGGCGGGCGGGCGGGGCTGATCGTGCACCTCGAGCACGCCGAGCGGACTCCGGTGTTGCGCGAGCGCTTCGAACACGCGCTGCGGGACCTCGCGGCCGATCGTGATCCGGGCGATGTGGTCGTGTCGGATCCACACGGCGACCAGTTGGTGGTCGAAGTGCTCGACACCGGGATCGGGATTCCGGCCGACGAACTCGAGTTGGTCTTCGAGCCCTTCACGCAGGCCCACAATTCCCCGTTGCGCGGTGTGTCCGGGGCGGGCATGGGCCTGGCCGTCTGCCGGAAGCGTGTCCGGTCCATGGGAGGCCGGATCGAACTGGCTTCCGAGCTCGGTCACGGGACCCTGGCCCGCGTGACGATCCCGCTCACTTGACCGGATTTTCGCCGGGATCTCTCGATGCCCGACACGGAGTTCGTGCGTCGTCGCTCTCTCCGTTGATGCACGTGCACCGGCACCGGGGAGTCCCCCTGGCGAAGGCCCGCGCGATGGGAGATACTGTCGGCTCATGACGCGGAAACCCTGATCCCGGAAAGGTCGACGCATGAGCTTCAAGTTGCCCGATCTGCCGTTCTCGCCCGACGCGCTCGCGCCCCACATGAGCGCCGAGACCTTCGAGTACCACCACGGCAAGCATCACAACAAGTACGTGACCACGCTCAACGAACTGGTCGACGGCACCCCGATGGCCGACAAGGGCCTCGAGGAGATCGTCATGGAATCCGAGGGGGGTGTCTTCAACAACGCCGCGCAGCACTGGAACCACAGCTTCTTCTGGAACTGCATGTCGCCCGACGGTGGCGGCAAGCCCGGTGGCGAGCTGGCCGCGGCGATCGAGCGGGACTTCGGCAGCTATGACGCCTTCGTCGAGAAGTTCTCGAAGACGGCCGCCACGCAGTTCGGTTCGGGCTGGGGCTGGTTGGTGGAAAAGGACGGCAAGCTCGACGTGATCAGCACCGCCAACGCCGATCTCCCGATGAAGCACGGCGCCAACGCCCTGCTGACGATCGACGTGTGGGAACACGCCTACTACATCGACTACCGCAACGCGCGGCCGAAGTTCATCGAGGTCTTCATGAAGGAGCTCGTGAACTGGGACTTCGTCGCGAAGACCATGGCCGGCTGATCCCGGCGCGCGCTTCGCCACGCTCGGAGGGCGGTTCCGGATCCGGAACCGCCCTTCTTCCTGTAGGGCCGTCGTTTGCCGATTCGAGGTCCCCTCTGGTATCCTTCGAACTCGGCCCGCTCCCGCATCGCGCCCCCTCCGAGGACTCGTCGACATCATGCACCGCTCGCCGCAATTGCAGGCCCTCGCGGGCCTGGCCCTGTTCGCCCTGCTCGTCCTGGTCACTCCGGAGCCCACGGGGCCCGAGTCCGTCGACTGGACCGTCGCGGAACGCGAGAAGCTCACCGAGCGCCTCGCCCACGCCGAGCCCGGATCGCCCCGGGCGATCAAACTCCAGACGAAGATCGGTCGGATCGACGCCTACCGAGAGGGTCGCCCGCAGCCGGGTTTCCCGGACGAGTACGCGCGCTTCCTGCAGGAACGGAAGATTCCCAGCGACCGGACCGCGGTCGAGTACGAGCCCGGCTACCAGATGCGTGAGATGCAACGCTCGATCGCGCTCCGCCGGGCGCCTGCGATCCAGCTCGACTGGAAGGAACGCGGTCCGGGTAACGTGGCCGGACGTGCCCGGGGGTTGATCGTGGACCCCGACGATCCCAGTGGGGACACCTGGTTCGTCGCGAGTGTCGGCGGGGGTGTGTGGAAGACCGTCGATGCCGGGGCGACGTGGACCGAGCTGACGCAGGACGTACCGAACCTGCAGATCTCTGCCATTGCCATGGCCCCGTCGAACACCGACGTGATCTACGCCGGCACGGGTGAGAGCTTCTGGAACATCGACGTGATGAACGGCAACGGGATCCTGAAGTCGACCGACCGCGGCCAGACCTGGGCCCAGCTGGTCTCGACCGTCGACGATCCGCGGTTCAACAACATCTCGCGAATCATCGTCGATCCGACCGACGAGAATCTCGTGCTCGCCTCGACGACCACCGGGCGCTACAAGAACTCGCTGAACAGCACGTCGAGCATCTTCCGCTCGACCGACGGCGGGACGACCTGGACCGAGGTGCACCAGGAGACCAACGCGGCCACCTTCGGCGGCGGTCGCGTGCTGCAGTTGATCGCCGATCCCACGGACTTCGACGTGCAGTACGCCACCGTCTTCGCCGGTGGTGTCCTGAAGTCCACCGACCGCGGGCTGACCTGGAATTCCGTGAACAACGGCATCACCGACTTCGCCGGGCGCTTCGAGCTGGCGATCTCGCCGGTGAACACCGACTACCTCTACGCCTCGGCACAGGGGTCGCAGCACAGCGAGCTGTGGGTGTCGCTCGACGGTGGCGCGAACTGGTTCGAGACCCTCGAGTCGGGCGATGAGCCGAACTGGCTCGGTGCGCAGGGTTGGTACGACAACACGATCATCTGCCACCCCACCGATCCGACGATCGTCTACGTGGGCGGCCTCGAGCTGTGGAAGATCCAGTTGCAGTCGCTCGGGTCGTCGACGCGGTCCACGTCGCGACTGGCCAGCTACTCCTTCCCGCATCCCGACCACCACGACATCCAGGTGGTCCAGCCCGCCGGTGGCGACTGGTACCTGCTCGCCACCAGCGACGGCGGGATCGCCCGCACCGCGAGCTTCGAGTCGGGCTTCACGCAGCCGACCGACGGCATGGTCACCACCCAGTTCTACGGCGTCGACAAGCGTCCCGGCGCGAGCGCCTACGTCGGCGGAACGCAGGACAACGGCACCTGGCTGTCACCGGTCGACCCGCAGGGGACCACGCCGTGGTCCTTCGTGATCGGCGGCGACGGCTACGAGGCCTCGTGGCACTTCGACGATCCGCTCAAGGTGATCGGGGGCTCGCAGTTCAACGGTCTGCAGCGCTCGCTCGACGGCGGAGTCACGTGGCAGAGCGCTCGCAACGGTCTCGAGGACACCGGCAGCGCCAGTGCGCCCTTTGTCACCAAGATCGGTCAGAGCAAGTCGCGTCCCGACGTGGTCTACGCGGTCGGCGTGCAGGGCGTCTGGCGTTCGACCGATTTCGGCGGCAGCTGGGACCTGACACCGATCCCCACCGCCATCTGGGGTGGGTTGAGCAGCTTCCACGACGTGCGGGTGAGCGAGCCCGACCCCGACGTCGTGTGGGCCGGCTCGCGGATGGACGGAGCGGGAACCCTGTCGGTGTCCACCGACGCCGGTGTGACCTTCGATCCCGTGTCGGTGTACGCGGGCGAGACCCTCGGGCGCATCTCGGGGATCGCCACGCACCCGGTCGAGCCGAACACCGCCTTCGCGCTGTTCTCGTTCGCCGGCCGTCCCAAGGTGCTGAAGACCACCGATCTGGGCGACACCTGGACCGATCTCAGCGGGTTCGAGGGCACGCAGACGAGCACGAACGGATTCCCCGACGTGGCCGTCTACGACCTGGTCGTCTTTCCGAACGACACGAACCGGATCTGGGTGGGCACCGAGATCGGCCTGGTCGAGTCGCTCGACGGCGGCGCCACCTGGGCACTGACCGACAGCGGACTGCCGTCGGTGGGCATCTGGAACCTGCGCGTGGTCGAGGACGAGGTCGTGGTCGGCACGCACGGTCGCGGGATCTGGTCGGTCACGCTGCCGGAGCTGGAGGAAGGGCTCACGTTCAACCCGCTGCTCGAGCTCGTCGCCCAGCGGCCCGACGGCATGCTCAGCGTGGACTTCAACCTCCGCTCGGTCTACGACAGCACCGACGTGCTCGTGAACGGGCAGGTGGTCGACAGCTTCGGTCCGAACGAGCGGCGCCAGCTCGAGTCGATCCTCGTGCCGGTGACCCAACCGGGGACGAAGACCGTGACGGTTCGGGGCGTGAAGGACGGCACCGAGTACACCTCGGTGGATCGTTCGGTCGACGCCCAGGTCTTCGATCCGCCGACCATTCTGTTCTCGACGTCGATCGACGACGGGAGCGACTTCGGACTCGACGGACTGGACGTCGGGACGGCGGCGTCGTTCCAGGGAACGGGTCTGCAGAGTCCGCACCCCTATCCGGACGCCGCGTCGATGGTGGCGGTGCTCTCGCAACCGATCCGGATCCTGGAGTCCTCCCGCCTGGTCTACGACGAGGTCGCCCTGATCGAGCCCGGAGAGCCAGGGGCCGCCTTCGGCCAATTCGGGTTCTGGGACTTCGCGGTGGTGGAGGGCACGATCGACGGGGCGAACTGGGTGCCGCTGATCGACGGCTACGACGCCAATGCCGATCCGGTGTGGCTCAGTGCGTACAACAACAGTCTGCCCGGAGACGCCTCGATGCTGCGCACGCGCGAGGTGTCGCTGTCCGACGTGTTCCCCGTCGACTCGAACATCCTGATCCGCTTCCGTCTGAGCAGCGACGGGTTCGTGAACGGATGGGGCTGGTGGGTGGACGACGTACGGGTCGAGGCCGACGCCACCGATGCCCCGTCGGCGGGCCGCGTGGCGCTCGAGCAGAACGCGCCGAATCCGTTCAACCCCAACACCACGATCGCCTTCTCGTTGCCGCGCCGGGGCCCGGTGAAGCTGCAGGTCTTCGACGTGCGGGGTCGTCTGGTGCGAACGTTGGTCGACGGGGTCCGGGCCTCCGGTCGCCACAGTGTCGTGTGGGACGGAACCGACGACTCCGGGATCGGTGCGGCCAGCGGCGTGTATCTCTACCGCCTGACGGCGGCCGGCGATGTGCGGCAGAACAAGATGACCCTCGTCAAGTAGGTCCCGAGTGGCCCTGACCAGACGCCCCGTCGGTGGTTCCGGCGGGGCGTCTCCGTTGCCCGTTCAGGCCTCCACGCCGGTGATCCAGGGCTCGATCACCTTGCGCAGGCGGGCCACGGTGATCGGTTTCGCAACGTAGTCGTCCATGCCGGCGTCGAGGCAGGACTCGCGATCGCCCTGCATGGCGTTGGCCGTCATGGCCACCACCGTCACCCCGGGATCGAGCACGCCCGATTCGGCGGACCGCAGTGACCGGGTTGCCTCGAAGCCGTCCATGACCGGCATCTGGCAGTCCATGAACACCAGACGGTAGCGCCGACGGCGGAGGCATTCCAGCGCCTCGACACCGTCCTCGGCGACGTCGGCGCGGATTCCGAGCTTCCGCAGTGCGGCCACGGCGACCCTCTGGTTCACCGGGTTGTCCTCGACGACGAGGGCCGTCTGGTCGTGGCCGATGTCCTCGGCCTCGCCGGTCGAACGAGCGGGCGAGACTTCGGTCGCCTGGTCCGCTTCGTTCCGGGTCCGTACGCGGACGTTGAACCAGAAAGTGGACCCCCGCCCGGGTGTGCTCTCGACGCCGATGTCGCCGCCCATGAGTTCGGCGAGCTCGCGCGAGATGGCCAGGCCCAATCCGGTGCCGCCGTAGCGGCGGGTGGTCGACGAATCGAGCTGCGAGAACTTCTCGAACAGCCGATCCCGGTCCGCGGGAGCGATTCCGACACCCGTGTCCGACACGTGGAACCGGAGGACGACGTGATCACCCTCGGTCTGTGCTGCCTCCACACCCACGAGGACCTCTCCGTCGTCGGTGAACTTGAAGGCGTTGGCGGTGAGGTTCACCAGGATCTGCCGCAGCCGTGTGGGATCGCCGCGCAGGGCCGTGGGCGTGGCGGGATCGGTGCGGCAGGCGAAGTCGAGTCCGCGGCTCTCGGCCTCGAACTCCATGATTGCCGCGAAGTCGCGGAGCATCACACCGAGATCGAAGTCGACGTCCTCGAGCTCGAGCTTGCCCGCCTCGACCTTCGAGATGTCCAGGATGTCGCCGATGATGCTCAGCAGGGCCTCGCCGCTCGTGCGCACGGTTTCGGCGTAGCTGCGCTGTTCGTCCTCGAGGTCGGTACCGAGGAGCAGGTCGGTCATGCCGATGACCCCGTTCAGCGGGGTGCGGATCTCGTGACTCATGTTGGCGAGGAACTCGCTCTTGGCGCGGTTCGCCCGATCGGCCTGCTCGGCGAGGTGGCGGGCGGTGGCGTTCTTGCGTTCGAGCCGTTCGTGCGCCCGGCGGAGGGCGTGTTCGGTGCGGACGCGTTCGGTGACGTCACGGCTGACGATCGTGGTGCCGAGGTACTCGCCCTTCGGGCCGCGCCGCGGCGACAGGCGCGCGCTGTACCAGCGTTCGCGACCGTCGATGGGGAGTGAGTAGTCGAAGCTCGCGGTCTTGCGATCGCCTCGCAGGGACCGCAGCGTCCGGCGAAGGGCCGCGGACACCGACGGCGGCAGGACCTCGCCGTAGTGACGGCCCTCGAAGTTCTCCGGCGCCGCGTAGAGAGGGCGGTCGACCCGCATCTGTGGAATCCGCACGAAACAGTCCTCGTCGTCGAGGAGGAAGATCAGGTCGTCCATCGATTCGACGGTCGAGCGCAGCAGTTCGCCCTGCTCGAGCAGCGCCCATTCGGCCCGTTTGCGGTCGGTGATGTCCAGCATCACCGTCACGGCCTCGGCGTCGCCCTGCTCGTCGATCAGTTCTCCCGAGAACAATCCGTGGACGATCTGGCCGTCCCGGGTGCGCACGTCGAGTTCGACGTCGCAGATCCGGCCGTGCTCGACCAGGCGGGCCGCCGTGTTCCGGTGGCCGGCGGGATCCACGAACAGGTCGAGTTCGTCGGCCGTCCGGCCGATCACTTCGTCGCGCGGGTGGCCGGTGCGGGCGACGAAGGCGTCGTTCACGTCGAGGAACCGACCGTCGTCGACGGAGTTCAGGGCCATCGCCGCGGGATTCGATCGGAACAGGCGCTCGAAGCGCTTCCGGGCGCACTGTTCCTTGCTCAGGTCCTTGTAGATCGCGAACAGGCACTCGCGTCCGTTCCACGTTCCGAACCACACGCGGGACTCGGTCGGCCACAGGCGACCGTCGGCGGTGTAGAGGGGCAGGGGGCAGTGGTCACGCTCGCCGCGGAGGATCTCCGCGAAGATGCGTGCGGCCTCGTCGCGGTGCTCGGGCGCGTGCAGGTCGAGCACGTGGAGTCCGACGACGCGGCTCGGGTCGCAGCCCAGACGCTCGACGAGGCGGCGGTTCGCGTACAGGAGGTTTCCGTCGAGGTCGGTCACGACGGCCACGTCGTGGATGCCCTCGAAGAAGGCCCGGAAGTTCCGTTCCCGGTCCTCGACCGTCTCCTTCGCGCGCTTCAGATCGGTCAGGTCCCGCCATGTGCAGAAGAGGGCGGGGCTCCCTCGATAGGTGATCCGGGTGAGGCTCACCTGAATGGGAATCGGGCTGCCGTCGCGGCGCTGGTGTGTCCACTCGAAGCAGCAGGAACCCTCCTGGTAGGCGAGGTCGGTCATCTGGCGGGCGAGTGTCTTCGACTCACCACCACACGGCTGCTGGGGTGGGGAGAGGTCGCCGGGGTGGAGCTGCTCGACGTCGCGGGGCGAGCCGTAGCCGAGGATCCGGGCCGCTGCGGCGTTCGCCCGGACGAAGCGGTCCCGCGTGAGCAGCCACATGGGGTCCTGTGCGCACTCGAAGAGGGCGCGGTAGGTGCCCTCTTCGAGACTCTCCTCGCGATCGGTCTGGTCCCAGCGATCGCGAGTCCGCTCGTCCGGACCCGAGCTTCGCGTCATGCCGTGTTCTCCGGTGCAAGGGGGTGGCCGGCGCGGAGAGGACCGCACTCGACCGTCACCGGGCGCGTACGAGTGGAATCGTCACGGTTTTCCGGATCTTGAGCCCGGAATCCGGCCGGAACGGATCAGTGGCCCACGATCGCCCGGTGCACGGCACCCAGGATCCGATCGCGCACCGCCCGGCGCAGAGGTGGGACGACGGTGTCGACCTGCAGGTCGAAGCTTCCCGCGACCGTCACGGAGTCGGTCGCGGCCCCGGCGGCGTCGCGCATCTCGCCGCGGCCGCTCAGCGCCCCGAGGATCCTCTCGTCGTCGGCCCGGTCGAGGGTCAGGGTGCCGTCGAATCCGACCAGGGACCACATGCCGTCGTTGCGTTCCTCGGTGTAGACCAGGGTCGCCGCCGGTTCCGCATCGCCGAGCGACAGCGTGAAGGGAACACCGACCGGTGCGTCGTCGGGAATCGTCAGGACCACGCTCTGTGTGGGTCCGGGCGGGAAGTTGCGGCCGGTGATCGTCCAGGCGCCGCCGGAGGAGCGGGCCACCTGGACGATGCGTTCGTCGAGCAACAGGGACGGCAGACCGTCGCTGTCCTCGATCGTCATCGAGAACTCCCCCAATGGGGGCTGTGTTCCCATGGTGTCGCACCCGGCGATGCTGTCCGAGATGCGGATCGCGTCGCCGACGAGTTCCTCGCACGTGCGATCGAAGAGATCGCCGCATTCGAGGGAAGTGGTGAAGTCGTAGTGCCCGGTGAACGCGTAGGAGTTCGCGTCGTCGTCGAGAGCCACCTCGACCTCGGCGGAGAACCCGATGGTGCATTCACCGAAGTCCGTGGTTCCGTCGCACGAGAGGAAGAGGGTGCGCCCGTTCCAGGTCTCGGTGCACTGGTCGCTGTATTCGTCGAACTGCTCGAAGAGATGGGTCTGGTCCGGGCACACGAGGACGGTGTCGACGGTCGTGGAGCGCAGGAGCAGTCTCGCCGGCTCGTCTCCGCAGGGTGAGGTGGTGGTGGTCTGTTCCCAGACGCCCTGCCACTGCTGGGGGACCTCGTCGGGGGTCGGACCGGTGCCGCCGTCGTCGTCGTCGTCGCAGCCGGCGGTCATGACGACGAGCGAACAGAAGAGGACGGCGAGAAACGTCGATGCCGAGCGCGTGTTCATGACGGACAGCCTCCGAGGACGATACGGAACGTGTCCGGTCAGACTCGCAGAGCCCGCGACCTCGTACGCCGGGGCCGTCACCCAGGCAGGGGTGGGTGATCGTCGGGAAGGGACACCGGCGGATCGCGTGGTCAGAAACGCACCTGTGCCTGGACGTTCGCACCGCCGAAGTCCTGGGGGTCGGGTTCGTGGCTGATCAGCGCACGGAACCACCCGCGGTCGTCGAACGCCAGCGTCCACCCCAGGGAGAGCTTCGCGGCGACGGCGTCGCGGTCGGGCCCGTACAGGTCGGAGGCCGGGGTGGTGGTCCACTCGTGGTCGGTTCCCATCCATCCGAGGTCGATCCAGTGACCGCCACCGAGGGACCGCTCGACGAAGACGCCGCCCAGGAACTCGTCGCGGTCGTGTGTGATGCGGCCCAGGTCGTTCTCGTACTCCATCGCGTGGAGCTGGCCGCGGATCCTCCAGTGCCGGCTCAGATCCTCTTCCCAGGCCAGGCGCACGTGACGCCAGCGGCTGTCCTGGCGATGGCCCGGCGTGGGTTCGACGCCGGGAGGTGGGGCGTCGAGCTCCTCGAAGTCGCGGTGCTCGACGCGCAGTTCGACGATCCGTCCGGTCTCGCGGTAGCGGAGGGCATGACTCGACCAGCTGCGTTCGCGCCGCAGGAAGGCGCGGTCGGGGGAACGAGACCGATCCGGGAATCGCCGCTCGGAGGGGCTGAGTACGGTCCCTTCGCTCGAAACGCTCCACCGTCCACGTTCGAAGTGGGCGGCCCAGGTGGGGCCGTCGGCCTCCTCCTCCAGGGTGGCGTCCAGGTCGTTCTTCTCCCCGTACAGGAAGTCGTCGCGACGCCAGCCGGCGCGCAGGTAGTTGCGGCGCGAGGCGTCCGTCCACACCAGCCCCGGGACGACGTCCAGGTCTGCCTTGTCCGAGGTGGGGTGTGTGACGATCTCGGCGCCGAAGCGACCCCACGGCGTGGCGAGGTTGCCGACCTCGATTCCCAACCAGTTCTGCCGCTCCGGACCGTCGAGGTGGGGGCTGGCGGTCCAGTCGAGACGGTAGAGGAAGCGGAAGTGGTCGCCGACCGCTTCGGCTGCCTCGACCCGTACCAGCGTGGCGAGGTCGTTCGTCGAGATGCTGCCGATGGTGGCCTGGAGTCCGCCGTGTCTCATGCGATGGCGTTCCCACGCCGCCTGCCAGCGCAGGGGCAGCGAGTAGTTCACCAGCGGGTGCAGATAGAAGAGGTCGGCCGGAGCGTCGAAGCGCGTCGGTTGCGCCCCGGCGGGAGGAGCGAGGACGACGACGGTGGCGAGTGTGAGCAGGAGTGATCGCATCGTGCCGTGGGATCGCGGGGGTCGGGAGCTTGGACTTCGGCTACACTGCGCCGCACAGTCTACGCGAGGATCGGCGGACGGCGCCGCTGCTTCGCCTTCTCCCCCCCGAGGAGCTCGACCATGGCCCTGACGATCGTGGCCCAGTTCCAGGCGCGCCCCGGCATGGAAGCCGAACTCGAGACGGCGCTGAAGATGCTGATCCTCCCGACCCGGGCCGAGTCGGGATGCGAGGTGTACGAGTTGCACCGATCGCTCGAGCAGCCGGGCTTCTTCCACTTCCACGAGATCTGGAGTGCGGATTCGTACTGGGAGGCCCACATGCGGTCACCGCACATCCGCGAGTTCACGACGCGGTCGGAGGAACTCGTGGCGGAGTCGCGGATCCTGCAGCTGGAGCCCGTGGGCTGATCCCGGACGGCCGTCCGGAGGTCTCGAAATCGAAATGGCGGATGCGGTCTCGGGGCTCTTATGTGGACGTGAGTATCCGAATTTAGTCCCGAAGGCCGCGAGGTCCGCCATGCTCCGCCAGGTCATCCGGATCGACGAAGAAGCGTGCGACGGCTGTGGGGAGTGCGTCCCCGCCTGCCACGAAGGCGCGATCGAGATCATCGACGGCAAGGCCCGTCTGGTCGACGATCGCTTCTGCGACGGGCTGGGCGATTGTCTCGGGGAATGCCCGCAGGGCGCGATCACGCTCGAGACACGCGATGCCGTGGCCTTCGACGAAGCGGCGGTCGCAGCCCGCGTTTCCACCCGCCCCTTCGCACCCGCGCCGTGCGCGTGTCCGGGAACGGCGGCGCAGGAACTGGAGCGCGAGCCGGCTCCCGGTCGCGGCTCGGACCGTGTCACCAGCCAACTCGGCCAGTGGCCGGTCCAGTTGCGGTTGCTGAATCCCGCGGCGCCGTACCTGGCCGACAGCGAGTTGCTGCTCTGCGCCGACTGCGTTCCGTTCGCGGTCCCCGACTTCCACGCGGACTACCTACGCGAGCGGACCGTCGCGGTGTCGTGTCCGAAGCTCGACGACCTACCGGAGATCGCGACCCGATTGGCCGCGATCCTGGCGCAGGCGCGACCGCGGAAGGTCGTGGTGGCACGGATGACGGTGCCCTGTTGCGGCGGTCTTCTCGAAGCTGCACGGGCGGCACGCACGCGTGTGGGGTCGGACGTGCCGATCGAGGTCCACACGCTCGATCCGCGTGGCGAGCGGGTCGAGACGTCGAGGCTCTGAAGCTGTCGCGCGTTTCACAGGACACGATATCACACTATGTCCACGCCATCCTCCCTCCTACCATACCGGAATTGGTTTCGGCGCATCATCGGAAGGTGTCCTCTTGAACGACGAGTCTCCTCGCGCGAACGACCACGGGAGCGGCGGTAGCCGGCGCAGCTCGACCATCTCGCTGTTCGCCAATCCCATCTCCGTGGTCGGCCTCTGGATCGCCGGCGTCTCCTTCGTGGTGACGCTGCTGCTCATGGCGATCGAGATGACCTCGAGCAGCCATAACCCCTACCTCGGGATCATCACGTTCGTGGTGTTGCCGGTGTTCATGGGGCTCGGGATCGTGGTCGCGATCTTCGGCGCGCTCCGCGAGCGTCGGCGCCGCGCCCGCGGCGAGGACGACGCCCACTGGCCGGTCCTCGACCTGAACGCAGCGCGCCAGCGGCGGGCCCTGGCGTGGATCTCCGCGGCCGCGGTCGTCTTCCTCGGCCTGTCGGCCTTCGGGAGCCTGAAGGCCTACGAGTACACCGAGACCAACGAGTTCTGCGGCACCGTCTGCCACACGGTCATGGAGCCGGAGTACACGGCCTACCAGCACTCGGCCCACTCGCGCGTGCCGTGCGTGGACTGCCACATCGGTCCGGGCGCCGAGTGGTTCGTGCGGTCGAAGATCAGCGGCGCGTACCAGGTGTACGCGGTGGCCGCCGACGTCTACCCGCGTCCGATCCACACTCCGATCAAGAACCTCCGCCCGTCGCAGGACACCTGCGAGAACTGCCACTGGCCGCAGAAGTTCTTCGGCGACACCTACATCACGCGCAACTACTACCTGACCGACGAGGAGAACTCCCACACCCGGCTCGATCTCATGCTCCGCGTCGGCGGTGGCGATGGCCGCGAGGGCCCGCGCGAGGGCATCCACTGGCACATGAACATCGCCAACGACATCGAGTACGTCGCCGCCGACGAGCGCCGCCAGAAGATCGACTGGTTCCGCGTCACCCGGCTCGACGGCTCGGTGAGCACCTACGTGCGCGAGGGCAGTGGGTTGCCGCACGACGAGCCGCCCGAGGGCGAGGTGCGCTCGATGGACTGCATCGACTGCCACAACCGGCCGTCACACCGCTTCCTGCCGCCCCAGGTCGCCATGAACGCGGCGATGGCCCGCGGGGAGATCTCGACCGATCTGGCCGGGATCAAGGGGCTCGGGGTGGAGATCCTCGAGGACGAGTACCAGTCCAAGGACGAGGCCCTGGAGGTGATCGAGACCACGCTCCGGGACGAATACGCCGACGCCGACCACGCCGGACTGGTCGCGCCGGCGGTCCGCGCGATCCAGGAGATCTACCGGGTCAACTACTTCCCTCAGATGAAGACCAACTGGAAGGCCTTCCCCGAGAACACCGGTCACATGTGGGCGCCCGGCTGCTTCCGCTGCCACAACGGTGACCACGTGAACGAGGCCGGTGAGTCGCTCACCCGCGATTGCAACGCCTGCCACGTGATCCTGGCCGAGCAGCCGCCGCAGGGTGACCAGATGATGTCGCTGGTCGGCGTGGACTTCCAGCACCCCGAGGACATCGGGGAGCTCTGGCGCGACATGAGCTGCGTGGAGTGCCACGCGCCCTGAATCAGAGTCGAGGTCTCTTCAGATGGAAGTCGGTCGCGCCCTGGTAGATCGAGGCCAGGGCGACGATCGCCGGTTCCCCGTAGTTGCGGCCGATGAAGGTGATGCTCGTCGGAGTTCCGTCTTCACGGAATCCGTTGGGCAGGACCACGCACGGGTGGCCGGTGAGGTTCGTGATCAACAGTGACGGCCCGGCGAACGCGGGGGCGACGTAGCCGTCGAGGTCGCCGAGTGCGTCCTCGAAGGCGCGCATGAGCTGCGTGCGGGCCCGCTGCGCCTGCACGTACTGCACCCCCGGGACCAGTTGCGCCGCGCGGAACACGTTCGGCCAGGCGTTCACGACCTGCCGCACGAGTTCGTCGTCACGATCGGTGCGGGTGAGCTCGTCGAAGGCGGCGGCGCCCTCGACCTGCAGGACGACCAGCATGGCGCCCACCGGCATCTCGGGAAAGGTCATCGGCTCGAACTCGATGCCCCGATCACGGAGCACGTCGAGCGTCGCGCGATCGAAGGTGGCACCCTCGTAGTCGTTGGCGAAGTTCTCCTCGGCGGCGCCGAAGCGAAGCTTCCGCATGGAGAAATCCGACGTCCCGCGCCAGTCGAGCGGTGCGGTCACCGACTCGGGATCCCCTTCGTGCGCCCCGTGGATCGCCTCGAGCACGAAGGCCGTGTCCTGCACGTTGCGGGCGATGGGGCCGATCTTGTCCATGCTCCAGGTGAGTGCCATGCAGCCGGTGCGCGGCACGCGGCCGAAGGTCGGGCGCAGTCCCGTGGCGCCGCAGCGCGAACAGGGCGAGACGATCGACCCGAGGGTCTCGGTACCGAGCGCGAAGGGCAGGGCGCCGGCGGCGACGGCCGAGGCGCTGCCCGCCGAGCTGCCGCTGCTGCCCTGCTCGGGATTCCAGGGATTGCGCGTGGTCTCGCGGAACCAGACGTCACCCCAGGCCAGCGCGCCGACCGCGGTCTTGGCCACGAGCACCGCGCCCGCTTCCTCCAGCCGGCGTACGACCTCGGCGTCGTCGTCGAAGGTCCGGGTCTCGTAGGGCTTCGCGCCCCAGGTGGTGCGTGCGCCGCGCGCGGCGAGCAGGTCCTTGGCGCCGTAGGGAATGCCGTGCAGCGGACCGCGCCACTTGCCCACGCGCTGCTCCTCGTCGAGCACGGCCGCGAACTCGCGGGCGCGGTCGGCGGTGCGGTCGATCACGAAGTGCAGCGTGGGGTCGAGTTCCACCAGTCGGGCCAGCGACGCCTCGACCAGATCGCTCGGCTTCAGCTGCCGACGACGGATCCACTCCGACAGGTGCTCGATCGGAGAGAACAGCAGCTCGATCTCGTCGGTCGGCGGTGTGCGCGGACGATCGCCGAAGATCGCGCCGCGCAGGGTCTCGGCCGGGTCCTGGGCGCGGTTCTTCGCCGAGCCCGAGACGTACGAGACCTTCTCCGGGTCGTCGTACAGCGGGCGGAAGCCCAGGGCGGGTGGGACCTCGTTCGGGATCGCCAGCGCGCGAATCGTCTGCAGGCTCTCGACCTGGTCGGTCACCGACTCGCGCATGAGCTCGCGCTCGGCGTCGGTGAACTCGAGTCCGGCCAGGATCTCGGCGCGGCGGATGACCTCGGCCGCGATCGCTTCGTCGGCCGCTTCCTCTTCGGCCTGCGCGCGGAGCAGATCGGGTGCGAGCGCGGCGGCCAGGGTGAGGGCCGCGGTGCGACCGAGGAAGGTACGGCGGGACGTGGTCGGGTTCGGATTCATCGCGGCGCGCTCCGGGCGAGGGACGGTGCGCGCGATCATACGGCGCCGGCTCGACCGGCTCAACGCAGCGTTCAGTCCTTCGCCACGAGCTCCTCGACCCGGGTGCGCAACTCGTCGGTGTCGATCTCCCCGTTCCACTGCGCGACGATCCGGCCCTCGGAGTCGAGCAGGAAGGCGGCGGGGATCGCTGGCACGCGGAACGTCCACCATGCGGGATCCTCGCCGCCGTCGTGGACGATCGCGTAGTCCACCGGTCGGCGTTCGAGGAAGGACTCGAGATCGTCGCGGTCCTCGTCGATGGACACCCCGACGATCCCGAAGCCGGCGTCGGCGAATTCGCGCGCCAGGGCGTCGAGCTCGGGCATCACCTTCAGACACGGAGTGCACCAGGTGGCCCAGAAGTCGACGAGCAGGGCGTTCTGGCCGGTCGGTTCGATCGCGTCCTCGTCGAGCGTCGACCAGCGGAAGTCCGGGGCCGGGCGCGGCAGTACGGGCGGCGCGTAGCCGGTGGGCATCTGGTCGAAGGCCTCGGCGCAGCCCTCCGAGCAGAAGCCGAAGTGGTCGCCCTCGTGTTCGCGCCAGTCGACGAGGCGCTCGGCGCCGTGATCGGCCCCGCGGCGCGCGCACACCACGCACTCGCCCTCCTTCGGCAGGTCGGCGGGCCAGTCGGCCGCCGCGGTGGGGGCGACGAGCAGGAACAGGAACAGAAGGCTGCGCTTCACGGGTTCTCTCCTCCGAAACCGGTGGACACCGACACGCCGGCGTGTTCGAGCCACACCCACAGCGCGGTGACGCTGAAGCGCCCCACGCTGACGCTGCCGAGCAGGTGGGTGCGCTCGCCGTCGTACATGGCACGGACGTCGAAACGCTCGCCGAGGTGCAGAGTTCCGCCGAAGGGCACGTTGAAGCCCTCGTCGGCCTCCGACCAGTTCAGGCTCACGTAGCCCGAAAGGGGAACTCGCGGCGACGGCCACCTCTTGGCGGCGGTCAGGTAGACCGAGGTCTCGCCCTCGTCGGTGCCGATGCGATCGGAACTCGTGCCGAGCGAAAGGGCGGGACGGGTGTGCGACTCGGTCAGCAGGAACAGGTTCGCGAGGGGGCCGATCTCGCTCTCACCCGGATTCCACTCGATGCCGACGTTCAGGCGCCGGTGTAGGCGGTGCATGAGCGTGCCGCGGTACCGCGCCCGGTCGACTTCGATGTCGACGTAGCGGGCCGAGACCTCCCACGCGAATCGTTGGCCGCTCCCCCGGAGCGGTGCGCCCTCGCCGGGTCAGCCGACTCAGGTGGGCGCGAGGCCCGAAGGGCGGCGGGGGCGCTCGTCGGACTGGGCGACGGCCGTTGCGACCGTCGCGGCCAGCATCGCGAGGAGGGCCAGCAGCGCGAACGTCGTGGATCGTGTGTGCATGCCGGGACGAGGGGGGTGACTGCACACCCTAGGGGGCGGGCCACGTCCGGGCAAGCCCGCCCGATCTCAGGGTCGTGCCGGCTCCGCCCAGAGGCGCACGTACGCACCGTCGGGGTCGTACCCGGCGGCCTGCCGCGCGGTGTCGAAGCGACGCCCCACGCGCGGATCGTTGCCCACGCCGGCCACGTAGGCCCAGTTCCCCCAGTTCGAGTGGGACGTCGTAGTCGATCAGCACGCTCCCGAACCACTCGGCGCCCCAGGTCCAGTCGAACCCGAGGTCGTGGGCCAGTTGGCTGGCCACGTTCTGACGGCCGCGATTGCTCATGTACCCCGTCGCCGCCAGTTCTCGCATGTTGGCGTCCACGAAGGGATCGCCGGTGCGGCCGTCGATCCAGCGCTCGAGCAGTTCGCGATCGTGCCTCCACGCGCGTCGTTCCCCGCGCAGTCCCTCGGGCCGGAAGAGCGCGTTGCCACGTTGGTCGGCGGTGAAGCGGAAGAAGTCCCTCCAGAGGAGTTCGAAGATCACCCAGTAGGTGCTGCGATTCGTCGTGCGCTCGGCCTCGTAGCGCCGCACCTCGTCGTGGACGCGGCGGGCGGAGATCGATCCCTGCGCGAGGAAGGGTGAGAACTGCGTGCTGTTCACCGGGTCCCCGGTGTCGAGCGCGCGGTGCAGGGGCTCGTGGTCGTCGAGACGGAGGTCGTTGCGGAACCAGACGATCGAAGCCGTCATGGTGAGTCTTCCCGGGGGCGTCGAGGAACGATTCGCCCGGATCGGCGCCGTCGATGCAACGGGCGCGTTTCGTGCTGCGCGCGGCGCGGGGTCTGTCTATCCTGATCCCCTCGCGCTCGTTCCCTCGTTCCACCGGAGGACCCACCGTGAAGCGTTCGATCTCGATCCTTCTGCTGCTCGCCGTCGCCACCGCTCCTCTCGGTTGCGCCACGAACAAGGGCACCGGCACGATCATCGGCGCCGGCGCGGGCGGCGTCGTCGGCGGCGTGATCGGCGACAAGGCCGGCAACACGGCCGTGGGCGCCATCCTGGGCGCGGCGATCGGCGGGGCCGCGGGTGCCTGGATCGGCAACTACATGGACGAGCAGGCCGAAGAGATCCGGCAGGACATCGAGGGTGCCGAGGTCGAGCGCATCGGCGAGGGCATCAAGATCACCTTCGATTCCGGGATCCTCTTCGCCTCGAACCAGGCCACGCTCGAAGGTCCCGCCCGTGCGAACATCGAGGAACTCGCGCGCATCCTGAAGAAGTACGAAGACACGAACGTGCTCATCGAGGGTCACACCGACAGCCAGGGCAGCGAGGACTACAACCTCGAACTGTCACGGCGCCGCGCGCAGTCGGTGGCGAACTACCTGGCCGGGCAGCAGGTCGACGCCACGCGCTTCACGCTGATGGGCTACGGCGAGACCCAGCCCGTGGCGAGCAACGAGACGCCGGAGGGCCGGCGCGAGAACCGGCGGGTGGAGATCGCGATCATGGCCAACGACGAGCTCAAGGCACAGGCCGAGCGGATCGCGGACTGACCGACGTCGGTCAGGCCGGGGCCAGGGCCTCGCGGATGGCGCGCGACAACTCGGCGCTGCGCGGATCGGTCTCGGGCGCGAAGCACGCGACGACACGCCCCCGCTCGTCGATCAGCAACTTGGTGTAGGCAGCATCGACGCGGCCGAAGGTCTGTTCGACCTCGTCGGCCAGCGGGTGGTGTGCCGCCGTTGCCAGCACGGGGATCTCGCCGGCTTCGCGGGCGGGAGTCATGTCGAGTTCGGTCTCGGTACCGATGGGGATCGCCACCACCTCGAGCTTCTCCGGACCGTGCCGGTGCCGCAGTTGGGCGAGTTCGGCGAGTTCCCGCTGGTCGACGCCGCGCACCGGAAGGGTCACCAGCAGGGTGAGGTGACCGCGGAAGTCGTCCAGCGTGAGGTCGTGTCCGTTGCGTGTCGGGAGATGGACGTCGTCCACCCGCGGGGCCTCGGCCAGCTTGTCGATCCGCTGGACGGCGTCGCGGCTGTTGCGCATCGACACGAACGAGAACGCGAGCGCGACCACGGCCACCGCACCGGCGAAGGCAGCGACCAGGAGGTCACTCATGGATCATCACCTCGATCGGGGACGGTCTTCGGCCGCCTCGTCGCGGCCGTTTCACACCGAACCCTAGGCGGGGCTGCCTTCGGCCGGCATCGGGGAATTCCCTTGGGCCACACCGGCAGAAGTCCCCTCGGCGGTGCTGCGCCTTCCTGGGCACTGTTCCCGTAGTGCGAACGCCCAAGGAGGGTTCGAATCATGATCCGCAGTCTCGACGATCTGACCCGCTATGCATTCCGCGCGCGCGACGGCGACGTCGGCCGCGTCCACGACTTCTACTTCGACGACGACGCCTGGATCGTCCGCTACCTCGTGGTCGACACGGGACGCTGGCTCCCCGGCCGTACGGTCCTGATCGCCCCGCAGGCGATCGAAGGCATCGATTGGAACGAACGGACCATCGACCTGGACCTGACCAAGGAGCAGATCGAGAAGAGTCCGGAGCTCGACGAGGACGAGCCCGTGTCGCGACAGAAGGAGAGCGAACTCTTCGACTACTACGGGTGGCAGCCCTACTGGTTGGCGACACCCGGTGCCATGGATTCGGTGGCACCCGTGGCCCCGTTGCGCTCGCGCCCGGTGAGTGGCCGCATCGGGGAGCCCGCCGACGGTGGCGATCCCCATCTGCGCAGTGTGCGCGAAGTGAACGGGTACGCGGTCGCGTGCACCGACGACGACGCCGGTGAGGTCCACGACTTCGCCTGCGAGGACGACACCTGGACGATCCGCTACCTGGTCGTCGACACGCGTCGTTGGCTTCCCGGTCGAAAGGTCCTGGTGGCGCTGGACTGGATCGCCTCGATCGACTGGGCTGGTCAACGCATCGAGCTCGAGCTCACCTCGGAGAAGATGAAGGAGAGCCCCGAGTTCGACCCCACCGCGCCGGTGAACCGCCGCTACGAGGAACGACTCTACGACTTCTACGGTCGTCCCCGGTACTGGACCGCCGACGAGGAGGAAGGGATCCGATGAAGCCCGCCGACGCCGCCGCCGACGAACGATCGACACCGGTGCGGCACCTGCTCGTCAGCGACGTCGACGACACGCTGCTGGGCGACGACGAGGCGCTCGCCGAGTTCCGCTCGTGGTACGAGAGCGCGCGGTCCTGGCTCGACCTGGCCTACGCCTCGGGTCGGTTCGTCGATTCCGTCGTTGCTTCGATCCACGAGGAGGGCCTGCCCGCGCCGATCGCGGTGATCGGCGGAGTGGGCACGCAGATCCGATGGTACCCGAGTGGCGATCGTGTCGAGGAATGGCCGGTCACGGCGGGCGAGCGTTGGAGCGCCGACCGGGTGAGGGAGGTGCTCGCGAGCGTCGACGGTCTGCGGCCGCAGCCTGCGGCCTCGCAATCGGAGTACAAGATCAGCTACTACTTCGAGAACGCCTCGCCGGGGCAGTTGAAGGCACTGCGGGACCTGCTCGACGAGGCCGGGCTCTCGACCGACCTCGTCTACAGTTCGCGGCGCGACCTCGACGTGGTCCCCCGCGGGGTGAACAAGGGCTCGGCCGCGCGCTACCTGACCGAGCAGCTCGACGTTCCCGACGACCACGTGCTGGTGAGCGGGAACTCGGCCAACGACCGCGAACTGTTCCTGCCGGGATTCCGCGGCATCGTCGTGGGCAATGCCGACGACGAGCTGAAGTCCGTGGGGGCGGAGGGTGCGTACCTGGCCCGGCAGGGCCACGCGCGCGGAGTCCTGGAGGGGATCCGCGCCTGGACCGAGAGCGGTGAGCGCTCTTGAGCGACGACTTCGTCTCGCGCGAGGGCTACGAGCGGGCCCTGGAGCTCCTCGTGGCGTGCAGCACCGAGGACGGCTTCCTGGCCGCGACCGAGAACACGGCCAACTACCGCCGGGTGTGGGGCCGCGACGGATCGATCGCCGGACTGGCCGCCCTCGCGTCGGGCCAGGACGACCTGATCGCCACGACTCGGCGCACGCTCGAGACCCTGGCCGCCCACCAGGGGCCGCACGGCGAGATCCCGAGCAACGTCGACGTCCGCACCGAACGGATCAGCTACGGTGGTACCACCGGCCGCGTCGACGCCAACCTGTGGTTCGCGGTCGCCTGCGGTCAGTACTTCGAGCGCACCGGCGACGAGGAGCTCCTCGACACGATCATGCCCACCCTCGAGGCGGTGCGCTTCCTCCTCGGTGCCTGGGAGTTCAACTCACGCGGGTTGTTGTACGTGCCCGCCACCGGTGACTGGGCCGACGAATACGTACACGCCGGCTACGTTCTGTACGACCAGTTGCTCTACCTGCAGGCCCTGCGCGAGTTCTGTCGCCTGCACGAGCATCTCCACGGAAGCCGCGACCACGAGCTGTGCGACCGCACCACACGCCTGGAACGGATCATCCGCACGAACTACTGGATCGATCCGAACGGCGACGAGATCCCGCCCGAGGCCTACCACGAGGTCCTGTACGCCAAGGCGCGCGACGTCTCGGCCGACCGGCGGGGTTGCTACTGGCTTCCCTTCTTCGCGCCCGGTGGCTACGGCTACCGCTTCGACGCCTTCGCCAACGTGCTGGCGTCGCTGCTCGGGGTGTCCGACGAGGAGCAGTGTGGCACCGTGGACGACTTCACCGCCGAGGTCACCGACGACTCGTGGTTGTTGCCCGCCTTCCACCCGGTGATCACGCCGCGCCACGAGGACTGGACCGAACTGCAGGTCACCTTCTCCTACGAGTTCAAGAACGAGCCCCACGAGTACCACAACGGGGGACGCTGGCCGCTGGTCACCGGATTCCACGTGGCCGATCTCGCCCGCCGCGACCAGCTCGACCGGGCGCGCTCGTACCTGCAGGGGATCCACCGGGCGAACCGCAGCCCCGACGAGGACGGCGAGCCGTGGTCGTTCCCGGAGTTCCTGCACGGCACCCAGCACACGCCCGGCGGGACCCGCGACCTGGCGTGGAGTGCGGCCGCCGCCGTGATCGGCGAGCACGCGGTGCGCGGTGAGCCGATCCTGCGGTGAGGAGGTCACTGTCGTGAAGCGATCGATCCTGGTTCGCGCCCTGCTCACGCTGCTGTTGGTCACGGCGGCGCGCACCGGTGGCGCGGAGTGTCCCGACCGCGTTCCCGCCGAGCAACTGCGGATCGAGATCACCTTCGTCGACGTCGGAGCCGCCGGCCCGCCCTCCGGCACGGATCCCGGAGAGCTGGCGCCCGCCCGGGCCACCGACACGATCCTCGTCGACGGGGACGGCGCCGCCCGGGCCGATCTCCGCGGACCGGGCCAGCCCCGTCTCCGCGGCGAGGTCTCGGTGGAGCGTCGCGTGATTGCCGATCTGCTGGCCCAGTTCTGCGAGGAATCCGACGAGGCCCGCGCCGGTGTCGTCGAGGAACCCGTCTACGAGTACCACCGTCGCGGTGACGAGTACCGGCGCACGGATCGATCCGTCCAGCCGAAGGGCACGACGGTCCGGGTGAAGATCCAGGTGGGGACGACGGTGGTCGCCTCGTCGGAGCACGACTTCGAGTCGCCCACCGATCAGCACCTGCTCGAGATCGTCTGGAGGCTGCGGCAGCGGGTGTTCGAGGAACTCGAGGCCCGCGCGCAGTGAAGCCTCAGCGGCCGCGGGACGCCCGGCGCATCCAGCCGGTCCAACTGGTCCGTTCCCGGCGCGCCGGGAGCACCTCGTGTTCCAAGTCCTGACTCAGGAAGACGACCAGCACGCCGCCGGCCGGGGGAACCTCCAGGGTCCTTCCGTCGTCGAGGAACACGCGCAGGCGCCCGCCGTCGCCGGGGGCCCAGTCGTCGTTCAGGTAGAGGCTCGTGGTGACGACCCGGGCGTCGCTGTCGGAGTGCTGGTCGCGGTGGCGCACGTAGGTGTGGCCGGCCGGGTAGACGGCCAGGTGGGCCTCGTAGTCGGTCAGACCGAGGTAGAGGTGCCGGTTCAGGACGAGGCGCAGATCCTCCATGACCGTCAGGAGCGGGGCCTGTTCGCGGGTCGGCCGGGCGGGATCCACCCAGAGCACCTCGTCGCCGCGAACCTCGAGGACGCGCCGCCAGCTCGCGCCGCGGCCCACGCCGGCCGGTCGGAAGGCGCCGGTGGTCCGCAGCGCATGAGCCTCGGTGCGGAGGCGCTCGACGAAATCGGCCGTGACGAAGTCGTCGACGACGACGTGGCCGTGGTCGGCGAGGCCGGCCACGATGCGGTCGGCGTGCTCGGCGAAACGGGGGCAGATGGACCGTGGCCGCGGCTTCCCCGCCGACCGGTCGCGGGGATCGGAGATCGCGTTCAAGGGCGGGCCTCGCGGTGGGAGACCGCCACAATCTAGCCGTGTCTCTCCCGGAGCACCCGTGAGGCCGCGACCATGGCGTCGAGTTTGCGGCCGGCGTTCTCGGCCTCGTTGACGCACCGGTTGGCGAAGCAGCCGAAGCCGCAGTCGGGATTCAGCAGGATCTGCTCGGGTCGCCAGAACTCGAGGGCCCGCTCGGCCTGCCGCACGATGTCCTCGACGGGCTCGGGATCGTCGGTCCGCGGGTTCACCACGCCCAGGCCGATCTCGCGATCGTTCAGCGCGCTTCCGACGACCTCGATGTCACCGGCCCTGGGCGTGGCGTACTCCAGCACGAGCTGGTCGACCTCCATGGCCTCGAAGCAGGGCAACAGTTTCGCGTAGTCGCCGGTCAGCAACACGTCCTCACGGCGGCTCCAGTTGCCGCGGCACACGTGCATGGCCGTGCGTACGCCCTCGACACCTCCGATCACCCGGTTGATCAGGTCGGCCGCGTATTCGAGCTCTGCACCCGCGTCCCGGCGGGTCGCCAGGGTCGCTCACATGAAGGTGCGGCGGTCGCAGTCCTCACCCATGACGATCTCGGTGAGCACCGGCTCGTCGAACTGCACGATGGCCGCGCCGGCGTCCCGCAGGTCGACGAGTTCGTCGTGCAGGATCCGGACGACGTCGTCGCCCATCTCGGTCTTGTCACCGTAGGAACGGTTGGAGTAGCCGTTCACCCACATGGAGCGGGTGAGCAGGTAGGGTCCCGGCAGGGTGACCTTCACGGGCGTGTCGGTGAGTTCCTGCACGAAGCGGAGCTCGTCCACGGCCAGGGGCTCGCGGCGCTCGAGGCGTCCCGTGCACGTCGGGTTCTTGATGGCCGATGCCGGGACGTCGAGCGTGGCGAGCATCTCGTCGAAGCTCGACTTGTCCTCGACGGTGTCGAGCATCTCGGCCAGCGACATGAGCTCGGTCCCCTCGAGCTTGTCGGTCACGAACGAGTAGAAGTTGTCGCGGTGGTGCTCGCCGTCGGTGACGACGTCGACACCCGCCTGCTCCTGGCGTGCGACGCAGGCCCGGACCTCGTCGTCGGCGATCCGGGCGAAGTCCTCGCGGGACATGCGACCCTTCTGCCGCGCACGGAGGGCCTTCAGCAGTTCCTTGCTCCGGGGCCAGCTGCCCACGGTGGTGACGTCGAACATCGGGTGGTCCTCGGGGGGAGCGTGGGCGCGAAGAGGGTGAGCGGCCGCCCGATCGGACGGCCGCCCCGATGGACTAGCGCAGCATGTCGAACAGGTAGGCGTAGGTGAGCGCCCACATGTACGCGCGCTGGTTCTGGTTGGCAGCCATGCCGTGGCCGCCCTCGGTGTTCTCGTAGTACAGCACGTCGTGGCCCATGTCGGTCATCTTCTTCACCATCTTGCGCGCGTGGCCGGGGTGTACCCGGTCGTCGCGGGTCGAGGTGTAGAAGAGCGCGCGCGGGTAGTCGGCGTCCTCCTCGACGTTCTGGTACGGCGACCACTCCTTCATGTACTTCCAGTCGTCGGTGTCGGGGTTGCCGTACTCGGCCATCCAACTCGCGCCGGCCAGGAGCTGGTGGTAACGCTTCATGTCGAGCAGCGGGACCTGGCAGACGACCGCTTCGAACAGCTCGGGGCGCTGCACCATGACCGCACCGACCAGCAGGCCGCCGTTGCTGCCGCCGGCGATGCCGAGGTGTTCGCGCGAGGTGATGTCGCGGTCGATCAGGTCCTCGGCCACGGCGATGAAGTCGTCGTAGGCCCGCTGGCGGTTCTCGCGCAGGGCCGCCTGGTGCCAGCGCGGACCGAACTCACCGCCGCCGCGGATGTTGGCGATCACGTACACGCCGCCGCGCTCGACCCAGGCCTTGCCCGTGGCCGCGGAGTAGCGCGGCAGCATGGACACCTCGAAGCCGCCGTATCCGTACAGCAGCGTCGGGTTCTGGCCGTCGGCCTCGAATCCCTTCGGGGTCATGACGAAGTAGGGGATCATGGTGCCGTCGGCCGACTCGGCCTCGTACTGCACCACGTCCATGCCCGAGGCGTCGAAGTACTCGGGCGTGCTCTTCACCTTCTCGGGCTCGGCGCCCGGACGCTTCAGGTAGAGGCTCGAGGGTGTGAGCGGATCGGTGTAGGTGAGGAAGTAGTGGTCGTGCTGATCGCTGGTGGCGGCCAGGCCGACCGAACCCATGCCGGGCAGTTCGACCTCGTCGCGCGTCCAGGCGCCGTCGTCGTAGGTCAGCTCGTACAGACGGCTGCGCACGTTGTCGAGGGTGACCAGCAGCAGACGGCTGCGCGTGTTGCTCACGCCCGACAGCGAGACACGCTCGCTGGGCTCGAAGATCACGTCGAAGTCGCGGCCACCGGCGAGGAAGGCGTCGAGGTCGATCGACAACAGCGCGCCCTTCGGATACGTCGTGCCGTCGACCTCCCAGTCCGACCGCAACGAGAGCATCATCTGGCCCTCGAAGAAGCCACGGGGCTGGGCGTCGCTCGGGATGTCGAGCTTCACCAGATGGCCGTCGAGCAGCATGCGGTACGTTCCGCGGAAGAACTCCGGCGTCTGGTAGACGAGGTCGTAGTCGCCCTGGTCGGTGCGGTTGGTGAAGGCACCGACCGAGACGTCCGTCTGCTCGCCGGCGTAGACCAGCTCGGCCTCCTCGAGCGGGGTGCCCCGCTCCCACAGCTTCACCAGGCGCGGATAGCCCGAATCGGTGAGCGAGCCCTCGCCGAAGTCGGTGCCCACCCAGACGGTGTCGATGTCCTTCCAGCCGACGTTCGACTTCGCCTCGGGCAGCTGGAAGCCGTCCTCGACCCAGGTCCTGGTCGCGGCGTCGAACTCGCGGACCACGGTGGCGTCGCCCCCGCCGCGCGAGAGGTTCACCAGGTAGCGCCGGTAGTCCGGCCCCAGGCCCTGGGCACCCTTCCAGACCCAGTTCTCGCCCTCTTCCTCGGCCAGGGCGTCGACGTCGATCACCGTCTCCCAGACGGGCTCGTCGCTCAGGTACGAGTCGAGGAAGGTCCGGCGCCAGACGCCGCGCACGTGCTCGGCGTCGCGCCAGAAGTTGTAGAGCCACGGGCCCTGGATCGACACGTAGGGGATCCGGTCCTGCGAGTTGTAGATCTCGAGCAGCTCCTGGTGGATCTCGTCGAACTCGGGGATGGCCTCGAGCTCGGCGGTGTCCTCGGCGCTGCGCTCCTCGACCCACTCGAGGGCCTTCTCGCCCTCGACCTCCTCCAACCACAGGTAGGGGTCGTCGTCGGAGGCCAGGGCCGGTGTGGTCACCAGCAGGGCACCGAGGGTCAACAGCAGGACGAAGCGGGGCATGTCGGCTCCCTTCGAGGGACGGGTCGTGGATACGGCAACGGTGCAATGTAAGGACTCCGTGCCCCCGTGTCAGGCACCGGCTCCGATCAGTCCTCGCCGTATCGGCGCTCGGTGAACCAGGAATCCGGATCGGTTCCGAGGAACGCGGCCATCTCGCCGACCACGTCCTCCGGGCGGTGCAGCAGGCCCTGGGCCCGGAAGTCGTTGAAGGTCTGGTGGCCCGGGAAGTGGTCGGGCGAGGTCGAGCGGGCCTCGCGCTGCATGTCGGTCTCGACCAGGCCGGGTTCGTAGCTGAACACCGCGGCCTCGTGGGACTGCAGTCCGGCCTCCTCGAACTCGGCGGCCAGGGTCTGGCCGGCGATCCGCAGCGCGGCCTTGGTGGCGCAGTAGTCGCCCAGGCCGGGGTAGGCGGAATGGGCGGCTCCCGACGACACGTTCACGATCCGCAGCCGGGAGCCCGCCGGCCGGATCTTCGCGAACCGGCCCATGAGGAACTGCGGGGCCGCCGAATTCACGGCGAACATCCGCCCCAGATCGGTGGCCTCGACGGCACGCATCCAGCTCAGCGAGCCGAACAGGGCCGCATTGTTCACCAGTCCCAGTCGCTCGACGCCGTCGAGCCGGGCGCCGACCACTTCGTCGACGAGCCCGGGCAGGGACTGAAGTTCGCTCAGGTCCGCGGCGTGGTGCGTGTAGCGATCGTGCTCGATCCCGGGGTCCCGGCGCGCCACACCGACCACGTGCCAGTCGTCGTGGAGCAGGAGGTCGACCAGGGCGCGGCCGATGCCCGAACTGCTTCCCGTGACCAGTACCAGTTTCTGCGCGGAATCCATGGTCCTCCGATCGCCGTCAGACGACGGCCAGCTTCATGTGCAGGGTGCAGGCCTTGCGCAGCGTCGCGGCGATCGGCGACCTGGCGACCGCACGCTCGAAGCATGCGCCCAGAGCCTCCTCGTCGTCCATGGACGAAGCGAAGCACTTGAGCGTGATCTCGGAGAAGCCGGGGTCGCCCTCCTCGGCGAGGCCCATCACCACGAGCACGTTCTCGAGCCGGCCGGTGGCGGTGATCTCGATGTCGTCGACGTCGAGCGAGGCCTGGCGGCACTCGTTGGCGAAGCCCGTGCTGATCGAGGCGGTCAGCGCCGTGAGCAGGTACTCGACCGCGCTGGCGTGCTCGTCGCGTTCCTCGAAGCTGGCGGGCTGGCCGACCTCGACCGTGAAGTTCCGGAAGTAGACCTTGCTGCGCATGGGCCCGGTGGAGCGGGCACGCACACGCCAATCGTACTCGCGGGCCTGTTGGAGGTCCTCGTCCAGGCCGTCGTCCTCGGCCTCGGCGGGCTCGCCGCGCCGCACGAAGTAACGCACGGTGCCGGGTTCGTCGTCGGTGCGCTCTCCGACGTACTCGTGGCCGGTCATGCGGCACCAGGGCGGGAGGTCGTCGCGGACCGTGGCCTCGCGGCTGCGGATCTCGAGGATCCCGCCCACCGGCACCTGCTGGATGTGCTGGCGGATCAGCAGCGCCAGCCCGCTGCCGCAGTCGAGGTCGCCGCCGTCGAAGACGTGGTCGGCGGCCGGGCCGTTCGAGCGATCGGCCATCACGATCAGTAGGCGCAGTAGCCGGAGCCGTCGGCCAGCCACTCGACCAGGGCGGCCCCGCCGGCGGGTTGCGCACCCTCGATCAGGTCGTCCTCGCCGATCGAGCGCTTCTTCATGCACGGCGAGCAGACCCAGATCTTCCCGCCTCCGCGGACGAACTTGTCGACCAGCTCCTTCAGCGGCGCGAAGGGCTCGCCTTCGTCGATCTTCTCGGCCTCGCCCGGGGCGGCGGCCCAGGCACCGTCGGCGCTCAGGAAGACCATGGTGTCCTTCTCGCTCGCCAGTGCGGCGTTGGCGACCACGAAGGCCAGGGTGGCCTTGTCGCCGTTGGTGCGGGATTCGGAGAGGGTGACGCAGAACTTGTTCGACATGTGCGCGGAACTCCGGGTTCGGGGACGGACGCGAATTCTGAACACTCGCACCGCGACGGCCCTCCTGCACGTCAAAACCGGGTCAAGGATGGAACGCGAACGCGGCGCCGGAGGACTCCGACGCCGCGTCCGACCGCAGGTGTGCGGGCCGCTATTTCAGCAGCACGACGCGCGCGGCGTGGCGCCCGGCGTCGGTCTGCAGACGCAGGTAGTACACGCCGCTCGAGACGGTCCGCCCGTCGTCGGTCCGGCCGCGCCAGGTGACCTCGTGGAGGCCGGCACCCCTCACGTCCCGGAGCAGGGTCCGCACGTGACGGCCGCGCGCATCGAGGACGTCGAGTCGCACGGGCTGCTCGCGTTCGAGGGAGAATTCGATCGAGGTCCGCGGATTGAACGGATTCGGTGCGATCGACACGAAGCCGGCCCTCGTCGCGGCCGGCGTGTCGCTCCACGGGTCGGTGACCGAGGTCCCGCCCTCGACGGTCACCGTGAAGGTGCAGAAGCCGAGGTTGCCGGCGGCGTCGGTGGCGGACGCGGCGACGACCGTGTCGCCGATCGGCAGGACGTCCGGCAGGTTGAAGACCGGGACCACCGACGATTCGCAGTTGTCGCTCACGGTGACCGCCTCGAGGGCCGTCAGCACCGAGGGATCGTCGCTCGGCAGTCCCTCGGCCGTCGTCGCCGACAGCACCACCGTGTCGGGACAATCCAGGGTGGGAGGTGTCGTCTCCTCGGTGGTGGTGAAGTCGGCATCGCTGATGTCGAAGAAGACGTTGCCGACCCCTTCGATGCGGATCCGCGCCTCGGTGGTGGCCGCGCAGGGGGTCAGCACCGTCGCCTGGCCGTCGTTGGGCGTGGCCGCGACGGCCTCGGTCCAGGTCACCCCGCCGTCGGCCGAGGTGAGGATGCGCACCTCGTCGGTCACGCTGCCGCCGGCGTCCCAGGTCACCGTGATCCCGGTGCCGGCCTCGAAGGTCTCGCCCCCGTCGGGAGAGAGCACGCGGAAGGGGTCGCCGCTCACGTTGACGAACTGCGAGCTCCAGACCACGGCGCCGCCGTTCGGGTTGTTGTCGCGTACGAGCACGCGGAAGGTCATCTGCCGATCGACGGTCGGCAGGAACTCCCACGGCGTGACCGTACCGCGGCGGTAGGCGTTGTAGCGTGGGAACGAGCGCGAGGGCTCGGGCACCGGCTCGAAGTTGCGGAAGGCCGGTCCGTCGGCCGGGTCGACCGGCGGGCTGGCCGGACCGAGGTCGTGCTGTTCCCAGCTGTAGGTCAGGGCGTCCCCGTCGGGATCGGTCACGTTGGCCGTGAGTTCGAAGGCCGTTTCCCGCGGGATCGTGAGGGTTGGCAGCAGGTCGATCGCCGGGAGCGAATTGCCGGTCGGCTCGGTCGTCCCGCACGAGCTGGTGGAGATGATCCGGTTGGTGATCTGCTGCTGAGAGCCCGAGTTGAACACGTCGATGTCGTCGTTGAGGACGTTCTCGGCCCCACAGATGCCTGCGTAGGACATGATGGTCACGCCACTGCCGATCTCGTAGGCCCAGCTCGACGAGCGGTTGCCGTTGCAGCCGCCCTGCTCGCTGTTGAAGCTGTGGCTCGATCCGAGCTGGTGGCCCACCTCGTGGATCATCACGGGATAGACCGCCCCGGTGCTCGCCGACCCGAGCAGGGTGCCGCCGCCGCCCTTGAAGCTCGAGTTGCACTGCACGCCCACGTAGGCCAGGCCACCGGCGGGATTGCCGGGGTTCACGCTGATGACGTGGCCCACGTCGTAGGAGTTGGTGCCGATCTCGGCGTCCAGGGCCTGGTCGTTCTGCACCAGGAGGTTGCTGTCGAGCACTCCGCCGTTCGGGAAGGGGTCGGTGGCGGGGTCGGTGTAGACGTTCATCGCGACGAGTTCGAAGCGGACCGAGAACTCGTTGATGTACAGGGTGTTCATCAGGTTCACGAGTGTCGTGATGATGCTCTCGGTGTTGGCGACACCGCCGGCCTGGGTGGTGAACTCGCCGGTGGCGGTCATGGCGAAGCGATAGGTCCGCAGCTGGGTGCCCAGGCGCCGTTCGAGGGCCACGCCGGGATCGGGGAGCTGCGAGACGATCTGCTCGTCGCCGGTGCCGCAGCCGAAGCGCCGGGGCGCGGCGTCGCGATCCCACCAGGCGACGGCGAGCTCGGGGCCGAGCTCGCGCAGGTTGTCCAGGGTCCAGCTGCCGTTGACGGTGCGGACGCGGGCGTGGACTCCCTGGTCGGAGATGCCGAAACGCACCCGGGCGTAGGGGTCGTCGAGGCCGACTCCGGAGAATGTACGGATGTCGGGCCGGCGGGCGGCGAGTTCGGGGGCGAGGACGGGGTCCTCGACCACGCGGAAGCGCTGGGG
>Ga0102943_1000117_pt1 | contig 54153 bp, 51 predicted proteins | sample SalPonC_black_MG_FD_78174 | JGI IMG/M metagenome (GOLD analysis project Ga0102943, IMG submission 78174) | Salt pond soil microbial communities from South San Francisco under conditions of wetland restoration - Salt Pond MetaG... | ecosystem: Environmental > Aquatic > Marine > Intertidal zone >...
AGTGTCTGCGCATTTGATAAAGTGCCTGTAAATCAGCTATTTGAATCAAATAATGAAAAAAGTGTAAATTATGAGTCTCATAACCAGCTGAATCTCTTTGACTTATAACCGGACACTACTGATTTCATATATAGAACGACAAAATTAGGTGCCGATGAAAACCTTTAGGTTAAGAGCCCTGGATACCCTCTTCTTTAGAGATGGCAAACCCTTCAGTATGGGGGAAGAGACCTGGGCCAAAGGGATTTTTCCGCCGTATCCGTCGACCGTTCACGGTATGCTTCGTAGTGTCTATTTCAGCGATCACCTGAATCAGCTATCGGGCGCCAATACGCCGGCAGATCCTACCACCCGGCTGACCATATACGGATATCTGCCTTCCCTTAACGGAGCCCCTGCTTTCCCAATCCCTAATGATCTTTACGCGATCGATAAATCAAAAAATCAAAAGGCTTTACTGTTTAAATTCCGAGAAAGCGATGCTGGCGGCGGAATCATTTCAAGCTATAAACATGCATTTGTGCTAGAGACTCATGGTAACGTAAAAATCGAAGAGTTGGGAGGAAAAGCTCTGCTTCGAAAAGAAGTATTTGAAAATTACCTGAATGGCAAAGCTGGTGAGTACCCTTTTGAAAGAATTACTCAGTACGTAGAGGACGAACCGAAAATAGGGATTGGAAGAGATTTTAATACGCGGACGGCATCGGAGGGAAAACTATACAGAGTATCCATGCAGCGGCCTCAGGGAAAAGAGGGAGAAATCACCTTTCTTGTAAAATTTAACGGAATAACTCTTCCGGAAAAAGGACTCTCTCGGTTTGGAGCGGAAATAAAGGCGATTGAATATGAAAATTATTCTTTTCCAAATATTTCCAACCCTCTGGATGATAATGATACGCACTTTAAGATCTATCTCGCGAGCCCTGCGGTATTTGAGGAAGGACTGTACCCGGGAGAATGGTTCAAGAACCATGGATTAAAGCTTTTGGCGGCTGCAAGTGGAAGACATCAATACATAGGAGGTTTTGATTTAAGTAAGCAGGAGCCTAAGGAAATGCGACGGGCGGTTCCGGCAGGTACCGTTTTTTATATCGAGGAAACCGATGTTAAAAAAGCCGGAAGTGTCAAGCATCTTTTGCACGAGGGCTCTATTTATAATCTGGCTCCGTCAAATAATTCCTACAAGGAAGAGTACCAGAAAAGAGGCTTTGGACTCACTTATCTCGGGAAAATCAACTAACAAATACACTTAATCTTATGTATAAGCATTGTAATCTGTTTTTCATGATTTGTGAAAGCCCGCTTCATGCCGGCAGCGGGTCAGATCTCGACTTTATTGATAATCCGATCCAAAGGGAGAGACATACTGGCTATCCCAAAATTGAGAGTTCTAGCTTGAAAGGAGCTATCCGCGAGCGCTTCGCCGAGCAGTTAGACAGGGATCACCCTGATATCGCTGTTGCTTTTGGTCCGAATAATCCTTCTTCCGGAAACGAACGACAGGGAAGCTTAGGCTTTTCTGATGCTCGTCTACTCCTTTTTCCGGTTAAATCTGCAAAAGGGGTATTCGCCTGGATAACTTGTAATAAAGTTCTTCAGCGATTTAGAGAAGATTTTCGAAGAACGGATAACAATCAGGACTTTGATATTGAGCCTTTTCTTCCTGTTAATTCAAATGAAGCATTCGTTTTTTCGGATGCGCTTGTCATGAAGGACGAAGAGAGCGAGCAGCACATCATCCTGGAAGAATATGATTTCGATGCTCGTCAGGATGCAGAAATTTCGATTGAGGGCACCCCTATTCAAAATTGGTTAGCCGAAACTTTATTTCCTGCGGCCGACTTTGAATTTTGGAACAAGGAACTATCGAAAAAACTGGTTATTCTTCATGACGACGACTTTGCAGACTTTGTGGAGCTGACCACTGAAGTTATCACTCGAAATAAAATCAATCCCGAAACAGGGACTGTTCAAAAGGGCCATCTATTTTCAGAGGAGTATCTTCCGGTCGACTCTATTCTTTATTCTTTGGTTATGTCTCATGCCGAATTTCATAAAAATGGCTCCGGAAAAAAAGCCGATGAGGTTTTGAAATTCTTCACATCAAATTTATCCGGTCAGCTCAATAATACGCTTCAGGTGGGTGGAAATGCAACCATCGGAAAAGGACTTATTCGGACTGTTTTAGCTGGTGTTAGTTCCTAAGAGTAAATGAATTCCAACATTAAATTAAATAGCTGAAAAATGTCTAGCCGTATTAAAAATCTGGCGCAAAGAAGAGCGCTTTTTGCCTATAAGGAGGTGAAAAAGGTGGCTGCGTGGAAAAATGAAGAAGAAAGGAAAGAATTTAAAAGCCACGTCAAAGATATTCCCATGATGATCAAGACGAATGGCCTGGCGGCAGCATTTGCCTTTGTTTTTAGCAAAAGTGATAAAAGGGACTACAAAACTATTGGCCAAATAACCAAGCAATGGCTGGAAACGGAAAAGAAATTTATGAAGTCCGAAGGAGGGGAAGATTTTTACGTAAAACTGCTCAATCTGGATCCCAATCAAAGCCGCATGGCGATCCGGGAAATTATGGCGTTATTTACCTGGTTAAAAAGATATGCCGACGGAATGATTAATAAGGAATCTGAATAGATATGGCAAAACTTAAAAAAGATAAAGGTACTCTTATTGTTAAAAAAGGAAAGAGAGGGTTCTATGCCAAATTTAGAACTGAACATGGGAAAGAGCTACCTATCAGTTCCTACCGGCCGGGTGATGATCAACATGATGGAGTTAAGGCAACACTCCATCGAGACGGCGGGAATGCAGTTAAGCTGGTGACCGAGGATGGCCTGGTTCTCATGGATTTATTAGAGACCTCTCAGGAAAAAAGTGAGCATAAAAACCCAGGAAGATCCGGATCTGTAGGGAAGAAACTAAATTTTGACAATACACTTCTTCCGGAAAGAACCCAAAAGTTGTTAAAGCGGTACGGTAAAATCGATAACTTCTCAATTCAACTCAATAAAGCAGCGAAATATGATTCAAAGGAAGGAAAGTTTTATCTGTTCAAGTCTGAAAAAAAGATTAACGAACCTTTTGTAGTTCCTGACTTCAAGAAGATTATCAGCTTTGAGGCAATCGAAAAGCGAAATCAGGCTGCCATTCGACGACTGGGTTATACAGATAGTCAGCTCGCCACTTTCCAATCAGAAGCTAACTGGCGTTGGGTCGTCGGACTTGGAAATGCATCCGTTTATGAGAATGGGATAACCCTGCATCATGTATACGGTATTCCTTATATTCCCGGTAGCAGTTTGAAGGGGATGCTGCGTACCTTTATGATCAATGAACTGTATGGGTATGAAAAACAATCAGAAACAAATGCCTTAAAAAACGGAATCTTTCGATCCATTTTCGGCTGTCCGGAACAGTCCGCTGATAATGGCGCAAAAGGCAACATTCAATTTTTCGATGCCTTCCCAATAGACTCTGTCGAGGTGGAGCCGGATATTATTAATAATCATTATCAATCATATTATGATGGCGACACACCTCCAGCCGACTGGATCAATCCAAACCCCGTTTTCTTTTTGACGGTGAAAGGTGGAAGTTTTCGATTTAACCTGGGAGTGAAGGAAATACAAAATAAGCCAATGAAGGATTTTTCTGATGACTATCAGCTTTTCCTGGAAAAAACAGAAACGAAACTGTCTGAAAATGCTACTCTAATTGAGGTAACGGAAGCTTGGTTGAAAACAGCCCTTGCTTTTCACGGAATAGGTGCAAAAACGGCAGTGGGATATGGTAGGATGACTGGTGATTCTTAAAAAGAGGTAGAACAATGTCTGCAGCATTTCCAAATCAAGAGCATTGGCCATGGATATCTTTATTGTTTTTTTCTCTTTTGATCCTCATTGGGCAATTTGGCGTATGGTGGCATATTAACCACCGAGTCGAGACTTTAATCGAAGAAAAAGTAGGCGATCTTTTGGTTATTGAAACAGACAAAATAGATAGTGCTCTACTGGATGAAAAGTCGTTGGTTGCAGAACAACTGAATTGGAAGTTCGAGAAGCTGCAGGAGGAAATTTCAAGAACGGAGAATAGGCTCAAGAATGAATACTTCTTCTTTATCACTATTGGAATTCCTTTGACGCTCATTGGAATTTTGGGTGTATTATATAGTGCCTATGACTATATGAAAAAACAGGCGAAGGAAAAAGTAGAAGAGGCGATCCAGCCTATCGTGAAACAAAACGAGAAATCGATTTTGGATCTTCTAAAAAAATACGATAGAGAATCAATATTATTCAACAACAAAATAGTTCGAGTCTGGGGAGAAAATTACGACACAATTAAAACTGTTCTGGATAACGTAGGATTTAACACAGACAATCTAATATCCTATGGTGAAATGAAGGAAGGAAAAGCTTATCATATTTTGTTAATCAATAATGAATCCGGGAACAAACTTCCGAAAAAGCCAGGTGAGAAAGAAGAAGACTATCAGGGAAAATTGAAAAAATATAATGATAAGCTAGAACAAATCAAAGACCTTATTTCTAAGCAGGAACAAACCGTTTGTATTTTCTATTACTGTTCGGAGGGAGTGAATTTTCCCATCTGGGAAATAAAGGATAAACAATTGCAAGCAAGGATAAATTTCGCAACGAACCCATCTCAAATATATGGTAACCTCTTGAATAGTTTGAAGTACCAGGACCATATTGAAAAATCATAAGTATCCCTTTCTATGAAGGACGAGCATAAATTTATCGATATCGAGAATGGACGACCTGATGGATTCCCTATCAGGACTTTCGATTTGACTTTCAGCCTAAGGATTTACCCCCGGCAACTTCCTCATTGGCGCGGTGCTTTTATCGAAATGGCTGGTAAAGAAAACGACCTTTTTCATAATCACGACCAGGGAAATGGGAATCACTATCGCTACCCGCTAATACAGTACCGGGTTAATAAGGGAAAAGCTGGTATTTTCGCCATAAATGAAGGCGTCGATGCACTTCAGGATGTCCTTTTCAGTACGGATTGGAAAATCAATTGGAACGGAAAACCACTGGCTCTATCCGTTAGTAATCCGAAAAAAGGGAACCATATGCTCCAAATGACCGATACTCTCCGCCACTACAAACTATTCAAATACCTCCCTTTCAACGCCGACAACTACCAGGCCTGGCTGCGTTGCCGTAACCTCACCGAGCGCATTGCTCTGCTCGAGCGCGTGCTCGCCTCCCACCACATCGCTTTTTTCGCTGATATCGGCTGGCGACTACCTGAGCGTCTGGAGATTAGCTTGCAGAACATTCAACTGACCCAAACCGTCAAATGTCACGATGTTCCTATGCTGGCCTTTAATCTGACCTATGCTGCTAATGTGTTGCTGCCGACCGGATTGGCATTGGGTAAAGCAGTTAGTCATGGCTTCGGGTGGTCGGCGCCGGCAAGGGTAAAGCAGGCTTGGAAAGAGTCTAGGCGAGATTTCCATTTAAAAAGTGGACATGAGAATGGGCAACTTGTGGAAGTTGTGGTATCGAGTGATGATACTAAAAAAGGCAAATAGCTTGTAAGGCTTTCAAAAAATGTCCTCAAAAAAACATGACATATTTCTTAGCTATTCGCGTTTGGATCGAGAGAAAGTTAAGCCCTTAGTGAGGATTTTGGAAGATCAGGGATGGTCGGTATGGTGGGATCCGGAAATACCCCATGGCAAGGAGTTTGATCGGATTATAGAAGAGAATTTGGAAGCATCTAGGGTCGTGGTAGTTATTTGGTCAAAAAACTCCGTTGATTCTAGCTGGGTCAGGGCCGAAGCACATGAGGGATTGATTTCAAATGTATTGATGCCGGCAAGAATTGAAGAAGCAAAGCTACCACTTGCTTTTAAGATGATTCAAACCGCCAATTTGAAGGATTGGGAAGAGGGCGTTTCGCATGATGAATTGGATCGTTTTTTAAAGTCTATCGGGAACTTACTAGGAGAAGTTGCTTCTTCTGAACCTAAAGAAGAAAAGCTTTCTAATGAACAGCGGAATAAAAATAAATTTTCTGCCGCCAATACTTTCGTAGACCCTCGGGATGGTCAAGTATATGAAACAATTGAAATTAATGGTCTCATTTGGATGGCAGAAAATCTGAATTTTGAAGTGGAGGAAGGAGGGTGGTTCTACGATAAAGATCCTAAGATTGGCCAATTATATGGGCGATTGTATACCTGGAAAGCGGCTAAAAAGGCTTGTCCACCAGGGTGGAGACTGCCCACAGAAGAGGAGTGGAGAAAACTAGCTGAGAAATTTGGAGGATACTATGATTATAAGGGCGAAAGAAATAAAAAAAATCCTATTAGAGCTTACAGGGCACTTTTGGGCGGAGGCGGTAGTGGTTTTTCTGCTGTTTTAGGAGGTGCTCGTCATATGGTTGGAGATTTTGAAGATCTTGATATCTTCGGTTATTATTGGAGTGCTACTGAATGGGAGGATGAGGATGAATATGAAGATGAGGATGGGGACATTCCCAGTTATTCCTGGGCCTATTTTTTTAATCATAGATCTAAAAAGTTGTGTCGGCGCTGGGATCATGAGTTTTTTGCCTATTCTTGTCGATGTGTCAAAGATTAAATAATAAAGCTAGTTTGGCCATAGAAAAATGACTACTATAATAAGACTTCAAACCATGCACCCCTTCCTCACCCGCCAAAAATCCCGCATTGCCGACCAAGCCTTCAAGGAAATCCTCGAAGCTCTGGAAGGCAAGTTGGCCGTATCTAGTGATTCCCGAGATCAGTTTATACAGCTCAAGGGACAACACACGGCCCTGCTTCGCCAGTACCTGTCGAACACGATGGACTGGGAAGTCTACCAGCGTCAGCTCAACCAGTTTGGTAGCCGCCTTATGGAATTTATTAATCATTTATCCGAGAGCGATTTGAAGAAAGAAAACCCGGTTGTCGATCCTGATGGCGACGCCTGGCGACAGGTCAATATTTTGGCGTTGGCGCCGGAGACCGAAGAAGTGGCTGAAATGAATTATCTATTCAAGCGCTTTCCTTTCCAAAACTGGGAAGTGGTGACGGAGATCACCTGGGCAGAGGGCGAAGCGAAGATGGACCATCCGCATATCTTGGTGGTGGATAATCGCGATCTCGGCTCATGTGCCAGTGAAAGAGACCTGGAAGGGAAACCGGAAGACCTGCAGACCCGCATACGTCAGCGGATAGAACAGATGGAAAAATTGAGCGAGCAGGCTTTCCTTCTCCACTTCGGCGGCCACCTCTACTGGGTCGGCCAAAACCGCGACCGCGTCTACGCTGCCAATTCCAAGTTTTCCCTCTATGGCCGCCTCAAAGAGATGGCCGAATTCGTATCAGCTTTTCAGGCGCTTGGCGGGAAAAAGGAAGAAGCCAGCAGGTAGAGGACAACGGCACCCCCGTCCTCTCCCTCAACCTCACCTACCGCACCAACCTTCTCCTCCCCACCGGCATCGCTCTCGGCCGCTCCGTCAGCCACGGCTTCGGCTGGCTCGTACCCGCGCGGGTGAAGGGCGCGAACCGGGCGGTTGTAGAGAAAGAGCAATATGAAATGGGAAAAATGAAATAGGAAATAGGACGGAGAGATGGGGACTAGGAGAAGAAGGGAACCATTTGCTTTCAGCTCTGAGGTGGGGCCGAAACATCCGCTTCCCGGATGTTCTCTTTGCGTCCTTGGCGTGCTTGGCGTGATGATCTTTTCGCGTAAGCCAAAACCAACGTAAGCCTACGACGAAGGGCACCTTGCTTATCCAATGCCTGGCTATTACCTTTATCTTTTTGCTAATCTTGTGCTTTATTCAGAAGCAGGTTTCCAGTTATGCGGCATCAGTTCGTGCAGCCGGCTGACCTTATGATCATGGATACGGTTTAGCACATCGGTGAGCCATTCTTCGGGATTGATTCCGTGGTGTTTGCAGGCAGCGAAGAAGGTATAGAACACGGCAGTACGCTGAGCCGCCTCATGACTGCCGGCGAAGAGATAGTTTTTGCGGCCGATGGCCGCCGGGCGGATAATATTCTCCACCAGATTATTATCGATCTCAATGTGACCGTTAACAAACATGAGGATCATGTTTTTCCAGCGATTCAGGGCATACTTTATGGCCTTGCCGATCGTGCTGGTCGGAGTAACCTTGCCGTATTCAACCTGGAGCCACTGGCCAAGTACATCGAAGACCTCTTTGGATTCTTTGAGCCTGAGTTCGAGGCGCTGTTCGGCCGTCAGTCCCAGATTACGAGCTTTTTCTTCAACCAGGTACAACAGCTTGATCAGAGTCAGGGCCGTATGGGCCCGATCCGGGTCGTTGTCCAACGCTTCGAAGAACTCCCGGCGGATGTGCGCCAGGCAATTCATCAAGGCAATGTCAGCCAGTTTTTTGCGCAGCGTTTCATAGACGCTGAGGCCATCGCATTGCAGAACGCCTGCAAATTGTTGGAGCAGGGCTTTGGGACCCCGGTGATCACGCCCCTTCTGGTAAAAGAAGAAGGGGAGTTTATGGACGGGATCGAATACCGCCCACAAATAACCCAGGTGGGTTTTCCCTTTGCCATCTTCGAGTACCCGCAACCTGGTTTCGTCCATCTGTAGGTAAAAAGACGAAAAGATGAGCTTTTGGTAGGCTTCGTAGAGGATCAGCAGCGGATCAGCCCCTACTTTTACCCAATGGCCTATGGTAGCCGGCGGGATCTTCAGGCCGCTGCGGGCAAACCGGGTAATGAGCCGGTGCAGCGGCAGGTGTTCTACGTATTTGGAAACAAGAATATGCGTGATTAGGCTGACCCCGGCTTTGGAACGGCCAAAAGGCAGCTCTTTAGCCGGCGCCTGCACGATTTGGCCTTGGCCCTCCTGCAGGGAAGCTTCCGGACGAGCGTATTTGGGGCGTATGATGCGGCGGACCCACACCCGTCCCGGCTCGTATTCCATGACCTCAGTGATGTCTTCGCCGATGCGTTTCATTCCGCTGACATCTTCCTGCGGTTCAATAATCTCATCTATTCTTAGCAAGTGGTCCGGAATGGGGAGACGCCCACGGTGAGCGTTCTCTTTCTTGGGCGGGACCTTGCGCTCATGCGCTTCGATAATCTGTCGCACCACCGGTTCCACTGCTTGGGCCTGCTCGGCTTCGAAAGACATCTTCAATTGGCCCTCCGGGTTTTCGGCCGGCACAAAACGCTCGCTCTTGCGGCCAAACATCATTCGTTCGAACCACGCCAGGCGCTTTTTCAACTCCTCAACTTCCGAGGCTAGTTTTTGATACTCGGCCAGCGGAACCATATGTGGGTCGGCGTTTTGCATAGGATAAAGGTAGTGCCTTGGTCTTGATCGGGCAAGCACTTTTTTCCAACATCCCGGCGCCTTATTTTGTGGATTTTGCCTGATTTTTCTGTGTGGCGCTGCCAAAAAACACCTTTATCCACATTCCGGTCTCAAAACCGGTGGATAACTACCCTCTTTTTTTCGAATTGCCGTTTTCTCCCTGGAATAACGCTTGCGACGGTGCACGGCGCTCAGACTTACTCCTTCGAGCATCATCACCAGTTCATCCCAGCGCAAAGGCCGAGTAGCAGCCCCATCGGCGGCCGGCAGCTCGAAGGTGCCCTGCTCCAGTCGCTTGGCGTAGAGGGCAAAGCCGGAGCGATCCCACACCAGCAATCGGATCTGATTGCGACGACGGTTGACAAATATATAGACGTCTCCCGACAATGGATCGCTCTTCATATACTGACGCACCATACCGCTGAGTCCGTCGAAACTCTTGCGCATATCGGCCACGCCTGTGTAGAGAAAGTACCGGTGGGTGCTGCTAAGGGAAAGCATACCTTAGCGAACAAGTTCTATGAGTGACTGCAAATCATCCAGTGATATATCTCGGTGAATACGTATTTTCACGCCATTGGGATATTCTACCTCCAAGCCCGGAAAGCTAGAGGATGTATCCGAGGAGGACAACAGTTCTACAAATCCCTCCTCTTCTTTGGCCTGACTGCTGCGATAGCGCCTAAGCCAATAGGCAAATACGGCTTTGGGCAGATCATGGGCCCGGCAGAAGTCATCTTGCTTCTCAGGCCGGCTGAGGTATTGCTCGATAAGGGGAAACATCTCCTCTGCACTGCGTCGCTTGGTAGTCGGTTCGGTCATGGTGTTTTGGAGGGCAAGTTAAGGCAGGCTGACTAGCAAGGAAAGATGCCCTTTGTCGGAGGCTTACAAACCAACAAACCATTCCGCTCCCTTTGCGGTTTTAAAAGAAACAACGATCGTGATGTTAAAAGTCGCCGGCATAGAGATTCATCCTGCTAAGCCCGGCCCGGCCTGCGAGTAGCGAACAGCAAACAGTGATCCCGCTCATCCCTTCATCCGGTTTTGCAAGCCGAAGCTTCTCCGGGTACGCTGAAAGCTTCGTCGGTCAAAGAGCGAAGGCTTGGCTATCCCGGTTCAGACAATGGGTAGGAGGCCACGGGAAAGCGCCTAACAAGCCCCGGTCCGCCTGGGAACAGCGAACCTACGCCACCGCAAACCCCGTATCCTCCCGCACGTAAGGCGCGTGAAAGCCCAGCACGATCTCCGATTTTGGAATTCCTTTTTCCAGCAGCCGCTCGGCGACGATCAGGTCTGTACCGTCGTGTTGCAGCCATACCTTTCCGTCGCGGGCTACGTCAATGTGGAGGTAACAGCCGTAGACGCGGTCGGAGCCCCGCCAGCCGTTGGAAAAGAGCAGGAAGTGACCGCCTTCGTAATCCTTAATTATTTGGGTTTGAATGGGAGCATCCGGTTTGGCGCCGATTTGAGCGATTTCTTCGATGAGTTCAGCGACAATATTTTTATATTTTTCTATCTTTTCCATACGGTTATTTTTTGTTCTATCACATCATAAACGATCAGCCGTACTCCATAACGTTGAATAACTTCCACTGTAATTGATTCCCGAAAGAAGGTTTTATAGGTAGCTTCCGGTACTGCTAAAAACAAAGAACGGTTGGGTTCGGTTTTTTCCAGCGCTACGTCGTAGAAATTGAACTGACCGAGCGCCGTGTAGAAATCATAGAGTTGGGATACGCCAATAAAGCTCTTAATTTCCACGGCGATTTTTTCTTCTCCACGCTCTGCCCCGATAAACCTTTCCGCTCCCAAATCGATCTTTATAGCTCTGTCGCCCACTTCAATGCGTAAGGGATCATCGGTGATTATCCATCCGTCTCGCTCCAGTGCTAATCTTACAATATCGTGATATTTATCTTTTGCGCCCATAGTAAGGGAATTGTTATTGCGTCTAATTTACATTATTATTTCAAATTAGAAATAAAATTGCTTCAGCATTTTAGGCCTCAATCCAAAGCTGACTTCGGATTCGGAGTCAAGTATTAAAGAAGGCCGATAGATAATGATAGTTGTCAAAATAGATGGTCGTTTCAAGGAGAAGTTTACCCGGCCATACTTGGGCGGGGGCCGGGGGTGAGGAGTAAAAGAAGGTTTTCCCACACAGATCTTCACCCCAGCGAATAAATGTATCGGCGCCTACCGCGTCTGATCCCGGTCATCCCTTCATTCGGCTTGGCAAGCCGAAGCTTTACCGACCACCCTGAAAGCTTCGCCGGTCAAAGAACGAAGGCTTGGCCACTCAGGTTCAGACAATGGGCAGGAGGCGCTGGGACCCCACCGCCTGCTAAGCCCGGCCCGTCCTGCGAATAGCGAACGGCGAACAGCGAACAGCGATCCCGCTCATCCCTTCATCCTGGCCATCCCGGTTCAGACAATGAGCAGGAGGCGCTGGGCCCCCACCGCCTGCTAAGCCCGGCCCGGCCTGCGAATAGCGAACGGCGAACAGCGAATAGCGATCCCGGCCATCCCTTCATCCTGGCCATCCCGGTTCAGACAATCACCCCGGCGGATAAATCCGCCGGTACGCGGCGTCACGCCCCTGCTCGTGCGAAAAGCGAATGGCGAAAAGCGAAAAGCAACGTGCCGTCATTCCAGCTATTCAGGACGCGAAAGCAGGAGGCGCCCTGGAAGGCGCCGCCTGATACCCCGCTGCTCCCCGTTGCCTTTCCCCGCAATTTCCCGTATCTTTATTGTCATGCAATCCCCCCGCTGATAGGAGACCTGGAGACTCAGAGACCTGGAGCACGGCATGCGCTTACGTTCTACATCTCTCTATCCACGTTTCTCCTCCTCAATAATTCCCCCCGTTTGTTTCGATTATTTTTTCAACTAAAACCAATTACTAATGGAACAGACGGCAAATCTGTACATCTCCAATGCCATTGCCCGCTCTCTGCCCGCGATGGTGCGCAATGAGCTGGCTAAAATGGACCCGCAACGACAGGAAGAATTCGTCGAAGAATTTATGCGAAGAAGAAAGAATACTGGTATGGGCTATCTGTGTTGGTTCATTTTCGGTATTCATTACGGCTACTTGCATAAGTGGGGACTACAAGTTGTGTATTGGTTGACTGCCGGCGGCTTTTTTATTTGGGCATTCATTGACTTGTTCAGGATGTCCGGACTGATTAAGGATTACAACAAAGACCTTGCCATGGACGTCATGCGCAATCTGAAAGCTATTTCCGGCTAAGTTGGTAATCCTTGATTTATCGAACTCTTCGCTGATTCCAATAGGAGGGCTAAGGGCTAACAAGGTCTTGCAAAGCCTGGCTAATCGTTAGCAACACAGTGCTAAGCTGCGAACGGCGAAAAGCGCAAAGAGATCTCAACAACATGAAATACCGAATGCTACGGCTATTGCTATTTCTACTCGGCTGGCACGGCTTACCGGCCCAGGATGCCCTGTCCGTCCTCTCCTGGAACATCCGCGACTTCGGCGCTTCGGCCGATGCCGGGGAGATCGCCTGCATCGCCGAAGTGCTGCGCGACTACGACGCCGCGCTGATCCAGGAGGTCGTCGCCGGGCCCGGCGGGCCGCAGGCGGTGGCGCGGCTGGCTGATGCGCTGGACCGCCGCGGGGCCGACTGGGACTACGCCGTCAGTCCGCCCACCCGCAGCCCCGGCTATCGCACCGAGCGCTACGCCGTGTTGTGGAAGACGCATCGCCTGCAGCGCGCGGGCCGCCCGGCGCTGCTGCGCAGTCTGGCGCCGCTGCTCGACCGCGAGCCTTTCCTGGTGCCCCTGCGCTGGGGCGACCGGCGCCTGGCCCTGCTCAACTACCACGCCCGCGCCCCCGCGCGCCGGCCCGAGTACGAGATTCGCCACCTGGTGGACGTGCTGGAGCGGATCGCCGAACACCCCGTCCTGCTGGCTGGCGACTTCAACCTCAGCGAGCGGCACCCCGTCTTCGTCGATCTGGGAAGGGCAGGCTACCGGCCTGTCCTGCGCGATCAGCCGACCAGCCTGGTGCGCCGCGACGACAGCCTCCGCCTGCACCGCCCCTACGACAACGCCTTCTACCACCCGGAACAGCTCCGGCTCGTGGGAGCGGGCGTGCTGAATACCACCAGCGCCTGCGGAAGCGCAGCGCTGGCCTACGATGTGTCGGACCACGCCCCGGTGTGGATGCGCATCGACCTGAAGGACCGGCTGGGACGACCGAAGCGCGAAGTTCCACCGTAAGTAACAATCGAATAATAACTTCATTATTTTGATGGCGTCTTTTGCCCGCTGCCTTCGTTGCGGCTCAGAGCATGTTTGGAGGCCGGGTTTGGAAGCGAAAAGAGTCAATTTTTTGATGAGACAAGGCACCTTTTTGAAGGGCATACCCGGTGGTACGTTCGAGAAAAGTAACGCCGTATCATCAAAAAAGTGGCCTTTGCAGCCCAAAGATTGGCCTCCAAACATGCTCTCAGCCACAGAACCCCGGCTATGCTCCTTCACCGCGCCTCGGCAGCAGCCAAAGTACACTCGTCAAAAACGCGAACTTATTATTCACCCGTTACTAAAGTCTAAATTTAGTTTGGGCGCCTCCCCGCCGGGGCTGATAGTTAATGACCTGCCCGGATAAATGCAGGTTCGGCCCTAAACTCCTAAACCAGCCGCGCCCGCAGGGCCGCGGCGTCTAAACTCCTAAACTAAGAACCGCCACCACAATGCAACTATTCATCGACTCCTACGGCGCCTTCCTCGGCGTCCGCAACGGCATGTTTTGGGTCAAGCCCAAAAACAGCGATCCCCGCAGCTTCGCCGTGCGCGAGGTCAACGCCGTCTTTCTGACCAAAGGCGTGCGGCTGACCACCGACGCCATGATGCTGGCGCTGGAGCATCAGATCCCCGTGCTGCTCATCGATCGCATCGGGCATCCCGTGGGGCAGGTGTGGAGCGGCCAGTTCGGCTCCATCGCCACCATCCGCAAGCACCAGGCCCTGTTTGCAACCGACGTGCAGGGCATGGAGTGGATCCGCGAAGTGCTGCTGCAAAAGGTGGAGCAGCAGCAGGAATATCTCCACCACATGCGCGAAGCCGTGGATGCCAAAGGCGACGCCGGCCGCGCCTACGACGAAGCCCTGGGCGGCATCATGGCTATTGCGCGCAGCCTGCGCCGCTGGCGCTATACCGGGCAGTCGCATGAAGAAATCGCCGGCAACTTCCGCGGCTGGGAGGGTACCGCCTCGCGCTACTACTTCACCGCCCTGTCGGCCTTCCTTCCCGAAACTTATCGCTTCGACGGTCGCAGCAAGCGCCCTGCCTACGATCCCTTCAACGCGCTGCTCAACTACCTCTACGGTATCCTCTACGCGCAGGTGGAGCTGGCGCTGATGAAGGCGGGCCTCGATCCCTACACCGGCGTGCTGCATGCCGACCAGTACAAGCGGCCCACGCTGGTCTTCGACTGCATCGAGCTGTACCGCTGCTGGGCCGAATGGACGGCCTTCGACCTGTGCGCCAACCGGCGCCTGCCCCCCGGCGCCTTCGAAGATAAACAACGCGAAGGCTACTGGCTGGCCCCGCCCGGCAAAGGCGTGGTCATCGACGCCTTTCTGGGCTACCTCAATGAAAAAACCTCCTATAAAGACCAGGAACGCCGCCGCAAAACCCATATCGATCTCGACGCCATCCGGCTGGCAAGCCGGCTGAAAGGCTTTGAACCGCTGAAAAGGATTGTGTGAGTAGATCTGAAACCGAGAATCTCATTTCAGACTTGCTAAACTTCTAAACCAGCCCCATCCCGGGAAATTCGCGCAGTGATAATTTCACGGGGTCGCGGGCGACTAAACTTCTAAACTTATTCTTAACTCCATAAACGTTGACCTATGAATTTCTGTAAACCATTCTTTTTCGCCTTGCTACTTATCCCCGCGACCGGGGCAGCGCAGGACCTCACCGGCGTCGCCGTGGAGTTCCTTACCAACAAGGCCGCCGAACAGATCGAAAAGCAACTGTTCAGCACCGACACCACCGAAATAACGGCTGATGAGGATGAAGGCTGGGACGACTACTTCCGCACCTCCGATCTGGAAACCGAAAGCGCCACCGGCTTCCGCCGCGATTCCGAGACCCCCGCGGGCCTGCGCACCGGCTGCATCTGTATGGACGGCTCGCGACGCGACGAACGCGGGCGCGGCGCCTGCTCCGGCCGCGGCGGCGTACGCTTCTGGATCTACCAGGTAGGAGAGGACTCCATCGTTCACTTCCCCACCGACCGCCACTGGGACCACCCCGAGCCGCTCTCGGAAAGGGAACTGAACAACCTCTCGGCCTACAACACCAGTCCGGGCGATGACGAAGAAGAGGAAAAGGAGGCATCCAATTCCTTCTGGATGAACCAGAGCCTCAACTTCGGCCTCTGGGACGCGCTCGCCGCCATGATGATCTGCCTCACCATGGCCTATACCGCTAAACTCTGGTTTAGTAATGACTAATTACCTCATAAGCTACGACATCAGCGACGACCGCCTGCGTACCCGGGCGGCCAAATTACTGGAACGGCGCGGTTGCAAAAGATTACAAAAATCCGTATTTTTTGCACCGCGCTATTCCGCCCGGGAACTGCGTGATCTAAGGGCGGAACTGCGTCAATTACTCAAGCAGGGAAAAGTGGAAACGGACAGCGTGCTGTGTGTGCCCGTTTCTCAAAAACTGCTGGAACAACTCCTCTGGGAAGGCGATCAGAAGTTCTTTGACAACCTGATGAAAAAACACTTGTCAAAATTGCTCTAGAGCACTACTTTTAGTGTTTTAACATTGAAAATAAAAACGCATTGTTGAGGGATCAACTCGGCTCTTTACTGTTTTAATGATCTATTCGCTGATAGCTAGCGACTTAAATATTATAACTCATACGGCTAGGAGAGCATTATCCACGAAAGGTAGGACTGCGACGTAACTGGCTATTCTCCGGCATACAAAGAAGATTTCTAGGAGAGCATTATCCACGAAAGGTAGGACTGCGACATGCCTCCGTCAAATTGGATCATAAACCCGTCCTGGCTAGGAGAGCATTATCCACGAAAGGTAGGACTGCGACAATCATAAATGTCTTTTTAATATTTCCCAAATCACTAGGAGAGCATTATCCACGAAAGGTAGGACTGCGACTGTTTACACCATTAGTGTCCAATGCTTTAAACAAACTAGGAGAGCATTATCCACGAAAGGTAGGACTGCGACAATTTATCCCAGTTGATGTAAGTAGTATTTTCATCTCTAGGAGAGCATTATCCACGAAAGGTAGGACTGCGACCGTTGCGACCCTTTTTTTGTTTTTCCATGCAATTTCCCTAGGAGAGCATTATCCACGAAAGGTAGGACTGCGACTGTTTGTTTACACTGAACCGCAGCTTTCGGTGCTGACTAGGAGAGCATTATCCACGAAAGGTAGGACTGCGACAATTTTTACTACTTCTAGGGGAAAAAAGAGTAATTGCTAGGAGAGCATTATCCACGAAAGGTAGGACTGCGACTCAAGAAGATGGGTTTGGACGCTATTGAGATTCAGCCTAGGAGAGCATTATCCACGAAAGGTAGGACTGCGACTATTCAGAATAATATCTGTTATTTTCCTGCCATCTCTAGGAGAGCATTATCCACGAAAGGTAGGACTGCGACACTCTTTTAATTCTTGCTTAGTCATGATTTTGTTTTTCTAGGAGAGCATTATCCACGAAAGGTAGAACAGTGACTGCTTTTAACTCGGCGGATAAATCCGCCGGTACGGCTGGGAGGGCATCCTCCACGAAAGGCAGGACTGCCTGTGCACTCCGGGCGCCGAAGCTTTCAGCGTAGGCGGGGACGGTATCCGCCTACGCCAGAGGCTACGGCGGACGAGGGAAGAGACCATCCATCAAAGCCCCGCTTTCGCTATCCGGGCGCCGATGCTTTAGCGAAGACGGCAAGGCTCCGTCGGGCGAAGGAGATTCCGACGAAGTCTCTCTAAGGCTCCTATTGGTTGCTTCCGCCTTCCGACTTCCGCCGGGCCAACTTGCTTAGGTATCGTCGTATCCTCTATCCCTATGCCCTCTACGTTTCCTTTCCCCCGGCGAATAAATTCGCCGGTACGTGCCGTGCGATCCGGGCCATCCTTCCATCCGGGCTATCCTGGTTCAGACAACTATGACGGCGAATAAATTCGCCGGTACGTGCTGTGCGATCCGGGCCATCCTTCCATCCGGGCCATCCTGGTTCAGACAACTATGACGGCGAATAAATTCGCCGGTACCTGCCGTGCGATCCGGGCCATCCTTCCATCCGGACCATCCTGGTTCAGACAACTATGACGGCGAATAAATTTGCCGGTACGGGTCCGGCGCTGCAGGAAAAATGAAAGTCTACGGCCTCGATGACGACGAGATCGTCACCGGCCTGCTGGTCACCGACAAGGTCACTCTGGCGCCCGATTACCTGCCAGAGTTGGAAGCCGAAATCCAACGGCTCAAGGATCTGATGATTATACAGAACGAGCAGGGACAGCTCTCCACCAAACGGATGAGGTAGTACAAAAAGCTATCCCGTCCCTCCCACTCCAAAAACCCTGGAGCCCGGACGCAAAAAAATACTTTTCCCACCTCATCCTGTCCCAAAATGTCCCAACTTGTCCCAAAATGTCCCAACATCGTTTTGGGAAAGTCCGTAAATTTGAAGTGATTCAACTAAGTGCAAGGAACGAAGTTTTGACGATCGGATACTCCCTATTGGAAGGTCTGGCGTCTGATATCTGGTTTCTGACGTCTTTTTGATCCGACAAGATTAAATTCCTTGTACTTAGGTATTCCGATCATGGTCTTTCCTCAAATTAAAGCCAAAACATGCAACGCTTTGTCCGTCAAAAACAATGAAACAGCCCGTAAAATTCGCGGGTTCTTCACCCAACACATCGGCCCGCTGCGCTTGCTCTATCTGATTCCGATGCAGGTCGGGGTCTTCCTTATGAGCTTGCAGGCTTTTTTTCCCGGTTGGAAAGTTTGTGAGAATGAACTATGGTTTACCGGACTGGCGCTTTTTTCCCTCAGTTCCTATTTATTGAACCCCAGGGTGGGACGAGTCGCTGTGCCCGTCTTTATCATTTTGCTGATTCTGTTTGGAATACTCCCATAACCCGGATTATTCATGGACTTACCATGAATAATGACGATAAATGATCTAAATCATTGATTTTAAAATATTTGTGTCAGGGCTAACCCTGGCAAATGCGTGAAAACGTAGTTGCTACTTCCTCCTTCCAACCGCTCATTTCGTTTTACGGCCCGGCCTGGTGAACTTCCCGCATTCCACTTCCGCCTGATACCAAAAAGCGCGCTGCCCATCCGTCGATGAACAGCTCGCTTTATTTCTCCAAAGGAGGTTTCCGGTTCCCGAGTCTCCAGGTCTCCGAGTAGCCCTTACGGCCGGACGACCTTTACTTGTCCTTCCTCGTCCAGCGGAACGATGTCGTACCCCAGTTCCTTCAGCTCGTCGATATTGGAAGCCTCGTCGCCGACCACCAGGATGTACATCTTCTCGTAGTCCAGGAATTTTTTGGCCAGCCTGTCGATTTCCTGCTTCGTAATCGTATTGATGATTTCCGTCTGTTTGTCTACAAAGGACTCATCGAGGTCGTAGTGGACGATTCTTCTCAGGAAGCCTGCCTTCTGGCGGGCGTCTCGTAGTTCCTTGCATCCCGCTGACCGACTGCCTTGCGGATAAAAGCCAGTTCTTCCTCCGTGATGCCTTCTTTTTGGTAACCTTTAATCTCTTTCATGAATTCTTTTACTGCTCCGGCCGTTGCTTCGCCTTTCACGCCGGCGCTGGCCATGTAGGCGATCGGGTCATCTGCATCATCATAAGCGAAGTAGGAGCGGGCGCCGTAGGTCCAGCCCTTGTCTTCCCGCAGGTTGAGGTTGATCCGGCTATTGAAGGCGCCGCCCAGAGGGAAGTTCATCAGGTAGGATTTGAAGTAATCGCCCGTCAGGTCGTACTCCAGGTCGGTCAGGTAGCCGATGCGGATCTGTGACTGCGGCGCGCTGGTTTTGTCGACCAGGTAAAGTTTGGTCTTATCCGCTTTTTTCGGGTTCGGCAGCTTCGGAATCTCCACTGCTTTACCTTCCCAGGATTGCAGGAATTCCAGTTTGGGAAGGACCTCCCCTTCGGAAATGTCGCCGACGATCACCAGTTCTGCGACGGCGGGGGAATAGTTACTTTCGTAAAAAGCTTTGACGTCTTCCAGCGTAATGTTATTGACGGTTTCCTCTTCACCGCTGCCCGGTACGGCGTAGACGTGACCTTCACCGTATAACAGCTGCTGGAAGATCTGGGAAGCGATGGCCGCCGGGTCTTTGCGCCGTGCCTGAATGCCTTCCAGCTGTTGTTTCTTCAGGCGGTTGAAGTCGTCTTCCTTAAAGGCGGGACGCATGAGTATCTCCTCGGCCAGTTCCAGGGTTTTATCCAGGTTTTTGACCAGGGTGGAAATGTACATGGTGCTGCTCGTCTGGCCACTGTTGAGGCTGATGTTACTGCCGATCTTACGCAGCTCCTCCTGAATTTCTTCCGAGCTGTAATTTTCCGTTGCCTCGTTCATCATGCCGGCGGTGAGGGAAGCCAGCCCCGCTTTGGACAGATCTTTGGCTTCCAGTTTGTGGCCGCCGTTGAGCGTCAGCTGCAGGGTAACGGTAGGAATCTCATCCGATTCGGTACCGATGACCTTGATGCCGTTGTCGAAATCCGTTTTCCAGAAATCGGGCACTTTGACCACCGGGTTTGGTCCCAGCGCCGGGCGTTGGCTGCGATCAAACCGGTCGCCTTCCGGGCGCTCGTATTCCAGCCCGGAATAATCGGTCGTCGGGTACGGGTTTTCTCCTTCGGTGGGAATTTCGTAGTTATCCGGCCGGGCGGGCGCCGTTTTTTCATCGGGCACTACGCTGACAACGACGGCGGGGTTTTCCTTGATATATTTGTTAAACACCCGCATGACATCCTCTTTAGTGATGCTGAGATAGCGGTCGAGGTCGTGCTTGATAGCGTCGGGATCGCCGTAGAAGGTCTCGTAATTCGCCAGCTGGGAAACCTTGCCGGCGACGCTGGACAGGCCGTTGATGATATCGGCTTCCCGGTTGGCTTTGAACTTGACGATATCCTCTTCGGTGACGCCGTTCTTTTCAAATTCCTCCAGGATGCTGCGCACTTCCTGTTCAAAGTCGGACAGGGTCTGGCCCGGGAAGGGCAGGACGAACATGGAAAATTCGCCGGCCAGTTCACTTGCGGGGTGCGAAGCGGAGGCGCTGATGGCTTTCTGCGTCTGCACGAAATTTTTGTAGAGATTGGAACTCTTGCCGCTGCCCAGAATTTCCGCCAGGCAGTCCAGGGGTGCTTCGTCAGGATGAAATCTCGGCACCGTAGGATAGCTGAAGATAACGGCCGGAAAGCGGATCTTGTCATCCACATAGGAGACATAGCGGTCGGACTCCAGGACGGGCGGAGCCAGTTTTAGGGGCTCTACTTCGGGGCCGCTGGGGATCACGCCGAAATACTTTTCCACTAATTCAACCACCGCTTGCGGGTTGACATCGCCGCCGATGGTTAAGGTAGCGTTGTTGGGGCCGTACCAGCGCAGAAAAAAGCGCTTGAGATCATCGACGTTTACCCGGTCCAGGTCTTCCAATCTGCCGATGGTCAGCCAGGAGTAGGGGTGGCCGTAGGGATACATGGCGGCGGCCTGCAATTCGCGGTAGAGGCCGTAGGGGCGGTTGTCGTAATTCTGGCCTTTTTCGTTTTTCACGGTGGCCCGCTGCACTTCGAACTTTTCCTGGGTGACGGCATCGAGGAAAAAGCCCATGCGGTCCGATTCCAGCCAGAGTGCTGTTTCCAGCTGGTTGGAAGGCAGGGTTTCGAAGTAGTTGGTCCGGTCCCGGTTAGTGGTTCCGTTCAGGGTGCCGCCGGCTTCGGTAACGATTTTGAAGTGCTCTTCGTCCGCGACGTTTTCGGAGCCCTGGAACATCATGTGCTCGAAAAAGTGAGCGAAGCCGGATTTATTGAGCTCTTCCCGCGCCGAACCCACGTGATAGGTGACATCGACGTGAACGATGGGGTCGGAGTGATCTTCGTGAATGATGAGGGTCAACCCGTTTTCCAGTTCGTACTTTTCGTACGGAATGACAACTTCGTCGCCCGTTTTGGTGACCTTTTCGATCAGTTTGGTTTGGCCCCAGACTGCAGTCGACAGCAGGAGCACGAACAGCAAGAGTGAATTTTTCATGGTAAATGGTGTAAGGGTTTTTGAAAACCTGTGATCAGGGTGAAAAAGGATGAGATTTCCTTTAGCAAATGGACCGGCAAATTAGCAAATTTTACCGCATCTGGAGGCATATTAACAGGACGGTGACGGCGATTGGCCAAAATTTTCAATTTAACTGGGAACAGTGGGTGGGGAGCAGCGCTGGGCGTGCTTCCGCTCGAATGAGCGGGATGGGGATCGGGAGGCTGCTGCCTGCCCCCTTGTGTGGGCCCAGTCGCTTCGCTCCTTCGCTAAGGGGATGGCCAGGGAACCCCCGGCTAGAACCCCTTCAGCGAGGCGATAGCCGAGCCCCCACAGCCCTGAAGCAGCAGCTTCAGCTCTCCTACAGGCAATGCGCGCGCAGCACCGCCACCCTCCACCTCCAGATGCCTCCGTTATGAACTCGTCTCCCCCTCTTTTGTCAGCTTAATCGCATCCACGGCCTTTTCACGTACCATGCGGTTAAACTCAGGCAGGTCGTTGTCTCTGATCTGCTCGAATTTCTCCAGTTGGGTGTCGATCTTTTCCGTCAGCTCCTCTTTGACCTGCATAGCCTGCTCGGTAGGCGCAAACTGGCCGCGGCCGGTGAGTGTGCCCACATGGGCCAGCTTGTTGGTCAGCTGGATGGGGTAATTGAGCGGATCCTGCCCGGAGCGGTTTTTGGTCTGGTACAGTTCCTTTTCCACTTCCGTCATTACCGAGTCGATAGCGTTGGCCTTTTCGATAAGAGGCTCCATAGCTTCTTCGTCCTTCCACAGCTTTTTGTAGTGGTTGAGCTGGTTGCGTATTTCACGGATGTCGATGATGGTCTCATGCGCCTCCGTGACCTTGTTACGGATCTCCATGACGAAGTCGAATTGAGTTTTCAGCTCGGCCATTGTTGTTTCGGAGCGGGGGTCGGCGAGGATCTCAAAGGCGCGCTCCTGCGATTCTTCACCTACGGTCAGCCGCACGCGGTAGTTGCCCGGCACGGCGCTGGGGCCGTTCAGGCTGGCCGCCCACAGGACCATACCCTTGAAACGCTCGGCGCCGGGGTATTCCATATTCCAGCTGTACCTATTGCCTTTTTCCTCCACCTCGAGCTGTTCTTCCTTGTCTTCGGCTGTAGTGGAGAACTCGCGGATCAGTTTGCCATCTTCTTCCAGGAAGGCCAGCTTGACGGCCACCGAGTCGGCGGGCTTTTCCTTGAGGTAGAAGTGCACCATGACGCCGCCGGGATGGTTGGTGCCTGCGGTTTTCGACTCGCCGCGCTGCCCGCCGCGTATGCGGTAGCTGGGCATGGGCTCGTAGAGGTAGAAGTCGCTGCCGGCGACCTCTTTGCTAAGCTGGTGCAGGGGAGTCAGGTCGTCGATGATCCAGAAGCTGCGGCCTTGCGTAGCGGCGATGAGATTGTCGTTCTTGACGGCCAGATCGGTGATCGGCACGATGGGCAGGTTGAGCTGGAAGGGCTGCCAGCTGTCGCCGTCATCAAAGGAAATGTACATCCCCGTTTCGGTGCCGGCGTAGAGCAGGCCTTCGCGCTTGGGATCAGCGCGCAGCACGCGCGTAAAGTGCTGCTGGTCAATGCCGCCGGTAATCAGCGTCCAGCTTTTGCCGTAGTCCTTGGTTTTGTACAGGTAGGGCTGGTAGTCGCCCAGCTTGTAGCGGGTGCCGGCCACGTAAGCGCCACCCTTGACAAAGGGATCCGCGTCGATACTGTTGATCATCATGGCCTCCGGCATGTTGGGCGGCGTGACGTCGCTCCAGTTCTCCCCGCCGTCGCGGCTGAGGTGGATGAGCCCGTCGTCCGACCCCACCCAGAGCAGGCCTTCCTCATAGGGTGATTCCATACCTGCGAATAGGGTGCAGTAGTATTCTACGCCTGTGTTGTCCTTGGTGATAGGACCGCCGGAGGGGCCCAGCTTGGTCAGGTCGTTGGTCGTCAGGTCGGGGCTGAGCAGCTCCCAGGAGCGGCCGCCGTCGGTGCTGGCGTGTACGTGGTTCGACAGGGCGTAGAGCTTGTCGGGGTTGTGTGGCGAGAAGAAGATGGGGAAGTTCCATTGGAAACGGTACTTCATGCCCTCAGCGCCGTAGCCCATGGGGTTATCAGGCCATACGTTGATGGCCTGTGTCTGTTTGGTTTCGTGGTTGACGCGGGTCAGATAGCCGCCGTAGCTGCCGCCGTAGACGACGTCGTTATTCTCCGGATCGATAGCCAGGTGGGCGCTTTCGCCGCCGGCGGAGGGTTCCCAGTCCCTTTCGCCGATGGAGTAGCCGTCGGTGCGGTGCAGGATTCTGACCGTAGAATTATCCTGCTGGGCGCCGTAGATGCGGTAGGGGAAGTGATCGTCGGTGGTGACGCGGTAAAACTGGGCGGTGGGCTGGTTGTAATAGGTGCTCCAGTTCTCGCCGCCGTCGAAGCTGACCTGAGCGCCGCCGTCATCGGCGATCACCATCCGCTGGTTGTCCTCGGGGGCGATCCACAGATCGTGATGGTCGCCGTGGGGAGCGTAGGCCGACTTAAAGGTACTGCCGCCGTCGGTCGATTTGTGGTAGGCTACGTTCATGACGTAGACGATGTTCTCATCCTCGGTATCGGCGTAGATGCGCGAGTAGTACCAGGCGCGCTGTCGCAACGCGCGGCTCTCGTTGATCCTGCGCCAGGTCTCGCCGGCGTCGTCGGAGCGGTATACACCGCCTTCATCGGCCTCGATGATGGCCCAGACACGTTCGGGATTGACCGGCGAAACGGTCACGCCGATGATGCCGATGGGCCCTTCCGGCAAGCCTTCGGCTTTCTCGAAGAGGTTGATCCAGGTATCGCCGCCGTCGGTGCTTTTCCACAGCAAGGAGCCTTCGCCGCCGCTCTCCAGGCTATACGGTGTGCGGCTGATACGCCAGGTGGAGGCGTAGAGAATGCGTGGATTGGTCGGATCCATGATCAGGTCGACCGCGCCGGCATGGTCATTAGCGAAGAGGATCTTTTCCCAGGTCGCCCCGCCGTCTTTGGAACGGTATATGCCACGCTCTTCAGTGGGTTTGTACAGGTCGCCCATGACGGCCGCATAGACCAGGTCCGGGTTCTGCGGATGCACGCGGATGCGAGGGATGTGGCGTGAATTTTCAAGACCGACGTGCTTCCAGGTCTTCCCGGCGTCAACCGTTTTGTATATGCCGTAGCCGTAGGAGACGTTGCCGCGAACGGTTACCTCGCCGCCGCCGGCGTAAATGACATTGTTATCTGATTCGGCTACAGCCACCGCGCCGATGGAGCCGCCGAAGTAGCCGTCGGAGATGTTTTCCCAGGTCTGTCCTCCGTCAGTCGTGCGCCAGACGCCGCCGCCGGTGGCGCCCATATAGTACAGATTGGGCTTGCCGGGCACGCCGGTCACCGCCGCCGAGCGCCCGCCCCGAAAGGGACCGATGTTGCGCCATTCCAGCGAGCTGTATAGTTCTTCTTCGTAAGTGTTTTGCGCATTAGCGGGCAGGGCGAAAATAAAGGCCAGTGCCAACAGCCACAGCGATTGGTAAAAGGTGATGGATCGTTTGAACATAGAGAATGAGTTTTTTTACTAATCCGGTTTTAAAGAAATCAGGTATGAGCGATTTCGTCTCGTTTCTTGGAGTGGTAAAAGAAGCGCCTGAAATTACGGAAAAGAGCGGAAAAGGAAAAGAAATGGGGGGAAATCGCGGTTCGCAGTTCGCCATTCGCAGCGAGGCGGGGTTCCCTGCTGGTGGAGCGATGCTTTTCAAAAGAGATGTGTACAAATGGTAGCCGGCCTGGCGAGCGTATTACTCCGGCAAGCCAACAGCCGACCACCAACGACCATCTAATCCCTCGCCAGCACAATCTTCTTCGCTACCGACTTCCCTTCCTGCCGGATTTCCAGGAAGTAGCTGCCCGTGCCGTTCTGCGAGATGTCTACGCTATCGCTAAATGCGCCGGAGTAGCTGCCCAGCTCGTAGTTGTAGATCTGCCGGCCGGAAGCATTGTAGATGCGGATACTGGTCTGCCCGCGCTGCGGGAGGTTGAACTCGAGGCGGAACATGCCGTCGGAAGGGTTGGGAAACAGCTTGAGGCCTTCGATGCGCAGGTTGTTATCCGTTGGCATATCGATGTCGTACTCCTGTTTCATCTCGCGGGCCTCGGCGGGGCTCATGTCTGTCATATCTACCTCGATATCGGAGAGATCCATGCGGCTGGGTTGGCGCCTGCCTTCCGACCAGGTCTGATCGTCGTAGAAGTAGACGTTGTTGTCCTGTTCCTTGGTCAGGCCTTTAGTATCGCAGTACGACTTGATAGGCTGGCTGCCGGATTGCTCCTTGCCCTGCCGGCGGTAATCGACGGCGATCGGGTCACCGATTTTCATATTGTCAATAGCGGTGCTGATGTCCTCCCAGTCAATGATGGGATAGCCGTTGATAGCCGTGATGACGTCGCCGTTTTCCAGGCCCAGCTCTTCGGCGGTGGAATTACTGATTACCTCGACGGCGACACCGCGCTCGGGATTGTAGCTGTGATCGTGGCGGATGCCGAAGAAGGGTTCCTCGCACTTATCGCTTTGCTCAGAGATGACGTCGGAACGCTGGCCAAAGGTGAGCGGCAGCGTCTTCTTGTCTTGCCGGCGGATGAGGTGAAGGGTAGCTTCTTCGCCCGGCCGGTACTTGCGCAGGATGAGCGACAGGTCTTGTTGCTCGCCGGTGCGGTAAGCATCCACGCCGTAGATGTAGTCGAAAGCCTGCACGCCGGCGCTTTCGGCAGCAGTGCCGCGCAGCACCTTGGTGACGTAGCTGCCGTAGAGGTTGTCGAAGCCCAGAAGCTCAGCTTTCTCTTCGGAGAGTTTGGCGCTGTGAATACCGAGGAAGGCCTTGCCGGATTGCGTGCGGCTAAGTGTTTCGGCCTGTCGCCTTGATTCGGCTTCGGAGCGGATGAGGCCGCTGAGGCTTTGCCGCTCACCGGCACGCTCGTATTCGATGCGTATGGTTTCACCGGGTTTGATATTGTCGATAGCCGTGCTGATATCTTCCCAGTCGACCATCGGATAGTCGTTGATGGACAGGATCAGGTCGCCGTGTCGCAGTCCCATTTCCTCGGCGGCGGAGTTGCGAACGATATTGACTGGGACGCCGAATTCGTCCTGCTCATTGTCATGACGGGGAGAGACGCCCAGGAAGGCATCCTCGCTGTTGTCTTTGCTCCAGCTCCAGTTGCTGCGCTCTCCCAGCTCCACCTGTACGGTGCGCTTCTGTCCCTGGCGAATGTAGTGGATAGTAACCCGGTCGCCGGGTTCGTAGGCTTCCAGCAGATCGGTCAGGTCATCGTTCCAATCGACCCGCTTCTCATCAACGCCGTATACGTAGTCAAAAGGCTGCAGCCCGGCGCGGTCGGCAGCCGAATTGGGAATTACCTTCGAAATGTAGCTCCCGTATTCATTGTCGAAACCGAGCAGCTCCGCTTTGTCATCGGAAACTTCCCGGGAGTAAATGCCCAGGTAGGCCCGGTTTTCATCATCATCCCAGAAGTTAAAGAGGGAGGCATTCTGCGCAGGCAGGAGACCGGAGCTCAGCGCCAAAAGGATAAACAGCAATGTGGCAAAGATATTTTTCATATTTCAGATCAATTTTGTGTTCTTTCCCTAAGGGACAATGCAGCCGGGAGAGGGTTGCTTGGAGGTTAATCCTGAGTTCTGATTGTTTTCTACGGTAAGGGGAAGTACCGCAAATTTTGTGCGACAAAAACAAATACTTACACTACTTTTGTTCAGGTATGCTTTTCTAAAAAAAAAACGAATCTACCCACCATGCGCATCGGAACGCTGATAACGTATCTCTTTTCTGCTTTTATTCTGCTCGGCATCGGGGCCTGCGGCTCCTCTAAAAAGCTGGAGGCCCCGGAAGAATATTACAATACCGGGGAAGAAAACCCGCTGTCCAAAGTCAATATTCCCATCCGGCTTGATATAAAAGCCATGGAAGCCTCTCTTAACGAGCAGCTTAGCGGAACCCTGTACGAAGACAACGACATCAGCGACGACAACCTCATGCTGCGCGCGGTCAAGGAAGGGGATATCCGACTGCGCATCGATAGTCAGCAGATTAAGTACCAGATACCGCTGCTACTGTGGATCAAGTATGATGCCGGCATCACCGACCTGGAGGCCAACGGAGAGCTCATGCTGGATATGACGACTGAGTTCGAGGTGATGCCTTCCTGGCGCATCGAAACCAAAACCGATTTGGTAAGCTACGAGTGGCTCCGGGAGCCCAAACTGCGGATGGGCGTGATGAGCATGTCGGTCGGCTCGCTGATGGACATCGTGTTGCGCAACGGCCGGCAGTTCCTTACCCAGGAGATCGACCGTTTGGTTAGCGAGAGCTTCAACCTGCAAGATATGATCAGCGATGTGTGGAAACAAATGTACGAACCGATGCTGGTGTCGGAGGAGTACAACACCTGGATGGTTGTCAACCCGGAGCGATTGGCAATAACGCCGCTCAGGGCGGAAAACGAAGATTTCGCTACCTCGGTCATCGTTGTAGAATCCCGGCCCTATGTCAAATTGGGACAACGCCCCGAGCTGTTCGGTATGCCGCCGCTGCCGCCACTCGAAATCATACCCGAGAGCGGGGAAGATTTTTTCCTGCTGATTGACACTGAAATCACTTACAAAGAAGCAGAGCGGCTGGCGCAGGAGCAAATGCTCGGCGAAACCTTCGAGTCGGGAAAACGGTCGGTGACGGTAGAGGATATCGAAATATACGGCAGCGGTAATAAACTGGTCATCAATACGCTGCTGTCGGGCAGCTACGAAGGGCACGTTTACCTGGAAGGCGAGCCGGTGTTCAACGTCCGGAAAAATACCGTTGAGATCAAAAACCTGAATTACACCCTGAAAACGGCTAACTTCCTCTACAAGTCGGCAGGGTGGCTGCTCCGAAGCACCATCAAGAATAAATTCGAGAAAAATATGGAGTTCCTCCTCGACTACAACCTCGACGAAATGAAAAAGCAGGTGCAGGAGCAACTCAAAGGCTACGAAGTCGCCGACGGCATTAACCTGGAAGGCAATCTTGAGCACCTCGGCATTATGGAGGTGCGCCTGACCGAAACGGCTATGCGTGTGGATATCGGCATGATGGGAGATATCGTGCTGAAAGTACAGGGCATAGGCAAGTGAACTCCGGAACCGGATGTGCTCCTATTCGGCTTTCACCAACTCCAGTCTCCTTTCTTTCTCCTGATCGATCATCCGCAGGGTGAGCGTGTCGGGGGTGAGCTGAAGGATCTCGACAGCCTTCTCCTGGCCGCCGGGCGCCAGCGTATCGGTGGTGAAGAGGTAATCCTGTCGCAGGCGGTAGCGGCCGGCCTCCCGGTAGTTGAGGGTGCTCCGGAATTCGTAAGTGTTATTTGGGTAAAACCAGAACTGTATTTCTTCGGGGTCGACTTCCAGGGGGCGCTCTTCTTCTGTCACCCGCAGCGCTTCCCAGTGCCCGCTCAGCTTCTCTTTACGAGAGGGCGATTCCCGGCAAGCTTGAAAAACGAGGATTCCGGCTAGTAAGCTTATCGCCGTTAAGTATCTCATAGATGCGCTGTTCCTTTTATAAACCGCTGCCGTCCTGATGTTTCGGTTCAGGGCGGCAGCGGGGTAATCTTTCGATCCTTTTTAACTCACCAGCGGCACATACAGAATAAAGGTCGCTGCGCCAGCCAGGAAGCCGATCAGCGCCAGCCAGGCGATTTTCTTAAAGTACCAGATGAAATCGATGTTCTCCATACCCATGGCGGCGACACCGGCGGCCGAGCCGATAATCAGCATGGAGCCTCCGGTACCGGCAGAGTAGGCGATGAAGTGCCAAAGGTTGGAATCGATAGGTTGATCGTACATCCCCATGGAGGCAGCCACCAGCGGCACATTATCGATAATGGCGGAGGCAAAACCGAGCAGGATCACCACCACATCCTCGTTGGGCACCAGTTTATCCAGCCATTCGGCGACGTAGCGCAGCGTGCCCACCTGGGTCTGCTGCCCCTCGTGCAGAACGGAGCCGAAAACGAGGCTTTCCAACGCAGCTACGGCCATCAGAATCCCCAGGAAGAACAGAATACTCGAAAGCTCAATGCGGGAAAGGGCCTTGTGTGGGGAGTACATATGACGCCTTTCCTCCGTGAAATCTTCTTCCGGATGGATGTATTCCGAGACCAGCCAGACGACCCCCAATGACAACATCATACCGATATAGGGCGGCAAATGGGTGATCGTCTTGAAAACGGGAACAAAAACAATGGCGCCCAGGCCGAGATAAAGCATAGTAGAACTGCTGAGCAGCTTATTGCTTTCGAGGCTTTCCTCTTCAAGACTCCTCGATATTTCTCCTCTAAAAGGCGGTAGCCAGGTGGCGACCAGCGTGGGAACGATAAAGCAGACAATAGAGGGCACCACCAGGAATTGGATCAGGCCCCCGGCCGACACTTTTTCGCCGATCCACAGCATGGTGGTGGTGACGTCGCCGATGGGCGACCAGGCCCCTCCGGCATTGGCGGCGATGACGACCAAAGCGGCGAACCACAGGCGTTCTTGCTTATTGGTGATGAGCTTTCGCAAAAGCGTAACCAAAACGATGGTAGCGGTGAGGTTGTCGATGATAGCCGACAGGATGAAGCCGAGGATGCCCACAATCCACAGCAATTTTTTCTTGCTGCGGGTGCGGACGTAGCTTTTCAGCACTTCGAAGCCACGGTGCAGGTCGACGATCTCCACAATGGTCATGGCGCCGATAAGGAAGACCAGTATTTCCGCAGTTTTGCCCAGGTGGTGCAGCAGGGTGTTGGTAAATCCCTCTTCCGCTGCGTGATCACCGCCCTGGCCTCCCATGAGGCTGTAGACGTGCTCGTGTGTGTCGATGACAGATAAAATGCCGCTGTTGAATCCCAGGGCGAGCAAAGCCCAGCAAAGGGCAGCCATTATCAGGGCGGGAACGGTCTTGTCGAGTCTGAGCGGATGTTCGAAGACAATCGCAGCGTACCCAAGGATGAAGCAAATAATTACTCCGGCAATCATGTAATCCTCGTTTCTTGATTAAAAGTTGATAGTCGTTTTGTTTGCAGATCATTTGGCTAAAGCGGGCGAATGTAAAATTAAAACTTTCTTGCTGCTACCCATATTTTTTTGAAATTTTTCCCAAAAAGATGAATGGGAACTCTGTCAGAGGTAGTCGGGTTAATATTCCGGAATTTTATCAGATTAACTGTATTTTTGCATTTCAACCTTTGAAACCAGGAAGAAAGAACAGAAAATTGCGACAATGGTAAAGATAGGAAAAATAGAACTCGGAGAATTTCCGCTGTTGCTCGCTCCGATGGAAGACGTCAGTGATCCCCCCTTCCGGGCGCTGTGCAAGGAGCAGGGCTGCGATATGATGTATACCGAGTTCATCTCGGTGGAGGGGCTGATTCGCGATGCCGACAAAAGTGTGCAGAAACTCGATATTTACGACGAGGAGCGCCCCGTCGGCATTCAGATTTTCGGCGCTGAGCTCGACTCGATGATGCGCGCCGCCGAAATCGTCGAGGAGGCACAGCCGGAAGTACTGGACATTAACTACGGCTGCCCGGTGAAAAAGGTGGTCAATAAGATGTGCGGCGCCGGTATCCTGCGCGACATTCCCCGCATGGTGGAGCTGACCAAGGCGGTCGTCGATTCCACTAAGCTGCCTGTCACCGTGAAAACCCGCCTGGGTTGGGATAAGGATTCCATGCATATCGAAGAAGTAGCCGAACGCTTGCAGGATGTGGGCATCAAGGCGCTCTCCATTCACGGCCGTACGCGTAAGCAGATGTACAAAGGGGAAGCCGACTGGAGCCTTATCGCCAAAATCAAGGAGAATCCGCGCATCCACATTCCCATTTTCGGCAACGGGGATATCGACACTCCGCAAAAGGCGAAGCTGTACCGCGAGCGCTACGGCGTCGACGGTATCACGATCGGACGAGCCAGTATCGGCTATCCGTGGATCTTCCGGGAAATCAAACACTATTTCAAAACGGGGGAGCTGCTGCCCGCGCCTGATATAGGCGAACGCGTTGCCGCCGCCCGCGAGCACCTGCGCCGCTCCATCGAATGGAAAGGAGAAAAACTGGGCGTTCTGGAAATGCGCCGCCACTATTCCAACTATTTCCGCGGCTATCCCGGCATCAAACAGTTTCGCAAGGAGCTCGTTACCCGCGAGGAACCGGAAGTCCTCTTTGCGACGCTCCGGGAAATTGAATCGCACTACGGTGAAATGATGGTGGGATAAGGAATATGGGTGACCGGGAGAATGCTAAGAGGCTGTTTCATTTAAGTGTTCAGAATTTATTATAGGCTGTTTTTTTGTCAGGCGAAACAGAACAACACCTTGAAACCGCCGGTTACCGGCTTTACTCTTAATTGATATATACGACAAGTGGTATTTAATATAAAAGAATACGAGAGGGAAATTTTCAGGTTAATCAGCGAAACCGCTGATGACCTGAACTATCCTACCTATCTGGTGGGCGGTTATGTGCGCGACCGTTTGCTGGCCAGGCCGTCGAAGGATATCGACATTGTCTGCATAGGCAGTGGTATCCGGCTGGCGGAAAACGTGGCCGCCAAACTGCGACCCATACCGAGGGTGGTGGTGTACAAACGCTTCGGAACAGCTATGCTCAAGCACGGCGACCTGGAACTCGAGTTCGTAGGGGCACGCAGAGAATCCTACCGGCACGATTCGCGCAAACCGACGGTGGAAGAGGGCTCCCTGGAGGACGATCAGAACCGGCGGGATTTTACCATCAATGCCCTGGCCGTCAGCCTCAATCAAGAGGACTACGGCATGATCATCGATCCGTTCAACGGGCTGGAGCACCTGGAGCAGAAGATCCTCAAAACGCCGCTGGAACCCGGGAAAACCTTCTCCGACGACCCGCTGCGCATGATGCGGGCTATTCGCTTCGCCACCGAGCTCGACTTTGTCATCGAACCGGAAACGCTGCGGGCCATCGCCAAATACCGCAACAGAATCAACATCGTTTCCAAAGAACGCATCACTACCGAACTGAATAAAATCATACTGTCGCCCTTACCTTCCACCGGTTTCAAACTGCTGTTCGATACGGGGCTGCTCAAAATTATCCTCCCTGAACTGGCAGCCCTGCAGGGCGTAGAGATACGCAATGGTATCGGACATAAAGATAATTTTTACCATACCCTGGAAGTGCTCGACAACCTGAGCAAGAAAAGCCGCAATTTATGGTTACGCTGGGCAGCTATCCTGCACGATATCGCCAAACCGCCCACCAAGCGATTCCATCCTCAGCAGGGCTGGACCTTTCACGGGCACGAGGCCCTGGGCGCGGCTATGGTGCCGCGCATCTTCCGCCGCCTGCGGCTGCCGCTCGATAACAAAATGAAATACGTGCAAAAGCTGGTGCGCCTGCACCTGCGCCCCATCAGTCTGACCCAGGAAGACATCAGCGACTCGGCTGTCCGCCGGCTGCTCTTCGAAGCCGGTGAGGATATCGAAGACCTGCTGCTGCTCTGCGAAGCCGATATCACTTCCAAAAACCCGCGTAAAGTTCGACGCTACCGCGAGAACTACGAGGAATTGCGCAAGCGCCTGGAGGAAGTGGAAGAAACGGATCGCCTGCGCAACTGGGAACCGCCGATCAGCGGCGAGGTGATTATGGAAACCTTCGGCATTGCTCCTTCCCGGGAGGTGGGGGTAATCAAAACCGCTATTCGCGAAGCTATCCTGGAAGGGGAAATTCCCAATGATTTTGAAGCCGCTTACGCTTTTATGATCGAAAAAGGTAAGGAAATGGGGTTGGACGTGGTGAATAATCAGGTGAAAAAAGATTGATCTTTGACTCCGGTTGAACAAAGTCTTTGCTTATTGGGTGATAGTAGTAGACTTTATGCTTTTAGAGCAAGCAGACTAACCAAAATTCAACCATGTCACAACCCAAGAATGTGCTCATCGCCGGCGCCGGCGGAATAGGCCAGGCGGTAGCACTCCTCCTCACCGAATTCAGCGAAATTCCACCAAACTTGTTTATCGGCAACCGCACCATGGAAAAGGCCGAGCGCGTTGCCAACTGGATCAAGCTGGGAACTTCCAAAAGCCTGGAAGTAACGGCTTTTCATTTGCCCCCAGAAGAAATGACTGACGGGATGCGCCGGGCTTTCGAAGCGGCCGATGTCATTCTTGACTGCCTGCCGGGACGCCTCGCGCCGCGTATGGCCAGGCTGGCCCGTGAATACCATTCGCATTATGCCAACCTTACTGAATATGTCAATGAAACGCACCAGATCGAGGAGATTGCCAGGGAGGCCGATACAGGCTTCCTGCTGCAGACCGGGCTGGCGCCGGGCTTTGTCAACGTAATGGCCAACGGACTTTTCCAGCGTTTTTGCAAAAAACACGAGGTCGATAAGGCCGCTTATGTGGCAATGAAAGTCGGGGGGCTGACCAGGCACGCTACTTCCCCGCACTACTACGGCTTTACCTGGAGCCCCGCCGGCGTAGCGACCGAATACGTGAAGGATACTTACTGTATCCGTGACTTCGAAAAGACGACCGTGCCGGCGCTTTCCGAAAGGGAGCGGATCATTATTAACGGCATCACTTACGAGGCCGACCTGACTTCCGGCGGCAGCGCCGATCTGCCGGACGCCCTGGCCGGCAAGGTGAAACGTCTGGACTATAAAACCCTCCGTTATCCCGGTCATTACGAGTGGGTGACCAAACAGCTCAGCATCACGCCCTCCGGCCAAGATAAAGCGGAATATCTGCAACAGCATATGGAAGCCGTCATCCCGCGCGTAGAAGATGACCTCGTGCTGATCTACGCTTCAGTGGAAGGCAAAGATAAGGAGGGGCGCTGGCAAAAGACGGAGCATACTTATAACCTGCATCCGCAACCGGTCGGCAGGCACGTGCTGCGCGCTATGCAGGCGACAACGGCTGCTCCGCTTGCCGAAGCCGCCGCCCTACTGATGGAAGGCAAACACAAAGGAGTCGTCCTGCAATCTCATATCGATCCGGAAGCTTTTCTGAAGGGGCGCTACGTGACGGCCGTCTACGGCAAATGGAACGGTGGAGAGGTCATCCCGGGCGTGATGATTCATAACAAATGATCACCACGAGGGTCAGGTATACCCTGGAACTCAAGCACTAGTGCCCGAGGTACTAGCTAACCGGCATCGGACAACTCTTCAACACGGAGTATCGATCCTTTCATCTTAAAGCGCACCGGCAGGAATTGTTCCACTACGTACATATTACTCAGCAGGTGGTTACTGGGGTGGGGGATGCGCATGCGGCTGCCGGGCAACAGCGCGAGGAGGGGGATGAGTTGATCCGTAAGGTGTTCATCTACAGGAGCTTCGCTATGAATGGCTTGTAGCAAACGTTGGGCGGCCTGCCGGCCTACTTTTTCGGCGGGAATCCCGCGCTCACCCAGGGCGTCAGCTCCCAGGGCATAGATACTATCCGATGAGGCGTGTTGAAAAACGGCGCTGAGCGTAATGCCGGAACCGCTGCTGTAAGTAGACTGATAGTCTTTACTGATGCGGAGGGGGACGGAAAGATCAGCAAGCAGATGCCGGGCGGCTTCTGCCTGCCGCTCCGCAACGCCGGCCTTTTGAAGCAGCTCCGAAGCATGTGAATTCCCTTCTATGTGTAGCAGTTTCCCTTTTTTCGAAAGGTCGATGACCGTTTGCCCGCCGGCTTGTTGCCAGTCTTCCAGAAATGGCTGTATGTCAACCCTTACCTTGCCGCCGCCTTTTGGGAAATAGCCAAGTTGTAGGCGCTCTATTTCAATGCCGCTTATCCGTTGCAGATAAGGAAGCAGCGTGAGTTGCAGGTATTCTACTGGCGCCTGCCACTTGCCGCAGGTGCCGCCGGTGATGGTCAGCCTGGAGGGATGCCGGCCGAAAGCCAGGGGCAGCAGCAGGGCCTGCAGTAACAAGGCGATGCTGCCAGCCGTACCGATGTCGATCAGATATTCACCCGGTTTGGTTTTTCCCGGACGGTAGGTCATTTCAGTGGCGCCGATAGCGGCGCCCTCGACACGGGCATCGCAAATTTTTTCCAGGGCATGGACGGCCGTAAGGTGCTGGGCTTTCAGGCCGGGCTTTGATCTTCCGGCCCGGATACCGCTCACCCGGAAGGGCTGGCCGGTGAGCGTAGACAAAGCCAGAGCCGTGCGTACGATCTGTCCGCCTCCTTCACCGTGTGTGCCGTCAATGTGTATCATATTCAAATTTCCGACTTCCACTTTCCCACTTCGAATCACTCTTCAAACTCTCCCTGGTAGATCACTCCGTTCGTAGGATTTTCGCGGACCATGATTTTACTTAGATAGGGAATATCCGGTTTTATCCTGCGCCATAGCCAGATGGCAATATTTTCGGCCGTGGGGTTTTCCAATCCTTCTATTTCGTTAAGTACGTGATGATCGAGCTGCTTTTCCAGCGGCTTCCATACGGTTTTGATATCGCCAAAATCGATGACCCAGCCCAGTTTGGGATGGAGCTGCCCGCTGATATAAAGGCGGACCCGGTAGGTGTGGCCGTGCATGCGGCGACATTTGTGTTCCTCGGGTACATGAGGAAGAAAATGAGCAGCATCAAAAGTGAATTCCTTAAAAACTTCCATAGTTGTTTGTTTCCTGCAGTGCGATTACTTCTTGCGGGTCTTGGTGTGTTTGTAGATAAAGCAATCATCGTCTGTTATTGCCGTGAAATGGTCGGCTTCTTCACGCAGAATAGCCGCAGTGGTTTTTTCGATGGCGGCAATTTCTACCCGTACGCCCTCGCTCTTCAGGTGGCGAACCAGTTCCACGTAGTCGGCATCGCCACTGAGAATAATGATAGTATCCACCTTCTGAGCGATTTGGGTGGCCTTAATCGTCAGCGGAATATCGGCCGATTTGTAGCAAGGGACAACCGAGCCGTGAAAGTAGTTGTGCAGCCTCTCTGCCAATTTGTTGGAAATATGCGAACCCTCCCGGAAATAGATCAAACGGTTGAGTCCCCGGTTATCCAGCAATTTTGGGATAAGGGTGTCGAAATTGAGCATGGCGTTCTTGTCTTTCACCATATCGTGCAAACTCAACTCCATATTGTTACCATCAATGAGAATGGCGACCGACTGGCTAATTTTTACTGGTGTTTCAAGTGACATAGGCTGTTGATATTATTTTGTCGCCCCAAAGTTACGGATTCCCCGGATAAGTCCTGTCTCTTAACGCCTGTCCTTTTTCCACCATGACAAATATCATCGCCCAGTTCTGAGAATTATCAATCGTGGAGGGCTGAAATTGACTTATTATTACGGCGTAACGCATTGTTTACCAAGCTACTTAATACTCAAAACCTATGTTTCTGATAGACTGGTTTCAAGCCAATTTTCTCATGGCAGCGACGGTCGTCGTCCTGATCGGTATTCCGCTGGTCATTCTGATTATCATTATGACCAGAAAATCAAAGGAAAGAAGAGATGATGCTTCCTGAAGTTTATTGAACTTGAAATATTTTAAAATATTTTGTATATTCACCATGCCTTAAGATAAGGACCCTTATCCCAACGTATTATTTTGAGTTTGGTTGCTATTCTCTTATTGCAACCTGACAGTTGTTTTTACCTTTCTGTATTTTCCACGAATAACCGGTTGTAACGGCCGGTGCAATTTGAAAACAGCCTTTACATTTTTACCATTGCGCTGTCAGTTACAGGTAGTGCAAGCACTGCCGGTCATTGTTATTCGACATCCATGAACTGCATTGAATTCGTTTTGCAAACACCTGAAATAAGTTCTATTTCAATAACCAAAACCTATCGCCCTATGCTAGGAAAATCCAGAAGAGTCAGACTATTGGTTTTGAAACCACATCTTGTTCGTATTCAGTATCTGGATACCGGACAAATCGCCGACGTTTCCCGCAAGCGTTTTGAATTACATTTGGATCTTGGTTTTTTTGAACTCGTCAATCCGGAAGCGATGCCGGCTGCGTTATAAGCGAACGATATACGATCAAGCTAAAAGCGACGACGGGCTGCTGATTAACTTCGGGAGCCCGTTTACTTTCTCCCCTCGTGCGGCAGTTACTTTTTGCCGCCCCCGCCCTGTCGTTGTTCGAGTATATTTCCTATCTTCCGGGCTCAATCAAAGGGAAAGGCTTTTATGATTTTTCGACGCTTGTGTTACGCTGCGACCGGTCTGCTTTTCGGGATGAGTCTGTTGTTCCAGTCCTGTAATCTCGGTGGGGAAGGCCCCATCGTACTGTCGCGCGAGGCGGAAGTGAGCGATGAGTACAGTGGCTGGGGCAGCCGGGCGTATTATACGGGAGTGGCATTGCAGGAAGAGGCCGGCGAGCCGGCAGTCGGAAATTATATTTTTCTGCAAATTTATGTGCCGGCCCCCGGGCGCTACTATCCCTGGGCTATGGCAGCCCTGAACCGCTACGATACTACGGTGCAGAAGGAATTGAAAATCACGATCACACCGGTAAAAGCCAACAGCCTGACGCGGGTGGACTCAGTCAGCATCCCCATCCGGCCAACGCGGGCCCTGGAATGGATGCCTTCGAAAGGAGAAAAGCGATGGGTGGAGTTCCCGGATTTCGGCTCTTACTTTTTAATCATAGAAGGTCTCGGCAGCGAGGAAGCCAGGATTGTTTTTGACAAAATGTTGCTCACCAACCATGCCGACTACGCTCCTAAGGGATATGCCCTGGTAGAAGATACTGTGAAAACCGTTCTGCCGCCGGCCTGGGCCTTCGGTGTTCTCTACGGCGGGTACACCGATCAGGAGGAAACGATCAGTCGCATCGAGCGCATTCGCAACAATGAGCTGCCTATAGATGGATACTGGATCGACTCCTGGTTCTGGGATTACAAAAACCGGGGTGAAGGCCCCGAAGGCTATATAGATTTCGCCGGCGACAGCAGCGCCTATCCCAATATGGAGCACCTGTGGGCTTATATGGAACAACGGAACATTAAATCCGGTATCTGGATCTGGGATGCTATCCAGGAGCCGGGAAATGAGCGGGTTTTCCGGGAATTTGAAGAGCGGGACTTTTTCGACGGCGTCCCCTATGTCAATACCGAGGCTTGGCACAACCAAGGCGATAATACCCTGATCGGTGATATCGATTTCGAAAACGAAGCAGCGGTAGCGCACTGGAAGCAAGAGCTGAAGCCTTTCTTTGAAAGCGGGCTGGACTTTCTCAAACTCGACCGCAGCTCGGCTGTCCCCTTCATGAAAGCGGCCTTCGAAGCCACGCAGGAACTGGGCAGGGAAACGAAAGGACGGGGGTTTATTCTTTCCCACCTGCATTCCACCTACGATCCCCGCATGAAACGCTATCCCGCCAAGTGGACCGGTGACGCCACGATCGCCTGGACACAGCCCGGTTATCCCAACCTGGAAAATTATTCCATGGGCGCTTACCGCGAAAACGTGATCATGGTGGCCAATCCGCGGAAATCTACTTACGAAGTGCCCTTTCTCACCCACGATGCAGGAGGGTATAACTTTTTCGGTGCTGATGAACAAAGCGATTCTCTATATATGCGATGGATTCAGTTTTCCATGTTCAATCCGCTTACCACAGTTTTCACTACCCATCAGAATCTCTCCGCCAACCTGCCTTTTAATTTCTCCAGGCAGGCACTCGACAACTTCCGATTCTACAGCCATTTGAAGATGCAGCTTTTTCCCTATATCTACACCTACGCACACCTCACGCACCGCACGGGAAGGAAGATGATTCAGGGCAGCGCCGCCCACGAGGACCAGTATTTATTCGGGCGGGAATTGCTGGTCGCGCCCATCGTGGAGCGCGGCCGCGAAAGCCGGGAAATCTACCTGCCTCCGGGACAATGGATCGATTATTACACTCATCAATCCTATTCAGGCGATCAGACCATATCCTACGAGGCACCGGTCGACCGGCTTCCGCTGCTGCTCAGGGCGGGAAGCATTATACCTACGCGTCCCTACGCCGGCAGCATCGAAGCAGGGAGCAACGATACGCTGCTGCTTCAGGTCTTTCCGGCCGGCCGGGAAGAGGGATCCTTCGTGCTGAGTGAAGATGACGGCGTCAGCGAGGAGTACCTGACGGGCGCAGTGGCCAGAACAAATTTTGCTTTTCAGCAAAAGGGAACACGCTTTGTACTGGATATCGAAGCTGTACAAGGAAGTTATGAGGGTATGAAACAGGAGCGAAGCTACCAGATCCAGGTGCTTTTTACCCGTCAGCCGGAATCCCTTAGCCTCAACGGCCAATCCCTCCCGCCTTCCGCCTACCAATACGATGCCGCCCGTCAATGGCTGACCGTCGACCTGGGCAGCCTTTCCAAGACAGCCGATCACCGGTTAACAGTCCGCTAACCCGGTTGATTCATGAGTTGACTCTTCACTACGAAAATTCCGTAAATAATTCAGGCGATGTTTTCTGATCCCCGCTGAAGTGTTGATTACCCATAAGTCCGGTTTTGGCTACTTCTACGGTTCATCTGTTCGTCAGTTTTACTGTTCTGCGGTTCTGAATGTCTACAAAAAGATGAAAAACTGTTTCAAACAGGCCGGAAACGCAGAACAGAGGAAGTTTGTACTGACTCTGGATTAAATTATATTTACTTTTACTCAGTTAGAATTTTCTCAACAGTTTTAAAATATTAAAAACCTTCACCAGGAGAAGCCTGATTCTGATCTGCTAATCCAGAAAAAGATCCGTTTGCAGTTCATTATCTTCATTCACGGCGTAGCCCGACAGGTCCGTGATGCCTTCTTCGGCGAGAATATCCTCATCGATAAAGAAATTACCCGTACAGGAATGGCTTTCCCGTTGCAGAATAAAAAAGGCCGCATCGGAGAGGATGGCCGGGTGCCGCGACTTCTGTATCATCTCTTCTCCGCCCAGCAGGTTGCGCACGGCAGCCGTGGCGATAGTGGTCTGGGGCCACAGCGCATTGACGGCGATGCCGTCGTTTTTGAACTCTTCCGACATGCCGAGCACGCACATGCTCATGCCGTACTTGGTCATGGTATAAGGCAGGAAATTGGCGAACCACTTGGGTGACATATCCAGGGGAGGAGAGAGATTGAGGATATGCGGGTTATCTGATTTTTTCAGATGAGGAATACAGGTTTTGGATAGGAGGAAGGTTCCCCGGACGTTGACCTGATGCATGAGATCATAGCGCTTCATGGTCGTCTGCAGGGTAGGGGTGAGGCTGATGGCGCTGGCGTTGTTAATGAGTATGTCGATACCCCCAAAGTGCTCGACCGCCTGCTCGACCGCCGATTGCACTTCTTCTTCATGCCGGATATCCGTTTTCAGGGCCAGCGCTTTGCCGCCGGCGGCTTCCATAGCCTCAGCAGCAGTATAAATAGTGCCCGGTAACTTGGGATGCGGCTCAGTGGTCTTGGCGGCAATGACGATGTTGGCCCCCTCGTGCGCCAGGCGCAAACCGATGGCCTTGCCGATGCCCCGGCTGGCGCCGCTGATAAATACGGTCTTGTCTTTGAATGTTGCCATAGTGATGCTTGGTGTATTTTCTGGTAATATGAATAAAAGGATTGAATTATGGAAGGATTGAGGAGGGGAATTGCGCTTTCTGCTCCTTCCTATTCATCATCCTGGCTTGGCCAGGAAAGGTTTTTAAAAAAGCCCCAGATTACACGGATTTGCCAAAATGATAATCCGTGTGATCTGTGGCATAAATTAAAAATGTCGCCGCGCAGCGGCGATTCTGAATAGTTAACCCGATCTAAAAAAGAGGAACCCGGATTTTTCCGTGTTCCTCTTTTTGTTTCCGGGATAAATTTAAACCGGTTCAGGCAGTGGCTTCCATTTCAATCTTGGCTTCCTGAAAGCGCCTGTTCACCTCTTCCCAGTCGATGACTTTGAAGAAGGCGTCTACGTATTCGGCGCGGCGATTTTGGTACTTCAGATAATAGGCGTGTTCCCAGACGTCGACACCCAGGATAGGGATTCCGCGGCGGTCGACCACATCCATCATCGGGTTGTCCTGATTGGGGGTGCTGCTGATGAAAAGATCGCCGGCTTCGTTGACCGACAGCCAGGCCCAGCCGGAACCAAAGCGGTTCAGCGCAGTTTCTTTGAATACTTTCCTGAAATCATCGTAAGAACCAAAGGTGTGTTCGATGGCGCCGCCGATATCGCTGTGCGGCTCACCGCCGCCTTCGGGTGAGAGTATACTCCAGAAAAGACTGTGATTGTAATAACCGCCGCCGTTGTTCCGGACGGCTTTACCGGCTTCGGATACCTGGGCCAGCAGTTCTTCGATCGACATTTCTTCGTAGTGGGTGTCCTTGATCGCTTTGTTGAGTTTATCTGTGTAGCCCTGGTGATGCTTGTTGTAGTGAATATCCATGGTGCGCGCATCGATATGCGGTTCGAGCGCGTCGTAAGCGTAAGTTAAGGTGGGTTTGGTAAACATACTCGGTCTTTATGGTTTGAAAAAAGTGATATAATTCATCTTTATAACAGAGGCATAGATAGATTGTGCGATAATTTCCTTATTCGTATCTTCCTGCGCACAAGGAGCGCCTGCTCTTGCCGAGGCACCGACAAAATGAAAAGCAATGACTATCGAATTTAAAATCCATTATCAAACCAAATGGGGGCAGCAGCTCGCCATTACCGGCAATATACCCGAACTTGGCGACGGAGACCTGGCCAGGGCCTTCGTTCTCGACTACCAGGGCGCCGGCTTTTGGGGCGGTAACTGTGACCTGAAGGACCTGCCGGAAAACCTGGAATATACTTACCTGCTCCTCGACGAGCAGGACGGCTCCCGCCGCCGGGAGTGGGGCGGTCCCCGCCGCCTGGATCTGAAAAAGGAGTCTTCCCCGCATATCCTGCTTAAAGATGCCTGGCGACCTAAGGGGCATCCCGAGCACGCCTTGTACACCTCCGCTTTCCTCGACGTTATTCTGCGCCCCGAAAATTTCAAAGCGAAACAGCCGCATAAGCGGGACGACGAGCCGGTGGCCCGCTTCCGGATACGGGCCCCCCGGCTGCAGCCCGGCCTGCAGATCGGCGTAATAGGTAATATCGAAGAGCTGGGGAACTGGAATGCCCACAAAGCCCTGATGCTGAGCAACGAAGCGCATCCTCTCTGGTCGGGATCTGTAGCGCTCAACTCGGGCCTGAGTATTGAATACAAGTATGCGATCTTCGATCCGGAAAAAGACCAAATCGTCCATCTGGAGGCGGGCGATAATCGCCGCCTGCCGGCCGGATGGATCGGGCAGAAGAAAACCGTGCAGGTGACCGATGAATATTTCCGGCACCCCAGAGGCGCCTGGAAGGGCAGCGGCGTGGCCATCCCCGTTTTCTCCCTGCGCAGCCGCCGTGACCTGGGCGTGGGAGAGTTCGCAGACTTGAAAGGAATGGTCGACTGGGCGCGGAATAACGGCCTGAATATGGTGCAGATCCTTCCGGTCAACGACACCTCGGCTACGCACACCTGGACGGATTCCTATCCCTATGCCGCTATCTCGGTCTTTGCCCTTCACCCGCTTTATCTTCATATTGAAGCGCTGGATAAGGATTTTAAGGGACTAGATGAAAAGGAGCTGCTCGAGCGCCGCGAAGCCCTTAACCGCCTCGATGAAGTAGACTACGAGGCCGTCATGGAGCTGAAGCTGCGACTGGCCCGCCGCATTTTTGATAAACAAAAGGCAGACTGGCTCGGTAGTAAAACTTTCAAATCTTTTTTTAAAGAAAACAAACACTGGTTGCAGCCCTACGCGGCTTTCTGCTACCTGCGCGATAAATACGGCACCGCTGATTTTAAGCAGTGGGAGGCGTACGCAGAGTATTCGGATAAAAAACTGGAAAAGCTGACCAGCCCGGAGGCCGGTCACTACGATGAAATTGCCTTTCATTATTTTCTGCAGTACCATCTCGACTATCAGCTGCGGGATGCGGCGGATTACGCGCGCGAACAGGGCGTGATCCTCAAAGGCGATATCCCGATCGGCATCTACCGCCACAGCGTGGATGCCTGGGTAGCACCCCGCCTCTACAACATGGACAGCCAGGCCGGCGCTCCGCCCGATCCCTTTTCGGAAACTGGCCAAAACTGGGGCTTCCCCACCTACGACTGGGAGGAAATGGCCAAAGATGGTTATCGCTGGTGGCAACAGCGCCTGCAGCAATTATCACGGTATTTCGATGCCTTCCGCATCGATCACATCCTGGGCTTTTTCCGCATCTGGCAAATCCCCATCGAACAGGTGCAGGGCCTGATGGGGCGCTTCAATCCCGCTATTCCGGTGAGCTTCGAAGAACTGGAACAGCTCGGGATTCCTTTTAACCGCGAACGCTACTGCGAACCTTATATCCCCGAACAGTACGTCTATGAACTCTTTGGAGATGATGCGCCATTCGTTAAGGAAACCTTCCTGGAGCCGACTTATCCCTACCATTACCGCATGCGTACTGCCTTCGAAACGCAGCGAAAAGTGGAAGCTTACTTCCAGCGCGAAGAAAATGCAGGACGGGTGCACCTCCAAACAGGACTTTTTGAACTGATCGCCAATGTGCTATTCTTCGAAGTGCCGGGCTCACAGGGACGCGCCTTCCATCCTCGTATTATGATGCAGGATACGCGTTCCTATCAGGAATTGTCCTTAGCGCTTCAGCAGAAACTTGAAGGGCTGTATAACGATTACTTCTACCGCCGGCAGGAGGATTTCTGGCGCCAGCAGGCCATGACAAAGCTGCCGGCGATCAAGGAAGCAACCAATATGCTGATCTGCGGGGAAGACCTGGGAATGGTGCCCGACTGCGTGCCCGGGGTCATGCGGGAACTGGATATCCTCAGCCTGGAAATCCAGCGCATGTCCAAGAATCCCAAAACTGAATTCCTCGATGAGTCTGATATTCCCTACCTCTCCGTCTGCAGCCCCTCCACTCACGATATGCCGCCGCTGCGCGCCTGGTGGGAAGAAATGAAGGAAGATCAGAAACAGCGCTTCTATCAGCAGGAACTAGGCTTTCAGGGAGAACCGCCTTACTTCTGCGAACCCTATATCGTAGAGCGTATTCTGCAGCAGCATCTGGACTGGCCGAGCATGTGGGCCGTTTTCCCCCTGCAGGATATTATTGCTATCGACGGGCAGCTGCGACGGGAGAATCCCTTTGAGGAACGCATCAATGTACCTGCCAATCCCAAACATTACTGGCGCTATCGTTTTCACCTAAGCGTCGAAGAACTGATGAAAAAAGAAGGGTTTAATCAGTACCTTAGTCAGATGATCCGTCACCACCAAAGATAATTAGTTTAGCGCCAATGCCCTTCGGGCATGGCTGTTTAGAAGATCTAAAGGCGAAAACGCGTTTTTTGCTTTCAGGTCTTCTAAGCTAAACAGCGAGCCCGGAGGGTAAAACGCTAAACTTCTAAACTCAAACATCGAAAAACCCATAACGAATGGCCATTCTAGACATCGTCATCGGTCTTGTCTTTGCCTTCCTCCTGTTTAGTTTGCTAGGCACCATACTGCAGGAGCTCATCTCCACCTTTTTGTCAATGCGCGGGCGCGTGCTGCTCGATGCTTTGATTAAAATGATCGAGCAAGAAGAAAACAAAGATGAGTGGAAAGACCGCATCAAGAACAGCAGTGTTTACAAAAAGTACGTAGAGCGCTTCATGGGGCTGTCCCGCTTACCTTCCTATCTGAGTTCCGATCAGGTGATCGCTATACTGCAGGATATAATGGAATCGGCGCCGGAACCGGAGCTGGGTACACGTGGACTTAGCCGTAGCGCAGAGGAACCTGAAGCGCCTGTGATGAGAGATGTATCTTTGAAAAACAACCTTCAGTTGTTGCGCAAGGCGCAGATACAGGAAAGCTCCATGGCTGAAAGTCAGGAAGGATCGCGCGGTTTAAGCACGCGTTCGACGCCGTTCCAGGCCGAATTACAGGAGGAAGTAGAAAAAGCCAAGCGGGCGGTAGCCAAGAATTTCAATGAGATGATGGACCGGGCTTCCGGATGGTACAAAGAGCGGATACAGCTGGTGCTTCTGCTCATCGGTCTTGGCATCGCGGTTTCGTTCGACGCAGATACTTTTGAAATGTATCACACCCTTTCCGACAATCCGGAAGCCCGGCAACAGATGATCGCGATCGCGGGAGATTTTGTCAGTGAAGATGCCTATTCCGGGTATACCGCGCCTGCGGATACCAGTCGCCCTGCCCCTTCACCCGAGCAGCTTTCCATCACCCGGGCCCGCCTCGACAGCCTGATCGCCGGGGAGCTGGAGCAGGTGAAATCACCATTGGGCATAGGCAGAACGAGTTTTCCCGAATCGCCGCCGCCCGGCGTGCAGTCCGAAATCGGTTGGCGGGCGCGCAAGTTGGCCGGCTGGGTCGTTACGGCCCTGGCTATCTCGCTGGGCGCTCCTTTCTGGTTTGACTTGTTGAATATGCTGATGAACATCCGTGGCGCCGGTCAGCCGCCTAAGCCGGAGGAGGAACAGTAAAAAGCCGGCGGATCAGGAGGAGGAAGAATAGCAGTGTCGGTCAGTAGCAATTTTCAGCCCTTCAACTTTTCAACCCTCCAACTTTTGACCTGCTCCAAGAAGCCGCGCAGAAAAGAGTAGCCGAGTAATAGCCCCAGTAGGGGAAGGGCCGGCTGATAAAGCCAGGGAGGGGTGAGGAAGGCGGTGGGCAGCCCCACCATAATAATCCCGGCGATGATACGGGCGTAATTGCTGCGAACCTCTTCCTGTCGAGGGGTTTTGAGGAAATGATTGACATAGACGAAAAGATACCGCAACAGCCCTAGTGTCAGGATCCAGGCCCCGGCATAACCTCTTTCATAAAGTCCTGTCGACATGACCAGGACGAAAAAGGCGTCCACTTCCTGATCCAGGTAGGCGCCGAAAAGACTCGTGCTCCCGTAACGCCGGGCGAGCCGGCCGTCAAAGGCATCGAGCAGGATTTCTAGCAGGCCTGCACCCGCCAGCAGCAGGGGAGAAGCTGTTGGCAGTAAAAGAAGAAAAACGGAGATCAGGACCAGTCGCAGCCAGGTAATCCAGTTGCCGGGACCCCCCAACCAGTATTGGTTGCGCCATTCTTCCCGGGTGGCCCGGGCCATACCGGCGAAAGAGATCCAGGAACTCAGCAGCAGCGGAATAATACTGCCGGCAAAGAAGAACCAGCAAAGGCTTCCGGTAATGAGGGCGGCGTGGAATAATAGCCAGTAACTCATCCGTTCCACCGCCCAGTGTGAACTTTTTGAAGGGATTTCCATGACGACAAAATAAACAGTAGCAGGAACTATTGGTTTAAATAGCTGACAACTTAAATTTTGATTGACTGGAAAGGGTGAAACGAGTCGCCGGACAGCAGTGACCGAAAAAAAAGACCTTTTCCGGTGTCAATTCAGGACATGAGAACGACTATTTGGCCACTACTGCTCCGTATGGGCGATCAGGCAAGGAAGTTGAAAAAAACCTTTGCTTATTGTGTTTTTTCCCTGGAAAAGCATGATTTTTTTGTCGATGAGGCTCCGGCGGACGAGGGGCCCAGGATCTGGGTGGTCTTCGATACGACTGCAGCGCTCACCATCAGCGATACGGATACGCTTATTCGTTCCTATGACATCCTGGATTACCGGATAGAACAGCCCGGCAGCCTGTCGGAGCAACAATCACAGCTGATCAGTCAGTACATACCCTATTGTTTCCTGTCTTACTACGCCCGGAAAAAGAAACGCGCCGTCGCAGTGTCGCATTTCGCCCAGAGTCTGGACGGTAAAATCGCTACCGGAATCGGCGATTCCCGCTGGATAGGCAACGAAGCCAACCTGGAACACGCTCACCGCATGCGCGCCCTGTGTGACGGCATCCTTATCGGAAAAAATACACTCAGGAATGACCGCCCCCAATTAACGGTGCGGCGGGTGGAAGGTCCCAACCCGGTGCGCATTGTGATCGGCTCCCGTATCGAGGATTGCAGCAGCCTGGTAAAGGCCAGTTCTGATGAGATCATCCTTTTTCATAAAGCCGCGACCAATATCGATGAAGCAGAGGTCAGGCAAATTCTGTACCGGGAGGAGCATGCGTTTATTCCTTGTGCCGTTGTACTGGAAAGGCTCTTTCAAGAGGGTATTTACAGCGTCCTCATCGAAGGGGGAGCCAAAACTACCTCTCGCTTTTTGCAGGAAAACCTGCTGGATATCCTGCAGTTACATTTGGCGCCGATGATACTCGGCTCTGGGCGGGACAGTTTCCAGTTGCCTGAAATCCTGAAAATCGATGCGGCTATCGGATTCAAGAAGTTCTTTTTTCAGCAGGTCGCCAATACCTTTATGTTCGTCGGTCAGCCCCAAGTGGAGCGGGCGACGGATTGAAGGGGAGGGGTACAGGGGCTTGTGGTTTTCATCCAATCAACCGTGCCACCTTCCAATCGTGAAACACTGAAACCATCCAGCCATGACTATCCGAGCTCTTTGGCATCTTACAGAAAACCGTTCAGCGATACGGGAGCAGGAACTTCCCGAAGAGAACGATACACTTTTGATCAAAACCCGCTACTCCCTGATCAGTCTGGGCACCGAGCGGCTGGTCGCTACCGGAGGGGTCCCGGAATCCATGTACGAAAGCATGCGGGTGCCTCATCAGGAAGGGAGTCTGGGCTTGCCTGTCAAGTACGGATACTCTTTAGTGGGAGAAGTACAGGAGGGGCCGGCAGACTGGAAAGGGCAGTTCGTTCACCTGCTGCATCCGCATCAGGACTACTGCCGGGTGAAAAGACCGGAGGCAACGCTGCTTCCCTCCACTTTGGATCCCGCAGTCGCTACGCTGGCCAGCAATATGGAAACCGCGCTGAACGCCGTATGGGACGCCGGGCTTTCTGCCGGCGACCGGGTGCTGGTCGTCGGGTTTGGCCTCATCGGCGCCCTGACGGCCCGTTTGGCGAAAGCCTTCCCGGCAACGGAAGTGTACGTTTCAGAATTAAATTCCTACCGCCGGAATCTGGCGCTGGAATGGGGGTTCCGCGCCTGGGAGGAAGAGCTTCCGGCAGTAGATATTGCCTTCCACGCCAGCCGTAGTTCTGCCGGTCTGCAGCAAGCTATCGATGCTTCCGGCATGGAAGGCCGTATCGTGGAACTGAGCTGGTACGGGGAAGACGAAGTGCGGTTGCAACTGGGAGGCGACTTCCATCACCTGCGCAAGCAAGTGATCAGCTCACAGGTATCGAGCATTCCCGGCAAGCGGGCTGCGCGCTGGGATTACCAGCGACGAAAGGCGGCCGTACTGCGTATACTGCAGGAACAAGACTGGTCGCCGCTGCTGGATCAGCGGATCCTGTTTTCAGAGACACCGGCCTTCTTCCAGCGCCTGCGAAGAGGACAGGTGGAACGGCTAAGCGGGTTGGTAGTGTATTGAACTGGATGCTGGATGCCCGACGAAAGCCCGGGATCACCCGGCTAGTGCGCCGGCGCACTAGTGCCCGAGGCACCAGGGCTTTGCTGAGCCCAGTCATCCGCCAACTGTAACCTTGAATATTCCAAATTCTTCCCTAACTTATCCGCTCAGTAAAAAACGACAAACACATGTACAGCGTACGTATTCGACGACACATCATGATTGCTCATTCTTTGCCCAGCCCTGCCTTCGGGCCGGCGCAGCGTCTGCACGGCGCCACTTATGTGGTAGATGCGGAGTTTAAGCGTCCGGAGCTGGATGAGAACAACATAGTGATTGATATCGCTCTGGCTTCCGATACGCTGGAGGAGGTGCTGGAACCGCTGGCTTACCGCAACCTCGACGAAGTTCCGGCCTTCGAAGGCCAACTGACGACGACGGAGTTTCTATGTCGGCATATCCATGAGCAGCTGGGCAAAGCTGTCCGGAGACAGTTTCGGGGTGATCTGAAGATTACGCTCGGCGAGTCGCACGTGGCCTGGGCCTCCTACGAAGCGCCGGTAGCATGATTGGTTTTGTATGTCCCGACCCGGCATCATTCGTATCCGGCGGAAACCGATACAACGAACGCCTGATGCGGGCCCTGCAGCTCAGCGGTCATACCGTACAGCGCATATCCTTTGAAGAATACATACCGGTTGGTATGCCGGAAGCGACCTTGCTGCTCTTCGATTCGCTGTACTTCGCTAAGCTGAAAAAGGAGGCCTTGGGAGATACAGGCATTCCGAAAGGGTTAATCGTCCACTATCTGCCGGGGCTGGAAGCGGCGGCGCGTGGAGAGGGGGTAGATTGGGGTTGGTTATCCGGGAAAGTTGAATTCGCTGTCGTTCCCAGTCGGTTCCTGGGGGAGTTACTGATCCGGCACGGGGCCTGGCCGGCCTCAGCAATTTGGGAGGTCCCGCCAATCCTGCAGGTGGAAAAGACGATGCTCACGCCCGATCTGCCGCCGCAGTTGCTGATTGTCGGGAATTACCTGCCCGTCAAAGGCCTGCTGCCGTTTTTAGAAACGTTTGAACGAATCCTGGCCGAAAAGACGGAGCCCATACCTTCTTTTCAACTGACCGTGGCCGGTACGGATGATCTGGATACGGAATACACCGCCCGTTGCCGGACCCTGGTGCAGCAAAGTGGAATATTGAAGAACCGGGTTCAGCTCCTACCGGCAATAAGCAGCGAAGAATTGCTTGACTATTACCGGCGAGCCGCCTTGTTGCTTTCCCCTTCCTCGTTCGAAACCTTTGGAATGGCCGTCGCCGAGGCGCTGATCCTGGGACTGCCGGTGCTGGGCCTGAGACGGGGGAACTTGAGTAATCTGGTGAATGAGCCCAGTAATGGGCTGTTGTTCAGTGATTTGGAAGCTATGATTAAAGTGATTTTACAACTCCTGACTCATCCGGAACATATGCTGGACTTGCGGGAACAGGCGCGTTCTCATCCATTGGAAAATCGGTTCACAGCTGAGCGGGCGGTGGAGGGATTGAAGAAAATTCTCGGATGATGAAAGAGCGCTTGCTGGGTACTGGGTACTGGGTGCTGGGTGAACCCGACCGGATTGCAGAGCAAGATGGGCGGGTGAGGCAGGAGTGCTGAATGCCGTCTTGGAAATTATACTCGACGTAAATCGGTTTGAGAAACTTCTCAAACCATTTCGACGTCAGTATAAAAAACTACAGAAAATGGTCAAATCCAGTCATTTACTACAAATTCACCTGGCGATATTGCTTTTCGGGCTGGCGGGTTTATTCGGCAAACTCGTCCTGTGGCCCTCAGCTATTATCGTTCTTGGACGGGTGTTTTTTGCGTCCATCAGTTTGTGGGGGCTGGCCAGGATGATGGGCTGGGAGTTGCGCCTGCAAAGCCGCCGTGATTATTGGCTGCTGGCGTTGTTGGGCGTATTGCTGGCTTTGCACTGGGTGACCTTTTTCCAGGCGATCCAGGTGTCGACCGTAGCGATCGGGCTGCTCACCTTTTCTACTTTTCCCATTTTTACCACCCTGCTCGAACCACTGTTTTTTCGAGAGCGCCTGTCAGGAACGGATTTACTACTGGCGCTTATCACTTTCCTTGGCGTAGCTTTAGTGGTTCCTCGCTTTGAACTGGATAATGCCCTGACGCGCGGCGCCTTGTGGGGAATTGCTTCCGGGGCAACTTTTGCGGTGTTATCCATCCTGAACCGGAAATACGTCCAGCGCTACAAAGGGCTGGTCATTGCTTTCTACCAGGACCTGTCGGCGACTCTGGTGTTACTGCCGGTATTATGGTGGATACGGCCGGCTTTCGAATGGCGTTCCTTTTTGCTGCTCATTCTGCTCGGTGTAGTCTTCACGGCCTTGTCACATACGATGTTTATAAACGGCATGAGAACGGTAAAGGCGCGTACGGCGAGTATAATAGGATCTTTGGAACCGGTGTACGGAATTATTGCAGCGGCTTTGATTTTGCAGGAAATTCCTGGTGGGCGGGTCCTGATCGGAGGGATCATTATTTTGGGAGCCACGACTTATGCTACCTTAGGTCCTGGCAATAAGGAGAGAAAGGAAAAACAGTAGATGAGTCATACCGGAATCCGGCTTTCGCCAAACCCGGGATGACTTCAATTTTGTAAAAGCTGGAAAATATTACTTGCCGACGCGGAAGGTAATTTTACCATTGATACGGTATTCCGTAACCTTGTTATTCTCTACTTTAGCCGACATCTCATGGATGTAGACAGATTCGATGTTATTGATGGTTTTGGAAGCTTCGTCGACCATATTTTGTGCGGCGTCTTCCCAGCCTTTGTTCGAATTACCTAGTACTTCAATTACTTTGTGGATTGCCATACTTAAAGGTTTTTTGATTAAAAATTTTGTTTTGAATTACTTACTCTCATAAGGATTATTTTTAGGCGGTGTTCAACGCACAATAGGAAAAATTTTCGCCCCGGCTTTGCTGTCCTACCTGTCTCTCATACCTCCACCTCAAAGGGCAAATGCGGTTGTCCGGAACGGCCGCCGATATAGCTGGCATTGATGAAGATCGTGTTCTCCATTTCCCGGCGTCCGTACGATTCGTGTACGTGGCCGAAGAGATGCAGCTTAGGCTGGATCTGCTTCACCCGTTCGGCCAGTTCCTCACAGCCGACCGATTTGCCCTGGGAGGTGCGGTCGAGGATGCCGTAGGGAGGGGTGTGGGTGACCAGGAGGTTGATGTCATCGGGAATCTGCTTCCAGAAATGACGCAGTTCGGGGCCTCGCTCATAATTGAACGCACCGACGAAGCGGGGAACGACGGGAGAGCCCCATATTTTGATTCCCTCAATGTCTAGCTCATCGTTCTCCAGGTAGTAAACGCGTTCCGGCAACTGGTCGCGGTAGTGCTGGGGACGGGCTTCCAACGGCCGGTCCATATTGCCGCCGATGAATACCTTGTAGCGATGCGGGTGGGCGATGAACCAGTCGAGGAAATCGCGGACCTGCTGTTCCCGGCCGTTGGAAATATCGCCGGCGTGGATGAGGAGGTCTCCCCCGGGAAGCTCCACCTCCCGGTGCCGGCCGTGGGTGTCGGAGATACAGATGATGGTCATGGCTTGCGGAACTTGATTGTCTATGTTTCATAAGCGCCGGGCGGGTAATTTTGTTTAAGGCACGGGATGCCCTCAGGCGGCGCCTTCCCGGCCTAACGATACCCCATATCTACAGGAGATTTGACCTCGGAGAGGTCGAATCTTTGTAGTCTCTCTAGCGCGGGGGAGTAAAGATTCATAAAGCCATATTGTTTGCTTTGCGCGCTCTGCGCCTTTGCGTGGATTTCAGAAGTGTTTTTTCGCGTAAGCGAAGAGTCGCCTCTCGTCAAGCAATCCTACAGCCGCGCTGACGGGGAGTCGCACGCGGAGGCGCTGAGTGCGCTGAGGAAAACGCCATGCGTTTTCTCTTTGCGGTCTGCTAACTCTTACTCCCCCGCGCTACCGAGGTCACTCAAAAGCATAAAACAGGGTTCAAAGATGTGGGGTATCGTCGGGCCTTCCCGGCGCCTCCTGGCTTCGTGACTGAGTTAATTTTTCATTAACATAGCAGAACACAAAATTTTTTCAAATCCCAGCGGGTTAATACAACACGACATTAACCTGACACAGCATGTCTTTTATCGAAAAGCTGAAAACTTACTTTACCCTTATTGTACTGATTCTACTGTTCCTGTATCCGGTGCAAAATTATCTGCAGGGGCCGGAGGAAGCGGAGATGACAAAGGTTGCCAGCGAGAGGAAACCCTTGTCTTTTTCCTATTTCCCCGTCAGCCGGTCCGGCCCGGAGGACATCATCAGCGGCTTCGGTGATCCGCGCGGGAACCGTAAACATCAAGGCGTGGATATCAAAGCGGAGCGGGGCACGCCGGTGCTGGCCGTCATGGACGCCCGCGTAGATCGCGTAAAATCGGGCGGCAACGGCGGCCGGCAAATCTGGCTGAAAGCCGAACCGGCCGGCCTGAGGCTGTACTATGCCCATCTCGACGAGCAATGGGTAGAAGAAGGCCAATCGGTGCAGGCCGGTCAGGCTATCGGTACGGTAGGCAACACCGGAAACGCCAGCCACACGAGTCCGCACCTGCACTTCGAAGTGCTCCGGGGAAGACGGCAGGCGCTGGATCCTGCCTCGTTTCTGGTTGAATTTAAGCCTTGAGCAGGCCGACAGGATTGACAAGATTTTTCTGAACAGGATTAATTTCTTATTTCAGCCTTCTACACACCTCATCAATCCGGTTCGAGTAATCGCGGATGAAATCGGTGGCGTATTTTTCCAGGGCGCGCAGGTTCTTTTCGGAGGCGTCGTCCATGGCCGTGTGTTCCGATTTCATATTGGGAATGTTGAGGCGGATATAGCGATCCGTGCCGTTGAAGCTGGGCGGCAGTAGGCGTTTCATCTGGTAATGTACCGCATTGGACACCCCTTGCATCATGATATCAATAACCGGTTTGGCCCATTTGGCGAGTCCCCAGCCTTTAACTTTTTCGTAGTCGTACTCTTTTTG
>Ga0102943_1000118_pt1 | contig 54095 bp, 57 predicted proteins | sample SalPonC_black_MG_FD_78174 | JGI IMG/M metagenome (GOLD analysis project Ga0102943, IMG submission 78174) | Salt pond soil microbial communities from South San Francisco under conditions of wetland restoration - Salt Pond MetaG... | ecosystem: Environmental > Aquatic > Marine > Intertidal zone >...
CAACCTGTAAACACATCGCCCATGGTCCGGCCACTCAGGCCGGACCATGGAAGGTCAAGGTTTAAGGATCCAGCGGCAGACACACCCGGAACCGGGTCCCCTGATCCGGGGCACCGCTGACAGAACTCCGGCCCTTGTGATTTTCCGTGACAATGAAATAGGAGACGGCCAGACCCAGTCCGGTGCCTTCTCCCACCCCTTTGGTTGTATAAAAGGGTTCAAATATCCGTTTGCGAACCTCCCGGGGCATCCCTGACCCGTTATCCCTAATGTCAATACAGACAAACCTGTCTTCTGTATAGGTTTTCAACCAAAAACAGGGGGGATCGGCAAGGGCCTGCTCTCCACCCATGGCCTGGGCCCCGTTGGAAAAGATATTGAAAAACACCTGCTGGATTTCACTGGGCTTACACGCCACCTGGGGCAGATCAGGATCATAGTCCCGCTCAATGCGGATCTGTTTGAAGTCAAATTTTTCTTTGAGATTATAATCGCTGGCAGCCAGCGCCAGGGTTTGATCCAGCAACAGGGAAACATCTTCAGAAATGAAGCCTGAAGTACTTTTTCTGGAAAAGGACAGCATGTTGGTCACGATATCGGCAGCCCGTTTTCCCGCCGCCATGACCCCGTCCAGCATCTTGAATATCTCCCGCTGTTCCATGTAGGTGCGAAGGGTCTGAAAGTCAACGCCCAAGGCTTCGGCGCATTCGAGGTTGGCCGGCAGGGGGGTATTGATGCGGTTTCTGATCACCTGGGCATTTTGAAGGATCCCGGCCAGGGGATTGTTGATCTCATGGGCCATGCCTGCGGCAAGCCCGCCCAAAGAAACCATCTTCTCGGACTGGACAATCATCTTTTCCAGCCGGTTCTTCTCCTCTTCTTTTTTCCGAAGACTTAGGGCCTCAACCAGGGCCATCACCAGCATCTGGGCCGCATCCACATCCTCGCAGGTAAAGCCGCTGTCGTTGCCGGCAAAGCCGACCATGCCCATGACATTGGATGCCGCGATCATGGGAAGCCCCATAAAGGCATCAATATGAATATGGTCCTTTGGCATGGAAATACAATCAGGATGGGTCATGGGGGTATTTTCAATCAAAGGCTTTCGGCCCATCAGAACCTTTTCTTTGATGCCACGGATGCACTTGGCTGGAATTTTGCCTCCTGCCAAGCCGCAGTCCTCGTGGGTCTGTTCCGAGGCGGCCAGTATCTTCAGTTTATCCATGGCATCCCCCCGGGTCACCCCCACAAAACAATACTTGCTGGTGATAACCCCCTGGGCAATGGGGATAAACAGATCCGCCACCTCATTGTAGGATTCAGCAAGCATAGATTTTTGGAAAAAGGTATTCACCGAGGAGATTACCCGGGTCTGATGAAGGATTTTTTTCTCTTTCAGGTCCTTTTCCTGGATCTCTTGTTCAAGGTTTTTATTGGTCATGGCCAGGTCTTCAATCTTATCCTTGATGGCATCCCGCATGAAGGCAAAATTCCGGGACAAAATCCCCACCTCGCCAACAGCGTTTTCCTCGATTTTCTTTTCCAGATTTCCTTCGGCGATTTCAGAGGCCGCCTCAGCCAGCCTGGTCACTGGCCGCATCAGTGCATTGATCAGAAAAATCAGTATAATTGTCATCACCACGATCACGGAAAAAGTGAACCAGATCATCTTATTTCTGAAGCCGGCCAGTTTTTTTTCGATGAGACTGGTGGAATACACCACGTTGATCTTACCCAGCTTGAGCCCGTTATAATTGATATAAAAGCGCTTATGAATATCCATGCCACCAGGGGCAAACTCACGCTCCAGGTGAATATTGATATCAATATCAGACGCCTCAATAGAGATGCGTTTCATGTTCTCATCGTCAAAGAAGGTCTTCATATTGACCTTGAGGGTCTCCAGATCCACGTTGTACAGGGGGCGGGTATTGACAAGCCGCATCACATAAGCGGCCTTGTCAATTTTCGTTCTGAGGGTGGACAACTCCAGTTTGCGAACCTGTTCGGTAATGTAAAAACATAAAAACAGACTGATAATGCTAGAGGCAACGACAACAATAATAATAATACGCGATCTCAGGCCCATGGCGATCTTCCTGTGGTACAATGCCAATACGTAAGGCCCAATACTCTCATAAGATCAAGGATTAAACAAGGGCGGACTGGTTGCCTGACACCCGTCGCACCAGGGACCTGTAATCCTCGGATGCGTTGGCGCCCGGGGCAAATTCAAAGATGGTCTTTCCAAAGGAAGGGGCCTCGGACAGGCTTTCATTGTAACGGACAGGGGCGCACAAAAGCTGGGGATACAACTTCTTAAGCTCCTGATACAGGGATTGGGGACCTTTGATCCGGGTATCCAGAAAGGTGGGCACAATATATTTAAGCTGGATTTCCTTTCGATACTTCTGTATGGCCCCCAGGCTCTTGACAAACTCTGACATCCCGTGCAACGGCATGATTTCAAGGGCCACCGGCACCATGACCTCTTCGGCGTAAAACAGGACATTGACAATGAGCTGATCCCACCCCGGCGAGGTATCAATCAAAATAAAATCAAACTGGGTATCCAGAGGCGCCAGAGCCTCGGAAAGAGTCCATTCCGCACCAAAGCTCTTTCTGTCAATGATCCGCTTCACACCGGCCAGGGATTTTCCACCCCCCAGTATCCACAGGTTTTTTCTGGCCTCAACCAGACAGTCTTCTGCAGGCAGTTCCCTGGTCATCAGTTCAGTCAAGCCGGCCTTGGGTTTTTTGCCCAGCATATAGGCAGACTGGCCCTGGGTATCGGTATCCACCAGAAGCACCTTATAGCCGGCCAGGGACAGCCCGGCAGCCAGGTTCACGCTGGTGGTGGTTTTCCCGACGCCGCCCTTGCTGAGGGTAACGCAAATTTTCCGGGCCGGTTTTTGATTGGCCTGGTTTGCCCTGGATGCTGCTTTGCCCTCTGTCTCCATAAGCGACTCAATGGAAACCCGGAACTTATAGCTGCAGGACCGGCAGGTGGCCAAAAGGGATTTTTTATTTTTTTTGGCATAGGCATGAATGGCATCCGGGCTGACTTTGTGCTTTCTGGCACACTGGGGGCAGACGATGATCACCTTATGACCTCTCTTTTTCAATCTCGGCCATGATCGCATCCACGGCGATGCTGGCAATTTTTTTCATGGACAGGCGGTTTGCCTGTCCTGCGGCCACCTTGATCTTGATCCGGGCCTTTCCCTCCCAGGTTTCGACGGTCACAGGTCCCTTGGACACCCGCCAGGAATCAGTAGGTGCTTTTGCTTCCGGTACTGCCGCTTGCCGGTCTTCAGTGCGGTAAATCAGACAGTCCAGATCCCGGGTCTGCCCGGCAAATTCTTCGTCACTAGCCCCCAGAATACTGTCCATTATATCTTTTTTTTCTGTCATGGTGACCACCTTATCCCCAGGCTTCATCTTTTGCCAGGCCGTCTTCTTTGAGCGCCTGGGCCTTGATGGTCTCAACCACTTTCATCATACGAGCCAGGTTTGCTTCGGCCATATCCTGCCATTCAATACCAAATTGCCATTGCCCGGAGGCATGGACCGAACAATGGACCACCTTGCCGGTGAGTCCGGCCAAACGGGTGGTGTCCACAACAAGCTGAACGTCTTTCAGAATCTGGCCCTGTTCAAAGGCAATGCCGCTGTCGGTAAAAATGGCGATACCGGTACCTGATAGATTGGCCACGGAAAAGGGTTGATCCTGAAAAACAGCCAGAATATTGTTCTTTTCGGAAACCGGTACCCGGAAAGATTTACGAACGGGAGCCTCTGTCTCCTGGGGAAAGGACTGAAAGTCTATGTATCTGTCTGTCATATCACCCTCTTGCCAGCCAGGAATTAATTTAAAATTTATGAAAAATATTAAACAGTTATTTGAATATATCAGGTCTTTTTCCCCCTATCAAGGAAAAAAGGCAAACAAAAAGGGGCAGCCCCTTAGGACTGCCCCTTTGACAGCTGTCTAACCGAAAACGGTGCGGCGTATTAGTGGCCGGCCATTGCCTGTACAGCAGGAGCGATAGCAGGATGAACGAACAGCAGGATCATTGAAACAACCAGGGCATAGATACACAGAGACTCGATCAGAGCCAGACCGATGAGCATGTTCACCTGGATTTTACCTGCGGCTTCGGGGTTTCTTGAAATACCGGCCATTGCGCCGTTCAAGCCAAGACCCTGACCAATACCACAACCAAATGCAGCAATACCGATTGCCAGACCTGCAGCCCATACACTACCAACTAGAAATTCCATGTTTTACTCCTTAAATATTAAATAGTTATATACCAACGGGCTTCTTCCAAAATCCCGTATAAAGCCTTGTTAATGCCTGATTAGTGAGCCTCTTCAATGGCGCCCGCAATATACATGGTGGGCAGCAAAAAGAACACAATGGCCTGAATCAGGGAAACCAGGATACCCATGGCCATGATGGGCAGGGGTACCAGAAACGGGCCGGCCAGCATGAGAAGAATACCCACAACCAGCTCATGACCCATCATATTACCGAAAAGACGGAGGGTAAGGGAAAGCACCCGTGCCAAATGCCCGATGACTTCAATGACAAAGAACAGGGGCATCAGGGCCGGTACCGGTCCCAGAAAATGTTTGATGTATTTAGCACCGTGCATTTTAATGCCAATGACATGACTCCAGGACACAGCAATAATGGCCAGAGCCACGGTGGTATTGATATTGGCAGTGGGCGGATACAGCCCGGGAACCAGACCGAACAGGTTGCCCAGAAAGACAAAGAGGAAGATGGTCAGCAAAAGAGGATAGGATGACCGCCCCTCTTCACCGGTGATGCCCACCATGAACTCCTCAAGACCGGAAATGATGACTTCAAATACATTCTGGACCCCTTTGGGTACCATGGCAACCCCTTTGCCGCCCAGAAACCCAAGCACGATCAATACGAGCATGACCACCCACATATAGGTGACATGGGGATGTGCCCCTGCCCATTCTTCCAAACCGAACATACCTAAAATCGAAGTCATAATTAAATATGGATGTTCCACCTTATACCGCCTCCTTGAATAAGATTCGAGTTAATTCAATCGCCGCCGCCAGAAATGTGCTTGCAACAACAACGGACAGGCCCGCCAGAAGCCCGACCGGATGCACACTCTGGCTGGATATCAGCAGAAAAATAATAACAGCTGTCACCGTGAACCGCAGATAATACTTCACCAGAAGGCTGCCGATCAGGGACTTTCCCTTGACCATCACCTGCTCCGGGTTGATATTCCGACTGACGGTCCGTTTAAGAAGCTGAAAATTTATCGTCACAATGAGTCCCCCCAAAAAAACCCCCAGGTATACCTTCTGGGGTGCCAGGGCCAGGGACACCATGCTGGCGCCCAAAAAAAGCAGCCAGTTGGTCCGTGTGATAAAATTTATTATTTTCTCAAGATCCGCCATCAATGTCTCTGCTTTTCTGTCCTGCCCGGTAGATATTACTGAACCCGGCTGCGATGCCAAAGGCCAGTCCCACCAACAAGAGGACAGGTTGCGTATCAAATTTCTTGTCCAGCCAGTAGCCAATGGCCAGGCCGATGACGATGGCCAGTGCCACCGAGATGCCGAGGCTGGCAAAGTACCCCAGTTCTCTAAAGGTTTTGCCCTTATCCTCTTTCATGTCAGCCTTTCCCGGGCCGGTTACCTCCGGCTGGTTTTACCTTAAAACACCAAATATCAATGAGCAAATACCATATGCCTCATCCTAAGTCAATGTGAAAAAGATCATAAAATGAATTGAAGAACTTCTTCAGCTCAAACAGCAAAAAACCCTTTCTTGCAGGAGTTTCAGGCATTTTCTAACCCGATCACCGCGGCAAACCGGCCCGTGAATTTGTTGTGCCTGTAGGAGAAAAACAGGTCTGACCGGCACATGGTACACATGCCCATGTCCTGGATGCGGTCTGGCAGCAGCCCTTTGGCCATCAGCTGATCCCTGGAAATCTTCCAAAAGTCAAACAAGGGGCTGTCAGGGGCCTTGTACGGCAAAAATGCCTTGGGCAGTTCCCTGGGGTAATTGACAAACTCGGCACAGCAGGGGCCCAGGGACGGTGCAATCCCGGCCCATATGTCCCGGGGCCGGCAGCCGAATCCAGACACCATCCGGTCCGCACACTGCCCCAGGATATCGGCCACACTCCCCCGCCAACCCGAATGGACATTGGCAATGACCCGGCCTACCGGGTCATACAGGATCACGGCCTGGCAGTCTGCCACCTGGATGACCAGTCCCAGGCCGGGCTCGTCCGTGATCATTCCGTCAGCCGTTACCGGGGCGCGACTCTCACCTGTCAGAGGATCCCAAAGTTCGTCTGGGTTGACCTGTCCTTTTCGGATGATATGAATATTTCGGCCATGAACCTGGGAGAGAAACATCGCCCGGTCAATCCCGAGGGTTGAAAGCATGGTGCGGCGGTTCTCCCGGACATTTCCCGGATCATCCCCGCAGCCGAGCCCGATGTTAAGCCCCTTCCAGGGCCCAGGGCTCACACCGCCCCTGCGGGTGAACACCCCGTGGACAATACCGGGCAATCCCAGAAGATGGTCAAAGACAAGGGGATCAGCTTGCATCATAAAACCGCTTTCCGATCCGCTGGATGATGCGGGTGGTGGAGATATTCTGCTCAAAGGCAATTCGCTCCACCCGGCCCTGGTTGGCTTTTACAAAATCCGCCCCCACAATCTGGTCCTCGGGCCAGTCCGCCCCTTTGACCAGGACATGGGGATTAACCGTCCGGATCAACTGCCCGGGATCCTTGGCGTCAAACAGCACCACATGATCGACGCAGGCCAGAGCCGACATCACACAGGCCCGCTGATCCTCGCTCACCACCGGGCGTTTGTCCCCTTTGATGGATTTAACGGAAATGTCCGAGTTCAACCCCAGCACCAGAAGGTCCCCGAATGTCCTGGCCTTTGCCAGATAGGTCACGTGCCCTGCGTGGAGGATATCAAAACAGCCGTTGGTAAAGACGATCACCCTGCCCTCGCCCCGGTATCTGGCACAGGTGTCTTTGGCCTCTTTGATTGATAAAATTTTACGTGTCACGTCAAGATCCTTATCCATATATATCCTTGCGCCGGTCAGTTAGGACCGGAATCGTATCCCTGGCCTCAGTCACCCGATTCATGTCCACCTCGGCCAGTATGATTTCGTCCCTGTCCCCGGCTTGGGCCAGGACCGCTCCCCAGGGATCGATAATGGCGGACAGACCGGGAAAGGTTAAATTCTCATCAGCACCGGTCCGGTTGGCCCCGATGACAAAAACCTGGTTTTCAATGGCCCGGGCTTGAAGCAGGGATTGCCAATGCATGGCCCGGGCATTTGGCCACTGGGCCGGGACAATGAGAATCCGGGCCTCTGACAGGGCAAGGGTCCTGGCCAGTTCCGGAAACCTTAAATCATAGCAGATCATCGCCCCCATCCGCCCCAGGGTGGTGTCTGCGGTCACAACCTCACTGCCGGAAGAAAAATACCGGTGCTCGTCAGTGAGCCGAAACAGGTGCAGTTTCCTGTAGCCGGCCCGGATCTTTCCGTCCCGGTCAGCAATATATAAGGTATTATAGATGTCCTGCCCGGCCCTCTCAGGAAAACTGCCGGCAACAGCCATATTGTGCTGCCTGGAAAATGCCGATAATGTCTTCAGAATCCCTGGGGTTGTGGCGGCGTGTTCTGCAAGGGCCTCGTTGTCAAACCCGCAGGAGACCATTTCAGGCAGCACCGCCAGGGACGCCCCCTGGTCCGCCAATGTGTCAAGACAGGACACCACCTTTTCCATATTGGCATCCACCTCACCCTTGGATATCTGGAACTGAATCACCCCGGCTTTGAATACGGTCATGCTGTTCTCCTGTTTTTTAAATGGGTCGGCCGAACGGTCAGCCAATCGCCCCCTCTCACATACCCATTTACAGGGAACAGGTCAATGAGAACCCCATTCTTGCCATTTTTTTTAATTAGGAAGATTGGTGAAGATTGCTAATTTTTCAACGGTAAATTCAAGATTTGCCAAAACAATAAAAAGCGGATCTGCTCAAGCCCCTACAAAACAGGGAAATGCCTTGAAAACAGGGGACTTGAAAAAGCTTGACAGGGCCGGGCCGGTTCATTAGGTATGTATCACTTTGAATGAACTTGAGGACACAATGACAATTAAGATTTTCTTTATATTTATCTTCTCAGGCGGCCTGTTTTTTACCAGGCCTGCCCAGGGGGAATCCATGTAGATGACCAGACAATCGCAGGGAACTTAAACCATGGGCAGACGACACACCCGGACTCCCATGGTTTTTTTATGTACATCCCAGGCCTTTTGGCAAACGTCCTTTTGCATTCACAGTGCTCATGGCCGTACCAGGATGCACAAGGCACCAGCCTTAACCACCCCTATATTTAAAGGAGAAAAAAGATGACAAAACGTGCAATCGCATTATTGACCGCAGCAGTGCTGTGCCTGCTCCCCGCCTCCGGGCTCATGGCCAAATCTGTTTATAAAATCGGTGGCATTTTCTCATCCACTGGCCGGGCCTCGTTTCTAGGGGATCCGGAAAAAAAGACCATGGAGATGATGGTTGAGCAGATCAACGCAGCCGGCGGCATTGACGGGGTCATGCTGGAGGCGGTGATCTACGACTCCGAGGGCGATCCCGGCAAGGCTGTCTCCGCTGTAAACAAACTGCTTTACAAAGACAAAGTCCTGGCCATTGTGGGTCCCTCCACCACCCCGACCACCCTGGCCATTGTGAACTTTGTAGAGCGGGCCCAAGTACCATTGATCAGCTGTGCCGCAGGTGTCAAAATCACCTCTCCGGTCAAACCCTGGGTGTTTAAAACCGCCCAGAGCGATCTTTTGGCCGTGGCCGCAGTCTACCAGCACATGAAAAACCAAGGCATTGAGACAATCGGGGTGCTCACCGTATCCAACTCCTTTGGGGAAAGCGGCAAGCACCAGCTGTTGAACCAGGCAAAGGATTTCGGGTTGGAGGTGGTCCAGGCTGAAAGCTTTGGCGCCAAAGACACGGACATGACCGCCCAGCTGACCAAAATCAAGTCCCAGGGCCCGGATGCCATTGTCTGCTGGGGAACCAACCCAGGCCCTGCTGTCGTGGCCAAAAATGCCAAACAGCTGAAAATTGATATTCCGCTGTACCAGAGCCATGGGGTGGCCTCTCCCAAGTTTATCGAGCTGGCAGGTGATGCTGCCGAAGGCACCATTCTGCCCACAGGCAAGATCCTGGTAACTGACCTTCTTGATGATTCAGATGCCCAAAAAAATATCCTGCAATCCTACGAGGCTGATTTCAAGGCCAAGTACAACAGCAATGTCTCTGGATTCGGCGGGTATGCCTATGACGCCATGAACCTTCTGGCTGCGGCGCTTAAAGGCTCTGGCGGAGACAAGACCAAAATCCGCGACACCCTTGAAGCCACCCGGAACCACACCGGCGTCACCGGTGAGTTCAACTTCTCTGCGCAAGATCATAACGGACTTTCTCCACAGGCCTTTGTCATGGTGGAAATTCAGAACAGCACCTGGAAACTCATCCATTAATACTGGCAACTGACCCCTTAAAATGGTAAAGCTGTCATCAATACAGATGACAGCAGCCGTTTTTGTAAGGAACCGTTATGCAGGAACTGACTCAATACCTGTTTTCAGGCATCACAACAGGGGCCATATACGCGGTCATTGCCGTGGGCCTGTCCATGCTATACGCCTCCACGGAACTGATCAACTTTGCCCATGGAGAGTTTGTCATGGTCGGGGCCATGGCCCTGGTCACCCTCTGGGTCCACTTAGGCCTTCCGCTGCCCGTTGCCATACTGGGGGCCATTGCCCTGGGGTGCACTATAGGCCTTTTGTTTGAGCGCTTTGCCATCCGCACGGCCAGATCCCCCCAGCCCATCGTGCTGATCATTATCACCGTGGGCGCCTCTATTTTTTTGCGGGGGCTGGGCATGATCACCTGGGGAAAGGATCCATTTGGCGTGCCCTCTTTTTCCAGCCATGACTCCATTGAGATCCTGGGCGCTGCCCTGGTTGCCCAAAGCTTCTGGATTGTTGGGGCAGCCATTCTGCTGGCCGGGGGCATCCATTTTTTCCTGAAGCAGACCCTCACCGGCAAGGCCATGGTGGCCTGCGCCGTGAACCGCAAGGCTGCCTGGCTCACGGGTATCCCGTCAGAAACCATGGCGGTCCTGGCCTTTGCCATCAGCACCGGGTGCGGGGCTGTGGCCGGCATCTTTATCGCCCCCATCACCATGAGTTCCTATGACATGGGTACCATCCTGGGCCTCAAGGGGTTCTGTGCCGCCATGATTGGCGGCATCGGCAGCCTGTGGGGAGCCTTTGCCGGTGGCATCCTGCTCGGGGTGCTGGAATCCATGGGCGCAGGCCTGATCTCTTCCGGGTTAAAGGATGCCATTGCCTTTATCCTGCTGCTGCTGATTCTCTACATTCGCCCGGGTGGTCTGTTTGCCGCCAAAGAGGCCAAACGGTTCTGATCATGGCGCAAAACACCAAAAAACTCTGGATAGAACACAGCCTGTTTCTGGCCGTTGTCCTGGTGGCAGGGCTTTTTCTTGAGAATGCCTACTATCTGCAGATCCTGACCTTTATCGGGATCAACACCCTCCTGGCCCTGGGACTTAACATGCTCATGGGATATGCCGGCCAGGTCTCCCTTGGCCATGCCGCGTTCTACGGCATCGGGGCCTATACCACGGCCATTCTGTCGGGCACCTTTGGCATCTCTCCCTGGCTGGCCCTGGTGGCTGCCACTGGGGCTGCCGTGTTCATCGCCTTTGTGGTGGGGCTGCCCACCCTGAAGTTGTCCGGATATTACCTGGGCATGGGGACCCTGGGATTTGGGATGATCGTGAACATCCTGTTCCGGGAGTGGGCACCAGTCACTGGCGGGGCCTCCGGGTTTGTGGGCATCCCACCCCTGGCTGCCGGGCCCGTGAACTTCATGTCCGGCCGGGCCTATTTTTTTCTGGTCTGGGGTGTGGTCCTTGCCGCCATCCTCATCTGCCGCAGAATTCTTGCCTCCCGCATGGGCCGGGCCCTTCGCTCCATCCATGACGGAGAAAACGCCTCTTTGGCCGTGGGGGTGAACACCCATGCCCTGAAGCTGCAGATCTTCATGTTCTCAGCGGGTTTAGGGGCTGTGGCCGGTTTTTTATACGCCCACTTTGTTTTGTTCATCAGCCCGGGATCCTTTGGGTTCATGGCATCGGTTAAAATGGTCACCATGGTGGTGATCGGCGGCATGGCCAGTGTCTGGGGCGCCCTTTTCGGTGCCGCCCTGCTCACCCTTTTGCCGGAGGTCCTCCACGGGTTTGCCGAATATGAAATGGTGGTGTTCGGCCTGATCCTCATGGGAGTGATGATCTTCCTTCCCCAGGGCCTGACCAAGGGATTTATGGACCTGATATCCAAAAGGAGGCGCCGTGACCATTCAAGACCATGATGACAGCCGGGCGTCCGGCAGTCTTCTTGAGGTCCGGGAGCTGACCAAGCGATTCGGTGGCGTGGTCGCCCAGGACAAGATCTCTTTTTCCATTGAACCGGGCATTGTCTGCGGGCTTATCGGACCAAACGGGGCAGGAAAGACCACCCTGTTCAACATGATCACCGGCATTTACCAACCCGACGCGGGCCAGGTCCTGTTCAACGGGAAAGATACCCGAAAAATGGCTGTTCACCAGATCGTGGGTGCCGGCATCGCCAGAACATTCCAGCATGTGGAGTTGTTTGGCTCCATGACCCTTCTGGAAAACGTTCTGGTGGGCATGCATGTCAGAACCCGGGCCGGATTCTGGGGCGCCGTGACCCGGCTGCCCTGGGTAAAAACAGAAGAACAAGAGGCCCGAAAAAAAGCACTTCAGCTTCTGGACTTCACCGGGCTGTCCGACTGGGCGGACAAGCCGGCCGGGGACCTGCCTGTGGGGCGGCAGAAAACCGCCGAGATTGCAAGGGCCCTGGCCTCGGACCCCCGGCTGCTGCTGCTGGACGAACCCGCAGCCGGACTGAATGCCGTTGAAACCGAACAACTGGGCCGCCTCATTGCCCAGGTCAAAGACCGGGGGGTCACCATGATGCTGGTGGAGCATGACATGAGTCTGGCCATGGGCATATCTGATAACGTCATTGTGCTGGACCAGGGAAAAAAACTGGCCCAGGGCACCCCCAGGGAAATCCAGAACAACGAGACGGTGATGGCCGCCTACCTGGGGCAGGGATAATCCCATGCTTAAAGTCAAAAATCTTCACTGCCGTTACAAGAATATCGTGGCCGTCCATGGTATCAGCCTCTCGGTCAAGCAGGGGGAGCTGATCTCTATTATCGGAGCCAACGGCGCCGGAAAAAGCACCCTCTTATCCGCCATCTGCGGCCTGCTTAAAGACTGGTCAGGAGAGCTGATCTTCCAGGACAAAGCCCTGAAGGGCATGTCCCCTCCGGCCATTGTCCGGGCCGGCATCAGCATGGTTCCCGAAGGCCGGCAGATCTTTTCCCCCTTAAGCGTGGCAGACAATCTGAAAATGGGGGCCTATACCCGGTATAGAAAGGGAAAAAAAGCCCAGGTGGCCCAGGACATTGACATGGTGCTGGACATGTTTCCCATCCTCAGGGAGCGGGCAGACCAGCTGGCTGGCACCCTGTCCGGCGGGGAACAGCAGATGCTGGCCATCGGCAGGGCGCTCATGGCCCGGCCCAGGCTCCTGGTCCTGGACGAACCCTCCATGGGGCTGGCCCCGCGCATTGTGGACATGATCTTTGACACCATACAAACATTGAGGCAGCAGGGGGTCACCATCCTGCTGGTGGAGCAGAATGCCCGGGCCGCCCTGAAGGTCTCGGACCGGGGCTATGTTCTGGAAACAGGAAAAATGGTGCTTCAGGGCAGCGCCGAGGAACTGCTTGTGGATGATGACGTGAAACGGGCCTACCTTGGCCGTGATTACGGAAATTTTTACGACGGGAGAGATACCTGATGGCAGAACGGATGATACCTGAGATGAGCCTGGACGAAAAGGAGCAGCTCAAGCTTGAGCGCCTCCAGAGCACCTTGAATCGTGCCTATAAAAACGTACCCTTTCACCGGTCCCGGTTTGAGGACATGGGCATCCTCCCCCAGGACATCGTCTCTTTAGCAAATTTAAGCCAGCTGCCCTTCATGGACAGAAGCCACCTGGGCACCCACTACCCTTACGGGCTGTTTGCCGTGCCCCTGAGGGATATCGTCCGCATCCACACCGCACCGGGCACCGGGGCCAACCCATCGATCAGCGGCTATACCAAGGCCGATCTTCTCATCTGGAAAAACCTTGTGGCCAGAAGCTATGAAGCCGCCGGTGTCACGGATATGGACATCATCCAGATCCACCTGCCGCCGGGCCTGGCCAACTGGGGACGGGACTACAAGGACGGCGGAGAGACCCTGGGAGCCGGGGTGATTCCCAACTCAACCCTGTCTTTGTCCAAGACCCTGATGGTGCTTCGGGATTACAAGACCACCACCCTGGTCACCACCCCTGCCTTTGCAACGACCCTCACCACTCACCTGTTTGATACCCAGTGCCATCCCAGCGAACTGAACCTGAAACGGATCATTCTGGTGGGAGAGCCTGTGGAAAAAAAACAGATTCGGAATCTTTCGGACCGCCTTTACGTGGATGTGTGGCAAAATTACGGGCTGAGTGAAATCCCAGGTCCGGCCATTGCCCACGAATGCACCGGCCACAACGGCCTGCACATCAACGACGACCATATCCTGCCCGAAATCGTGGACCCGGCAACAGGACGCCCCCTTTCCCCGGGTCAAAAAGGGGAACTGGTATTGACCACCCTGTCCGCCCGGGCCTTTCCCCTGATCCGGTTCCGGACCGGAGATACGGCAAGCATATTAAGCGATCCCTGCAACTGCTCTTGCTGTCTTCAAAAAATTCAATGGGACAAGGAACGGACCGACGGCATGATGATCATCTCCGGCATTAAAGTGGGCCTGGACAGGGTAAGACAAAGCCTGCAGTCTGCCCTGAAGCTGGACCGGCCGGACTGCAGCATAAAACGGATCCTTCAGGGCGGCACAGATATCCTGGGCGTGTCCCTGGTCATGGATGACCGTTTTTTTTCAGATGAGATCAAGGATTTGGAAAAATTAATGGCCCAAACAGAAGCAACCCTGGCCGAGCAGACCGGCGTGACAGTTAAAATCAGCCTGATCCAGAAACGAAATTAACCGGTCTGATCCTCTTCCGGGGCCAGGTGCGGCTTTCTTTTTTTGACGAAACTGTCAATGACAAAAGAAGACTGAATCCGCTGGATCCCCTGGATCTGTGTGAGTTTCAGGTTCATGAATTCTCCATAGGATTTAAGATCCTCGGCAATGACCTTGAGGATAAAATCATTGGCTCCGGCAATCTGATAGCACTCAATGACTTCAGGAAGCGCGGCGAATTTTTCTTTGATCTCAGCCACTGAGGAGAGCATGCTCAGGCTCAGGGAAATACTGACCATGGCCATGATGGAAAATCCGATTTTCTCAGGATCCACCACCGCCGTAAAATGAGAAATCACCCCCGAGGACTCCAGCCGCTTCACCCGCTCCATGGTGGCCGGGGCAGAGATGCCCACAATCTTGGACAGCTTGGAATTGGTAATCTTCCCATTTTCCTGAAGGGTAATTAAAATCTTTTTATCAATACCGTCCAACACCATGGTTCTCCTGACACCACACCATTTGTACCGGATATGGGGCAAGCCCGGTTCCCATACCTGAACCGATTGCCACCCTATTATTTTTGATTCTTCAAGGCGGCTTTGATGAACTCCCTGAACAAGGGATGGGGCGTCATGGGCTTGGATTTGAACTCGGGATGAAACTGGCATCCCAGATACCAGGGATGATCTTTCAGTTCCACGATTTCCACCAGGTCATGGTCCGGGCAAGCCCCGGAAATCACAAGGCCGGCATTGATGAGTTTTTCCTTGTAGGCGTTGTTGAACTCAAACCGGTGACGGTGGCGCTCTGAAATTTTTTCAGTATTATAGGCCCGCATGGCGCTGGTATCTGCCTCAAGGTGGCAGGGATAGGCGCCCAGTCGCATGGTGCCGCCCTTGTCAGATTCCTCATCCCGCGTTTCTACCTGACCGGTCTGCTCGTCTATCCATTCTTTCATCAGATAGATCACAGGATACGGGGTATAGGGATCAAACTCCTCGGAGTTGGCATCTTCCATGCCGGCCATATGCCTGGCAAGCTCAATCACGGCCATCTGCATGCCAAGGCAGATGCCAAAATAGGGCACCTTATTTTCCCTGGCATACTTGGCAGCCAGGATCTTGCCTTCAATCCCCCGGCTGCCGAATCCACCGGGCACAAGCACCCCGTCACTTTGGGACAAAACCTCGGCCACAGTATCCTTGTTCAGGGTGGTGGAATCCACAAACTGGAGACAGACCTTGGCGTCGTTGGCGATTCCGCCATGGGTCAGGGCTTCGTTCAGGCTCTTATAGCTTTCGGTCAGATCCACATATTTGCCCACAATGGCAATATTCACGGTCTGTCTTGGGTTCTCAATCCCCTCTACCATCTCCCGCCAGTCATCCAGCCGGGGGGCACGGGCCCAGATGTTGAGCTTTTTGAGAATCTTGTCCCCCAGCCCTTCCTTGTTGTATACCAGGGGCACCTTGTAGATACAGTTCACATCCTTGGCCGTGAACACGGCATCGGTATCCACGTTGCAGAACAGAGCGATTTTCTTTTTAATATCCGAAGACAGGTAGCTTTCGGTTCTGCACAACAAAATATCCGGCTGGATCCCAATGCTGCGAAGCTCCTTGACACTGTGCTGGGTAGGCTTGGTCTTCACCTCACAGGCCGTCTTGATATAGGGCACCAGGGTCAGGTGGATATAAATTACATTGGAAGAACCGGCATCGGCCTTGAACTGCCGGATGGCCTCAAGAAAGGGCAAAGATTCGATATCCCCGATGGTACCGCCGATTTCAACGATCACCACATCCGTGTCGTTGGACACCAGGGTGATGGCCTGTTTGATCTCGTCCGTAATATGGGGGATGACCTGAACAGTGCCCCCCAGATACTCGCCCCTGCGCTCCTTGGTGATGACCTGGTGGTAAATTTTCCCGGTGGTGAAGTTGTTGTTCTTGCCCAGCTTGGCATTGGTGAACCGCTCGTAGTGCCCCAGGTCCAGATCGGTTTCAGTCCCGTCGTCCGTGACAAACACCTCGCCGTGCTGAAAAGGGTTCATGGTACCCGGATCAACGTTGATATAGGGATCAAGCTTCTGGATGGTTACGGTAAGGCCGCGGCTCTCCAGCAGCATGCCTATGGCGGCAGATGCCAGCCCCTTACCCAAAGATGATAATACCCCGCCCGTCACAAAAATGTATTTGGTATTCTCGGCCATCACGACTCCCTATAATTTAATCATACAGCTTGTTAAACTCTTCAAGTTCCTTATCCAAGGCTTTGATACGGTCTTTGTGGCCGTTTTCGGAAGGATCTGCATCATCCGCCTTTGGAAATTTTGCAAGGATAAGGTCCACATCAAACAGGTCCGACGCAAACCCGGCTGCCAGCGCAATACTGTCCGCCGATATTTCAGCAAAGACCCGGTCATTCACCAGAATCCGGATGGCCATGGGATACCATGTCCGCGACACCCGCTGCCAGTCGTCATACCAAACATCCACCTGCCACGGTCCCTTTTGCAAAAGATACCGGACGGGAAAAAAACTGTCCTTGTCAATCCAGAGCCCCGGGCTTTGTTTTTTATCCATTGGCGGCTGACCGATGAAATAACAAATCCGGCCGTCCAGGCGCTGAAAGGTAACACTCTGTGTATTCACCCCGGCGGCCTGCAGCCTCAGGTCAAGCTGCTCATAGTCCCGATAAAGCAGGATATCGGTGTAGCTGTCAAAGGGGGATAGCGCCATGGAAATCACCTGGCCGCCATCCACCCGGACAGCCGCACCGTCGCTGACCACATAAAATTGTGGCGCTGCCGTTCCATGCACCTGAGCCCTCAGCTTTCCCGGAAACAGATAGGTCAGGGTCTCTTCCAGGGATGCACTGGGGTCAGGCCCTGTGTGTTTTCCACTCTCCGGCAGGTTTTTCAGGACAGTGTCTGATGCCGGATCCAGGATGCGGCGGACCTGATGAACGGTCAGTCCGGCAGGTTCCTTGATCTTGCCCACCATCAAATACAAGAGGTGAGGCGTTTGCGGAACAAACGCCTCACCCCTGGAGCCGCCAGCAATCAGAAAGAAAAAAACGGTCAAAAAAGAAATAAGTATCTTCTTGAGCATGGCGACTTTAATTTACCTTAAACAAAAAGGTCTTCGGGAAAACCGGCTGAATCACCAAGCTGTTCCTCGATTCGGATCAATTGGTTGTACTTGGCCACCCGATCACTTCTGGACATGGACCCTGTTTTGATCTGGCCTGAGTTAATGCCCACAGCCAGGTCAGAAATAAAGGTGTCTTCGGTCTCACCGGACCTGTGGGACACCACAGTGGTGTAGCCGGAGTCCTTGGCCATCTGGATGGTATCCAGGGTCTCTGAGACCGTCCCGATCTGATTGAGCTTGATCAAGATGGAATTGCCGATTCCCCGGGCAATGCCCTTTTTAAATATATCCGGATTGGTGACAAAAATATCATCCCCCACGATCTGAATCCGGTTGCCCAGGCGCTGGGTCATCAGTTCCCAATTGTCCCAGTCTTCTTCGGCCAGTCCGTCTTCAATGGAGTACAGGGGATATTTGTCAATCAGGGACTCGTAATAGTCAATCAGGGCTTCGGCAGACATCTTTTTGCCTTCAGACTCAAACACATAACTGCCATCCTTAAAAAATTCAGAGGCTGCCGCGTCCAGACCGATGCCGATATCCTTGCCCGGCCGGTACCCGGCCGCTTCAATGGCCCGGATGATATACTCAATGGCCTCTTCGTTGGCGTTGAGATTCGGGGCAAACCCGCCCTCATCCCCCACGCCGGTGCTCAGATTCTGGGCCTTGAGCAGTTTTTTCAGACTATGAAAGGTCTCGGCCCCCATGCGCACGGCCTCTGTGACATTGGCCGCCCCAAAGGGAAGGATCATGAACTCCTGAATATCCAGGTTATTGGCTGCATGGGCCCCGCCGTTGATGATGTTCATCATGGGCACGGGAAGTACCCGGGCATTGATGCCGCCGATGTGCTGGTACAAAGGGATATCGCAGGCGTCAGCCGCGGCCCGGGCCGCGGCCATGGAGATGCCCAAAACGGCGTTGGCCCCTAACCGGGACTTGTTCTCCGTTCCGTCAATATCCAGCATGGTCCGGTCCAGTCCGGCCTGGTCCATGGCGTCATACCCGATGATTTCCGGGGCAATGACCTCGTTGACATTGGCCACGGCGTTGAGCACCCCTTTTCCCATGTAGCGATTCTTAGCCTTGTCCCGAAGCTCCAAGGCCTCCCGTGTTCCGGTAGAGGCACCCGAAGGCACGGCAGCCCGGCCCCGGGCACCGCAGGCCAGGGTCACATCCACTTCAACCGTGGGATTGCCCCTGGAATCAATGATTTCCCTTGCCCTGACATCAATCAGTTCTGTCATCATCTCTCCCTTCCCATATATAAATTATTAGTTTTGGTCTGATTCAAAAAGTTGTCACCTTAATATCAATTCCCTGCCCCACATTCAAGGACTAATCCAAAAATACATGGGCGTTCCAAGAGGCCGAATCCCCAGGTTTACCCAAGATAATTGTTCCGCTTGACAAAGAAAACACAGTCTTATATTAAGAATTTCTGATGAAGGTGTTTAGATTTTTTGATGATGTGAAGATATGTCCCGTTGTGACATTAATATAAGACCTGGGGCAAGCATTCACCCAAAGGTCAAAATCAACCAAAGGAGTATAGATGAACATTCTTTTTTTCGGCCCCAACGGCAGCGGTAAAGGAACCCAGGGAAAGATCCTGAAAGACAAGTACAATATTGCCCACGTTGAATCCGGCGCCATCTTCCGCGACAATATCAAAGGCGGGACCGAGCTGGGTAAAAAGGCCAAAGAATATATCGACAAAGGCGACCTGGTCCCTGATGAGATCACCATTCCCATGATGATCGACCGGATCAAAAAAGATGACTGCAAACAAGGCTGGCTGCTGGACGGATTTCCCAGGAACAAAGTTCAGGCGGAAAAACTCCACGCCGCCCTTGAAGAACAGGGCATCAAGCTCAACTACGTCATTGAGATGCTGCTGGACCGTGAGATCGCTAAAAACAGAATCATGGGCCGCAGGCTCTGTGAAAAAGACAACAACCACCCCAACAACATCTTCATTGACGCCATCAAACCCGACGGAGACAAGTGCCGGGTATGCGGCGGCGCCCTTTCCGCCCGTGACGATGATCAGGATGAAGCTGCCATTGACAAGCGCCACGGCATCTACTACGACACTGAAACCGGCACACTGGCATCTGCATACTACTTCAAAGATCTTGCTGAAAAAGACGACACTGTCAAGTACATCACCCTTAAGGGAGAAGCCGCTCTCCCCGATGTAACTGCTGAGCTGGTCTCCAAGCTGTAAGTTTATATGAAAGAACTTTGCAGGTTGCTTGAGTTCTTTCATGATTTGTTGCGGGCCGGCCTCGGTGCAAGCCCCGGTCGGCCCATGGCCGTTCTTGGAAAGACCCATACCAGGTCTTTGCTATGGCAGAATCCTGGAAACAGGCCGTTCGTGCAAATGCCCGGACGGCCTGTTTTTTTTCTTGCCTTTACCTATTCATTTTGTTACAAACCCCGGTTATAAATATTTAATATTTAAATCCACGATGAAAGGGGCGATGCTGCTTGAAGGAAATTACGGTCACCGTTATTGATAACGATGTCGAAAAAGCCTTGAGAATTCTGAAGAAAAAAATTCAGAACGATGGGCTTTTCAAGCGTCTGAAGGTTAAAAAGCACTACGAAAAACCGTGTCAGTATAGAAGACGTAAGATGAGAGAGGCAATGAGAAGACAACGAATTGCTGCCTCACGATCACGCAGAAGACGTAGTTAAAGCTAGGGTCAACCGACCCCGGCATGTCAGCACGATTTCACTGACATGCCGGGGTTTTTTATGGATAACCGACAATGGCAAACACCTCATATGAGCAGTGCCTGGACCGAATCTACAAACTGGGCAGGTTCGGTATCAAGCTTGAACTTGATACCATCAGCAATATTCTAAGATTCCTCAACAACCCCCAGAAAAACTATCACATCATCCATGTGGCCGGCACCAATGGCAAAGGCTCTACTGCCACTTACATGGCTGCCATGCTTCAGCAGGCCGGCTTTAAGACCGGTATCTACACAAGTCCCCACCTGGTCCGCTTTAACGAGAGGATCTGTGTGGACGGGGTTCAGATTTCAGACCTGGATGTGGTTTCAGCCTATGAGGCGGTCAATGCCGTGGACATCGGCAAACGAAAGGCCACCTTTTTTGAAATTGCTACAGCCATGGCCTTTTACTATTTTTCCAGACAGCAGGTAGAGTGGGCTGTGATTGAAACCGGCATGGGCGGCCGATTTGACGCCACCAATGTAATCCGGCCGGCCCTGTCGGTAATCACCAACCTTTCCATTGAACACACCGATTATCTGGGCCATACCATCAAGGATCTGGCCCGGGAAAAAGGCGGCATCATCAAACCCGCCGCACCGGTGGTCACTGCGGTTTCCCAGCCGTCCGGCATCCGGGTCATAGAAAAAACCGCCCAAAAAAATAAAGCCCCCCTGTTTCAGTTTAAAAAAGACTTTTCCATCCGGAAAACCCCGGGAAAAAAGACCTACAATTTCAAGGGCATCCACCAGGGCTTTAACAGACTTGTCAAGCCCCTGCCGGGCGAGCACCAGAGGGAAAATCTGTCCCTGGCCCTGGCCGGCATGGAACTGATCTTTGACCGGTTTAAAACAAAAGACAAGCGATACACGCTGGACCAGCCTCTTGTGGAAAAAGGCCTGGCCGCGGCCCGGTGGCCTGGCAGGCTGGAACGAATCATGGAATCGCCCCTGGTGATTCTGGACGGGGCCCATAATCTCAAAGCCGCCCAGGCCCTGGCCGCCTATCTTAAAAAGGCGGTGGCAGACAAAACCCTTACCCTGGTCATCGGTATTCTGGATGACAAGCCCCATGAAGACATGCTAAATCTTTTGATCCCCCTGGCCAGCAGGGTGATTGTCACCCAGGCAAAAATAGACAGAAGCATTTCCACACAGCTTCTGGCTGCTGCTGTTCAAAAAAATTTCCCAGGAAAAATAGAGGAGATAAAAGATGTGCAAGAGGCTGTTTTTCACGCAATTTCAACATCTTCCAAAGAGGACGCCATCTGCATTGCAGGGTCTCTCTACGTGGCAGGTGAGGCAAAGGCAAAATTTGATCTGGATTTTATCTCATAACATGGTATAAGGTTCTCTTGATTTTAAGCGCCCGTGGTAAAGTGGATATTACGTCAGCCTCCGAAGCTGAATATCGCTGGTTCGATTCCAGCCGGGCGCACCATCCCAAACTTTCATGACTTCAATTTTAAAAACAGGGCTTCGAATCGGCATTGTCAGCTACCGCAGCAACCCCCACTGCGGCGGCCAGGGCGTGTATGTCCGTCATTTAAGCCGCGCCCTGTCCGATCTGGGCCACCGGGTGGACGTCATTGCCGGCCCCCCGGACCCCCAGCTGTCCCCCGGCGTTGACCTGACCATGCTGGAAACCCTGGACCTTTACAACCCTGCGGACCTGTTCAGAACCCCCGGCATAGCCGAGCTAAAAGACCCGGTCAACCTGCTGGAGTGGCTGGATATTTCATCCATGGGCTATCCTGAACCCATGACATTCGGCATGCGCCTGAAGCGGCATATGAAACACCGGAAAAGCCGGCTGGACGTCATCCACGATAACCAAAGCCTGTCCTTTGGCCTGCTGTCCCTTGCCCGGGACATGCCCGTCACCACCACCATCCATCATCCCATGACCGTGGACCGGCGCCTGGCAGTCCAGAGCACCAAGTCCTTTATCAAAAAACTCAAGGCCATCAGGTGGTACTCTTTTATCAGCATGCAAAAATGGGTGGCCCGGCGCCTGCCGGCCATCATCACGGTGTCTGACAGTTCAAAGATCGATATCTCAAGGGAGTTCAACATTCCAGAACCCAACTTCCGAACCATTCCCATCGGCATTGATCTGAACCATTTTTTTCCCCTGGACCACATCAAAAAAATGCCGGGACGCCTCATCGTCACCAACTCTGCAGACACCCCGTTAAAGGGGCTTTACCATCTGCTGCACGCCTTGGATGCGGTCCGCAAAAAACGCAAGGTCTTTCTAACGGTGATCGGCACCCCCAAAAAGAACGGGGGGATCGAAAAACTGGTCAAAAAACTGGACCTGGGATCGACTGTGGAATTTACCGGCCGTATTGACCATGACCGGTTTGTCAGGGAATATGCCAGGGCCCAGATCGCCATAGTGCCCTCTATGTACGAGGGGTTCGGCCTGCCGGTGGGCGAAGCCATGGCCTGCCGGATCCCTGTGATTTCCACCACCGGCGGTGCCCTTCCCGAAGTGGCCGGGGATGCGGCCAAACTGGTGCCGCCCGGGGATGCCAAGGCCCTGGAAAAGGCCATTATCGAACTGCTGGATGATCCGGGCAAACGACAGGCCCTGGCCCAAAAAGGATATGAGCGGGTGCTAAAAGAGTTTACCTGGGAAAAAACCGCCATGAAAACTGCAGAGGTATATCAGGAGGTCATTGATGATTACCATGGACTTTAACCGATTGCCAATCCGGCCCGGGGACCGGATACTGGATATGGGATGCGGCGAGGGCCGGCACATGGTCCGGGCCTGCCAGGAAAAAGACACCATCTGCACTGGTGCGGATTTCGGCTTTGACACCCTTTTGTTCACCCGGAACAAACTGGCCTTTCATGACCAGATCAATGACCTGTTTTGCAAAAACTATCACATGGCCTGCATGGATGTCACCGCCCTGCCCTTTGATTCCCAGTCTTTTGACCTGGTCATCTGCTCCGAAGTTTTGGAACATATCCCAAACGACGACAAGGCCATTTCAGAACTGGTCCGCATCCTCAAACCCGGCAAATCCCTGGCAATCAGTGTCCCCCGGGCCTGGCCCGAGCGCATCTGCTGGAAATTGTCCGACGACTATTTCAACGCCAACATGGGCCATGTCCGGATCTACCCCAAAAAACAAATTATTGAAAAGATTTGCTCCAGAGGCCTGACCTTTCTGGGCTCCCACTTTGCCCACAGCATTCACAGCCCCTATTGGTGGCTTAAATGCCTGGTTGGCCCTAACCGGACAGATTCCCTGCCCGTGAACCTATACCACAGGCTTTTGGTCTGGGACCTGATGAAGCAGCCAAAAATCACTGCCTGGCTGGACCGGCTGTTCAACCCCATTATGGGCAAAAGCCTGGTGCTCTACTTTAAAAACTCAGGGAGGCGTTCATGAAATTTATCCTAGTCTTTGCAGGGGCGGCCCTGCTGATGCTCCAGGCCTGTGCCACCACCGGGCCAGGAACGCCAGATACCGCACCTGTCAATAACGATCCCCTCATCGGGCAGATCATTGACAGCCAGAACAAATCAAACCTCTCCTTTGACACCCTTGTGGAACGCCTTTTGGCCCATGATGTCATCTACCTGTCTGAAAAACACGACAACCCCGTGCACCACGCCGCCCAGCACCGGATCATCCAGGCCTTGATCAACCAGGGACAAAACCCGGTGATCGGATTTGAATTCTTTGCCATGGATGACACTTCCCTGCTGCTGAGCCTGGTGGATTCCAGACAGGCCGGCCACGACAGGGAAACCGAAACCGCCCTTGAAAAAAAGATGCGAAACAAACTTGGCTGGGCAGACCAGACCGACACCATGTGGAAGTATTATTGGGATCTGTTACGCCTGGCACGGGACAATGGCTTGTGGGCCGCCGGCCTGGACCTGGACGACAGCCTCAAACGGCGGATCACCCGGAAGGGGCACCATGGCCTCACGTCCCTGGAGCAGTCCCAGCTTTTTTCTACCCATCTGTCAGATCCGGTATATGAGACGTACATGAAAAAAATATTTAAGCAGGTACACTGCGGCATGGGAAATGACCGTATGCTGTCCCGGCTTTACGACACCTGGCTGGCCCGGAACGACAAGATGGCCCAATCCATCACCCAGCTTTTCCAGGCAGCCGGGAAAAGCTCCCCCCCAAAAGGCCCCCTGGTAATTATCATGGGAAACGGCCATACAGAATACAAACTTGGGGTCATGGACAGGGTCCAGGCCATTTTTCCCGGGGCATCCCAGGTCAATCTCAGCCTGTCCGAAGTTTTTGCTGAGCCTCAGCCGTTAGGGACCTATCTGGCACCTCTGGATTTGGCAGGATACCCAAAATCCATGCCTGCAGATTATATCTGGTTCACCGGCCGGGTATCCAACCAAGACCCCTGTGACAAATTCAGGCACGTCATTGAACGGATGAAGAAAAAAAAGAAACAAGAATAACAGGCCGCTATGACCCGTTGCTTTGAAGATACGCCTGAATTTTCATATCCTCTTTCAGGATGTGCCCGGTCAGCCAGTTTTCAATACGCTTGATCACCTCTGAGTTCAGCACGTGGTTGCCTGTTTCAAAGTCATGCAGCAGGGTGTCCACCTGCCGTGAGAAATAGGCATGCATCTTTTTGTGGGCCTGGATGTCAGGAAACCCGATGTCCGTCATCAAGTCCTCTTCAAAGGAAAAATGGGTCTGAGCATAATCTTTCATGCGAAGGAGGGCATCCCGTCCCGTGGTCTGAAAAGACGTTTCATCGGGATTCATCATCCGGTCATGGGCCTCATTATAAATGGAAAACCATATCCTATGCTGGGCATCCAGCTCCGGATGGCCCACACTGAACGCTTCTGTCCACTGGATTATCGGCATGATCTTTGTCTCCGTACTTGTGTTGTAATGCCTGCAATTATACAGATCCCGGCCCCTAATTTCAATATGTGATAGCAGTCGCCTTTCCTGACCTAAGGCTGGCAAATCGCTTTTTATCTTTACAAACCCGTTAAAGACGCTATTTTATAAACATGGGTTAGGTTAAATCTTTATTTATCTGCACAAAGGAGACTTCCATGGCTTCAGAAAAAGTATGCCCCACCTGCAAAGGAAAAAAAATCATCGTCGGCAATTGTGAATGTGATGCAGAATGGCGCAGTGCAGATATCAGCGACACCGCTGACGACTGCATTTGCGAACCAGACAACAAATGCCCGGACTGCAACGGTACCGGGGTTGTTCAAGAGTAAACAACGCGATCACCCGATCATATACGTGGCGGTCCCGGTTGCGATACGGGATTGCCTGTCGTTAAACAGGTCAATTTTTGCCACAACAATGCGGGAGCCGGCCCGGATGAGCCGGCTTTGGCATTCAAATGTATCTCCCTTGCCCGGCTGAAGATAATCCACCCGCATATCAATGGTGGCTGAGGCCACCAGCTTGGCCTGGATCTCCTCCAGCGTCGCCCCTTGATTCTGGCGGACACAGGAGATCAGAGCGCTTAAGCCCCCGGTAAGATCAATCACCGAGGCGGTCACCCCGCCATGGAGGATACCGGCCGCAGAGTTGCCGATGAGTTCGGGCTTCATGGGGAAACTCACCCGGGCGGCACAGGTCTCATATGACAGATCGTCAATGGATATCCCCAGCACCCGATTAAAGGGAAGCCATTCAAGGTAGTAGGTCTTGATGCTCTTCAGAATATCGTCCAACATGGCGCCTCCTATTTTTGCCTGAGCACCCCAAGGGTACCGGTCATGGGAAGTTCCTCATACTGGCCCGTGGCAAGAGCGGTTTCATACACCTGTCTGGGGGCCTGCCCCCCCGCTTCCGGGCTGAAAAATATATCATGAATCACCAGATATCCTCCGGCAATCAGGTGGGGGGACCAGGTGATAAAATCGGTATGGGCCGCGTCAAAACTGTGCCCCCCGTCAATGAATACCATGGCAAGGGACGTCTGCCACAGCCGTCCGGCCACAGCTGAACTGGATACAATAGGCACCACCGCCTCCTCCAGCCCCGCCCGACTCAGGGTCTGTCTGAAAAAGGGCAGGGTGTTCACCCCCTTTGTCCTGTCATCAAATAGATCCGGATCAAAGTATTCCTCCCCGGGCTGCTGCTCCTCGGATCCGGTATGATGATCAATGGAAAACAGCACGCTGTTGTTCTCCTTGCAGGCCTGGCCCATGATGGCTGCGGACCTGCCGCAATAGGAGCCGATTTCAAGTATCGGTCCCCGGGCAGATGCCGCTTCAGCCAGCTCAAAGAGCCGGACCACCTCGTCATCGGCCATAAATCCTTTTATGCCGTTTAAAAATTGAAAGTCTAGTCTAGTTTTCGTCATAGCTTCTCACCAGAACCTCCCTGGATTTGGATCCCATCTGGGGCCCCACAATGCCCTCATGTTCCATCATCTCAATGAGCCGGGCCGCCCGGTTATATCCGATACGCAGCCGGCGCTGGACATAGGATATGGATGCCTGACGGTCCTTGGTCACCAGAGCAACGGCCTGGTCATACTTGTCGTCATACTCGGACTCGTCAAAGGTCTTGTCCTCGTCACCGCCATCCCCCTGGGTCACCTCTTCGTTGTAATCCGGGCTTCGCTGCTGTTTTAAAAACGAGGTGATCCTGTTGATCTCCTTTTCGGAAATATAGGCCCCCTGAATGCGCATGAGCCTGCCGGTACCAGGGGGGCAGAACAGCATATCCCCGTTGCCCAGGAGGCTCTCAGCCCCGCCCTGGTCAATGATGATCCTGCCGTCTATTTTCGAGGAAACCTGAAAGGAAATCCGGGTGGGGAAATTGGCCTTGATGGTGCCGGTGAGTACGTCGGCTGACGGGCGCTGAGTAGCAATGATGATATGGATCCCGGCGGCCCTGGCCATCTGGGCCAGGCGGGTCAGGGCGTACTCCACATCCTTTGAGGCCACCATCATCAGGTCTCCCAGCTCATCCACGATGACCACGATATAGGGCAGGACCTGCAGGGGAACACCATTGTCTTCAGGCACTTCTTCCTCGGCGTCCGGCCGCCGCTCCGCCAGTTTTTCTCTCACCATCTCGTTGAACTGGCCTATATTTCTCAGGCCGGACAGCTCCAGCAGCTCATACCGCCGCTCCATCTCCCGGACCGCCCAGTAAAGGGCATTTGTGGCCTTTTTCATGTCTGTGACCACCGGGGTGATCAGGTGGGGGATATCGTTATACACGGACAATTCGATCCGTTTGGGATCGATCATGATCAGCTTGACCTCATCCGGGGCAGCCTTGTACAGCAGGCTGATGATCATGGAGTTCAGCCCCACACTCTTTCCTGTCCCTGTGGCCCCGGCAATGAGCAGATGGGGCATCTTGTCCATTTCAGTGGCCACAGGCTGCCCCATCAGATCCTTTCCCAGGCCCAGGGTAAGCATAGAAGAAGAAGAGACAAACTCCTTTGAGGCGATCATCTCTCTTAAGTTAACCAGCTCCCGTTCCTCGTTGGGAATTTCAATGCCCACCACATCCCGTCCCGGAATAGGGGCCACAATACGAATGGAGATGGCAGACAGGGCCAGGGCCAGATCATCAGAGAGCCCCACAATCTTGGACAGCTTGACGCCCGGGGCCGGCCGGTACTCAAAGGTGGTAATCACAGGCCCAGGAAGAATCTCCACCACCTCGCCCCGCACGTTGAAATCCGTGAGCTTGCCTTCCAGGATTCTGGCCTTTTCCTGAAGCAGATCCGTGTCCACCTGCCGGCGGATCTTCTTTTTTTCCTCCAGAAACGAGAGCTTGGGAAGGGCAAAGGCCTCCTCCCGGATGTCCTGAATCACAGCATCTGCCATGTATTCGGTATCGTCCTGCTCCACCGCCACAATGGTGGGGGTGACCAGATCGTCCACGGTTAAGCCATCATCCTCGGCCCGGGCCGCCTTTGCAGCCGGTTGCGACGGCTTTGGAACTAAGACGGGAAAGGCATCAGGCCCGGCATCCTGCTGCCAGCCCTCTTGTTCCATATCCGCATTCGTCTTGTCGGGCAGGGCCTTGAGGGCCTGTATCTCATCACGCCTCTGGGCCCGCTTTATCTGCCGGGTCTTTTGCCGCTCCCTGGCATCTGCCACCAGGGTCTTGATATAGGTCATCCCCTCTTTGAAATCCTCTGCCATGGTCCGGCACAGCCCCAGACCCTTTGCCCGGAGGAACAGGGCCAGATCCTTTAAGGAAATCCCCGTGGTCAGGGTAAAACCGATGATGACAAAAAAAGAAAGGATGATGACACATCCCGTCAGATTGGCATACCGCAGCAGGGCCGATGTCAGAAAGCTGCCCGTGATGCCGCCGGCGGCGATGATGGTATCCTGGAAATGATAGGCCTCCTTGAATAAAAAGAAAATACTTCCAGTGGACACGGTAAGCATGACCCCGCCCATAAGGGTCATCCACACAATCTTTCGCCCTTTGCCTTTGAGGTACCATACGCTGAGAAGACAAAGGATCAGCGGGATCCACAGGGCACCGATGCCGAAAAGATACACAAAGAGTCCGGCCACATGAGACCCGACCAGGCCGAACAGGTTATGAACGTTGTCCGGACGGGAGAAAGGATTGTTTCCCACGCAGGGGTCTGCGGCGTGATAGGAGTAAAGACTCACCGCCGTCAGGACGATCAGAAAGAATAAACAAATGGCGGTGAGTTCTTTTTTCATACTTCAATGATAATGGGAACGATAAGGGGCCTGCGGTTAATGGCAAAGGCAAAGTACTGCTTCAAGGCCCGCTGCAGCTTCTTTCTCAGCAGCTCCACCCGGGACTCCTGCCCGGCCTCGATCTCCTCGACAATCTCAAGAATCACACATTGGGCATCATCCACCAGGTATCCTGTGGCCGAATCAAAGACAAATCCCTTGGAGACCAGTTCCGGCCCGTACAGCACCACCCCGGTTTCCTCATCAATGATCATGGTGACCACCACAAGCCCGCCCTCGGACAGCTCCCGCCGCTCTTTGAGGACCGAGCGCCCCACATCGCCGATACCCTTGCCGTCTACCAGGACCCGGCCGGTCTGAACCTTGTCCCCCAGGCGTCCGCCGTTGTCCCTGTCAAAGGAAATGACCTGGCCGTTCTCAGCCACGATCACGTTTTTCCGGTCCATGCCCAGCTTCTCACCCAGCCTGGCATGGACCACAAGGTGACGGTACTCTCCGTGAATGGGAATGAGGTATTCAGGCCGGGTCAGGTGAATCATGAGCTTGAGCTCCTCCTGGTGGGCATGGCCTGAGGCGTGGACCTGGGCTATCTTGGAATAGACCACATCCGCCCCCCTCCGGTACAGCTTGTTGATGATGCCGGCAATGGCCTTTTCATTGCCCGGGATATACTTGGAGGAGAGGATGACCGTATCCCCCTTGTGGATATTCACATGCTTGTGAACCCCGGAGGCCATCCGGGCCAGGGCGGACATGGGCTCTCCCTGGCTTCCCGTGGTAATGACCACCACCTGGTCCGGGGGGACCTTGTTGATCTGCTTGACATCCAGAATGGTGCCGGTGGGGCATTTGATATAGCCCATGCGGATGGCCACACTGGTAATCTGCTCCATGCTCCGGCCGTTGAATATGACCTTGCGGTTGTTGTGCCGCGCAATATCAATGACCTGCTGAATCCGGAAGACATTGGAGGCAAACAAGGCCACAATGGCCCGGCCCTCGGCCGCATCAATGACCTTGCCCAGGTTTCTGGCCACCTCCTGCTCGGACATGGTATAGCCTGACACCTCCACATTGGTGGAATCGGACATCAGGGCCAGCACCCCTTTTTCCCCGTACCGGGCAAAACTGGAGATATCCGTATTTTTCATCTTGTCCGCCGAATGGCTGATCCGAAAGTCCCCGGTGTGGATGATCACCCCCTCAGGGGTAGTGATGGCCAGACCCACCCCGTCCACCGTGGAATGGCTGACCCGGATAAATTCGATTTCAAAAGGCTCGATGTTCAAGATTTCCCCGGGACTGACCAGGTTCAGATCCACATGGGTATTCAGGTCAAACTCCACCAGCTTGTTCCGGACAATCTCCAGGGTAAAGGCGGTTCCCCAGACAGGCAGGCGGATATCCTTGAGCAGATACGGCAGGGCCCCGATATGATCTTCATGGGCATGGGTCAGGATAATGCCTTGGATCTTGGCTGCATTTTCCCGAAGATAATCCATGGCCGGAATAACAATATCCACACCCAGCATATAATCTTCCGGGAACATAAGGCCGGCATCAATGATGAATATCACCTCGCCGTACTCGACCACCATCATGTTCAGCCCGATCTCACCCAAGCCGCCCAGGGGTATTATTTTCAGCATCTTATGGATTCCAGACCAGCATCAAACACATATGGAAAGCCTTTCCAAAAGAGCATCGGTCCAATTGACCAGCCAGTCGCGCTGCTCTTTTGTGGCATACCCCATGCAGTCGCATTTGATATTGTTTTTGATTCTCACCAGAAGTTCACAGGACAAATCCGTCTCTTCAAGCGCCAGGGCAAACACATGGGGAGCGCATCCCTTGTGAGCGGCCTGGAGGGGGGTTAACAGATCTGCCTCCAGTTCCAGCCAGTATATTCCGCCGATGGGGGCGGTCTCCAAATGCTCATCCAGATACCCTTTGAGCGCCGTATAATCCGTCAATGACAAGCCGTCTATTACATATTGTTTCATGGCTTTGCAAATTAGCACAGCAACAGGAAGGATGCAAGACGATTTGGCCTTGAACCACCGCCTGAAGCATCATTCTGACATCCAGATCAAGAACAGGATCCAGTACCTTACCCCCCTTTTATGCACATGGGTATCCGTGGCACAAGACGCGGCAAAAACCAGATCGAGTATACAAAGCAGTTAACAAGGATCAAACTGATAATAAAAATGTGTGTCATGCCCGTCTATGAGCTGAGGGGAGCGTCAACGTCAAGATTGAAAAACCGGGCCGCATTTTTCCAGGCAACCTGCGCCAGTTCCGAAGAAGAAAGGCCGACGTCTGACAACCCTTTGAGTTCCCGATCCCAGGCATATGGGATATTGGGAAAATCCGATCCGTACATGACCCGGTCCAGCGGAAACGCCCGGAAATCCGGCCGGGCAGATGCCGGGAAGTAGTCGGTAAGTACCATGGCGGTGTCCAGCCATAGGTTTTCATGGGCTGCCATCAGGGAGTAATACTCCGCCAGCTCATCAAATCCCAGATGAGGCACGCAGAATTTCAAGTCTGGGAACCGGGTCAGGACCGCAGCCACTTTATCGGCCCGGCACAATTCATGGGGATCGCACCGGTAATGATCACTTTTGGGTTCCCGGCCGGCATGCACGACCATGGGTTTGCCATGGTCCGAACACACGGCACAGATCGCATCCATGTCCTTGCTGTCCAGATCAAAGCACTGGACATGAACATGCAGCTTGACCCCGTCCAGCCCTTGGTCAAACGCCTCAACCAAAATCTTCGCCGCATCCGCCTCGCCGGGAAACACTGTCGCCATCCCGGTCACCTGTCCGGGAAACTGCCGGCAAAGCCCGGCCATATACGCATTCAATTCCCGGGCAATACCGGGCTTGTGGGCATACTGCAATGCAATGACATGGGCTACGCCTCTGTCCAGAAGAAACCGGATCAGATTCTCACTGATATCCCGGTACCGGATCCGCCAGGCATGGGCGTCAAACCAGTTCCGCACCGCCTGGAATATCCTGTCCGGAAACACGTGCACATGGGCATCGATGACACAGGAGATGCCGGATGGCAGGCGGTTTCCTTCAGAGTCATTGTAATAGGGAAGATCCGGTGACAGCATTTAAAGGGTATCTCCGCAAAAAATAATCATGCATTTGGATTATCCTTGAGCAGGAAAAATCACAACGCCCAGATGCAGATGGACGCAGGGATAATACCTTTTTAAATCAAGATAATTGGACAGTATCTTTACCCCGGCCCAGATTGCAAGGAAAACTTTATACCTTGATAAATTGATTTTTTTACCAGAGCCGGATCAAAACCATGGATCCCCTCTCAGTGCTATGGCAAACCCGGAGGACCAGGCAGCAGTAGGTAAGGGGTTGGAACGTTGCAGCTGGGCCCGGGTTCAGGACAGATCACCGGGACCAGATCCGAGTTGGCGAAGGTCAAAACATATAAAGACGACGACTGTGCAAAAGGGTTTAATTTCCATTTCCTGACGATAATTTTCCAAGGCTGCCTGCAGGAGGATCGGTTAATCCGGCCTCGGTGGGAGGGGCAGGCCGGGTCAGGAGGGATCTTGTGGAATCAAGCCGGACAGGGCAATTCCATGGGTTTGGGCATACCGGTCCAGGGTCTGAATCCCGACAAGCGGAACGGGCGAGTACGGCAAAACCCAGGAGGGCAGTCGGTCAAGGCGGGCATCATTCCACCTGGTTTCTTCGGGCTGATCCGGGCTTCTTCTGCTGTAAACCGCACCGGTCAGGGCCATGCCCAGACCGCCAAGCTCATCGACAATTCTGATGGTCTCGGCACTGGACAGGGCATCGCCGTTATGCACGGCAACGCACAGGGCCTGTTTCCTGAAAAAGGCCTGAAGTACGGTGTGCCCAGTCTTGATCTCCCGGATTCTGGCCAATACCTTGTCTCTTTGGATCTGCTTTCCGGCAAATTTTATCCGCGAGACAATCTTTTTGCGCTTATTGATCTCCTCTCTGAGCTTTTCCAGCTGCTGAACCCACAGAAGGGAGAGGGCGGGCAGGTTGAAAAAATGCATGGACAGGGCTGTAGGCGGCATGTCAACGATCAGGACATCCTTGCCTGCACACCGGTCTTTCAGTTCAGAAAAAGCAGATACCAGGGCATGGGCCTCCATGCCGGGGGAGTATTTGAGCACGTCAAAATAATTGCCCAGGTTAAACGCTGTCAGATAGGCATAGCTTTGCTTAACCTTCTGGGAGGTCTTGGAAAGATAGGCCTTTATCTCCCTGCCCCGGTCCACCTGAAGCACCTCAAGGTCGGGCCTGACCCGGACCGGCTTGTGGTTCAGGTTCTGCTTGAATATGTCTGACAAATTATGGGCGTCGTCAAAGGATGCCAGCACCACGGATTTACCCCGGGCAGCCAGGTCCAGAGCCGTAAGCACCGCAGATGTGGATTTGCCTGTGCCACCCTTGCCTAAAAAAAACAGGGTCTGGAGAGTGGGGGTCATGAGATATCAAATACCGAAAAAAGCCTGGATAAAGGTTCATTGGCCGTTTCCACCCGCTCCATGAGCAGGATCAGATCCGTTTCCATGGCCGGCAGCAGATCCAGGCTGATCTGTACCGGAGGAGAGGGCATGCCGACAAAGGCCCCCTGGCTGAGCAGGGCAAAGATATACTCCAGTTCTTCCAATTCATCTTCCACCCGTTCCACAGCCTTGCCCCGGGCCACTTGGTCAGCAGTATCCCAAAGGGATATCAGCTCTTTTCTGATTCTGTCCAGCCACACAAGGCTCATTTATGCCCCACCCTGAAAATCTTTTTATCAAAATTTATCCGCCGGACAGACGGATAGTAATAGTAGAGGCTGTACATGGCCATTAAAACGATGGCTGAGGCGTGAAACTTCGGCAGGTTCAGATACAATGCCGCCAGGGCCAGGTAGGGGGTGAGCCCGGAGACCAGAATCAACTTGTGTTGGAACCGTTTAAAGGCGGCTGAAGAGGCCCGGTCCTGTCCGCGGAGGCTGTAGGCAAACAGGCTCCGGATAAGGATAGGGCCTGCCACAGCAGTAATGGCGGCAGCGGTAAACAGGGTGGTCCGCCAGAAAAAGCCTGGAGACACAGGCCCCAAGGCCATGCCGGCCTGCCTGGCCCCGTAAAGCAGGGCGATCAGACCGACGGCCGGCAGGGCCAGGGCATAGTATAGTTGTTTGATTGTCATGGATAAAATCAAGGGGCAGGGACCATGCCCTGCCCCATTGGGATTAATGGTCTGCCTGGGCTTCCAGATGGCCGCTGTCTGAACCGAAAATTCTGATCAGTCCTTCAATCAAGATCCAGATGGCCAGGGCCAGGATCAGGGCGTTCACCGTCTGAAGCAGCATGTTGTGACTGGTGCCGAACTTGGTCTGGTTGAGGATCAGGGCCCAGATGGTCATGACCATCATGAACAGGGCCGGAATCCCGGCAATCAGCCATTTGATTCCCCCTTTGGTCTTCAGGTAAACGGCAATGATGATCAGGGCCAGGCCGGCCAGGGTCTGATTGACCGCACCGAACAGGGGCCACAGCTTCAGCGCCCCCTTGCCGCCGGCACCGGTGGCAAAGGCCAGGCCCAAGGCCGTGGCAACCGCGATAAAGGTGGCCACATATTTACCGGTCAAAACATTGAGCCTGACGCTGGTAAACAGCTCTGACACGATGTACCGCTGGATCCGGGTGGCCGTATCCAGGGTGGTGCCGGCAAATGAAGCCACAAACACGCCCATGATAACCACGGCAATGCTGTTGGGCAGCCCAAGAGAGGCAATCATGTTGGCAGCCCCGTTGACAAAGGCCCCGACCTTGGAGCCCAGGCCTGCAGCCGACGCCCAGGAGGCGTAATGGGTGGTCCAGGCAGCCACCCCTGTCAGGGTTTCGCCGGACTTGGTCACATAGCCCATGCCGATACCGGCAGAGACAGCAATGATAACCAAAGTGGCCAAGGCGCCTTCCATAAGCATGGATCCGTATCCGACAAACAAGGCGTCTGTCTCATACCGCACCTGCTTGGCCGAGGTGCCCGAGGAAACCAGAGCGTGAAATCCTGAGATGGCGCCGCAGGCAATGGTGATAAACAAAAAAGGCCACATGGGCGGCGCCTGGGCCGGGGCGGTCTGGACAGCCGGGGCCACGATCTCAAGGTTGCCGCCAAATGCGCTGACCAGCACCCCCAGGACCAGCAGGCTCATGGCAATGACCAGCTGGTGGGAGTTGATAAAATCCCTGGGCTGAAGCAGGGTGGTCACCGGCAGGGTGGAGGCGATAAAGGCATAGGCCAAAAGAAGGATGGTCCAAACGCCGGTAGCGGGAATGCCTGCAATAGCAGGCATCTTAATGGGAGCCAGCACCCCCAGGAACACGGTGATATACATGACGATCACCGCGATAATGGACCAGGTCATCACGCTTTTGCCCTGTTTGTAAACCGCATACCCCAGATAAACGGCAATGGGCACCTCAAGCCATACCGGCAGAACCGCGGCAGGAAACATGGCAAAGACCACGGCAATGACCAGGCCGAAAATAGCGATCACGATCCACAGCTCAAGAAAAACGATGAGAAAGAAGAAAAACCGGGTCCGGTTGTTCACGTATTTGGCCGTGTAGTCGGCAATGGATTTTCCCTGGTTTCTCATGGAGATGATCAGGGCGCCGAAATCGTGGACCGCCCCCATGAAAATACTGCCGAAAAACACCCAGATCAGGGCCGGCACCCAGCCCCAGATAATGGCCACAGCCGGACCCACGATAGGTCCTGTGCCTGAAATGGAGGTAAAATGATGACCAAAGATCACCTCTTTTTTAGTGGGCACATAATCCACCCCGTCTTCCATTGACACAGAAGGAACCTTTGCATCCTGGGACAGCTTGAATATCTTTTGCCCAATAAATCTGCCGTAAAAATTGTACATCAAAATATAGCCGACAAAGGCTATAACCATCATCAACAATGCGTTCATTTGCTTTCTCCTGTTGGTTATTCTGCCTGGTTTGACTGCCTCCGTGCGACTTTCCCTGACCGCATGGATTCTATCCTGTTACAAGAGCAAAGCAATAGCAAAATGGATGCCAGAAGACAGCTGGCATATCTGCCTTTAATATCGATATGTTACCATGACTGTTCCTGCAAAGAGTGCAAACCTGCGACATTGCCGGCCAGCGTGCATCGCTTTTGTGCACATCCTTGGCCATCCAAAGACAACCTTGGCATTGATTTCAGGACCATACAAAACAGGCGGCAACCATGCTCAATCGTCCAGTTTTGACACAAAGGCCTTGAACTTTAAAAAGTCCTCATGGCCCATGGCATGCTCCATTCGGCAGGCCGTCTCCTCTGCGATCTGCTCATCCAGTTCAACGTATTTGATTAAAAAATGCCTGAACACGTTGTGCCGGGTGGTCACCTCCTTGGCAATTTTCTCTCCTTTGGGGGTCAGGGTAACATACCCGTAGGGCTCGTAATTAATCAGATCCTGGGCAGCCAGCTTTTTGAGCATGCCGGTGACCGATCCCCTTTTGATGTCAAGGCTTTCGGCAATATCCTTTGACCGGGCAACAGTATTCTGGATCTGAAGTTCCAATATGGTTTCAAGATAATCTTCCAGGCTCTCGGAAAGGCCCAATTGCTCTGTCATACACCACCTCCTTTCAGGGGGATCCATCTTCTTTGCTGACATCCTTTGACGGCCGAAGCAAAGTATGGATAAGCTTTTTTATATTTCTGGTCAGGCAAAGTTATTTTGAGATTATCTTGATTGGTGGCTATATTGCAAGAGCAAAGGCAAAACCCTTCACTTGTTATGTTTGTATAACTTTTTTCGCTGCACCTCTTGCCAAGCCGTAAAAACTGTTTACATTTTTGGTCAGGACATCACCTTTGTCACCCAATGCTCGACAAGGGGATTGTTTACAAATTGTTCACGTTAAGAATCAGAAAGGAGCCTGTAATGAAGGACAGATCAATCAGACGGCACCAGGAATTCAAAGTAAAGAAAAAACTGAATAAGCAGTACAGCGGCTGCATTGAAAGCCTTCCCTCCGATGCCAGACAGACGGTTGAAGCAAGCCCTGAAAAACTGAAAAAAGTCTGCGCCTCTCCTTATGACGTGGACCATGACCGGGCCCTTGGCAAAAAAACCATTCAGGAGCGCAAGGCCGATATTTCCATGAAAGAGCAGCTGCCATAGCCAAGGCTCCTTTGTCAGTATCCCAAGCCCTCCGGTGCATCAGGCCCGGGGGGCTTTTTTCATGCCTGCCACTGTTCTTTGGTCTTTCTTGGCGTCACGCCGATCCTGGGACACTGGTCTGCAAGGACACAGCGCCCGCAATGGGGGCCAACCGGCCGGCAGGTTCCCTGGCCAAAGGTCACCAGGATCTTGTTCACCTCTTTCCAATGGGGTCTGGGTAATTTTTTTCGCAACGCCTTTTCCGTGTCCGCCGGGGTGGCGGTCTTGACATATCCCCAGATATTCATGATCCGGTGGACATGGGTGTCCACACAGATGGCATCCTTGTCAAAGGCCACGGCCCGGACCAGGTTGGCGGTTTTCCGCCCCACCCCTGGCAGGGTCACAAGATCGTCAATCTCATCAGGCACATCTCCCCCAAAGGCGTCCAGGGCCCGGGGCAATCTTTCAAGATACCCGGCCTTGGACTTGTAAAACCCCACAGGAAAAATAATCTTTTGAATCTTTTCTTTTGAGAGCCGCTTTAGGGAGGGGGCATCCGGCGCCACAGCAAAGAGGCGTTCCGACGCCGCTGCTGTGACTTCGTCCTTGGTTCGGGCAGACATAATGGTGGCCACAAGCACCTTGAACGGCGATTGGGTCTGGACGGCGATCAGGTCCACCACAGGCACCTGATATCCTTTGATCTCCTGTTTCAGGCGGGTGAGAAACGAGGCAATATCAACGGCCATGGCAGCGCCCTATACCAGAGTGGTGATAAAATAGTAGATCAGGGGAAGAAAAATAGCCGGCAGCATATTGCCCACGGCGATCTTCTTTTCCCGAAGCATGTTCAGGCCCAGCGCCAGGATCAGCAGGCCGCCGGCACCGGACATCTGGCTGACCACGGCCGGCACCAGCAAGGGCTTTAACACCCCGGCGGCCAGGGTGATGCCGCCCTGGTACACCAGCACCGGTATCACGGAAAGCACCACCCCGAACCCCATAGAGGCGGTCAGGATCACCGCGGTGATCCCGTCCAGGCAGGACTTGGCAAATAAGGTAGAGTGGTTGCCGGTAAGCCCGCTTTCAAGAGAGCCCACAATGGCCATGGAGCCGATGCAGTACAGCAGGGAGGCGGTGACAAATCCGGTGGAAATGGTAGACGGCCCGGCCGAGGCACTGGACATCTTACGCTCCATGAAATCCCCCAGCCGCTTGAGATAGGCTTCAATACCGATAAACTCCCCGATAAGGGCGCCGGATGCCAGGCTGATGATGATCACCAAAAGGTCGTCGCAGCCCAGGGCGCTTTTAATGCCCACCAGCATCACGCACAGGGCCACGGCCTGCATCACGGTCTGATTGTACCGGTCAGGAATCCCGTTTTTAAAAAACAATCCCACAACCACACCGGCCACAATGGCCAGGCAGTTCACAAAGGTTCCCAGCATGATAAAATTCCGTTCTGTAAGGAAAGGCCGTAATAACCGCCCCGGTTAAAAGAATTGATCCTTGATATACCTGACACCGTTTTCAAAGAGACGGATGCCTGTGGTGAAGCCCTCTCCCGGGACCTTGCCCATGCGCTTGGCCATCTCTTTTTGCCTTGGCCATTCCGGATGGTTGGTAAAGTGGTTGTAGGCTTCCGGATGGGGCATGAGCCCGAAAATTTTGCCGGTGGGATCGCAGATGCCGGCAATATCCCTGGCCGCACCGTTGGGATTGTTGGGAAAGGCTCCGCCGGCGGGGTTGCCCTTGTCATCGGCATAGGTAAAGACCACCTGATGACTGGCCTCAAGCCTGTCCAGGACATGGTCCTCGGCCACGACCTTGCCTTCGCCGTGGCGCACGGGATAGTCGGCCAGGTCAATGCCCCGGGTAAAAACACAGGGGCTGTCCGGATCCGCTGACAGCCTCACCCATTGATCCCGGAAATTGCCGCAGTCGTTGAATGTGATGGCCACGGAGCGGTCTGTGTAATCCTTGTTGAGACCGGGCAGCAGCCCCAGGTTCACCAGGGCCTGAAATCCGTTGCAGATACCGATGACCAGCTTGCCGGCAGCGATAAAGTCCAACAACTCCTGGCCGATATTGTTCTTGAGCTTCAAGGCCTGGATCACCCCGGCCCCGTGATCATCCCCCCAGGAGAACCCCCCGCCAAAGGCCAGGATATGAAAATCGGCAAGGCGCTGCCCCCCTCTGATCAAGGTATTGATATGAACCCTGTGGGCATGGGCCCCGGCCATGTCAAAGGCCAGCGCCGTTTCATTATCACAGTTTAAACCAAAACCGGTAAGCACCAGTACCTTTACCTTGCTCATATCTTCTCTCCAAAGGTCTTGTTGAATGCGGTGTCAAGAATCGACAGGCCAAGGTCGGCCAAAACAATGCCGGCACCGTTTCGAATGACCAGGCGGTCGTCGGTGGTTACCTTACCGATGCAGGCACAGGGCAGGCCCTTGCACAATTTTTCAAAGGTCGCGGCCTGGTCCGGTGCCACCGTGACAAGGAAGCGTCCGGCAGACTCGCTGAACAGCAGCTTTTCAGGGGGCAGCCCGGTTTGGGCGCCGGGAACGGCTGACAGATCCACATCCATCCCCAGTGCCCCGGCCATTGTCATGATGGACAGGTGAACGCCAAGCCCGCCCCTTGCCACGGCATGGCAGGACGCTGGAATCTCCTTTTCTATGGCCTTTTCCAGGGCCTTGTACATGATCTTGAATCTGGAAAAATCAACCTGGGGAACGTTGAGGCCGGTCTTGCCGAACATGTCGTAGTATTCACAAGCCCCCAGTTCATCCCGGGTGGTGCCCAGAATATAGACCTTGTCCCCGGCCACTTTAGGATCCAGGGTCACGCATTTGCCCACATTCTTTACCACTGAGGTTGCGGAAAACTGAACCGTCTCCAAAGCGGAAATCTTGGTCCGTTCTCCGAATTTGCCTTCCAGATGGCCGTCCACGTACATGGAGTCCTTGCCTGAAAGCAAGGGGATCTCATAGGCCATGCAGGTTGCTTTCAGGGCCCGGCAGGCCCGGACCAGCTGGGCAGCCTTGAACTTGCCGTCGGGGTTGGTGTCGGGATCATACCCGATATTGGGCCAGCAAAAGTTGTCCAGCCCGCCGATGTGGTCAAGGCAACCGCCCACGGCAATGACCCGCCGCACGGCTTCATCAATGGTGCAGGTCATCATGTGAAAGGCATCAATTTTGGCGTACCAGGGCAGGATGCTCTGGGAAAAGGCCAGGCCCTTGTTCGAGGTCAGCACCGGCCGGGTCACCGAGGCATCCGACGGGATATTGCGCTTGACCCCTACCAGGGGTTTGACCACGGAACCGCCCTGGACCTCATGGTCGTACTGGCGGATAATCCACTCTTTGGAACAGATATTGGGCCGGGAAAGCATGTCAAGGATCACCCCGCCCAGGTCCGACGGCGTTGAGATCACAGGCTCGGTCAGCCCCCGTGTTTGAGGCGGTATCCAGACGGCGTCAAACTCCCAGGCCGGGAAGCCCTTGTCCAGAAGATCCATGTCCACATAGGCGCAGGTGTCGTTCTTGTACTTGATGTGCAGCTTGCCGGTATCCGTGTACTGACCGATCACCGTGCTTTCCACCTCATGCAGGGCGGAGAGTGCCATGAACCGGTCCAGGTGCTCTGGTTTTACACTGATGGTCATGCGCTCCTGGGATTCGGAAATCCAGATCTCCCACATGTCCAGTCCCTCGTATTTAAGAGGAACACGGTCCAGCCAGACCTCGCAGCCGTTGGACAGCATGGCTGATTCTCCCACGGACGAGGACAAGCCACCGCCGCCGTTGTCCGTGATAAAGGGGATCAGACCCTCGTCCCGGCAGACAAGGAGAAAATCGTGCATCTTCTTCTGGGTATAGGGATCGCCGATCTGGACGTGTCCTGCCGGGGTGTTTTCAGAAAAGCTTTCAGAAGAGGCCGTGACCCCGTGGATGCCGTCCTTGCCCACCCGTCCGCCGCTCATGATGATCAGCTCCCCGGCAGAGGTGGTCTTTTCGTGGCTGGGTTTTCCAGCCACTGTTCTGGGCATGATGCCCAGGGCCGTGACAAAGACCAGGGCCTTGCCCATATACCCGGGCTCAAACAGGGTCTGGCCGAAGGTGGTGGGCACCCCGCTCTTGTTCCCGCCGTCTTTGACCCCTTCAATGACACCATCCAGAAGTCTTCTGGGATGAAGGGGCGGTTTAAGGGGTCCGTCATAGGTGATGTCACCCACACAAAACCCAAAGGATCCCATGAACAGCCTGGACCCAAGCCCCGTGCCCATGGGGTCGCGGTACACCCCGACGATGCCGGTGATGGCCCCGCCGTAGGCCTCCATATTGGACGGCGAGTTATGGGTTTCCCCGGTGACCACGTAGTTGTTCTCCTCGTCAAAGGCACCGACCCCGGCGTTGTCCCAGAGAACGGAAACCACCCAGTCTTTTTTGTCCTTGATCGCCAGGGTCGGATCCTTGATATAGGTCTTGAACAGGCTGTCTTCCACGACGGTTTCACCAGTGACCGCATCCGTATACCTGAAGATGCCGTTGAATGTATTGTGATTGCAATGGTCGGACCTGGCCTGGGAAATATACTCCAGCTCCACATCTGTGGGCTTGGACAGCCCCACCTGCTCTCTGTCGGCCAGGACCCTCTCGTCCAAAAAGTACGCCCGGATCACGGGGATATCCCTGGGGTTCAGGGCCAGATTCCGATCGTCGGAAATCTTTGCCAGCATCTCATCGGTGTCGATGTCCACCGTATCAAAGGCCGGTGTATGGTCGAGAATGACCTTTGCCGGTTTGATATCCGCCCCTTTGGCCGTGTCCCATTCGTTTCGGGCAAAGACCTTGAACTGCTGGATAATGGCGTTGGACAGGATCTGAGCCCCGATCTTCTCCACATCCTCCCGGGTCAGGTCTTTGCCTTTAAGGCAATAGCGCCGGGAGGTGTAAATGCCATCGTTTGGGGTAAAGGGTTTGCCCAGAAGATCCTGGATGGCCTCCACGGCAGTGGCGCCGGCGTTGTCACGGACCCCCGGCCGATACCCGATCCACAGGCACCAGTCAAAGTCTATATCCAAGGGGGAGAGGCTGGAAAATTGGGTCACAGGATTGGTGAAGATCTCTTTGCGTGCCGTTTCCAGATCCTCGTAAGGCAGGTCAGACTCAACGGTCACGATATGGACACTTCTGGCCGACGCGATTTTGATCCCGAAATAGTCATCTGCCTTGGCGATAAGGGCAGCGGCTTCGGCATCCCTTAGGTCCTGTTTTAATGCAATCTCAATATTGGAAATCATGTTACCCACCATTAAACATTCTGGCAATGTCGTTGTAAAAGACAAAAATCATTAATGCCACAAGCACTGCTGCACCGAACTGAACCAATTTTTCGCGCAGCTTTTCACTGACGGCTTTTCCGGTCACAGCTTCGATCCCGAAGAAGAGAAGGTGACCGCCGTCCAGCACAGGAATGGGAAACAGGTTGATGATCCCGAGGTTGACAGAAAGCAGTGCAATAAACCATACAAAATTAACCATACCGGCTTTGGCCTGTTCCCCGGCCATCTGGGCGATCATGATTGGGCCGCCCAGATTGTCTGCAGACAGACTGCCGGACACCATCTTGACAAAGGAAACAAGGGTCAGCCTGACCAGCCCCCAGGTGTCGGTAAGGGACCGGCCTGCCGCCTGGACGACATTCAGGGATTTGTGAAAGGTCTCTCCGGTTCCCATAATACCGATGACATACCGGTCCTCTGGTTCGCCAAATACATTTTTTCCCTCTTGTCGCTGGGGGGTGATCAAAAAGGTCTTGAGTTCCCCTTGCCGACGGACCACCACTTCAATGGCCTGGCCCTGGCTCTGTCCCACCGTATTAGAGATGTCCTCAAAGGACTTGACAGGAGACCCGTTGACCTGGGCAATCACATCCCCGGCAAGGATGCCCGCGGTCTGGGCCGGGCTGTTGTCCACCACCTTGCCCACATCAGGCCTGGCCAGCCATATCCCTGAAATCTGATACAGAAGATAAAAAATAACAATGGCCAGGACAAAGTTGAAAACCGGTCCTGCCGCCACGATCAGGGACTTTTTAAGCAATGGTTTTTCGGTGAATGAGGCAGCCTTGTCCACTTCGGCAACGGGGGCGCCTGGCTCCTCACCCGTCATCTTGACATAGCCGCCCAGGGGAATAGCGGAAATACAATACAGGGTCCGTCCCCGCTGGAGTTTAACCACCTTGGGGCCAAAACCCAGTGAAAAGACTTCAACACCTACCCCGCACAGCCGGGCCACCAGAAAATGCCCCAGCTCGTGGACAAATACAAGTACGCCGATCACGATAACAAATGCCACAGCAGAGTGACCCATAAGACCTCTTTGATTGCGGTTAGAATTTTTTTCCGATAAGGCGCTGGGCCGTTTCCCTGGCCTGTTTATCGGCCTCAATAATACCTGAAAGATCAGGTTTGTCAATGCAGCGATGCTGGCCCATGACCTGCTCAATGATGTGAAAAATATCCAGAAAACGGATCTTTTCTTTTAAAAATGCCGCCACAGCGACTTCATTGGCCGCATTCATCACCGCGGGAAGGGAACCCCGAATCTGACAGGCCTCATAGGCAAATGCCAAAGAGGGAAATTTGTCTGCATCCGGTGCCTCAAAGGTCAGGGATCCCATGGCCGCAAAATCGGGAAACCCGGTATCAAGGGGGACGCGGGAAGGAAAGGAAAAGGCGTAGGCAATGGCCCCCATCATGTCTGGCACCCCCATCTGGGCCATCACAGCCCCGTCCCGGAACCCCACCATGGAATGGACAATGGACTGGGGATGAACCAGGACCTGGATCTGCTCATGGGTGATGCCGAACAAATGCACGGCCTCCACCACCTCAAGGCCTTTGTTCATGAGGGTGGCCGAATCAATGGAGATCTTGTCCCCCATTGCCCAGGTGGGGTGGTTCAGGGCATCGGCCAGGGAAATATTTTGAAAGGCCTCTTTGGGCCGGGTCCTGAAGGGCCCGCCCGAGGCAGTGAGAAAGATCCGGGTGAGATCTTTTCTGCGGTTGCCTCGGATGCATTGAAAAATGGCAGAATGCTCAGAGTCCACGGGCAGAATGTCCACACCGTTTTCTGCTGCTGCGGCCATAACAAGATCCCCTGCCATGACCAGGGTCTCCTTGTTGGCCAGGGCAATCTGCTTTTTGGCCTCAATGGCAGCCAGGGCAGGCCCAAGTCCTGCAGCCCCCACCATGGCCAGCAGCACCATATCCGCTCCCTCCCATTGGGCTGCCGCGGTATAGCCGGACGTGCCCCACAGGATCTCGGGGCAGTTGCCCTGACCCAGCAGCCGGCGCAGCGCATCGGCCCGGTCCCGGTCAAGCACTGCGACCATACGCGGCTTGAACCTCTGAACCTGCTCGGCCAGCAGGGGCATATTGGTGGCCCCGGCAAGCACCTGGACATCAAACCGGTCCGGATGCATGCCAACGATGTTCAGGGCAGAGGTGCCGATGGAGCCTGTGGCACCGAGGATGGACAGGGTTTTCATCTGCCGAACACCAAAAAGACGTATAATACGGGAATGGCCAGCAGCAGCCCGTCAATACGGTCCAGCATGCCGCCATGGCCGGGCAGGATACTTCCAGAGTCCTTGATCTTGTTCGCCCGTTTCATGGCGGATTCGAACAAATCGCCGATCTGACCTGCCACAGCCATGATCAGGGCGCAGGGGATGACCAAAAGGGCCAGGTGAAGATCCTTGAAAAAGACGAGGCAGAAGATGAACCCAACCAGAACCGAGGCGGCAAGACCGCCCACCGACCCTTCAATGGTTTTCTTGGGGCTGATGTTGGGGGCAAGCTTGTTTTTCCCCAGATAGGATCCGGTATAAAAGGCGCCGGTGTCATTGGCAAAGGCCACGATAAGCAGCCAGATGATCCAGAGGATACCGCCGTCAAGGGCCCGGATAAAGACCAAAAGGGCCAGGGACATGGGAATATAGACAATGCCCAGCACCTGTTTGGATATCATGTCAAACACCTGGGGGGTGGATGAGAACCGAAACAAAACAAAGATGGACAGGGCCATCAGATTCAGGGCCTGGATCAAAAACATCACCTGCCAGGAGCCCAGACAGGCCCCCATGACCAGGATCATGGATGTGGCATAGGAAATGACTTTTATGGACTGGGAGGCCGGGCCGGCCTCAGTGGCGCGGATGATGCGCAGGTATTCTCTGACGGCAAAAATGGCCACCACACAGATCAGAGCAGCCACAACAAGGGTATTTCCCCGGATTAACACCCAGAGAACAAGGGGAACTAATACTATTGCCGTGAGCCATCGCTTGAGGTGCTGCATTTTACCTTCCCGAACCGTCGATCCCGTTGCTGAAAATCCATAAGTATGCTATGGAACTCTTCCTTTGAAAAATCCGGCCACAGGGTGTCTGTAATAAACAGCTCTGCATAGGCAGCCTGCCACATCATGAAGTTGGACAGGCGAAACTCCCCTGAGGTTCTGATAATCATATCCGGATCCGGCATGGCCCCGGTATACAGACAGGCGGCCAGCTTTTTCTCATCAATATCTTTTGGTAACAATCTGCCGGCAGCCACCTTTTGGGCCAGTTTCCGTGCAGCCAGGGTGATCTCCTCACGGCTGCCGTAACTCAAGGCAAGGTTCAGGACCATGCCCTTGTGCCCCGAAGTCTCTGCCATGGTCTGCTCAGCCTCGGCCCTGACATCCCTGGGCAGTTTTTCCATCTGTCCGAGGATATTGAGACGGATTTGTTTATGGGAAAGATCCTGGCGTTCCGAAACCAGGAACCGTTTGAGAAGGCTCATCAGGGCGGATACTTCGGCTTTGGGGCGGCCCCAATTCTCCGTTGAAAAGGCATAAAGTGTCAGAAAGCCGATGTTCAGCTCCCGGCAGGCGGCCACCATGTCCCGGACCGTCTGGGATCCCCGCTCATGGCCCTTGACCCGATTCATGAGCCGTTTTTTGGCCCAGCGCCCATTGCCGTCCATGATCATGCCCACATGAACGGGCAGCCGGTCCGGATCCAGGGTCTTGCCGGAATCAGACTTCAAGGACTTCCTTTTCCTTGGCCGCGTAGATATCGTCCAGACGTTTGATATACTTGTCTGTCAGATCCTGGACCTGTTTTTGTCCCTTGAAGCTGTCGTCCTCGGAAATATCCCCGTCCTTCTGGAGTTCCTTGAGCATTTCATTGGAATCCCGCCGGATATTCCTCACAGCCACCTTATAGTCTTCGCAGGTCTTGGCCACGGTTTTGGCGATGTCTTTGCGCCGCTCCTCGGTCAGGGGCGGAATGGAGATACGAATGAGTTTCCCGTCACTGGAGGGTGTCAGGCCGAGGTTGGCCTTGTGAATGGCCTTTTCCACCTGCCCGATGACACTGACATCCCAGGGTTTGATGGTCAGCAGCCGGCTTTCTGGCACAGAAATCGTTGCCATCTGGGAAAGCGGGGTCTGGGCCCCGTAATAATCCACCACCACGCTGTCCATCATAGACTGGGAGGCCCGTCCGGTTCTGACTTTGGCCATCTCATTTTCAAAGGCTTTTTCAGATTTACCCATCCGTTCACGGGTTTCTTCTAACACGTCTTCTATCATAGCGACACATCCTGTAAATGGGTTAACGGTTAGCCACCCGCAGAGACTGACCACTTTTCCGGGCAGATCCCTGCGCGTGGATAACCGTCAACTATTTATTGTAAATCCTGGAACCGATGCGGGCCCCTTCCAGCGCCTTGCAAATATTGTCTGCCTGATGAAGATCCACCACCTGAAGGATCAGGTCATGTTCCATGGCCAGGGAAATGGCGGTCATATCCATGACGTGGAGCTGCTTTTCAATGACCTGCATATAGGACAGCTCGTCAAACCGTTTTGCATCGTCGTGAACCACGGGATCCTTATCGTAGACCCCGTCCACCTGGGTGGCCTTGATCAAAATCTGGGCCCGGATCTCATTGGCCCGTAGTACGGCGGCTGTATCCGTTGTAAAGTAAGGGTTTCCTGTACCCGCAGCAAAGATAACCACCCGCCCCTTTTCAAGGTGCCTGATGGCCCGCCGACGGATAAAGGGTTCGGCGATTTTGTCCATGGCAATGGCCGTCTGGACCCGGGTGGGCACATCGCATTTTTCCAGGGCATCGCACAGGGCCAGGCTGTTGATCACCGTGGCCAGCATGCCCATGTTATCGGCGGATGTCCTGTCCATACCAGCAGAGGAACCCGCCACCCCCCTGAATATATTGCCACCGCCCACCACAATGGAAATTTCCACCCCAAGACGATGGACCTTGGCAATTTCAAGGGCCACGTAGTGGATCATCTCCGGGGTGATGCCAAAGCCCTGATTTCCCATCAGGGCTTCGCCGCTCAACTTGACCAGAACCCGTTGAAATTCAGGTGTCTTGTCCAAGGTTTATTCTCCTATCTGGAAACGGGCAAATCGTCTGATCTGAATATTTTCACCGATTTTTCCGACAGTCTCTTTGAGAAGATCCTCAATGGTCATCTGGGGATCCTTTACATAGGCCTGACTCATGAGGCAGACCTCTTTGTAGAACTTTTCAATCTTGCCGTCCACAATCTTGTCGATGATGTTCTCGGGCTTGCCCTCTTCCAGCATCTGGGCCCGGTAGATGTCACGCTCTTTTTCAATCAGCTCCTGATCCACATCCTCAGGAAGCAGGCCGGCCGGGTTGGCCGCGGCAATATGCATGGCAATGTCCTTGGCAAACGCCTCAAAATCCTCGGTCTTGGCCACAAAATCAGATTCGCAGTTCACCTCGACCAGAACGCCCAGCTTGGCACCGGTGTGGATATAAGAATAGACAATACCTTCGGAAGTAGAGCGGCCAGCCCGTTTGGCTGCCTTGGCCAGACCCTTTTTCCTCAGAAGCTCAATTGCCTTTTCCATGTTTCCCTCGGCCTCGGCCAGGACTTTTTTACAGTCCATAATGCCGGAGCCGGTTGCCTCACGTAGCTCTTTCACCATTGCTGCAGAAATTTCAGCCATTGTATCTTACTCCTTGTATTGCTTGTATTGCTTTCGCGTAATTGTATGCTATTCAGCTGATTGGACTTCTTCAGCTTTTTCTTCTGTCTTTTCCTCAGGGGCAGCGGCTTGGCGTTTGATTTTCTCTACAACCGGACCATCAGTTCCATCGGAAACCACTTCAACACCAACGGCTTTTCCGCCCTTTTCAACGGGGTCGCCTTCGCCGTCCGTATCAGACTTGGCCCGTTGTTTTTCCTCCCAGATCTGGCGGCCTTCAATGACCGCATCGGCGATCCTGGAGGCAAACAGACGGATGGAACGGATGGCATCATCGTTGCCAGGAATGACATAGTCGATATCATCGGGGTCGCAGTTGGTATCCACAACAGACACGATGGGAATCCCCAGGCGCTTGGCCTCTTTTACGGCAATGGACTCGTTCTTTGAGTCAATGATGAACAGGGCGCCGGGCAATTTTTTCATATTGGAAATACCGCCGATGGCAAACTCAAGTTTATCCTTGTCCTTGAGCATCTTGGACTGCTCTTTTTTGGGATAATTTTCCAGGGTGCCGTCATTCTCAATGGAGTTGAGAAAGTGGTATCTGGTAATATTATTTTTAATGGTCTGGAAGTTGGTGAGCATGCCGCCCAGCCACCGGTTTTCAACGTAAAAGGACTCGGCCCGGTTGGCCTCTTCATAGATGGCCTCGGATGCCTGTTTTTTAGTCCCTACGAACAGCACATCCTGGCCGTTGGCTGTGACGCTTTTAATAAAATCGTGGGCATCCTTGAACAATTTGACGGTCTGCTGTAGGTCGATGATGTAAATACCGTTTCTGGCACCAAAGATGTACTTTTTCATCTTGGGGTTCCAGCGTTTGGTCTGATGCCCGAAGTGGACACCTGCTTCCAGAAGTTCTCTGATGGTAATGTAAGCCATTTTTTCTCCGAATTTTCTAATGGTTTTTTGTTCTTCCACCCACTTCTTCCCCAAAATCGACTTAGTGAAAAGCACCGGATTTCAGGTCCATGGGTGTGCCTTATCTTTAATTAAGCAAAATCCAAACGTATATATCAAAAAACAAGGATGGAATCAATTTATTTTTTAAGTATTGCCAGGCGATTATGGCCAGCCAGATCGGTTTTGAAATCCAGATTCCGGACCCAGGAATACTGACTGGCGAGGTTTGCAATCCCGGATTTCTGGTCAAACCCCATTTCAAGGAGCATCTGCCCGCCAGATGCCAGTTTTCCCCCGGCCTGGGCAAAAAGAATTCGATAGGCATCCAGGCCATCTTCTCCGCCGTCCAGGGCAAGCAGGGGCTCATGCTCCCGGATCTCAGGCTCAAGGGCCCGGATATCGGCCCTGGGGATATAGGGAGGGTTGGACAGAATCAGGTCAAACCGGCAGTTGTCAGCCAGCGTCTCCAGCCAGGATCCCTGGAAAAAACAAACAGGGGTCTTGGCCAGCCTGCAGGCGTTTTCCCTTGCCACGTCAATGGCCTTTCTGGAGATATCCCCCCCAAAAAACCGATGATGGGGACAGGCCGATGCCAGGGAAACGATGATGGCCCCGGACCCGACCCCCAGTTCCAGGACGTTTGCCGGCGGGCCGTTTCTGTCAGACAGAATCTCGATGGCGGTTTCCACCATAATTTCGGTGTCTGGCCGCGGGATGAGCACCCCTTTGCCCACATGAAAGGTATCGTTGAAAAACCCCCGGGCCCCGGTGATATAGGCCACCGGCTCCCTGTCCCGGCGCCGCCGGATCAGGCCCTTGAATTCGGCCAGTTCAGACGGCTCCAGCGGCCTGTCATGCTGAAGATAAAGATCCAGCCGGCGCATGCCAAGGACATGGGCCAGCAGGATTTCGGCGGCGAGCCGGGGGGAATCAATCCCATGGCCCCCAAAGTAGTCTTCGGTCCAGGCCAGCAGTTTTTTTATGGTCCAGGGGGCCATATGGCTGGCGTCAGCCCATCTCTTTGAGGGCATCGGCCTGGGCTTGGGTGCGGAGAGCATCGATGATCTCCTGGATATCCCCCTCCATGATATGATCCAGCCTGTAGAGGGTCAGGCCGATGCGATGATCGGTCATTCGCCCCTGGGGGAAATTGTAGGTCCGGATCCGGCCGCTTCTGTCACCGGTGCCCACCTGGCCTTTTCTGTCCGCTGCCCGCCGTGCCTCCTCCTCTTGGATTTTGGCGTCCAGAATGCGCGAGCTGAGGACATTCATGGCCTTGGCCCTGTTCTTGTGCTGGGATTTTTCATCCTGGCAGGTCGCCGTGACCCCCGTGGGGATATGGGTGATCCGAACAGCAGAGTCGGTGGTGTTGACGGACTGGCCGCCGGGCCCTGAGGCCCGGAACACATCAATTTTCAAATCTGCCGGATTAATGTCTATGTCCACGTCTTCGGCTTCGGGTAACACGGCCACGGTCACGGCAGAGGTATGGACCCGGCCCTGGGTTTCGGTTTCAGGAACCCGCTGAACCCTGTGGGTGCCGCTCTCGTACTTGAGTTCGGAATAGGCCCCCTTGCCTTTGACCAGGGAGACCACCTCCTTAAAGCCGCCGGCAGCAGAGTTATTCTTGTCAATGATCTCCATGCTCCAGTTTTTGCTCTCGGCAAACCTGGCGTACATTCGGAACAGATCTCCTGCAAAGATCCCGGACTCTTCCCCGCCGGTGCCGGCCCGGATTTCAAGGATGACATTCTTGCCATCCCGGGGGTCTTTGGGCATGAGCAAAACGTTGAGATCCTTTTCCAGAACCTCGATCCTGGATTCCAGTTCAGGCACTTCCTCCTTGGCCATATCCCGGATATCCGGGTCATCGTCCTTGAGCAGCTCCCTTGCCTCTTCCAGCTCAGCCAAAGCCGATTCATACTCCCGGAAAACCGGCACAACCTTGTTCAGTTCGCCGTGCTCTTTGAGATATTCCTGATATTTTTTCTGGTCATTGATCACAGCCGGGTCAGACAGCAACTGCTCAATCTTTATAAACCGTTCTTCAATACCTTTTAATTTTTCAAACATAGCTCACCCTTGGAAGACCGTGAAACCAAACTTAAAAAGGGGCACTTTGGAAAAGGCCCCTTTTCAAACCAACACCGAAGATTAACGCTAGACCATTTTGGTTGCGTCAAACCCTGCGTATTTTTTCTTGAAGCGGTCAATTCTACCGGCAGAGTCAACCAGCTTCTGCTTGCCGGTAAAAAAGGGATGACACTGGGAACAGATTTCAACTTTGATATTCTCTCTGGTGGATCCCACCTCAAAGGTGGCACCGCAGGCACAGGATGCGGTGGTTTTTGTGTAGTTCGGATGGATATCTTTTTTCATTTTACACAACTCCTTGTCAGACCTTCGTTATAAAAGGCCGCTTTTATTATCAATAGGGGATGACCCTTGTTTAAGAGTTCATCAATTCAAGAAACTCTTTATTATCCTTTGTTCCTTGCATTTTTTCAAGTAAAAACTGCATGGAGTCCACAGAATTTAAACTGGAGAGTAATTTTCTCAGGATCCAGACCCGGTTCAGCACCGAAGGCTCCAGAAGCAATTCCTCTTTTCTGGTACCGGAGCGATTCATGTCAATGGCAGGGAAAACCCGCTTGTCAGCAAGCTTTCTGTCCAGGACCAACTCCATGTTGCCAGTGCCCTTGAACTCCTCAAAGATCACCTCGTCCATTCTGGAGCCGGTCTCCACAAGGGCGGTGGCAATGATGGTCAGACTGCCGCCCTCTTCGATATTCCGGGCCGCACCGAAAAAGCGCTTGGGCCGGTCCAGGGCATTGGAGTCCACACCACCGGAAAGAATCTTTCCCGACGGCGGCATCACCGCGTTATAGGCCCGGGCCAGACGGGTGATTGAGTCCAGAAGAATGACCACATCATGTCCCTGCTCGACGATGCGTTTGGCCTTCTCAATGACCATCTCCGCAACCTGGACGTGGCGCTCGGCCGGTTCGTCAAAGGTTGAGGAAATCACCTCTGCGTCAACAGAACGGGACATGTCTGTTACCTCTTCCGGCCGTTCGTCAATGAGCAGGATCATGGGGACGATATTTTTATGGGCCTGAATCATGGAGTTGGCAATATTCTTCAGCAGCATGGTCTTACCGGCCTTGGGAGGAGAGACGATAAGCCCGCGCTGGCCGAAACCAATGGGGGACATCAGGTCGATCACCCGCATGGAAAAATTATCCGACTCAGCCTCCAGGTTCATCTTCCGTTCGGGATACAGGGGCATAAGATTGTCAAAAAGGATGGTTTCCGCAGCCATCTCCGGATTCAGAAAGTTCACCGCTTCTACCTTGAGCAGGGCAAAATACCGCTCCGAGTCCTTGGGCTGGCGAACCTGGCCAGACACCGTGTCCCCGGTTCTCAGGTTGAAGCGCCGGATCTGGGAGGGAGACACATAAATATCATCGGGCCCGGGAAGATAATTATATCCCGGCGCCCGAAGAAAGCCGAACCCGTCCGGGAGTATTTCAAGGGTGCCTTCCCCGTAGACCTGACCGCTTTCCTCGATATTGGCCTGGAGCAGGGCAAATATCAGTTCCTGCTTTTTCATGCCGCCGATGCCATGGATACTGTACTTTTTGGCAAGCTTGGTCAGCTCACTGATCTTCATCTTATTGAGTTCTACAAGATTCATGCACTCTCCCGGTTTTTAATTGTATCTCTTGGGTTGGTGGTTGTCAGGTTTTGATTTGGTTGCGTTTTAGAAATACCTTTTTGATCTTTTGGAAGCTAATGCGACCTGGGGATAAAAGACAGAAGGACTTGAGGGCCTTTTAAACAGTAATTTTAAATAAAGCATTATTATTTCTTTGTCAAGCGGTCTTTACAAGCTTTTTATACAGGATTTCCAGCTTTTCAAACAATTCTGATGTGCGGCCTGTATTTTCAATGACATGGTCAGCCCGCCGCCTTTTTTCCTCCTGATCCATCTGCAGGGCCAGCATCTGCCTTGCCCCGTCTCTGCCCACCCCGTCCCTGGCAGCGATCCGCTTCTCCAGGGTGCCCTGCCCCGCCGTAACCACCAGGGTGGTGTCAAAACAGGCTTCCATCCCAAGTTCAAAGAGCAGAGGCACTTCCACGGCACAGGCCTTTTCCCTTTTATAGGGGGCGGCTTCCATCTGCCTGACCATTTCCCTGATAATCTCAGGATGAAGAATTTTTTCCAGGGCCACGCGCTTGGCCGGATCCTCAAGGATTATCTGCCGCATGGATGTCCGGTCCAGTATTCTTTCCGGCCCCACCACCTTGGCCCCGAACAGGTCCACCACCTTGTCATAGGCCGGCTGCCCCGGCGCCACCACCTGTCGGGCAATTCGGTCGCAGTCAAACACCTCCAGACCCAGCGTTTCAAAGCATTGGCAGACCAGGCTCTTTCCCGACCCTGCCGATCCTGTCACCCCGATCCTAAAGATTGTCATGTCACCCTCCTTGTTTCAGGGAAGATTTGACTTATAATACGGGGCTATGATAATTTGCAAGCCCTTGTTAGAGTCAAACCCATAACATTATTTGAAGGAAACCAACGTGGAAAGAACATTATCCATCATCAAGCCTGACGGCGTACAGAAAAACGTTATCGGAGAAGTAATCAAGCGCTTTGAATCCAGCGGCATCAAAATCGCTGCCATGAAAATGATCCAGTTGACCAAACCCCAGGCCCAGGGCTTTTACGCTGTTCACAAGGAACGCCCCTTTTTTGGCAGCCTCACCGATTTCATGACCTCCGGCCCCATTGTGGTCATGGTCCTGGAAGGCGAGGATGTTATTGCCAAAAACAGAAAACTCATGGGCGCCACCAACTTCAAGGAAGCTGACGCGGGCACTATCAGAAAAGACTATGCCACGGATATTGAGAAAAACGTGGTCCACGGATCTGATGCCCCTGAAACCGCCGCCTTTGAAATCGGCTACTTCTTTAACGA
>Ga0102943_1000119_pt1 | contig 53662 bp, 46 predicted proteins | sample SalPonC_black_MG_FD_78174 | JGI IMG/M metagenome (GOLD analysis project Ga0102943, IMG submission 78174) | Salt pond soil microbial communities from South San Francisco under conditions of wetland restoration - Salt Pond MetaG... | ecosystem: Environmental > Aquatic > Marine > Intertidal zone >...
CCATAAAATTAACCGACAGCCAGGTAGAAAAATCAGCGAATAATATCAAAGCACAATTTGACGCACAACTATCTGCTGTTATGGCAATTAGTCATGCTTTTAAAGTATACAAAGATTTTGAAAAAGATGAGTGGCAAGATCTAGTCCATAAAATATATCAACATCTTATTAAGAACAATCCCGATATTTATGCTGTTTGGGATAGTTGGGAGCTTAGCGCAATTGATACCACATGGGATAAACCTTATGGACGGATAAGCCATTCATTATGGAGAGAAAACGGGATTATAAAAGAAAATGTTGAATTAAGAAGTCTTGATGGTGATTCAGAACTATATGCAGAAACAAAATCCAAATTAAACCCTCATATAAATGAACCCTATTTTGACGTTTTAACCGAAGGCAAAGAAGAAGCATTGTTAATGACCAGTCTAAATGCACCTCTGGTTGAAAACGGAGAGTATATTGGCGTAGTTTCCTATGATATTACTTTAGAGCAAATACAAGAAATCATTGAAAAAATAAAACCTTACCCCGGAAGCTATGCATTTATAATTTCAACAAAAGGAGCTATTGCCGGACATCCCAATGAAGAGTTGCTGAATAAAAATATTAAAGATGTTTTTCCTGAGTTAGAGAAAAAAGAAGATCTATCCGAGAAAATTGCTGATGGAAAATATTTTAGTTATACAACAAAAAATAAAAATGGCTCTGAAAGATATGTGTCTTATGCTCCAATACAAATAAAAAATACAGACGATCCCTGGTCTATAGCTATTTCTGTTCCCGTGAATACCATTATGGCACAAGCCAACAAAAATTTCAGAATTTCTATTTTCGTAGGCCTTATTGGTATTTTACTCATATCGCTGGTAATTTTTATCATTAGTAAAAATATTACCAATCCAATAACACGTATCACAGCGCTGTTAAAAAAATTGTCTATAGGGCATTTGGATGATAAGATGAGAATTAACCTTGATACCGGCGATGAGATTGAAGAAATGGGTAATGCCCTTAATCAATCGATTGACGGATTAAATAAAAAAGCCCATTTTGCCCAACATATCGGCAGTGGAGATTTACAATACGATTTCGAACAGCTAAGCGATGATGATATTCTTGGAAAATCATTGCTCGATATGCGCAACAGCCTGGTAAAAGCCGAAGAAGAAGAGAAGAATCGCAAAAAAGAGGATGAAAAAAGACGCTGGGCTAACGAAGGGCTGGCCAATTTTGCCGATATCCTGAGACAAAACAATGATGATATCGAAGAACTGGCTACTGAAATTATTATGAACCTGGTTAACTACCTAAATGCAAACCAGGGCGGATTGTTTATTTTAAATGATAATGATAAAGAAAATATTTTCTTCGAATTACTCTCGGCTTATGCCTTTGACCGCAGAAAATATCTGGAAAAACATATCGAACCGGGAGAAGGACTGGTTGGAACCTGTGCGATTGAAAAGAAAACAATTTTTATGACAGAAATTCCGGAGGATTATATCGAAATAACCTCCGGGCTGGGGGGCGCTAATCCAAGTAGCCTGCTCATTGTTCCGCTAAAACTGGAAGAAGAAATATTGGGAGTATTAGAAATCGCATCATTTAATGTATTCGAAAAACACGAGATTGAATTTGTAGAAAAACTGGCAGAAAGCATTGCTTCTACGTTATCATCTGTTCGAATAAGTCTCAGGACTTCAGAACTCTTAGAAAAATCTCAACAGCAAGCCGAAGAAATGGCTGCGCAGGAAGAAGAGATGCGCCAAAATATGGAGGAATTGCAAGCGACACAAGAAGAATCGGCCCGTAAAAGTGTTGAAATGGAAGGGCTTGTCGAAGCTCTAAATATATCGAGCTATGTAATTGAGTACGACCTGGATGGAAACATTCAAAATGTAAATGACAATTATTTAGAGTTGCTTGAACTCAAAAAAGAAGATGTTATCGGTACTCACCATTCAGGCAATGTTGAATTTACCGAACAACAAAAAGCGGAATATGAACAATTCTGGAAAGATTTAAGAGCAGGAAAAGTACGCAGAGAAACAACAAAAGTAAAAGTTGGCAACAAAGAGATTCTTTTTGCCGAGACTTATACACCTATCAGAGATGCTGACGGTGAAGTTTACAAAATCCTGAAAATATCCAATAATATTACTGATTTCCAGGAAAAATAAATCGTTTCAAACGGAAGCTCAAACACAAAAAAAATCCCGTTAGTTACGGGATTTTTTTATCTTATAATACGTTTGATTAGAAATATATCTTCCTGCCCATTGACGTTTTAAATTAATTGCATTTTAAAACATGCTTCATTTGATATTCAGCAGCTTCCTGATAATCACCTTTAGCTGCTTTTGAATAAGCATCGCATGCAGCAGTATTATCTCCTTGACCCAGATATGCATTCCCTAACTCATAATAAATCTTAGCATCTTTTGTGGTTCCTTGTCCATTAAACAGCTCTAACGATTGATTAGCCATTTCAATAGCTTTATTCCATTGCTCCAGCTTATTATAAACAGCTGATAACTGATAATATAAGTCAGTATCAGCTTCTTTATACTCCAATGATTGGTTAAAATACTCCGCTGCATCTGTATAATTTTCTGCTGTATAAGCATCTGCTCCTTTTTTCAAAAAATAATTTCCGGCAAGCGATTTAATATCTTCTTCCTCATCGGCTTCATTTTTAGCTATTGCTACTTCAATACCCTTAGTTGCAGTTTCTTTCAAAGCCTGGATATTATCGGTCTCTCTTAAAGCCATCACTTTATATTTGTATGCTTTTGCATCATTCGGATTATATTCCAATGTTTTGTCAAAAGCGCTAATTGCCTCATCATACTTTTTTTCTTTTAATAAAGCAGTCCCTTTGATACGGGTAAGCTGAGGAATAATTCCCTCTGCTTTTTTCAGATACTCTTCGCTATCATAGGTTTCTGCATACTCAGCCAGTTTTTCAAAAGCTTCAATGGAACCATCATAATCTTTTTGTTTATACAATCCCAAGGCATGCTTGTATTGCATCACAGGAATTTGCTTAACTGCTGTAGCCCGGTTTTCATTATCAAATTCGCCCATTTCTTCGTAAATAGAAACGCATTTTTTAAACGACTCTACTGCGCCTAAATAATCTTTCGCTTTCGATTTTGCTACACCATCTTTTAGGGCGTCAACGGCTTCTGTTGGAGTTTGTGCCGTTAGATTAACTGCAAAACCCAATAAAAAAATCATTGCAGTTATTGTACTCTTTAATTTCAATTTCATGGTTAAAAGTTTTTAGTTTAGGATTTATTTATACTCTGATTTATTTTCAGCCGTTAAAAATATAAAAACAAGTGAAAATATAAAATAATTTCTATAGATAATTTAATACATATCTTAATTAATAACAATGAGTTATATTTTCTCTTTTATACTAATCAAGAACTATACCATTTTTTGCCATCTGATAAAATACCTGGTTTTCGGTAAAAACTATTTCAATTATTTCCAGCACAATCAAGTTAACAAGTATTTTTTCGGCTTTATATTTAGATAATTTTGCTACACGCCTAAATTTAGAAAATGTGATTCTTGGGTTCATTTCCAAATAATCAAACAATATTTTTTCCGGCTCGGCATAACGAACCAGTACCCCTTTGCCAAACTTTTTTTTATTCCAGGCTTTAAGGTATATATGATTAACGATAAAGTTCTGGTCGTTTACCCTGATATAAACACGATAGTTTCCGTCTTTATTTGGTGCAGTAATTAATTCGTCCAACGATATCTTAGGGATAGTAATTTCAAGAAGCGTTTTCCCTTCAATTTCCCACACTTTCGTTTCAAATGTCACTTCGGGCTTACAATACAAATCGGCAGCAGCCTGTACCATATAAAACTCTTCATCGCTTTTTACTCCGGCAATAGAACCATTGTCCCGTACTCCAACCAACAATTTTCCTCCATCGGTGTTGGCAAATGCTGCCAACGAGCGGGCAATTTTTTTTGAATCGGTAATGGAGTGTTTAAAATCAAGCTGCTGATGCTCACCCTGTCTTATTAAACCATAGATATATGCACTCATCACTTTACTATCATCAATATTTAGCGAAGATAAAAAAGTATTTGTACAAAAAAATTTTACTCCTTAAATTAAAAAACAGATAAAAATTATAAAACCTGCGAACCTACTTACTCAACGCCTCGGCACCTCCGACAATTTCGGAAATTTCGTTGGTAATAGAAGCCTGCCGGGCTTTGTTGTAGGTTAACTGTAGCTCTTTAATTAACGAGGTAGCATTATCGGTAGCTTTGTGCATGGCTGTCATCCGGGCGCCGTGCTCGGCAGCGAGCGATTCTAACAAAGCTTCATAGAAATTAAGTTTTAACGACTTAGGAATCAAGTTTTTCACAATATATTCCTGGTCGGGTTCCATGATATATTCAAAATTCACAAAAGTTTCTTCTTCATCACAATAATTGATTTCAACCGGCAAAAACTGTTGGCTCGTTAAAAGCTGTACTGCTGCATTTTTAAACCGGTTATAAATGAGCATAACCTGATCGTACTCTTTATTTACAAACGACTCAATAATTTTCTCGATAAGTGGTGTTGCCTGGTCAAAACAAAGTTTTTCAAGCAACTCATTATCAGAACCAATAACTTTAAATCCTTTTTTGGTAAAATAATCGGTAGCAGCTTTTCCAATAGTCAATATATCCACATTCCCCGCTTCATTTTCACCGGCATACTCCTCATTAATTAAACGAATAGTTTCTTTAATAACATTCATATTAAAAGCTCCACATAAGCCTTTATTGGATGAAATAACCACTAAAAGAATCCTGTCCGGAAATCCTGAGCGGGAATAAATATTATCATTTCCCAGGTTAACAGAACGGGTAATATTATTTAAAATTTCGTTCAATTTATGGGCATAAGGCCTCAGGTTAATCACCGAGTCCTGGGCTTTTTTCAATTTAGCTGCAGAAACCATTTTCATGGCACTGGTAATTTGCCGGGTAGATTTTACCGAAGTAATACGTGTACGAATATCTTTTAAACTACTCATCCGTAAATTTTATTAGCTTAGTTGGTATTTTGAAGCCACATCTTCAGCTACAGACTCTATGGCTTTGGTTGCTTCCTCGCTTAACTTACCTTCTTTAAGTGATTTCAGGATATTTTCGTGTTGCATTTCCATCATATCCAAAAAGTCTTTTTCAAAAGCTTTTACTTTTTCCACCGGAACATCTTCGAGTAAACCCTTGGTTCCACAATAAAGGATAGCAATCTGTTTTTCAACGGACATGGGCGAGTATTGTCCCTGTTTCAAAATCTCAACATTTTTTGCTCCCTTATCAAGAACAGCCATGGTTGCAGCATCCAAATCGGAACCAAACTTAGAAAAAGCTTCCAGCTCGCGATATTGCGCCTGGTCTAATTTCAATGTTCCAGCTACTTTTTTCATTGATTTTATCTGAGCATTTCCACCCACCCGGGATACTGAAATACCCACATTAATTCCGGGTCGTACTCCTGAATTAAACAGGTCAGCTTCGAGAAAAATCTGTCCATCGGTAATGGAAATAACATTGGTAGGTATATAAGCAGATACATCTCCTGCCTGGGTTTCAATAATCGGTAGTGCGGTTAATGAGCCCCCACCTTTTACTTTGTCTTTAAGAGTTTCGGGCAGGTCATTCATTTGAGCAGCAATTTCGTCGGCTTCGATAATTTTAGCCGCACGCTCGAGTAATCTTGAGTGCAGATAAAAAATATCTCCGGGATATGCTTCTCTTCCCGGGGGACGACGTAATAGCAATGATACTTCGCGATAAGCTACGGCTTGTTTGGAAAGATCATCGAACACAACCAACGCTGATCTGCCGGTATCTCTGAAATATTCGCCGATACATGCTCCTGCAAATGGGGCATAAAACTGCAATGCGGCTGAGTAGGATGCTGAAGCTGAAACAATTACCGTATAATCCATGGCACCATGCTTTTTCAGCGTTTCGGCAATGCCAGCTACTGTTGATCCTTTTTGTCCTATAGCAACATAAATACAAAACACAGGTTCTCCCCGGTCGTAGAATTCTTTCTGGTTGATAATCGTATCAATGGCTATGGCTGTTTTACCGGTTTGGCGGTCACCAATAATTAACTCGCGCTGTCCCCGGCCAATAGGAATCATTGCATCAATGGCTTTTATCCCGGTCTGAATAGGCTCATTTACCGGTTGGCGATAAATTACCCCCGGGGCTTTTCGTTCGAGGGGCATTTCAAACAGCTCGCCTCCAATTGGCCCTTTTCCGTCCAAAGGTTCTCCCAGCGTATTAATCACCCGCCCCAAAAGATTGTCACCCACCCGGATGGATGCAATTCGTTTGGTCCGTTTAACTTTATCACCTTCTTTAATTTCTTCTGAAGATCCTAACAATACCGCACCCACATTATCTTCCTCCAGGTTTAAAACAATCCCTTTCATTCCGTTTTCAAACTCAATTAATTCGTTAGCTTGAACATTCGACAAACCATATATACGGGCAATTCCGTCTCCAACCTGCAAGACACTTCCTGTTTCCTGCAATTCATTATTTGTGGTAAAGCCTTCTAATTCTTTTTTTAATATATCAGAAACTTCTCCGGGTTTTATTCCTGCCATAAGTATTTATTTAAATGATTGTACTTACTTTTTTTGATAACTTATTTCAAAATCGAACAAATCTTTTTTCATTCGATTTAAATAATGCGCTACACTCAAATCCAGTTGTTTATTATCAATCTCGATAATTAATCCTCCAATGATATCCTCGTTTACTTGCTGTTTAAGTTCTACCGTAGCCTTAAATTGTTTTTCGATAGCTTTTACAATCTCTTTTCTTTCCTTAGCTGGTAGCTTAATTGCGGTAGTAATTTCAGCCGTTTTAATCCCTTTAAACTGCCGGTAAAGATCAATGTAATATCTCAATATTCCTGTCAGGTGATTTTCGCGCTTATTTTTTATCACCAGCTGTAAAAAAGTCATCGTATACTCATTCACCTTTTCGGCGAACAGATCGTTTAAAACAGCCCCTTTTCGTGAGTTTTTAATCACGGGATGTTCCAGCAAAACTAAAATCTCGGGAATATTATTTAAGGACGCAAGAATAAATTCTACATCTTTTTTAATTTTATCCTCCAGATTTTTTTCCCTGGCTAATAAAAACAGAGATTTAGCATACCTTACATTGATCTGGCTGTGATACATATTAATTCAACTCTATATTTTTAACAATCTGATGGATCAAATGTTTTTGTTCGGAGCTGTCAGTAAGGTGCTCGCGTAATAATTTCTCGGCAATCCCCACCGACAATTCCGCAATTTGGTTTTTTATTTCGTTAATAGCATCCTCCTTCTCTTTAAAAACACTCTTCCGTGCATTCTCCAAAATTTTTTGAGCTTCTTCTCTGGCTGACTCTTTCGCTTCTTCTATGATTTTATCTTTTGCCTCTTTTGCCTCTTTTAAAATATTCTCGCGCTCTAATTTTGCCAAAGCGGTAATCTTTTCATTACCAAACTCAATTTTAGCCATTTCATCTTTTGCTCTTTGAGCAGCATTAAGGCTTTTGGCAATAGACTTTTCCCGTGCCTTTATTGCTTTCAGAATCGGTTTCCAGGCATATTTAATCAGGACAAATAATACGATACTGAATGATAATAACATCCAAATCAGCAAACCAATATCCGGTTTAATGAGTTCCATACGATAAATTTTTAATTAAACGAGTGAGCCCAAAATTAATTTCAGCTTGTTTTTTCAATGTTGGGCAGCCAAAATCCTTTTATACAAAAAGTACAAGGAAACATACCACGATAGCAAAAAATGCTACCCCTTCGATAAGCGCTGCCGAAACAATCATGTTCGAACGAATATCTCCGGCTGCCTCGGGCTGCCGGGCTATAGATTCTACAGCGGTACTACCTATTTTTGAAATACCATAAGCAGCTGCAATGGCTGCAATGGCTGCACCAAAAGCAGCACCTATTTTTGAAAAAACCGCTCCTTCAATGGCAAGTAAAATAAGACCTAATGTTGACATAATTTTCTGGTTTTAATGAATAAATAATCTATTTTAATGATCTTCTGCTACAGCCATTCCGAAATAAATAGCCGACAGAACCGTAAAAACATATGCTTGGATAAATGCTACCAATAATTCTAAAAACGACATAAAAACCGTAAAAATCACCGAAACAGGTGATACGGCTAATCCTAATACATCATTAAGATTTCCAAAAATAAAAATCAAACTAAAAAAACCGAGAATAATGATATGTCCTGCTGTTATATTTGCAAATAAACGTATCATTAAAACAAACGGCTTAATAATTACTCCAAAAAGCTCAATAACCGGAATTAAGGGTAAGGGTACTTTTAACCACCAGGGTATTCCGGGTGCATTAAAAATATGTGCCCAGTAATTTTTATTGCCGGTAAAGGTTGTGATAATAAAGGTTACCAAAGCCAAACCCATGGTAACCGTAATATTACCGGTTACATTTGCTCCACCCGGAAAAATCGGAACAAGACCTAACAAATTGTTTAACAAAATAAAGAAGAATATGGTTAATAATGCCGGTGTAAATCTTTCATAATGTTTTTCCCCAATACTGTCTTTGGCTATATCATCACGGATAAAAAGAATCACCGGCTCCATCAATGATTGTAATCCCGAGGGCGGCTGGTTAGGTCTCCGTTGATAAGCTTTAGCGATAGAAACAAAAACCAATACCAGAATAATACAGCTGATGATAATGGCTAATACATTTTTAGTAATAGAAATGTCAAAAGGGCGGGCAACAAATTCTCCCTGATCATTTATTTCAACAATTTTATTTTTAAATGTCCCTTTATCAGCAATCTTGAATCCTTTATAAGAATGATTGTGTGCTAATTTACCAGACCAAAAAGTTACCAATCCTTTATCTTTACTGTACAATATTACTGGTAAAGGAATAGATACATGATGATGGTTATAGGTAAAAAGATGCCAGCCATAATCGTCCTGTATATGACTAAAAATAAACTCTCCGGTATCGAATCCTTCTTTCTTTTCAGTAGGCTCATCCTGTGAAAGGGTATCTGCATTGGCTGGTTGATCTGATGCCTTTGATTGATCAGAAACAGAGACTACAAAAAGTAATGTAATTATTGTATATAAAAGGATTCGGTACATAAATAAAATTTGGATAACTACAAATTTAAACAATATATCATAAAAGTATCCCGGTAATACCAATAAAAAAAGCAGCACAAAAATGTACTGCTTCTTATTACGTAAAAAATTATTTATTGTTTCCTATTTTATGCTCCTAATCCTGCACTAATTAAGAAAGTAGCAGCAAAAGCAATAATAGCGTACAACTCAGGAAATACAGCCAAAATAAGTGTATTACCAAATACATCGTTACCGCCACCAATTGCAGCAATACCATTGGATGTTACCGTACCTTGTTTTGTTGCTGAAAACAGTGCAACAAAACCTAAAAACAGTCCCATCGATAAAATTGCTATACCGTTAAACATCGACATTTCAGGTGTAACAAGATTAAACAGCTTGTCGATTACGAAATAACCACCAAAGCCATACAAACCCTGTGTTCCCGGTAATGCTGCCAAGAGCATATAGTTACCAAATTTATCCGGGTCTTTTTTTAATGCACCAATTGATGCATTACCACCCATTGATACTCCAATAGCACTTCCTATTCCTGATAGTGCAATCATAAATGCTAATCCTGCATAAGCTAAATAAACTGCTGTGTTTGCGTCCATAAATTTATTCTCCTATTTTTTATTTATTTCTATTTTGAAAATGGTTTATATTTCTTTCCGCCGCCCATAAAGCCGGCATTTTTATAAAATTCTACAAATGTTAAACGTAACGGGTGAACAAAAGCTCCCAGCGAAGCCATAAATATATTTAATCCGTGTCCGATGATTAAAATGATAATAAACGGTAAATAACTCAGGAAACTTCCACCCAAAAATTGCGCAGCAATTTGATTAAATACCAATCCTAAAATTGCACTGGAAATGCCTAATGCAAATAAACGAATGTAGGATAGTAAATCACCAAAAACCCCGGTTATCATGTTGTATACATCATAAAGACCGGAGAATACGCTGACAATCATATTTTTCTCAGGATTAGCAAAAAGTAAAATCATTGCAATACTTATGCCTAGTCCTATATTTTTAATTATTCCAAAACCCTCTGTGTTAACACCAAATTGTTCGAGTGCGATAAACGTACCAAAAGTTAATACTAACAAAATCCAACCCATGGTTGATAAGCCATATTTTAAACTTCCTCCCTGTCTGATTTCATTGGCTGCTTTAATAAACATGCCGTAAAAGATCTGGAGTCCACCCACAGCAATAGAAAACCAGAATAACTGAAGGGGTTCTAAAATAATATCTTTTAAGGGATAGGCCTGTACTTCTATCAGCTCAACACCAAAAAAGGTCCCTGAAATAAGTCCCATAATTACTGTAGCTCCACCTAATATAGCGGCCAGCGTAAACATCGGTTTCATGCTTTTTTTCACTTTTTGTCTAAAAATCAGCGTACCAATTAAAATAAGTAATCCATACCCGGTATCGCCTACACAAAACCCAAAAAACATCATAAAGAACGGTGCAAAAAACGGAGTTAAATCCAACTCTTTATAATCAGGCATATCAAACAAATCGCTGATAGGTTCAAAAAGCCTGGAAAACTTATTGTTTTTCAATTTTATAGGCACCTTATCCTCTTCCGAAGGTTTTGAAGAAATATAATATACATCCTGCTTGTCGAGAAAATTTTCCAGATCAGCTTTTTTGTCTTCCGGAACCCAACCCTCGAGCAACATTACTTTCTCTTCTGCTTGCTTTTCGGTATGGTTTATTGCCAGCTCAAAATCTGTTTTATTTTGAAGCTTATGTCGCTTTTCTATTAACTGATGCTTATATTTTGCTGCATATTCATCAAAAGTGGCCTGAATCTCTTCTACCCGTTTTTTATTTTCTTCGCGTTTTTTCAATAGCTGAGATAATGGTTCTTCGGGCAGCTTTACTTCTTCTGCTTCAATATTTATCTCTTCGTCCGATCGTTGAAAAACCACAAAATAAACCCTGCCATGTTCCCGGTTTATTATTTGTAGATAGTAATCCTCATTCCACTGTTCGTTAAAATTTTTTTCGCTACATTCAAAAAAGCGCAGTTTGATATTTAGCTCCGCCATTTTTTCTTTCATCTCCGGCGTAAAATCACCCCAGGGCTCGGCTTTTTGAATATCTTTATGTAAAGTAGATTGGTCCTGTTCTATTTCCGACAGTTCAAGGGTTAATTCCTTAACATTTTCAACCACAGGAACTTCTTCCTGTTTTCCTTTTACTTCCTGCTCTTCCTGCTCTCTTTTTTCAAGGAACTTTAAGGTTTTGTTAATCTCGCTAATCTGATGTAGCGATGATTTAATGCTATCGTCTATTTCTTTCTTTTTCTCAATAATATGAAGAACTCCTAATTCCTGAAGGTGCTCAAGAAAAGGAATATAATCCTCATGATAAATTAAGAAAGAATATTTTATCATTGGCGTAATCATCAGGCAGCCTCCTTATCTTGTTGTCTTTTCTTAACAATTTTTTGCGCCGATTTCGAAAGATTTTCCTCATCTTCAAGGAAACGTTTAATTTTCGAAATGGCTTCTTCGTAACCAGGTATTTGAACCTTTTCATACAGATTCACTTTCTGGGTTGTTTTTTTCCTGGCATAATCTAAAAGCTCCATTTTTCGTAAGAAAAAATCACTTTCGATCGATATTTTTACTAATGATTTAATAATCTGAACTCCGCCCAAAAACCAACTGGGTTTATTAAACAGGCTAAAATCCTTGATTTCAAAAATTACATCATCTAAGATAGGTGTTTTTACACCGGCAATTTTCTTAGAGGACATTTTAACATCTTTAACCGTAATAAGATCTTGCTCAAATTCGCCCCAAAGCCTTACCATATCTTCGTACTCTTTCATCTGCTTCTCGAGTTTCCGAAGCAGCTCTTCCGACTGGTCTTTGGCGCGCTTAACCTCCATCCGTAAGGCCGCTTCTTTACTTTGCAAAGTAGGCAGAGCCCGCAAACGCATTTTAAGCTGTTTGTTTAGATGCTGTAATGATGTTTTATTATATTGAAACTTTATTGCCATAAACTATACAGTTTTTCAGTTCTCAGTTCTCAGTTCTCAGTTCTCAGTTCTCAGTTCTCAGTTCTTAGTTCTTAGTTCTTAGTTCTTAGTTCTTAGTTCTCTGATTTGATATTAAATTTTCTACCTTTAAATTTAGAATTTAGTAAATAACTTATTAAACCTCCGATTATTTTAGCCAGTTCATCGGCTTTCTCTAATTTATTATCTAATACATCATTATTGATATAATTTCTATCAAACGCACGATATAACTGAGATTTTGTTTCAGATAAAGACCCTTTAGCAATATACAAGAATTGAATAAATTCCTTATTGCCTCCCCTGTCAAAACCCTCAGCAATATTATCCATTACTGAACCACTAGATTTTCTTATTTGATCAACTAGAGAAAAATCGCGAGAAAATCTTTCAAGACAGGTTAACTCATAAATTTCATGAGCATATTGCCTTGCTTTTTGCCAAGCGATTAAATCTTCAAATCTTTCTACAGTAGCCATAATTTAAAACCATTTTTCTCTAACTCTGAACTCTGAACTCTAAACTATTTAACTTAATTATCTTTTGGCCAGTATTTTTCTACTAAATTCTTTTTAATTCCTACCTCAGCAGGTTTAAAGTATTTATCAAATAAATTCCAGGATGTGGATAACATTTCATCCACCTCGATATTTACATCAATAGCCAGTAATTTTTCCGAATAATCTTCCGCAAACTCAAGGGTACGCTCGTCATAATCTGTTAGGTCGAAACCATTCTCCAGTTTGGTTCTGGCATTAGAAGCATCAGCATATAACCGAACAGCAGCATTCATCACCTGCGGATGGTCTTCGCGTGTTTTATCACCAATAACCAACTGTTTCAACCGGGATAAACTTCTAAAAGGATCGACAATTACTTTTCCAATATCAGTATCTTTACGTAAGAAAAGCTGACCCTCGGTAATATATCCCGTATTATCAGGAATAGCATGCGTTATGTCACCTCCCGACAAAGTTGTTACAGCAATAATCGTAATAGAACCACCATCAGGGAACTGAACAGCTTTTTCGTAAATCTTGGCTAAATCACTGTATAGCGAACCAGGCATACTGTCTTTTGAAGGAATCTGGTCCATGCGGTTCGAAACAATACTTAATGCATCGGCAAAAAGAGTCATATCGGTTAAAAGCACCAATACTTTCTGTTTTTTGTCTACAGCAAAATACTCGGCTGCCGTTAATGCCATATCAGGTACCAACAAACGCTCTACCGGTGGGTCTTCTGTTGTATTTACAAAACTGATAATGCGGTCTAATGCCCCTGCATTATTAAAAACATTTTTGTAATATAAATAATCGTCGTTGGTTAATCCCATTCCTCCCAGGATAATTTTATCGGCTTTGGCACGAAGGGCTACCATCGACATCACCTGGTTAAAAGGCTGGTCGGGGTCGGCAAAGAAAGGAATCTTTTGTCCCGTAACCAGGGCATTATTCAGGTCGATACCGGCAATACCGGTAGGAATAAATTCTGAGGGTTGTTTTCGTCGTACCGGATTTACCGATGGGCCTCCAATTTGTCTCTCTTCACCTTCAATTTCAGGACCTCCGTCAATAGGGTCTCCGTAGGCGTTAAAAAAACGTCCGGAAAGTTCTTCACTTACCTTTAAGGTAGCAGGACGTCCTAAGAATATCACTTCGGCATTGGTAGGGATACCTTCGGTACCACCAAAAACCTGTAATGTTATTTCATCGCCAATAATTTTCACCACCTGAGCCATTCGGCCATTCACAACAGCAATCTCATCATAACCAACATCCGTGGCATTCAACGAGCAGGTTGCTTTTGTAATCTGGGTGATTTTTGTATAGATTTTTTGAAATGCTTTTGTTTCCATTATTCAGCTTTCTTTTCGTCAATTATGGTATTAAGTTCTTTCTCGTTTTGTTTGAATTTGTCTGATTCAAACTCTGAATAGTTCATCTGCTTCATTTGATTAATAACTCGTTTAAAGTATGTGGCTACTTCTTCAAATGATTCGAAAGAGAATTTTGTATGATAGATTTCCAGTACTTTATTTAACATATATTTCTGACGCTCCAATGATGTCGAATTATCAACTTCATCAAAAGCATCCTGCTGAAGAATAATAAAATCAATCACTTCAGCTTTCCAGAATGTAATATGATAATCAACCGGAACCCCGTCATCACCAAGAATATTGATCTGTTCTGCAACCTCTCGCCCTCTGGTTAAAACATTTCTGAGTAAGCTCAATTTCTCGGGCCATTCGGGATCGATGTTTTTTCTGAAATACTCTTCTACTTCGGCATATTCAGCATATTTAGAATAACTATCCAGCGGGTCAATAGCGGGATATCTTTTACTGTCGGCACGTTGCTGAGACAATGCATAAAAACAGCGGGCTGCTTTTTTGGTTGATTCGGTTACCGGTTCTTTCAGGTTACCTCCCGCAGGAGATACGGTACCGATAAACGTAATTGACCCTGTTTTATCATTATTTAAATAAACAAACCCAGCTCTTGAGTAAAAGTTTGAAATAATCGCTGGCAGGTCCATAGGGAATGCATCTGGTCCTGGCAATTCCTCCATTCGGTTCGACATTTCACGCAGTGCCTGTGCCCAACGAGAAGTAGAGTCGGCCAGTAGTAATACTTTTAATCCCATGGCCCGGTAATACTCGGCAATGGTCATTGCAGTATAAACAGAAGCTTCACGGGCAGCAACCGGCATATTGGATGTATTCGCAATAATGGTGGTACGTTCCATCAGTTTTCGGCCCGACCGAGGGTCATCTAACTCAGGAAATTCGGTAAAAATTTCTACCACCTCGTTAGCACGCTCACCACAGGCTGCCATAATAATCATATCGGCTTCGGCTTGTTTTGAAAGCGCATGCTGCAATACGGTTTTTCCTGTTCCGAAAGGCCCTGGAATAAATCCGGTACCTCCTTCGGCAATTGGATTTAACGTATCAATTACCCGAACACCCGTTTCCAGTAGTTTGAAAGGACGTGGTTTTTCTTTGTATGCTTTAATGGCTAATTTAACGGGCCATTTTTGCGTCATGGTCAGCTCTATCTCTTTACCCTCTTCATCAGTAACCACCGCAATAACGTCCTTAATGGTATATTCTCCTTCTTTAGCTACGCTCTTTACGGTATATTTCCCCTTGAATTTAAAAGGAACCATAATTTTATGGGGCATCCAGTTTTCGGTCACTTCGCCAAGCCAACCACCGGCTTCAAGAATATCTCCTTCTTTAGCTATGGGCTTAAATTCCCATTTTTTATCATCTTCTAATGGGTTGGTTTGTTCTCCTCGTTGTAAGAAAACTCCCTCCATTTTGTCCAGGTCGTTTTGCAGCCCGTCAAAATTTTTGGAAAGGATACCTGGTCCCAGGGTTACCTCCAATAAATGACCGGTAAATTCAACTTTGTTATGCATTTTAAGTCCACGGGTACTTTCAAAAACCTGAACATACGCTTTCGTACCGAGTACTTTAATTACTTCGGCCATCAATTTAGTACCTTCTAAATCGATATAGCATATTTCATTTTGCTGAACAGGACCGTCAACCTCAACATACACAAGGTTGGCTATAATTCCTGATACTTTTCCTGTTGTCATTTTATTTGTTTTTTCCATTTATTGCAAATTCTTTAGGAAATTCATAACTAGATTTTAAATTGTCAATGATTTTACGGAACATTTCACGTCCTGTTTCTTCATCGAGTTCTAACCATCGATAAGCCATATCAAGCTTTATGATATACGCCAATACAACCTCAATGGAAAAATAATCAAAAAGGGTCATTTCTTCAACCTTATCCCATCTCAATTGGTCAAGGCCTTTTTCCCGGGCTAAGAAATTATCTTTTTCTGCCAAAGCAATAACATCAGCTGCTAAAGGCAAATCAACAGACAAGTCAAAATCCTTAGCAATGCTTTTAGCTATTTGTTCAGCTACCCAATTATTTTCAATAAGTTGCCTCTCAATGTCTATATCATATTTTCGGCAATTCAATCCGGTTAAGAGATTTTTTATATTCAGATTATATTCAAACCACTGTTTTAAAAACTTGTTTTTCGTTTCTAAAACATAGGTATAATACATTTCGGTAAGTTTATTCTCCCAACTTTTATCAAAATCTTTTGTTTCTTCTTCCTCCTGATATATCTTCACAAAATCATACATGTACTGAGGAAGAATATTTTTCGGATCATCTGAAAACTCTTCTTCAAAATCCTGTAAAGTAAAATTTCCTAATTTGTTAAAATCCTGGTTTTCTTCCTGCTGAAGGAACAATAAAAGATTTTTGTTATCATAAGGTAAAAATAAGCGTTGGGCCAGCCGGTAATCTTCAGGAAAGAGTTCATCTTTTAATACCTGCTTAAAATCAAGCATGGTGAAGTTAATATCTTCCTCATCGAGATAGATCTCCGGCAATCCTGCTATAAAATAATGGTAATAATTACGAAACATACTTACTCTCCCTGAAATAACATTTCACCCGTTTTGGGGCGTAAATAGCTTTTAAAGAAATTAATAAAATCTTCTTCGGTAAAACTAATTTTGTAGGAATTGTCGTCAGGACCGATTTTAAAACCCCCTTTGACTGCATCGCTAAAGCTTAATTCCAGCTTCGCATTTAATTCTTTCCCTGTTTTGGCTTTAAAATATTTTTCAAATTCTTTTTCCATCTTTTCAGGAAGCAAAACAGACAGGTCTACAGATTCTTTTTTCTGAGGATCCCAGTTTTTAATCATTGTTTCAATAATTTCTTTTACGAATTTCTCATCGTCAAAAGCTTTTTTAACAGGCTCATCAATAACCTTGCTGGTTATAAGATCCGTAATTTGCTGTTTTACCTTTCGAACGGTCTGTTTTGAAGCCAACTCCAATTCGGCATGAACATTTTTCCTGGTTTCCTCGGATTTTTGTTCTGCCTCCTCAATAATACCTTTGGCTTCCTTTTCGGCATTTTTTTTAATTTTATCGGCTTCAGCTTTGGCCTCTTTGATTATTTTATCGGCTTCTTCGTTCGCTTTTTCGACACCTTCGTTGTAAAGCTTTTGTGTTAATTCCTGTAGTTTATTTTCCATTGTACAAAGGTCTATAATGTTTTACAAAAAATTTGAAATACAAATCTAATAACTTAATTTAATAATTTTGCCAAATATTTACTTTTTTAGATACTTGAATTCGTTATACTTAATAAAAAACCAATAGGTTTCAAATGACATTATGCTATATAACTTGTAAAAATCTATCAATAAATATAAAAACTATTGCAGGCAAATGTAATGGAGAGAAAATAATTTTCCAAATCTTGTGTTAATTTTTTAACAGTGTTATTCAAATAACAGTTATGTTATAAAACAACTTATTTTTTATTGAAAATTTTAATCATTAAGAAAACCTCAAAAAAAGAATATATAAAATACAGGATAAGAAAAGTTATCAAAAAGAATTTAGCATGACCCGGGTTAAAAAGAGCATAAACAACAATAAAAATTAAATAGATAAGCATCTTAATCCCGGCTACAGACATAAACCTTGCAGAAAACTGGGTATGCTCTTTATCACTGGATTTGAGTACAGAAAAGTGAAAAACGCCTGTTAAAACAGTTATTATGATTAAATTTAACCAGAAAACAGCGTGATAATAGTCTTTTAAAACGGTTTGAAACAAAATAAATGCAACTATTCCAATAAAACCGGTAAGAATAGCTTCTTTAATAAGAAATTTTGAAAAAGCTTTCATTCAATTATTTTCCAGTGTTTATATAATTATTTTTTTTGTCAGAGATTACAAAAAAAATCCTTCTTTAATAAAAAAATCCCAAAAGATTTAAAAAGTATATATCATGCTAACCTCTCATTAAGTTCAATAAATTCAAACACGCCCAATCAGAATAATGGCAATCAACTTAAAGGCAATGCTGAGAAGCAAACATACTTTTTAAGCACTTTTCTGATCTTTTTCTTTGAATCTTGATTCTCCCGTACTGGCAGCAGTTCGCGAATCATCGCTCATGTTACAATTACCGGTAAAAGTTGATCCGGGCTCAATAGCTAATCGTTTAGTAATAATATCACCATTTATTTTAGCGGTGGCTTTAAGCGAAAGCAATTCACCGACCTTAATCTTACCATTTATTTCCCCTAAAACCTCAGAGTTTTTACAATTGATTTCTCCTTTAACTCGTCCGGTCTCTCCCACAACAACTTTTCCTGTTGTGTTTAGATTCCCATTCAAAGCACCATCGATACGAATATCTCCATTGGATTTTATATCTCCTGTTATTTCTGTTCCAACACCAATTAGATTAATTGCAGCTGTTGTTTCTGGTTCGTTATTTTTTGCCATAGTAAATTCTTTTTTTATTAAACTAAAATTCTGTGATTATTTATCGAACAAATATATTATTTTTTATGCATGGAAGCATATTTTATGCTAAAAAGATTATCTCTTAAACCATATCTTTAATTGATTTATTGTGTAAGGAATAACTTTTTAAAAGGGATAAAGTTCAATACCCCAAAGCAATTCGGTAAATACTGATTGATTCCCGGGTAAATAACCAATTCGCACTCCGGTATTAAAAGGAAATATAGTACGTAACAGATGGTAATCAATAGAAAGTTCTATCCCAAAACTGGAAAAATATTCTTTGGTTGTTTTGGGCAAGGATGAATTTTGGGTATAATAATTATATTGATTCAAGGCAAAATCACCAAACAATGCACCTCTTACACGCTTTACATAAATAAAAGGGCCGGCATTCCAGTCAGGATAAGCAATCGGAAAAACATAATCACCATATAATTTGAAAAGCTCCTCGGTTCTTTGCCGTTTCATCCCTCTGGGGAACCTGAAACGGGAGGAGTATAAATAAAGCTTTGGGCTCTGGTATTGATAACCTGCGTTAATTTTAAATCCCTGATTATTAAAAAATCCGGGTAAGTATATCCTCGAATCGATGGTTGATATGTAACCAAAAAAATCTGTATCAAAAGGCGAATTGTATAAATTATAATCAATAACAATCCCTGTTTTTGGTTGAATATCGCGGTGTGCTTTTCGTGAGTAAAAATACAGATAGGCCTGAAAATTCATAAACTCCAACCCTTCCTGATAGTAATCATCATTATAATGGTAATAATAGCGATTGCTATATTTAAACGTAACTCCCGGATAAAAACCTGCAACATATTTGCCTCGGCTCACATTAAAAGGAACATAGGCTTCGGCTGTAAAATTTGTATTATCATATTTTAGCTGTGGCTTCCACAAAACATCTGATGAAGCATAATAGTCGTGTTTTTCTCCATAATCCGCTGTTAATTTAATATATGGATACAACCCTTTATAGATAACAGAAGAGGACACATAATGATGGTTGTCTTTATATGCATAGCCCAAAACAGATTCCATAGTGCTTATTTTGTTCTGCGAAATAAACATCAGTCCGGGATGTATAAGATCATAAGATGCTGATGGATCACTTAAAAGATCTTGAAGCTGAACATTTTCATAATTTAAATAAAAAGGAACCCAACTATGAAAATAAAAAAGGTTCGCCATCCGCGAATAGTTTTTTATATCATATTGTCTGGACTGAATTTCTGAATACTCAATTTTACCGGTTTCCTGCGAGGCTAAAACTTCTGACAGATAATCCTTTTTGTAATTCGCCATGTTCTTTTTATGCCATAATGCTCTTTCTACAGGAATTTTAGAAACACCAAACCCTTGCGAAGTATATTCGCTTACAATTAAATTCTTTCTATTCGTACTTAAAACAAAATCAGATATTCCGTATTTGGATTGGGTTAGCTGGTAAAAATTTTGATTGGTAAAGTTATATGCATACAAATTATCCGTACCATTAAAAGTAGAGTGAAAATATAAATGATCCGCCGATGGGTAAATTCGTTGGATATCTATCCCTTTTAAAGCAAAGAGCGTTTCCCATTGTTTATGAACAAAATCATATCTGCTGACTTTTTTTTGACTTCCATCAATTTCAATCACATAGATATATCTTTCGTCAGAAGACCATTGTGGCCGTTGAATAAAGTTGCCCTTCGGTGAGGGGATTTGTAAGTATACGTCGTTTCCATTAAATGTACTTATTACCTTAAGAAAATATTCATTGGTTAAAGTTACTTCAATCACTGCTATTTTATTAGCATCCGCTGAAATGGCAGGGCTAAAATAACGAACTTTATCAACCACTACTTTTTCTTCTCGCGTTGTGATATTCAATAGCTTGATTGTTGTAAACTCTTTGTTATGCCAGCGTGCATCGGGCCTGTACTCCGACCAAACTATACGGTTTTTACTAACTGAAAAATCATCAGAAATTAAAGGCCCGGGCTCCCACAAAACTTCTTCTTTTCCATGGCATATTTCTACAAATTGAGGGATATGTGAATACCCTTTTTTTAAAGCAATAATTTGGCTGTCGCTTTGGTATTGTGGATGAATATAATTCTCATAGTCATTTTGTTCGGGGTGAATAAAATTTGTTGGCGTATACGTTTTATTAAAACTTTCTTTTTCCCACAAGCTGTCAGAAAAAGTAAAGCTTGCTTTGAATAATTCTTTATGCGAAAGTCCGGTATGTTTTTTCAGGGCCTGGTTAAAAGCCCAGTTCGTAGGCAGAAACGTATACGAATTTTTGGCTACGTGGTCAACAACTTTACTCCAGGTATCTGCTCCGTATTTTGCTCTTACATAAGCTGTAAACTGATATCCATACTCATAATGGTTTGGCACATAGTTTTTATATGAGCCAAACAATAATTTATCAAAAGAGATCGTTGTTTCATCATCCAATAAAATAGTCCGGATTCCTCGTTTAAAATAAGGCAGCCGTCCACGTCCAAATGACGAAAGGGCTGTTTCTGTAGCTACTGCATCCCCTTCATAAAACCACAACGGTAATTGTCCGGCAACTAAACCCGTTGCTTGTTGACCAAACACCAAAGATAGAATTTTGGTTATTCCCTGATTCAATTTATCAATCTGGACTACATGGCGCAACTCATGTACACATAACTGTTGTAACCAATTTTCCGGATACATATCCTGCGAAGGAACCGGAAACAACTCCATCCGTTTAGGAGCCCAGGACACATAACCATTTGATCGAATAGCCCGCGAATGTACAATTACCGAAATCTTCTTAGGCTGGTGATTAAGGGAGTAGCCAACTTTTTGGTAACTATATTCTAAAATATTCGCCACTTTTTGAGCAGAAACCCGGTATTCCGAAGGAAAAATTACCTGGAAATTATCGGTGTTAATCTGTTTCCATTTTACAGAGGCCGGGTCTTGTCCGGTTGAATAAAATTGTCCGAAAGAAGGAAAACAACTAAAAATAAAGACGATAAACAAACCTATTCGATAAAAATTTCGCATCACTTTATCATTGAACTACTATTTTCTGTGTAAATACCAACCCTTTTGTTCCTGTTAACTTTACTATATATAAACCATCGGTTAAATGATTTATCGGAAATTCATAATGCCCCCTACCAGTCATAAAAATATTTTCTTCAAAACAAACATTGCCGCTGGTAGCTATTAGCTCAACCTGTATATTTTGTTTTTTGACATGGTTTATTGTAACCCGGAGTACTCCTTTCGCAGGATTTATCACATGAACCGGGTTTTTAAAAGTCAGAATTGGTTCAACCGCTGTAGCTGCTGACACTTTATAATCATATTCGCTGCTGGAAATTATACTTTCGCCAAGGTGATTATAACCGGTTACCTGAAAAAATATTTCAGTACCTACCTCATGTTTAGGAATCGTGCCGGTATACGAGTATTTATCCGGATTCATCACTTCGCTTTGATTATAGTTTCCTGCAGAATACCCATAATTTATTCTGAGCTCAGAAATGGTATCCTTTTTATCCAATAAATCTGCAGAAACAGAAACTTCCTCGTTATTGTCAGGACTTTCAGGTATTAAATAAATGTTAGATAAATTTAAGGTTGTTGCTGTTTGCTTAACTTCAAGTTCCAAGTAAACGGGCAAATGGTCAGACATAGTATACAATGCCTGTGCAATAGCTGAGGGTACACTATCATTGGCAGTAGTATTCAGTGACCCGTTAAAAGAGTTGCCATCCTGCCCTATGGTTGTATATGAATTATCAATATATTGCATTTTTTTTGTCCCGTCAATAATATCATCTGAAGCTAAAATAAAGTCAAACCGGTCATCCATTCCTCCGGTCGAATAGCATTCGCCACTGGTATGTGTTGATTGTGTATGATATAGCCTATACTCATCATTATTATGCCATTCGCCAACCTGATGAACAGGGTCATTAAAAGTATATGCTGAATATTCAGGGTTTATCAAATTCTGAAAAGCCTTTTCTGTTGGAGAGTATACGTTCAAATCTCCCAACAACAATATATTGCCTGGTTTTTCCGAATTTTTCAGATAATTCATGATTACTTGTGTTTCAAAATCCCTTTGTTCTTCAGCATCATTATATGAACCTGATTTTAAATGAGCGACAACACAAGAAACAAAAACCGTATCGTTGGTTTGCGCTAAATCCTCCCCATTAAAATAGAACTGATACACATTAAAAATCTTTTCGTATCCGGAATAATAAAAGCTTAACGGATAATGCTTATTCAAAGTTAATTTTTCGTAATTATAAAAAACGGTATTTGCTAAAAATATTTCCGGAAAATCGGTCCTTCGATATTTTGTTATACCATTAATATTTAATGCGTTATCCAACAAATAGCCGGCATCATTTTCGATGGGATAATCTCCTTCTCCGTCCAGTTCATTAACCGAAAAAATATCCGGATCAACATATTCTATGATTTTTTTTAAAGATTCATTTTTAGCATCAATGTTATTGCTGTTATTATCACATTCATAAATATTTTTCCCGTAATAAAGTAAATTATAATGCATAATTTTTAATGTATCCTGCGCATTACAAACTATTGACAACAAAAAAACTCCAAAAACCAGACTTATTCTTTTCATTCAATTCGTTTTAGCTATATTTTTTTAGTTTTAAACCCTTCCTTCATTAATAGCTGCGTTATTTTATCTCTAAAATCACCCTGTATTAATATTTCACCGTTTTTTACAGAACCGCCCACCGCACATTTTGTTTTAAGCAATTTTGCCAACTCTTTTAAATCTTCTTCTTTGCCTACAAAACCATTAATAAGAGTTGCTTGCTTGCCCCGCTTTTTAGCTTTGTTATCCAAATAAACTTTTAAATTTTGCTGATTGGGAGGAAGCGTCTCTTCCGGGGCGTTATCATTTTCATATTCGTATTCAAAATCCGGGTTGGTTGAATAAACAATATTTTTTCTGTTTTTGTTTTTCTTTTTACTCATCACACTAATTTTTTTATTCAACAAAAAATAGTTTTTTGAATTTGGCTAAAATACGTAATTTCGAAGCAAAATTTTGAAGCATTTCTTTTTTTTTATTTTTACACACAATAAATTAAGGATTATAATCATTAATTATCAGAATTTGAATTAGATTTGAATCAAAATATAAAATTTTAACGAAACGATGAATAAATTTAAACTTATCAATCGAATTAGCGGATGGATTATCTTTCTTATTGCTGCAACAGTATATCTTCTAACCATTGAACCAACCACCAGCTTTTGGGATTGTGGCGAGTTTATTGCTTCGGCTTACAAATTACAGGTAGGACATCCTCCGGGAGCCCCTCTGTTTATGATTATTTCCCGATTTTTCACGTTCTTTGCCGGAGGGGATGTTACTCAGGCAGCTAAAATGGTCAATGCCATGTCTGGTATAGCCAGTGCTTTTACCATATTATTCTTATTTTGGACCATAACTCACCTGGCAAAAAAAATGTTCCCTGCATCCGAAAAATTGTCTCTTGCACAAACTATTGCGATTATCGGCAGTGGAGCTGTAGGTGCACTTGCTTATACTTTCTCCGACACATTCTGGTTTTCAGCTGTAGAAGGTGAAGTATATGCCATGTCTTCATTATTTACGGCTTTTGTGTTTTGGGCTATTCTTAAATGGGAAAATATTGCCGATCAAAAATACTCTAACCGCTGGTTAGTATTAATTGCTTACCTGATGGGCTTATCTATTGGGGTACACTTATTAAACCTGTTAGCCATTCCGGCTATTGTCTTTGTTTTTTACTTTAAAAAATACAAAATAACAAAAGCTGGTATGTTCAAAGCATTTCTTGTTTCAATGATTATACTTGGAACGATTATGTATGTTATTATCCCGGGATTGGTAAAAGTAGCTTCGTGGTTCGACCTGCTTTTTGTTAATGGTTTTGGACTACCTTTTAAATCAGGGGTGATATTTTATGTTGTTTTACTCCTTGGTTTAATTAGTTGGGGATTATACTATACCGCTAAAAAGAAAAAAATTATTCTAAACACCATTATATTATTTGTTACCGTAATCGTTATCGGTTATTCCAGTTTTGCCATGATTGTTATTCGGTCCATAGCGAATCCTCCTATGGATGAGAATAACCCTGAAACCGTATTCAATCTTTTGCATTATATTAACCGCGAACAATATGGAAGCAGACCTTTATTCAAAGGGCAGTATTATAATGCTCCGATTGTTGATAGCGAAACTCCTCATACCTGGCGACAAAAAGATGGTAAGTACATAAAATCTTACAGTTTAAATGATATTTACGAATATGATGAACGATTTACTACTATTTTCCCCAGAATGTATAGCCCGGATCCAAATCATGTGGAAGAATATAAAAAATGGGCGGATATTAAAGGAAAAAAAGTATCCGTTACTAATTACCAGGGAGAACAGGGAGTAAGGCATGTTCCCACTTTTGGCGAAAACCTGAAATTCTTTTTCCGCTACCAGCTCGGACATATGTATTGGCGTTATTTTATGTGGAATTTTTCGGGCAGGCAAAATGATACGCAGGGGCATGGTGAATTATTAAACGGCAATTGGATAAGTGGCATCAATTTTATTGATAATATACTTATCGGGCCACAAGACAACTTGCCCGACAGTATGAAAAACCACAAAGCACGCAACACCTATTACATGCTGCCTCTTTTACTCGGGCTTTTCGGATTCTTTTTCCATTTAAAGCGTCATTCCAATGATTTTACTGTAGTATTACTCTTATTTATTTTAACCGGGATTGCCATTGTGGTTTACCTCAATCAATATCCTATGCAGCCGCGTGAAAGAGATTATGCCTATGCCGGCTCATTTTATGCTTTTTCTATATGGATAGGACTGGGTGTACTGGGCATTTATAACTTTTTCAGAAAAAAGGCTAACGCTGTTTTCAGCGCCATATTAGCGACCGTCCTGTCTTTGGTTTTTGTTCCGGGAATCATGGCCAAAGAAAACTGGGACGACCACGACCGTTCAGAACGTTATATGGCAAGAGACTTTGCCCATAATTACTTAAATTCCTGCGCACCTAATGCAATATTATTTACTCATGGCGATAACGATACGTTCCCGCTCTGGTATGCACAAGATGTAGAAGGAGTAAGGACCGATGTGAGAGTAGTAAACCTTTCACTATTAAGCACCGACTGGTACATCGATCAAATGAAACGTAAAGCTTACAAGTCTGAGCCGGTTCCTTTCGAAATGACTCATGAGCAATACCTTAATGGTGTTCGGGATATCATTTACATAAATGACAGAATTGATGACTATGTGGATATTAAGCGTGTAGTTGATTTCTTAAAAAGCGATGATCAAAGAACCAAGTTGCAAGTGGGAACGAACGAATGGATTAATTATCTTCCAACCAACAAAATTATTGTTCCTGTTGATTCGGCAAAAGTTATTGCTAATGGAACAGTAAATCCCGAAGATGCTGATAAAATTGTTCCTGAAATACGATTTAAAATTAACAAGCAACGAATCGTAAAAAGCGAAATGATGATTTTAGACCTGTTAGCTAACAATAAATGGGAAAGGCCCGTTTATTTCGTTTCTGCTTCAGGTGACGGGAATATTGGCCTCCAGGATTATATGCAACAGGAAGGCTTTGCTTACAGGCTTGTGCCTATAAAAACAGCTTCTAAGGGATATCTTGAAACCGGACGTATAGAATCTGATATTATGTATAAAAAACTGATGGAAGACTTTAAATGGGGCAACATGAACGACCCGGATATTTGGATGGATCATACCACCAAAAGAACTATTTCGGTAATAAAAATAAGGAATTTATTTACACGGCTTGCTGATCAATTAATGGAGGAAAATAAAAAAGATTCGGCTTTAACCGTTTTAAAAAGAGGTGCAGAGCTCACTCCTAAATACAATATTCCTTACGACCTCTTTACATTAGATATGATTGAAGCATTTTACCAGGCAGGAGGACAAGAAGAAGCAGACTCATTAGTTCGCGATTTTTCAGCCATAACAAAAGAGGAATTAAATTACTATTTCTCCATGCCGGCTAAGTATGCACAAACGCTTGATTATGAACAAAGGCTTAGTATTCATTATCTCCAACGTATGGCAAATTATGCCAAACAATATGGGGATCCGGAATTAGCCAAATCCATTGAACAGGATTTAGAAAATTCCTTTAGCCAGTTCAGCACCAGACAACCCTAAAAAAACAAAACGATAAGAACATCCGGAAAATCAATCTTTCCGGATGTTTTTTTATCCATTATCTTTTTTGCTAAATTTAGTTTTTAATAGCATAAAAAGACATACCTTTGCACGCTCAAATTTTACGTGAAATGCAAAAAATCAAAAACATAGCAATTATTGCACATGTCGACCACGGAAAAACAACCCTGGTTGATAAAATGCTATTACTGGGTAAGCTATTCAGAGAAAATGAAAATCCGGGAGATTTAATTCTTGACAGTAACGACCTGGAACGTGAACGAGGGATTACAATTCTGTCTAAAAACGTTTCAGTTTCCTACCAGGATTATAAAATAAACATTATTGATACCCCCGGACATGCCGATTTTGGCGGCGAAGTGGAAAGAGTTCTGAATATGGCCGATGGAGTATTACTTTTGGTAGATGCTTTTGAAGGAACAATGCCGCAAACCCGTTTTGTCCTCCAAAAAGCGTTAAGCCTTGGATTAAAACCTATTGTTGTTATAAACAAGGTAGATAAACCCAACTGCCGGCCCGAGGAGGTACAAGAGCAGGTTTTTGATTTAATGTTTAACCTTGACGCTACCGAAGAACAGTTAGATTTCCCAACTATTTATGGATCTGCCAAACAAGGATGGATGTCTGATGACTGGGAAAAACCAACCCGGGATATTATCCCTTTAATGGATTGTATTATTGCAAATATTCCCGAGCCAAAAACATACGAAGGAACCCCTCAATTACTTATTACCTCATTGGATTATTCGCCATATGTAGGAAGAATTGCCATTGGCAAACTCTTACGAGGAACCCTGAAACAAGGAATGCCTATATCACTGGTAAAAAGAGACCAATCTATTAAAAGAACAAAATTAAAAGAATTGCTTACCTACGAAGGTCTGAGTAAAAAGAAAACAGAAAAGGTAGAAGCCGGCGACATTTGTGCTTTAGTGGGTATTGAAGAATTTCAAATTGGTGATACCGTAGCCGATTATGAAAATCCTGAAGGCTTAGATCCCATTGCCATCGATGAACCAACCATGAGCATGCTTTTTACCATTAACGATTCCCCATTTTTTGGCAAAGAAGGAAAATTTGTTACCTCACGCCATTTGAAAGAACGCTTAGAAAGGGAATTGGAAAAAAATCTTGCTTTACGGGTTGAACCATCTGGCTCGGCCGATGCTTTTAATGTCTTTGGACGGGGTGTATTGCACCTTTCGGTTCTTATAGAAACGATGAGACGCGAAGGTTACGAGCTGCAAGTGGGACAACCAAAAGTTATCATTAAAGAGATAGACGGAGAGAAACATGAGCCGGTAGAATATTTAACCGTAGACCTACCGGAAGATTTTTCAGGGAAAGCGATTGAAATAATTCAGCAGCGCAAAGGCGAGATGATGAATATGGAGCGTAAAACCGACCGGGTTACCCTGGAGTTTACCATCCCTTCAAGAGGAATTATCGGGTTAAAAAATATTATGATGACAGCTACTGCAGGAGAAGCTGTAATTTCACACCGCTTTAAAGCTTTTGAGCCCTACAAAGGAGATTTTGAAAAACGGCAGGCCGGTTCACTAATTGCTATCGAAACCGGAACGGCTATTGCTTATGCTTTAGATAAGCTGCAAGACCGCGGGAAATTTTTTGTTCCTCCTCAACAAGAAATATACGAAGGACAGGTAATTGGAGAGAATACAAAATCCGGTGATTTAGGGGTAAATATCACCAAAACCAAGAAACTTACCAATGTAAGGGCATCGGGATCGGATGATAAGGTTAAACTTGCTCCGCCCATACAATTTTCACTCGAAGAAGCCCTGGAGTATATCCAGGAAGATGAATATGTTGAAATTACCCCCAAAGCCATCCGTTTACGGAAAATTTATTTAAAAGAACATGAACGTAAACGGGCACACAAATAAAAAACAGCTTTTATTAACTGGTACATGCTAAAAATCAGTTAATATTATACTAAGATATAACACTTTAAATATATTCCCTGTATAATATTTCTGCTTGTAATTTACATATTATTGTGCCAAATAATTCATTAATGTAAAATATCGTTTCATTCATCAAAAAAGTGTAAACTATTCGATTTTACCTCGTAATTACTCAATAGAAGAAGATGACAAAAGCCTGATACGGAAAAGTTTCCAAAAAGATCTTTGAATAAAGCCGTTGGGAGTTATCATAAAATTTACCTTTTAATTCTGTTACGTGATGAAGTTAATAATTATAAACCTTATTTTTATTCTATTATCAGGTCATCCCGACAAAGGGTCCGGATATGCTGTAGAAATGCATACCAAAGAAACAGGTTCTTTAAATGTTAATGTATTAACTCAAATTGAGCGCTTAATTACTAAAAAAGCAGGTGCTGAGCTGCAACAAGATAGTGAAAATACTTTTAAACTTAATGGTCACGAAGTTTACACCAGTGTAACAATTCGTAAATACGCTCCAGATGTATATGAAGAATCATTTTATGAAATTAAAAATCCGGACAACGAATACCGGTTACGTTTAACAAAACATCCAAATGGCGACAGTATTTTAGCAATTTTTATTAAAGAAAACGAAAAGGTAATTAATTGTCATGCAGCTTTTGACAAGCAGGGAAAAATGTACGAAGAAGATCCCTGGGGAACAAACCAGGGCTATACTATCGATATTTTTAAATTTTATCAACAATACCGTGATATTTTCTCCAAAAGAGTAGATGGTATATAATCTGCTATTTCTAAAAATTATCCCTTTAAACAGCTAAATATATTAAAGAATAACCCAACATAATTATCCATTTGTATTAATCAAACAAACGTGTAATTTTGTATACTACATAAATAAGGCATGTTATAAAAACTTCAACCACGAATACATTGAAAAAAGGTATTGTTAGTAAGTCCACCGGCAGCTGGTATACTGTTATTGATTCTGAAAACCGGAAATTAGTATTATGTACTATCCGTGGCAAATTCAGAACAAAAGGGATAAAAAGCACAAATCCTGTTGCCGTAGGAGATCACGTTGAATATTTCATTCCTGAGAATTCAGAAACGGGTGTAATTAAAAATATTTTAGGCCGTAAAAATTACATGGTCCGGAAATCGACCAATCTGTCGAAGCAAACGCACATAATAGCAGCAAATATTGATCAGGCAGTATTAATGGTAACCTTAAAAAATCCGGTTACATATCCTATTTTTATCGATCGATTTTTAATAACTGCCGAGGCTTACGAAATCCCGGCCAAACTTATCTTTAATAAAATTGATTTATACAATGATAAAGAAAAACAACAGCTGAATGATTATATCGAAGCATACAACCTGGCCGGGTATGAATGCATTCAAACATCGGTAAACCAAACTATTAATATCGACAAAGTAGAACAATTATTACACAACAAGACAACATTAATTGCCGGCAACTCAGGGGTGGGTAAGTCATCATTAATTAATTTAATTGACCCTGCACTGAACCTAAAAACAAACGAGATTTCGAATTACCATAAATCAGGCAAACATACAACCACTTTTGCCGAAATGTTTGAGCTTACTATTGGGGGCAAAATTATTGATACCCCGGGAATTCGCGGATTTGGACTCTACGATATAGATAAAGATGAACTTTTCCATTATTTCCCGGAAATTTTCACCGCTTCCAAAAATTGTAAATTTTATAATTGCACACATATACATGAACCGGGATGTGCTGTTAAAATATCGGTTGAACAGGGGAAAATACACCCTATGCGTTATAATAATTATATAAACATATTATTAGATAAGGAAACAAAACATCGTTTGTAAACATTATCACGACTTTCAAATTCAAATCGTGTCCTTTCATCACAATTCTTTTAATCCTCTTCTTTTTTTTTATTAACTTGTAGCTTTAAATAATTAACCGTTGTTAATCTATTTTTTTGATGAAAAAAATAATCTTTCTCTTGTTTATAACAACGATTATCACTTTTTCTTGCCGTAATAACAAAAAAAGTGAAGATTTAGATTTAGTGCAACTAAACGGAGTTGCAAAAAATATAAACAAAAACTTACAACAGATATCGAAAGACCTTAAAGAAGTTACGCTTTATGCGACCTATAATATTCCCTATAATAACCCCGTTGCCTGGGATGATGACAGGGATACTAAAAAAAACCAATATTCCTTTACTCCCGGTCAGAATAATACGTCCGCTATTTATCTGCCCGAAGACAAACTGCTAAATGCTCATCTTAAAAAAATGATTGTTCATAGCAAACAAATAGATTCTCTGTTTATAAAATTTGTGAATGATAATTCTTTTGTACAACAAGTTTATTTTTTAGATACCAATTCTTTTCTGCGTATTTACCCTTTTACTGATGTTTCAAGATATTTTTCAAAATCAATCGAATTAACTAATCGGTTGCCTTATCAAAAGGTTTATCAAAAACCTTTTGTTGGAGATCAATCCTATTGGGTAGAAACTCCGTATGCTGACCTTTACGGACACGGATGGATTATTTCCTGTGTAGAACCGGTTTATTACCGCGACCAATTTATAGGTATTCTATCTGCTGATATCCCTATAAAAAATTTACTGCAAAAGTATTTTCAAAACCCATCTGAAGTATTGATACTTACTGATAAAAAAGGAAATGTTATTTGCACAACACCGCTGGGCTCCAAACGTTTTAATATACCCTTGTATCGTGAATTTATTTATTATAAACCAGTAACCAGGGATATACTAATGTATAACTCCCCTTCTTTAGCAAAACATGAAAACAAAAGGTTGCGAAATGCCATAAATAAAATACTGGAAGGATCCTGTAAAGAAAATTTCTATATCAACAGCGAAAAGTATACCATATACCAAGCTAAAATTAAAGAAACAAACTGGTTATTGCTAAAAATTATTTATTGAATTAAGGAATTTTAATTATGAAAAAATTCTACTATTTAGTCATAGGAATTATCATCATTGCATTGGTTACCAATGCATATTATGGTTATCATATTTATAAACAGCAACTGGATTTTCATTCCAATATGCTGATTAATCAAACAGAAATCTGTGGGTGGGAAATAGAACAATCGGGTTATGAATTTGAAAATGAAATTAATTATATTGTTTTTTCTTCTGAACTGGCGCATTTTTTTAAAGATAAAGAAAATACTGACCTAAAAATTAAAAAGCTTGAGCTTTTCTATTTTAAATATCAAAAACTAATTAAAAACATAAAACTAATTGATGATAAAAAAAATGTTTTTAGCCTTTTTAAAGATAAAACCAATCATTTCATCAATGACTATTACATTTCTCAGAAACAAACCGAATTAAAACACCGCGAAGGGATTATAAAAAACAATGATGGTACTTACACTTATTTGTTGCCTGTTTTTTATGACAATAAAACCGTTTTGAATATTTTAATAAAAGTTGATATTGACCATTATATTAATTCGGTTTTCGAAAACTACCATATGGAAAAAACCCTTTGGCAGGGACTTATTGATTTGAGAGGAAATATAATCTCCAATAATTTATCAAGAGACACCATTACCATTCATCAAATAGACCATGTTACCAATCAACTGAAAAATGGTTTTAGCGGAACAATCCGGCAAAACATAACAGCAAATAACCAAACCGAAGAATACCTGACAACTTATTATCCTATACGCATATTAGGCAATGATTTAGGCATTATTTTTTCGCTTGAAACGAAAATAATTATCGATTCGGTAATCAAAAATTCTGTTATCGTATCCTTTTCCACTTTTTTCGTATTAATTCTTATAATCATCTTCTTTATTGTTTTTATCCGGCGTAAAAATCTCGAACAAAATAAAATCCAGCAGTCTGAAAAAGCTATGAAAAATATGCTGGAGTCGCTTCCCATTGGTATTATGACATTAAACCAGGAAAGGATTGTAAAATCAGTGAATAATACTGCCATGAAAATTTTTGGCCTCCAGTCTGCCAGTGAGTTAATTGGAGAAAAACTAACCGACCAGTTTCTGGTTTCAAGAAATTTTCAAGACTCTGAATCATTTACGTACAACGAAAACCTAAATCAGTACGTTTATTATGATGATAATGATAACGAAGTAATTATTTATAAAAAAGAGATCCCTTTCACAATTGATGGAGAAGAAATTTCACTCGAAGCTTTTATCGACATTACTCCCATTGAAATTGCCCGTAAGCGCGAAGTTGCTGCAAACAAAGCAAAATCTGAGTTTCTGGCTAAGATGAGTCACGAAATACGAACGCCGCTAAATGGTATTATTGGAATGGCCAATACACTGGAAAATCTGGATTTAAATAAAAAGCAGTCGGAAGCGGTAAATATAATCCTTAAATCTGCGGATCTATTGCTTTCAATCATAAATGACATCCTGGATTTTTCAAAAATTGAAGCCGGGAAAATGGCTATTGAAGAAACTCCCTTCAAAATCAGGGAAGAGATTGGTGCCATTGTATCTCTCTTTAAACCAAAAGCCGAAGAAAAAAATATCGAGCTTATATCAGCTATCAAAGCGGATGTTCCCAATCAGGTTATTGGCGACCCGTTTAGACTGAAACAAGTTATCTCAAACCTCATCGGTAATGCCATAAAATTTACATACGAAGGCAAGATTATTCTTTCGGCACAGCTGGATAAAAGACATAACGGATACTTTACTTTACTCTTTTCTATTGAAGATACAGGGATAGGAATCCCCAAAGAAAAATTAAAAGATATTTTTGCCTCTTTCTCCCAGGCTGATGGTTCTACAACACGTAAATTTGGAGGAACCGGGCTTGGAATTACCATCTCTAAACAGCTGGTTGAGCTGATGGGAGGAGAAATATCGGTTGAAAGCCCTTCATCAATATCCTATGATCCTCAATACAGGGGCTCTAAATTTTCTTTTACCATACAGGTTTACTCTAACGAGAAATTAAAAAAAGAAATTGATTTTTCATCTATCCAAAATTATAAAGATATCCATGTTTTAATCATCAATAATAAACCGAACGAAGAAAAAAACCTGGCCCGCTTGTTTGAAAACTTTGGAACCACCAACGAAATAATAACACCAGACAAAAACCCGATAGAGAAAATTGAAAAGGGAATCACCGGAACAGAAAAAAAATATCATCTGATTCTGATAAAAGATAATGCCGATTTTAACGGGATATATTTTGCCCGTGAGCTACACGAAAAAAATATTACCAATAAAGTAATTGTTGGAATCATAAGCTCTAACGACCAACCCGGAAATTATGTGAAATGCAAAATGAACGGGGTTGATTACTACCTTATACAACCCTATGAAGCATCAGAAGTTTTCGAAATTTTACAGGATAATTTTACATCACTCAACTTTGAAGCAAAAGAACTTCCGGAATTAAATAAACTTAAAAAAGACATTAAAATTCTTTTAGCCGAAGATAATATTATTAATCAGCGTGTAGCCCAAACCATATTTAAAAATCTGGGATACGAAATAACCATTGCAAAAAATGGTAAAGAATGCGTTGAAAAGGTAAAAGAAGAACCATTTGATATTGTTTTTATGGATATTATGATGCCCGAAAAGGACGGATTAGAAGCCACAGCAGATATCAGGAGCCTGGGAACGAATATCCCCATTATTGCCATGACAGCAAATGCCCGGGAAGAAGATAAAACACAAGCCTTTAACAGTGGCATGAATGATTACCTGGCTAAACCCGTAAGAATTGAAGAAATAAAGAAAGTTTTAATTCGTTGGTTCTCTGAACAGTCCACTTAGTATTTAACATCAATCTAATCGTATAAAATGAACGCACACGAAATTGACTATAAAATCCTGGGAGACGATATTCAGTTGGTTGAAATAGAACTCGACCCCGGGGAAACAGTTATTGCAGAAGCGGGAGCAATGACCTATATGGATGATGGTATTTCTTTTGAAACTAAGTTAGGTGACGGCTCAACTCCTAATCAGGGTTTTATGGGGAAATTATTTTCTGCAGGCAGCCGTTTAATCACAGGTGAGTCAATTTTTATGACCCACTTTACCAACCAGGGATTGGGAAGAAAAAAAGTTGCTTTTGCTGCTCCCTATCCCGGAAAAATTATTCCTATTGATCTGAAAGAAAGTGGCGGACAAATTATTGTCCAAAAAGATGGCTTTTTATGTGCTGCTTTGGGAACAAAAATATCCATACAATTAAACCGCCGGTTAGGGAGTGGTTTAATTGGCGGCGAAGGGTTTATATTGCAAAAACTCGAAGGAGACGGGAAATCATTTATTCATGCAGGAGGAACCATCATTGAAAAGACTTTGCAAAATGAAACTTTAAAAATTGATACGGGCTGTATTGTTGCTTATGAGCCCCAAATTGATTTTACTATTGAAAGTGCCGGAAGTTTAAAATCTATGGTATTTGGCGGCGAAGGACTTTTCCTTGCCACACTTCGCGGAACCGGGAAAGTCTGGCTGCAGTCTATGCCCATACGAAAACTAATACAACGCCTGTCACCCGGCAGTAATAACAGTAGAAAAGGTAGCAGATCAATATTAGGTAACTTTTTAGAAGATTAAAGCTTTTTAATAAGTCACCAATTCTTTTATTTTTCAGGAAACGGTCTTATTTAAAAAGATTTTAACTAATTTCGCTGATATTAGAGGATATCGATTATGCCCACGAAATTAACTATCACCGAATTTATTGATAAATTTAAAACTGTACCAGCGGTTGATGTGCGCTCACCTGCAGAATTTCAAACCGGACATATTCCCGGAGCTGTAAATATTCCGATATTTACTAATGATGAAAGAGCTGTTGTAGGAACAGCCTACAAACACAAAGGCCGGGAGCCGGCCGTATTTAGAGGATTAGAAATTGTGGGTACAAAATTACGCGATTTTGCCCAAAAAGCACGATCTATTGCAGAAGATAACGAGTTGCTTGTATATTGCTGGCGCGGAGGAATGCGCAGTGCTTCGATGGCCTGGCTGTTCGAAACTATAGGTATTCAATGTTATGTGCTTATTGATGGCTATAAATCATACAGGAAGTATGGAAAAAAACAACTTACGAAAGGAGAACAATTAATTATTTTAGGAGGCTATACCGGAAGCGGAAAAACCGCAATATTACATGAATTAGCCAAACAGGGTGAGCAGGTTTTGGATTTGGAAAAACTGGCCAATCATAAAGGGTCTGCATTTGGATCCCTGGGACAAAAAGAACAACCTCCCAATGAGCACTTCGAAAATTTATTAATTCGGGAATGGCTTACTTTTGATCTTTCACAACCTATATGGATGGAGGATGAAAGCAAATCGATCGGTGCAAACTGGATCCCTCAGGAACTTTACGATAGAATGCGTAAAGTAGTGGTGCTAAAAATTGAACTGGATAAACAAACCAGAATAGAAAGGCTCATGAAAGAATATGCCGTTTATGAGACCAAACATCTTGAACATTGTATTTTAAAAATCAGCAAAAGACTTGGAGGGCAAAATACCAAACAAGCATTAGAATCGCTCAAAAACGGAAATTTAGAAGACGTGGCTGACCTTGCGCTAACCTATTATGATAAAAGCTACCATTTCGGGCTGGATAAACGAGAAAAAAACACGATATACCCTGTAAATTTAGAAACGGATAATCCGAAAAAAAATGCCGGAATTTTAATTGATTTTGCCCGGGAAAATGTTTTTTAAGACAACTTTTCCAAAGATTAAAACTTTGGAAAAGATCCATATTCAAATCTAATGGATATTTCAAAAACATCCGAAGTTTGGTAAACCTGGGATGTATAAAAATATTTTGTAGTAACAATATTATTTCTTTACATCTTTACCATCATATCCCCATTTAACATACATGGAGCCCCAGGTAAATCCGGCACCAAAAGTAGCCAGAATAATGTTGTCGCCTTTTTTCAACTGATCTTCCCACTCCCATAAGCATAGTGGGAGGGTAGCGGCAGTAGTATTTCCGTATCGCTGGATATTTATCATTACCTGTTCTCGTTTAATTCCCATACGCTTGGCAGTTGCTTCAATAATACGCATATTGGCCTGGTGAGGAACCAACCAGTTTAAATCATCCGGCGCTATTCCATGCCGTTCCATCATCTCTACAGAAACATCAGCCATTTTGGATACAGCCCATTTAAATACAGGTTGTCCTTCCTGATAAATAAAATGCTCACGAGCATCAATGGTTTCATGAGATGCCGGCTTAACAGAACCGCCTGCTTTTTGATGTAAATGTATTCTTCCAACGCCATCCGATTGTAAAATCGAATCAACAATACCAATGTCTTCGGTTGTAGGTTCCAGAAGCACAGCTCCGGCGCCATCACCAAAAATAGGGCATGTTGCACGATCCTGATAATCAACGATAGAAGACATTTTTTCTGCGCCAACAACAATCACCTTTTTACGAGAACCGGTTTCAATAAATTTAGATGCAGTATCTATAGCATAAAGAAACCCTGAACACCCGGCATTTAAGTCAAAACTATGTGCATTTTTAATGCCGGTTTTATCACTGATAATATTTGCTGTAGCGGGGAACTGATGATCCGGTGTAACCGTTGCACAAATCAGTAAATCTATTTCATCGGGTGAGGTTCCGGTTTTTTCAAGTAGTTGTTTAACGGCTTTTGAACCAACAAATGAAGAGCCTTCCCCTTTTTCTTTAATAATCCTTCGCTCTTTAATTCCAATCCGGGACATGATCCACTCATCAGAAGTGTCGACCATTTTACTCAGTTCATCATTCGTTAAAATATAATCAGGAACATACGCTCCAATACCGGTAATCGTTGCTCTTAATTTTGTCATTTAAATGCCTCCTTAATTTTATCAGAAAGTTTTGCTTCAACCACTTCCTTTGTGTGGAGAATCATATTTTTAATAGCCACCTGGCGTGATATTCCATGGCCGATTACAATATTTTTATTGACTCCCAATATTGGGGTTCCCCCGTAACTTTCAAAATTAAACTTCTCGAAAAATTCGTCTTTAATCTTTCTTTTCTTTATCAATGTATAAAAGGCTTCGGCCTCTTTAAGAATTATGTTTCCTACAAACCCGTCACAAACAATAACATCCACCCGATCTTCAACAAATAGCTCATTCGCTTCGACATTGCCAATAAAATTAAATTCCGAAGTATCTTTCATCAGCTCGTGAGCTGATTTAACCACAAGGTTTCCTTTCTCTTCTTCACTTCCAATATTAATCAGACCTACCTTAGGATTGGATATATTATATATATTTTGGGCATATAATGACCCCAAAATACCATATTGGTATAAGACATCCGGCTTAGTATCGGGATTAATTCCAACATCTAAAATTAATGAATATTTGCCGTCGGGTTTAGGGATCGCAGCAGTAATGACCGGCCGTATAATACCCGGTACCACTTTAACAGCTAACATGGCACCCACCATCATGGCACCGGTGCTTCCGGCACTGGCAAATCCATCAATCTGGCCTGATGCAAGTAACTTATACCCTAAAGCTATACTGGAATCCGGTTTTTTAGCAAAAGCTTTTGCCGGGTGATCATTCATTTCAATCACTTGAGATGAGTGGACAATATCAAAATTTTGGGGATTAACCTTTTCTCTTTCTAATATTTCGTTGATTTTAGACTCATCGCCAATTAAAACGATACGATCCTTGTCGTATGACAAAGCTTTATGAGCTAAAATTGCTCCTAAAACAGCCGCTTCAGGAGCAAAATCACCACCCATAATATCTATTCCAATTCTCATACGATGGTTTTGCAATTAAGCTTGAATTTCTTTCTCAACAGCTAACTGTCCTCTGTAGTATCCACACTCAGGGCATACTCTGTGATACTCGTGTGTAGCACCGCAATTTGAACATGTAGCTACAGTTGGAGCTGTTGCTTTGTAATGGGTTCTTCTCTTGTCTCTTCTCTGCTTCGATGTTTTTCTTTTTGGATGTGCCATTTTCTACTATTATTAATATTAATTATTTTTTAATTTTGTTAATTCACTCCACCTTGGATCAACCATATCTTCGGCAGAATTATCTGGTTTTAATTTCTCTATTTTATTTAACATATCAGGGTTACAAGTGCTATTCCCCTCTTCGTCATCCGGATGAACACATTTTAAAGGTAAACTTAAACGTATACTTTCGTAAATATAATGTGCTATATCCACCTTATGATCTTCCGGAGATAAATAAATAACTTCATCCGTATCTTCCTGTTCTGTTTCTGAAAACTTAACAAATACCTGTCCCTCAAAATCTATCGGCATTTTAAGATCATCAAGGCAACGATCACAAATAACAATTACATTGCCCTGTATTTTAAAATCCAACTCTAATAATTGCGTCTTTTTTGTAAGAACGAGTATTGTTTTAAGTGCACCCTCTTTTATATCTGAATAATTTAAACTTTCGAAAAAAGTATTATCCACATCAAAAACAAATTCATGTACACCTTCACTTAATCCCTGAAAATCAACTCTATATTTATTCAAATAATCCACCTCACAAAAATTTACATCGTGCAAAAGTATAAATTAATATTTGAATAAAAAAAGAAAAAACACCAAAGCTTTATGTTCAGCTCATATATCACTCCCGGTTTATTCTTTTTTTAATACTATTCGGATAATTGACCCTTTATTCTGTTCTGACTGATAAACAAAAATTTTACCGCTATGGTAACTTTCAATTATTCTTTTAGAAAGCGACAAACCTAAACCCCAGCCTCTTTTCTTTGTAGTAAACCCGGGTTGAAAAACAGTAGTATATTTCGATTTAGGTATTCCTTTTCCCTGGTCTTTAATATCAATATATAGAAATTGTATTTTGTCGTCGATTTGGATGCTTATTGTCCCTACTCCTTCCATAGAATCAATAGCATTTTTACATAAATTCTCTATTACCCATTCAAACAAGGAAGCATTAAGGGGAATCAATATCTTATCATTCTCGGAAAAGTTAAATTGAAAATTAATTTTTTCAGACGATCGGGCTTTGATGTAATTTACTGCATTAAAAAGTACAGGAACAATATCCTGTTTTTTAAGTTTTGGAACAGAACCAATTTTTGAAAATCGTTCGGTAATTTTTTCCAGCCGATTGATGTCTTTTTCAAATTCCTGGACAATTTCAGGATCTACATTTTTTAATTTTAACAGTTCCAGATTCGCTAATAACGAAGAAGTTGGTGTACCCAACTGGTGAGCTGTTTCTTTCGACATCCCTACCCAAACCTGATTTTGTTCTGCTTTACGCGATGTACTAAAAGCAAGGTAAGCTACCAGTAAAAAAATAATCATCACCACAAACTGGATAATAGGAAAATAAAATAACCGGGTTAATAAAACAGATTCTTTGTAGTAGATATAATTCTTGTTCCCATCGAGCAGAACAATTTCAATGGGCTCGTTTTCTTTTTTCATTTTCTCGAGCTGTCGCGCTAAATATTCCGGATCGTTTTGACGGTCAGGATCAAGGTTTCGTGTAGATACAATATTCCCTTCTTTATCGGTTAAAATAACCGGCACGGTTTCATTGCTCTTAATAACCTCCAGAATGTAAGTATCGTTATGATTTTTATTATCAAAAACAGTAAGCTCACGCACACCCTGCGCCCATAATTCAACTTTTTTACGCTCCTCTTTTGATAATTGCTTAACCAGATTATTGGTAGTATAAATAGATGCTGCTGCAATTAATATGGCAACAAACAAAAGAAGTAATTTCCATTTTTGCTTTTTGGTATAAATGCTCAAAATAACGCTTTTTTAGAGATATTATTAAAGATACACAACGTATTTATTACAAAATTAGTATTAAAACAAAAACACTTCATGGATGAAAAAAATTCTTCCTTTTTCATTGAATGGTATCTTCTTCCCACTCAATAACAAACTTTTGCTCGGTGTCTTTGTTGATTTTTCTTTGTTTTGTACTATCTATTTTACCTTCCTCCCACTCAATTTTAAAATTTTCATTGGTTTGATCACTATTTTTATCCGGCACGGATGAATCGCCCTCACCCCAACCATATTCTTCACTGAAAATCTTTTTTAACTCCGATTTTTCTCGCTGAATATTATGTTTTAACTCTTCCCGGGCCGCTTTTCTGTCGTACTTCACCTTATAATCATCCGGATTTCCTTCAATCAATAAAAATAATGAGGTTTGGCCTAACCCGTCGTCCTGAATATTTTCGTGCTCACTATGCCGTTTTACCGAACGTTTCAACCGCCCCGATAGCACATCCGACAGCAAAACTTTTAACCGATAGGTGAAATTATTGTTAAACCCATGTATTCCTGATGCTGCAATATCGATAGCTGACGATTCAATATCCATTTGAGGAATATAAACTTTATTGTTGTTTATAGTAATTTGATTTTTTAGAGTAGAAAATTTTATATGCTGTAATTCTCTTACATCAATAAATTTAGACAATCCTAACATCGGCTCAAAATCAATAAGTTCTCCATCGGTAATGGTAATGTTATTCTCCGAATGAATGGTACTTTTATCAATTGCCAACCGATCGTTCCACTCGGAAGAGAAAAATACCTCTCCGGTTAAATTCCCTTTTAGGTTTTTATTCGAAATAAAATCCTGCCCAAAGTTATTAAATGAATAAAACAGGCTATGAATATTAATTTTATTTAACCGGCTTTGCATGCGAACAAGAAATTTGTTGTTATACATTTGGGTAATCACTCCGCCGGATTTTATATAGCCATCCATCGCAGAAAAAGATAGTTCATGTAATGAAATCATCCGGGGTTTATAATTCAAATCCCCCTGAATATCTTTGGCAGAAAATTTCCCTACTTCAAAATCTTTAATGTCAAGCTTAAGGGACATGGCAATTTTTTCTGGTAATCGGTAAACAGGCTCTGTATTAAGTTTCTTATCTTCTTTAAACAAAAGCGAAAGCTGATTAAGGTTTATATGGTTAGATACCACAGAAGCTTTTATATTAAATAACTTTTGATGTTGGAAATAATCAAAAAGTTGTGAGATATAGCCATTAATTAAAAAGTCATTACCCTTAATTTTAAATGACAGGTTATCAGCCTTTAAATTTCGGTTCAATTCAATATTCCCATGAATACTTTCAAGTTTTACGGGGCTTCCTTTAAACTGAAAGGCTACATTAGAAAGGGTTAAATCAACCCAATAATCCGGGGTAAACAAATCGGCAAAATGCAGGTTTTTCAATTGAGCATATTTCCCGTTATAGCTCATATTCGCCTCAGCATATCCGTTCAATAAAGCAATGGTATCTGCTTGGAAATAAGTATTTATATCTTCAAGGTTTAGCTCAGTGAAAAGATTCACATTCACCACCGGATCGTAAAGATTAGTCAACTTAAACTCTCCGTTAAACCGGCTGTTTTCAATTGAAGCACTAAAATTTTTAAAACTAATCACCGTAGAAACAGGACTTCTCTTAGCACCATTTGAATAATTCCCTTTAACAAACAAATCTTTGATGCTAACTTCCCTTTTTTGGTCAAAAATTCTGGCTTTTTCTACTAAAAAATCAGCCTGTATCTCCGGGTGAGAAATATTAATGTTTCCCCCGAAGATATTCATAGTAACCGATACATTCCCTGTTTGTCCTTGTATGGATGAAAAGTCTTTTACAACAGCAGGAGGCAAATTATCCATTACAGACTTTAACGGTAATCTCTGACCTTTTACCGACAAATCAATCTGCTTATTATCAACATTTTCAAACTCGCCTGCTACATTAAATTCTAAATCTTCAATCGTAAGTAATCCTTCTTCAATCTGGTTTACTTTATCAATGATATTTAACTTTAAATCAACCTTTACATTTTTATTTTTGAGGTAATCTATTTTTTCAACATTCAATTGATGGACAAACATCTCTGAACGGATTTTCATCAAAAAATTTTGATTGGAAAAATTGCCTTCAAAATCAAGATTGTCTATAGTAGATTTTAAAGTTGTTTTGGTTATATTATTACAATAAAGCAAATCAGAATTAGTAATCTTAACCCCTTTCAGATCCATCCTAAAATCTGACTTATTATCGCCTGTTTTTTGTTTCCAAAAAATATAATTGGTTTCACCCAGATGATCTACAAATAACCGGATAACTCCCCGATTAAAATGAATATCGGTTATATTATATTCTTTATTCAATAAATCTGCCAGGTTAAATTGTACAAAAATACTTTGTGCTGAAAACAGGGTGTCGGTATTAAACTGTTGTATCTTTGGGAAATATCCCTGTGGAGAATAAGCCACAACATTTTCCAGCTCGACAGATGCTTTGGGAAACTTTTTTAAAACAGAAAACCGAACCTTTTCCACATCAATTTCCGCCGAGATATGATCATTAAGTTCCTCTACCAGGTATAAACTAACCTCATCTTTATAAAAATAGGTAACTAACCCTGAAATGAAAAGAAGAATAAACATTCCAAGGACCAAGCCTGCTATAATTGATTTAATGGTTTGTGTCACTTTATATATAAATTATGCCTGCAAAAATACAAATTATTCAAATTGTATAGCAAATACTTTACCAGAACTGATTTTATTGTTGACTCGAAGATTTTTTTTAACCTATAAAAAACAAGATAGTTGTTTGATTTTCCCAGTCAGGTTAATATCCCTGCAGTGCATTTTTCCTGATTTTATATTTTTCTTTATCAGACAAAGGTTTTTCACTGTCTAAAACAGGGGTTTCCCAGGCTCCATACATCGGATTGGGCAAAACAATAAACTTTTTTCCAAATAGTTCCTTATTTTCATCAACCGCAGAAAACCCAAAATTGTCTGAACGATCTTCAAATATTTCTGAGAAATCATTCAGGTTGTCGCCAATTAGAAGAATAATTTCATAATCCCGGACAATCAATTGCCGCCGTAATTTTTTACTGCTTGTATTCGATTTTAACAATAAATGTATACTATCAGCAAAAGCAAAATTTTCTTTTTGCAAATTTTTAAGGGTAACATCAAATTCATCTATGCTTCGGTTAGAAATATAAAAGACATCTACATCTTTCGATTTTGCATAATGCGAAAATGCTACGGCTCCGGGTAAGGCTTTAGCTTCAGCCCTGGATGTCCATTCCTTCCATCGCTCTTTTGAATAACTTTTCCCGGAAAATATGCAATTTGCCTCAAACGGGCTGTTATCGAGCATTGTTTCATCAATATCTACTATAACAGCTTTTCTCTTTTCTGATTTTTGTTCTGATAATTCCTGTTCAATCCGGTATTTCGCCCAGTTAAAGCTCTGGTGATAGATTGCTCTCATTTCGGCCGATTTTTGATACCATAAAACCGACATGATAAGATGATCTTGTGTGTTTTGAGGCTCTTTAGAGAAGTTACACGTTCCAAGCCAAAAAGAAATTAAAACGGCAACAAAAATTATTTTCTTCATCACAAAAGTATTTATTTTGTTTTTGTATAAAAATAAAAAAAATGCTGTAACTTTTTAAATAGTAAAACGTCTTACCTGTGAAATAGAGAAAAAGTGGATGACTGTAGAACAATATAATAAAAGTGTAGACCTGTATGCTGATGCTGTTTATCGGTTTATTGTAAAAAATATAAACCATCCCGATGAAGCAAAAGATATTGTACAGGATACATTTGAGAAACTTTGGATTAAAGCCTCAGACGTTTCGTTTGAGAAAGTAAAGTCGTATTTATTTTCCACTGCTTACCACACTATGATTGACAAAATAAGAAAAAATAAGCGCATATCATCTGTTGATGAATATGGAAGCTTAGACCCACTTCACGATAACCAATATAGTGATTTAAGTGAAGTGTTAAATGAAGCAATAAAAAAAATCCCCGATATACAGCGTTCGGTTATCCTTTTAAGAGATTACGAAGGATATTCGTACCAAGAAATAGCAGAAATTACCGGTCTTAATGAGTCGCAGGTAAAAGTATATATATACCGCGGCAGAATGGCCCTGAAAAAGTATATTGGAAGCATGGAGGTTTTAATTTAAAGGAGTTTGTAAATGACTGAAGTTAACAGAAATAATTACGAAGTATTTTTTATGGATTATCTGGATGGAAATTTATCATCATCACAGGAAGTAATCCTTCAGTCTTTTTTAGAAAAAAATCCTGACCTTAAACAAGAATTAAAAACTTTTGAGAAGCTAACCATTCCTGAAGAATCTTTTCATTTTGAAGAAAAACAATCATTAAAAAAAAGTTCTTATTTAAATAACCGCCTGCGGTCAAATTTTGATGAGCTTTGTATTGCTTATACAGAAGGTGACCTGACGAAAAAAGAAAAATTACTGTTAGAAGCATCAATAAAAAATTTTGCAGAGAAAAAATCTACACTGAAGAAATATCAGCATACGAAAATGCAAGCTGATACATCAGTTATTTTCCCCGAAAAGAAAAAACTTAAAAAATCGGGTATTATTATTTCTTTGAAAAAATATTATTCCTCCATAGCCTTAGCTGCATCAGTATTAATTTTAATCGCTCTGTACTTTTTTATCCCCAAAACATCCGATAAAGTTAATCAGGATAAAGTTATGCTATCAAATACCCAATCAGAAATAGCGGTAAAAAAAGAAGTAGATGTTCAGATTAGTGCCCCTCATTCTATTGCTGAGAATAAAACACCTGCAGAACAGACAAAAAAAATTGTGTCAACGAAAGAAACCAGACAGGAAACTAAAATTACCCCAAGAATTACTGACAGTATACATTCAATAACTCCGCTTCCTGTTAGACCAATAAAACAAAACAAAAATTCTTTGCAACTTGCAGATGTAAATACGCTGATAAGCAATAAAACACTCAATTATTTTCAGCAAGAGTATGCTCAGGAAGCCGAATATATGAACTTAAAATCGTTTTTGGCCGAATCGGTTAACGAACGGGTTTTAAAAGATAATACTCAGGAAAAAAATAATTCGGTGTGGTTTAATATAGCCCAATGGAGTGTTCATGGAATTAACCGAATAACCGGCAGCAATATCTCTCTGGAAAAAGAATACAACCAAGACGGAGAAGCAGAGAAAATAAACTTTCACACAAAATTCATAGCTTTTTCTACCCCGATAAAAGAAAAATAAATTCTGCTGTAACAAATCGAAGGGTTTGTCCGTCATACAATCGAAGAATCAAAATAGAAAACAGTTAAAATTTTAATATTATGAAAAAAAGTGTATTAGTATTACTTATCCTAGCTTTTACTTTAAGTGCTGTAGCACAGGAAGGCGATCCTGAAGTAAAAACAATGAAAAAAGAACTTAAGGAACAGAAAAAAGACACCACAAAAATTCTGTTAAAACGAAAAACGGTAAAAATTATTGAAGACGAAGATGAGGGAGAAACCCGGATTTATGTAAAAAAACACCATAAAGATGATTGGGAGTTTTTTACAGACAAACCTGATTTCAGAGGTTCCTGGACTGGTATATCATTTGGATTATCCAACTTTGTAAATAAAGATTATTCCATTAGCCGGGCAGCCGGAGATGAGTTTATGGATCTCAATACCGGAAAATCATGGAATTTAAATTTAAATTTCGCACAATACAGTGTTAACCTGATAAACAACCAGTTAGGCCTTGTTACGGGTTTAGGGTTAGAAATCAATTACTACCGATTCGATAATAACAATTCCATCCAGGAAGATCCAGCCGGAGTGATTATTTCTAAAAGTTTACCTATAGATTGGAACATTGAAAAATCAAAATTTGTAACAACCTACGCTACCCTTCCTCTGTTATTAGAGTTTCACACCTCTTCAAGTCAACGCGAAGGGATTGTAATTTCAGCAGGATTAATTAGCGGATTAAAACTGGGAGCCAAAACAAAAATTGTTTATGAGGAAAATGGCGACAAAAAGAAAGAAAAAACACGGGATGATTTTAACTTAAACCCATTCAGGTATGGATTGACAGCACGATTAGGTGTTGGTGATGTGCTGGTTTACGGAACCTATTACCTAAACCCGCTGTTTGAATCAGGGAAATATTCAGGAAGCGAAGATCTTTATCCTATTTCTGTGGGAATAGCATTTTCTTTCGAATAAAAATAATAATCATATTTATAAAGATAAGTCATCATAAAATGGTGACTTATTTTTTTATATATTATTTTACTTTAATTTTTATTTATATAAAATCATTTAGTTAACTTTTATAAAACAATTTATAATATATTATTTAGAAACAATTTTAATTAAAGAGAAGAAAATAGCATTAAAATAAAAATTTTCTTTTTAACAAACTTTATTGTAACTTAGAACAACCTTGTTACCAATATTCGTTTATCTGTATGAAAAGAAAAATCCTTATAATCTTTATTCCCTTTCTTTTATTATCTTTTTCAATCTATGCACTTGAAAGCTCTCTTGATAGTTTCTTAATTGCTCACAAAGACAAACACGACACGGTAAAAATAAAACTACTCCTTGATGAGTATTTTACAAAATATGAACGAGGCCTGGTAACTGACGGAAAAGAATGTTTGGACAAGGCCATGGAACTGGCAGAAAAATGTGACAGCCTTTGGTGGAAAGGCAGAGTTTATTTAGACTATGGTGATTATTGTAACCTTTCAGGAAGTTATGAAAAAGCAATAAATTATTATCTTCAGGCACAAAATATTTTTAAAAAAATAAACAGAAAAAAAGCATTAGGCTCAACCTACAATAACCTGGGAGCAGCCTACGAAAGCATGGGGAGATATAACGAAGCGATGGAGCACCTGATAAAAGCTTTAAATATTTACGAGACTGTTAATGATTCTGTAGGTGTTGCTAAAACTTATCTTAACCTGGGCTTGTTATATTTCCGGCAGGAAGAGTTTGAAAAAAGTCTCGAGCTATACAATAAATCATTAGAATTCAGAAAATTACTTAATGACACGGAAGGAATTGCATTGCTTTATAATAATATCGCCATTGTTAATTATTATACCGAAAATTACGACAGTGTCAGGTACTATTTTCAAAAAGCCTATGAGGTTTATATAGCTACAGGGAATAAAAGAAAACAAGTTTTGGCTTTATCTAACCTGGCTGAAATTTATAATATTTTAGGACAAAAAGATAAAGCCCTGGAAAATTACTTCAAAGTGTTAAACTTAGAAGAAAATTTAGGGGAAAAAGGGCAAATGGCTAAAACCTATTACTATATTGGAGATATATATTATTCACGAAACGATTTTAAAAATGCCAAGAAATACTTATTCCTTTCGCATTCTCTGGCACATGAGGTGAACTCATTAAACAATATTAAAGATGCATGCTTCCAATTATCAGCAGTTTATAAAGAGGAAGGAGATTATAAAAACGCTCTAAAATATTATGAACTGTATCATTCCTATAACGATAGTATCTTTAATGCTGAAAAAGCAAAACAAATAAAAGAAATTGAAACCCGTTACGAAACCAAAAAAAAAGAACAACGAATTAAAATACTGGAAAACGAAAGTATTATAAGTGATTTAAGAATAAAAAGGCAACAATTTTTAATCTTTTCAGTGGTTCTCGGATTATTAATTATTTCTTCTTTTCTATTAATTTTATTTAATCGCAACAAAAAAATTCGCCTGGCCAAGGATAAACTTACTTACCAGAAAAAACAAATAACCGACAGCATTGAATATGCCAGCCGTATTCAAACTGCTATTTTACCTCCTGATGAATATATTGCTCAGTTAATGCCCGAGCACTTTATTTTTTATCAACCCCGCGATATTGTAAGCGGAGACTTTTATTGGGCCACCGAAAAAAATAATAAAGCAGTAGTTGCAGTGGTTGATTGCACAGGACATGGTGTACCCGGTGCATTTATGAGCATGTTAGGAGCAGCCTATCTGAATGATATTGTTAATACAGATGTAGAACAGAAAGCCAACACTATTTTAAATCAACTCCGGGAAAGAATAAAAAAATCGTTACACCAAACCGGAAAAGATGATGAAGCAAAAGATGGAATGGATGTTTCTCTTTGTATTATAGACAAAGAAAATGGTGTATTACAGTTTGCCGGGGCTTATCACTCGTTGTTTACAATAAGCAATAATCAACCTGCTACCATAAAAGGCGATCGAATGCCTATTGGAATATTCAGGAATGAAAAAAAATCGTTTACTAATCACGAAATTAAAATTCATCCGGGCGATATATTTTATCTGTTTACAGATGGTTATATCGATCAGTTTGGAGGAAATAATAAACGAAAATTCCGAATTGCTCCTTTCAGAGAATTACTTATTTCTGTTCATCAGAAAACCATGGATGAACAAGAAAAGATACTTGAAACACATTTTAATGCATGGAAAGGTCCATTAGAACAGATTGATGATGTTTTAGTATTTGGGTTCAGAATTTGATAGTTCACCAGAAGTTTTATTATCTTAGCGGAAAAATAAATTATAATCAATAAAAACAGACCATTATGAGACTTCTTTTAATAAGTAATTCAACCAATGCCGGAGAAGCATATCTTGATTATCCAAAACATGAAATCAAGAAATTTCTTGGAGATAACGTAAAGAAAGTATTATTTATACCTTATGCTGCTGTTACCTTTTCTTTTGACGAATATCAGCAAAAAGTGCAGGAACGTTTTTCTGAAATCGGGTATGAAGTAGACTCCATTCATCATTACGATTATGATAAAAAGAAACAGGCGTTAAAAGATGCAGAAGCTATTGTAGTTGGAGGGGGCAATACCTTCCATCTTACAAAACTTATGCAGCAGCAGGATTTACTGGAAACCATTCGTTACGAATGCCTGAAAGGTAAACCATATGTAGGCTGGAGTGCCGGTTCGAATGTAACCTGCCCGACCATTTGTACTACCAACGATATGCCTATTGTTGAGCCTGAAAGCTTCCATGCCATTAACCTGGTACGTTTCCAGATAAACCCTCATTACCTGGATGCAAATCCTGACGGACATGCCGGTGAAACCAGAGAACAACGAATTAATGAATACCTGGTAGCGAATCCATATATTTATGTTGTTGGATTAAGAGAAGGGACGATGCTGAAAATAGACAATGCCAAAGCAGAACTCATTGGTCCGCGAAATGCCCGAATTTTTAAACATGGTGAGGAACCAAGAGAATTAGCTCCGGGCGATGATTTTGATTTTTTATTTGAATAGATATAAAATCTTATTTCTTTGATTAAAAAGCTGTCTCCAAATGGATCGACAGCTTTTTATTTTTTACTAGTCTCTTCGTGATTTTGAACCCGTTTGAAAAATATTTTTTTGATGACAAATACGATATTAGGCTAAAAAAATAAATTCAAATCACAGAATACTAAAATTTGATTTAACAATTAGTCTCATTCGGGCTTTTAACTATTTTGAAAATCCATGGAGATTCTATATTTTTAGAAGAAATTAAAGAAATGATTTAAATAAAAAACAATTAAACTGTCAACTTATGAAAGAATTACTCAAGTATTTAGGTGTATTGCTGATTCTTACCGGCGTAGTTATTCTGAGCTTTTATGCTTTTAAAGGCATGATTAACAATTTATTATTAGTTGTTGCCGGTCTTTTATTCGTTGGCGGTCTGCTGCTGTACATCCTCTTCAACAGAATTTATGATTAAAAAAACTCTGCTCTTTCATCTACACCTGAAGGCATTCTTATTCAAACAAACTGGTGAATCCCTTTTTTAGACAACTCAAAATATATTATTCGATAATATGGAATTAAGATTTGGTGCTGCGCTCTCTGTCTGTCGAATTTACCCGTCGAAGGAGGGTTTTGCTTGTAGAAGGAGGACAGGCAGGCTTCCGAATCTTTAGTTGTTACCACACGTTTTCTTAGTTCTTTTATTAATAGATAGTCTAATTTTTCGCCAAAATTGTATGCTAACGGCAGTCTGTTTAAAAATATGTTTACTTCAAATCGTCCAGCATTTTCTGTGCATCTCTCTGAAAATAGACATTCCATGGGTAAGTATTAGCCGCTTCATTAGGGTTCTGAGCAACTACCCATTCCAGATCGGATTTATAGGCTTCCATATTGCCCATTAAATGGTAAAAATATTTAGCTCTTCCCCAGCGATTAACTAAGTAGTTTGGGCCCACTTCAACGGCTTTGTTAAATTCTTCCTTTGCGCGCTGTTTACTTCCACCAAATCTTTCCGGTACAGATAAGTAATACAATGCACGAGAAAAGTAATTACCGCCGCCAGCCCAATTAGGATCTAACTCATCAATGCGTTCAATCATAATATCATTTTGAATAGGTATCTTGGTATTTATTATTCTCCCAACAGGTCTCATACATTCTTTAAAATAATAAAACCGGGCTGTATACCAATAACCCATGGCATCAATTTCATCTATAGTTAATTTATTACATGCATCGGTAATTTCTTTTCCTTTTTTTATTTCAAAAGAAAAGGCTTGGTTCGTGCACATGGCTTTTTCGCAATATTTAATCGCTTCGCGATAATAAAATTTTTTATCTTTTATTTTTTCGGCGTATGCGGCTCCCATTAAAATATTGTAATTTCCTATTTTCCATAAAGCATAATAATGATAAGGATCTGCATTTTCAATCTTTTTAAAAGCATCAATAAGTTTTAAAACTTCAACCGCTGAAGAAGCTGTCGATTCAATTTTATGCGCCTCATTCAAGAGTTTATCGATATTGTCAGAATTTATTTTTTCATTAAACTCATAACACCCTGATTTAAAACTTACACAGGATTCTATCGTGAGAATCATGACCCCTAATCCAACATATAGTAAATACTTTTTAAATTTTCTCATAATTCCAGATTTTATAAAATGATTGATTTAAAATATTATATCGTATCCAACACCATCTTTCCTTTTTATAAATTGATCCTCATTATTTAAGTCAATCTCATTCCCATGTAAAATGGTATAATAAAAATCGCGAATGTTTTTACTTTCTTCAGGTACTTCACCTATAAAAAAAGTATGCGTTGTTCCTGTTGGGAATCTAAAGCCTACGGCCTTCGTGAACTGTACATAGTTTGCATTATTTGCAATGGGAGTTTCAACTTTTTCGCCTAATAATTTACCATCGCTGGTAAATATCCGGCTTCCCTTTAGATTGAAATCCTGTCTGTTACTGGTGATATAAATCCTTTTCTGGAAATTCATTTTTTCGACCCATTCTTTATGCTTCTCCTGATTAACTGCCGCCGAATTTATAATTACATTGTTAAACATTAACCCGAAGTTATTATCTTTTGTGCTATACTTAAATAAATATTCCAAATAAGAGTTACCCAAACTGTGAACAAACATCGAAAAATTAGTTCTTTCTTTAAAAGTCTTATGGTGTTGCTGCATAGAATCCAAGCAATGCAATAGTTTGGTAAAATAATGCATTGATTTTTTTACATTTTTTTTTGATTTTTTGTAATTTTTTAACCCATTGATAGTTGGATCTTTACTGGGCCAACTAAAAACGATTACTTTAACCTGATGTAAATGCTGAATATCAAAACCACGCATAACCGACTGTTCATAAGTTTTACTATCACCATGAACAAAAAGAAGCCAATCAGAATGAATCGAAGTAACCTGGCTTTTGAATTCTGTGTAATCTAAAATCTGATTTACAATAGAATCAGGTTCATAGAATATAACTTTTACGAAAACCAGTTGACTGTCAGATTTTATGTTCTCGTTAAAAGAAAGGATTTTACTTGATTTGTCCTGCTCTCTATTTGTGACAATGTAAATAGAATCGCCTGTTTCCATTTCTGAAAGGTATACAGACTCAACCTTTTGAGCATTTATAGATTCAGAACAAAAAACCAAGGTAAGAATGACTAATGAAATACTTGTTAAAACTGTATAGATATTTCGGGAGTGCATATAAAGTAAGATTATTTAAACTATTAAATCTAAGAAATATAAAGTAAATACACAAAGCTTAATGAATAAATGGTTCTTAGCTTCATAAATTATTGCTTAATAAAAGCCTGTTTATTTTACTTTAGAGTATTGATAATCTTTTTTTTACTTAAAATTGAAGTTGAAATATAAACAAATACACAATATTTTTGTTTAAACATTAATATAATAACTTAGACGTTATTTAGATTTTAAAATATGAAAAATTACTTAATCATAGGTGGATCATCAGGAATTGGCAAATCAATAGTAAATATACTTTCTGAAATGGGACACTCTGTTTATGCAACATACAATAAAACACCTATTCAAGAAAGAGATTGGATTTTTTACCACCAACCCTTGATGGCTTTGTATATTGCCCGGGAAGCATACAACTTCGTCCATTTAAACGTATCACCCCGGAAGCATTTGTTAAGGATTTTGAACTACAGGTTTTAGGAGGCATTAAAATACTACAGCAAATTTTACCATTGCTTAAATCTGGCAATTCTTCTTCTGTTGTGTTTTTTTCTCCTGTAGCAGTGCAAAAAGGATTTAACTTTCATACACAAGTTGCAACAAGTAAAGGTTCAATATAGGGTTTAACTCGCTCGCTCGCAGCAGAACTTGCCCCTGAGATTCGGGTAAATGCAATTGCACCATCTATAACCAATACCCCTTTAGCATCAAATCTATTGAGTTCGGAAGAAAAAATAAAAGTCAATGCTGACCGACATCCTTTGAAGCAGATAGGTGCACCGGATAATATTGCGGATGCAGCAGTATACCTTTTAACAGAAAAATCATCATGGGTTACGGGTCAGATTTTGCATGTGGATGGAGGAATGTCCAGTATTAATAGTTAATAA